>OLSN01003174.1_pt1 | contig 10905 bp, 9 predicted proteins | sample 1672411 | NCBI WGS metagenome assembly OLSN01 (sample SAMEA3136683, study PRJEB25190) | human gut metagenome | biome: human gut; feature: human-associated habitat; material: faeces | place: Austria | collected 2013
TCTGTTGTCGTTCACAGCATCCCCTCCTTTTCCAGCACGGTACGCAGACGCTGACGGGTGCGGAAGAGGGAGGATTTGACCTTCTCCTCGCCCGCGCCGCAGCTGTCGGCGATCTCGCGGATGCTCTCGCCATACCAGTAACGGCGGATGAAATACGTCCGGCTCTGCCGGGTCAGCTTACGCAGGAAGCCGTTGAGCACACGGCGGAACTCCTGCTGCTCCAGGGCGCGGACTGCGCCGTCCTCGGCGGGCAGGCAGCCCTCCAGCTCCTCGAAGGCCACAGTCAGGTCGCTGCGGCGCTGGGCGGCGCGGTTATAGTCGCACTTGTCCAGGGCCAAGCGGCGGGTGACGGTGGTGATGTACGCCGCCAGCGAACGGGGGCGCTCCGGTGGGATAGCATTCCACAAACGGAGCCACACGTCGCTGACGCACTCCTCCGCGTCGCGGTCGTCCGGCAGGATGTGCCGGGCGGCGGCAAGGCAGCGCTTTTCGTACTTCTCCTGTGCGGCGCGGATGGCCTCCGGGTCGCGGCGGAAAAAATGATCTATGATCTGAGCGTCCTCCATCGGGCACTCCCCTTTCTGTGTGTATCGGTCAGACCATCATAGCACACAGAAAGGGGAAACGCCATAGGAAATCAGAATTTTGCCAGGAATGCGTCGGGTACGGTGCAGCCGTCGGGCAGCACCTCCAGCACCACATAGTTGCCGTTGACGGTAACGGTGGCGTTGTTCTTCCACATACCGGCCTCCTCGGGGTAGGTGGTGTCGTCGGCCATGGCGTCCACGCGGGCCTGGAAGCTCTGGCGAACGAGCTCGGCGTCGGCGGCGCTCTCCGCCTCCACCATGGACACCTCGCAGGAGGTGGCGGTGGGCGAGATGAAGAACACGGACTGCTTCAGCTTGGCGTTCTCCAGACCGGGGTAGTAGCTGTTCAGGATCTCCACGGCTGTTTCCTCCAGCAGCACGGGCGCGTTGTCGCCCAGCTCCTCCTGCACCTGCTTGATGGCGGCCTCGTACGCCGCCCGCAGGTCAACGGTCTGGCCGTCGGTCTGCGTCTGGTCGTCCTTCGTCTCGCCGCCGATGTTGTCCTCCTTCTGGCCGCAGGCCACCAAAGCCAGCGCCATCACCAGCGCCAGCAGCAATGCAAATATCTTTTTCATCATGTAAGCACTCCTTTCGGGCGCGGGGCAGGACCCCACGCACTTTACCGTTTCCGGAAGGACGGAAGCGTCCTCCGGCGGACAGCGAAACGCCGTCCTCTGCCAATACTGACGGCGGAGAACAGCGTTTGGTTTCGCTTTTTCGTTTATCGCTCATGGGGCTTGGGGGCGTTCCAGCCCTCGGGAAAGTTTTGCAGCACCCAATGGCGGGTGTGGTCGATGAACGCCTGCGTGGAGTGGGAGAGGGCGTTCTTGTCCTTGACACAGATGCCGATGTCCCGGTGGAACACCTTGGGCAGGGTGCTGGCAGCCAGCGGATAGGCGCACTTGTAGAGCATCAGCTCCTCCATGACGCTGATGCCCAGGCCGCCGGAGACCATGGCCAGAATGGTCTGGTCCTGCTGGACGGTGTATTGGATCCGGGGCCGGACCTTGTAGTGATCGAAAATGGCCTGGATCTCATAATCGTCGCCCTCATCCAGCAGGATCAGCGGGTATTTCTCCAGCGCCTCCGGCGGGAAGGGATCGCGCCCGGCCAGGGGATGGTCGCAGGGCAGGATGACCTTCCACTGGTCCCGCTGGAGCAGCCAGTAGTCCAGATACTTCTCCGCCGGGGTGGGCAGTGAGATAAAGCCGCAGTCCGCCTGACCGTGGAGGACCCAGTCGGATATCTCGTTGTTGAAGTTGGAGGGCAGAAGCTCGAACTCAATGCGGGGGTACTTTTCCTGAAAGGTCTTGAGCATACCGGGCAGCCACTTTTCCGATACACTGGTGAAGGTTGCCACGCGGATAAGACCGGTATCCAGCCCCCGCAGGTCCTCGGCGTGCTGCTCCAGACGGTGGGACAGGGCGCACATCTCCTGAAAATACGGTGCCAGGGCGCGGCCATCCGCCGTGGGGGTGACACCGCCGTGGCTGCGGACCAGCAGCGTAACGCCCAGCTCCTCCTCCAGCGAGCCGATGGCGTGGCTGACGCCGGACTGGGTGAAATTCAGGGCGCGGGCGGCGGCGGTAAAGCTGCCCAGCTCCACGGTCTTGAGGTATATCTGGTATTTGGTGACGGACATGGGGACACCTCCTGTTCAGGGCCAGTATAGCATATCTCGCCATGTGCTGCAAAGTATTTTTCATGGTTTTGATGATAATCATGCGTTTTACAAATCGCTTGTCCTGTGCTATGCTAAAGATACGTTAAGAAGCCCAAACGAAAGGAGGCGCTGAGCATGGTGCTGAACCTCATTCTGGCCAGCCTGGTGGCGGTCCTGGTGGTTACGGGTATCGTGTCCAAGGCAACGGACAAGTAACCCAACACCCCTTGTTTTCTATCCTTAATTTTTCTCCCTATTCCCCTTCAAATTGGTGAATGCCGGCGCGCCCTCCCAACGTGCCGGTGAAAGGACGCCGCCCCCTTCGGGCGGCGCCCTTTTTGCTCCGGACGCAGCGCGGGAGGTGATCGCTTTTCCTTGCTATTTCATGCGGCGTATGGTATGATACCGGCGTTAAAGAGAAAGAGGTATTGCCTATGGACCAGAAAAAACTGCATATCCTGTCGCTGCTGGCGGCGCTGACCGCGGCCACCATCTTCGGCATGAGCTTTATGTTTTCAAAAATGGCGCTGGCCACAGCGGCACCCACAGTGCTGCTGGCTTTCCGGTTCACGGTGGCGGTGGCGGCCATGTCGCTGGTCATCGCGCTGAACGCTCTGGTGGGCAAGGTACGCGGAAAGCCGCTGTTCGCCTTCTCTCTGAAGGGAAAGCCGGTGGGAAAGCTGCTGCTGCTGGGCATCGTGCAGCCGGTGGCGTACTTTATCTTCGAAAACTACGGCATTCTGTACACCTCCGCCGCTGTGGCGGGGACCATCATCGCGGCGGTGCCGGTGTGCTGCATCCTGATGGACGTGCTGGTTCTGCATGAGCGCGTCACCCGGCGGCAGGTGCTGTGCGCCCTGGGCGCGATCGGCGGCGTAGCGCTGATCTCCGTGGGCGGGGCGGTGATGATCTCGGCGCTGGGCCTGCTGTTCCTGCTGCTGACCATGCTCAGCGACACGGTGTACTATGGGCTGAGCCACGATGCCGCCAAGCGCTTCACCCCCTTTGAGATGACCTATGTGATGTTTGTGGTGGGCATGGCGGCGTTTATTCCGGTGGCGCTGATACAGGCCGGCGGGATAAGCAGCGAGCTGATCACCGCGCCGGCGCAAAGCGGCAGCTTCTGGCTGGCGGTGCTGTATCTGGGTATACTGTCCTCCGGCGTGGCCTACGGACTGCTGAACTTCGCCAACAGTCACCTGACGGTCTCAGAGAGTTCCCTGTTCTCCAACGTGACCACGGTGGTATCGGTGCTGGCGGGCGTGCTCTTCCTGAAGGAGGATTTCAGCCTGTGGCAGGCTCTTGGCGTAGTCATCATTCTGGTGTGCGTGTTCGTGGCCAACGTGTCCGGCAGCGAAAAGAAATAAAAAGATCTCCCCCCGACCGGGGGAGATCTTTTTATTTGCGGATGAGGGTCCCAGCCTTCACGCCGGTCAGTTCTCCGTTCTTCACGGCCAGCCGGCCGGCCACCAGCACGGCGTCCATACCCAGGGCCGTTTGGCAGGGGTCCTGATAGGTACCGCGCTCGGTGAGGGCGGCGGGGTCGAACACACACAAGTCCGCGTCCGCACCCACGGCGATAACGCCCTTACCCGCAAGGCGAAGGGCCTGTGCCGGGGCCTGGGTCAGCTTGTGAACGCCCTGCTCCAGCGTCAGCACACCCTGTTCCCGGACGAAGTGCTGCAGCAGACGGGTACAGCTGCCGTAGACCCGTGGATGGGGCATCCCCTCGGTGGGGTAGGTGGCGTCAGAGATCAGGCAACTGAGGGGACTGCGGAGGATAGCGGCGATGTCTTCCTCCGCGGCCATGAAGTCGATCATAGTCACCTGGCAGTGCTCGCGGATCAGCAGGTCGCAGCAGGCGTCCAGCGGGGATTTGTGCTCCATGGCGGCCTCCTGGGCGATGCTCTTGCCCAGCAGCGGCGCGTCCTCCGGGCAGTGAAGACTGCTGAGGAAGATTCCGTCCCAGCCAGCCAGCTTGGCGATGTCGTCAAACCCGCCGCCGTCTTCAATACGGTGAGCCAGCGTCTCGCGTTCGTGGGGGTCGGCCAGGCGGCGGACAACGGCGTCCATGCCGCCCTCCAGAAACTCCGGCGGCAGGATATGCAACAGCTGGGTGGAGCCGGCGGTGTAGGGGTACACGTCGCAGCCCACATCCAGCCCCTCTTCCTTCGCCCGGTGCAGCAGCTCCAGGGCCCGGGGTATTTTTTTGCCCCAGTTGTCCCAGCCCATGGCCTTCAGGTGGCTGATGTGCAGGGGGATGCGGAGGCTGCGGGCCACGGTGAGCATCTCCTCCACGGAGGTGCAGACACCGGCGCCTTCCTGCCGCATATGGACGGTGAGGGGGATATCCTGCCCCGCGATGGGTGAGAGCGCACGGATCAGCTCCGCCGTGGTATAGAAGCACTCCGGGGCGTAACCCAGGCCCAGAGAAACGCCCAGCGCGCCGTCGGCCAGAGCCTGCTCCAGGGCGCGGTGCAGGGCGCGGTAGTGGCGGTCCTCCAGGTGCTCCAGCTCATAGCCGGCCGCGTCCGCCCGAAGGACGCCGGCACCGGCCAGCATACCCACATGGACGGGGATATTCGGCACAGAGGCGAAATAGCCGGAGAGGGTCTCCGTCACCAGCTCCGGCGGCAGGGCCCCGGTGATGGGGCGCAGGTAGTCCCGGATGGCGTCGCCGTGGGCGGGGCCGAAGGGGGCGGCGCTGAGGCCGCAGTTGCCGTTGACGATGGTGGTAAGGCCCTGACACAGCTCCGCCGCGCCGAAGCCCGGGCGGAACAGCGCCGCGTCGGCGTGGCGATGGATGTCAATAAAGCCGGGGGTAACAGTCCTGCCGGCGGCGTCGATTACATGAGCGGCGGACGCTGCGGACAGATCGCCGATGGCGGCGATCCTGCCGCCGGAAACGGCCACATCGGCCGCAAAGGCGGGGCGGCCCGTGCCGTCAACAACGGCACCGCCCCGGATAAGGGTATCAAACATGGTCTGTGCCTCTCTCCTGCTTCCCTGCCGTCAGGGGCAGGGAGATACTAAAGGTGGTCACGCCGCCGCTGCTGTCACAGCGGAGGACGCCCCGGTGGGCATCCACGATGGCTTTGGCAATGGGCAGGCCCAGGCCGAAGCTGTCGCCGTCGGTGCGGGCGTCGTCGGCGCGGTAAAAGCGGTCAAAAATGCGGGGGAGCTTGTCCGAAGGGATATCCGGCCCCTGATCGGTCACGGACACCACAGCGCGGCTGCCCTGCCGGACGGCGGTCAGGCGGATGGGCGTACCGGGTGCGGCGTATTTGACGGCGTTATCCAGCAACACCGCCAGGGCCTGGCCCAGCTTGGCGCCGTCGCCCCGGACAGGAAGAGACGGCGCAATATCGTAATCCAGCACATGGCCGGCCTCAAAGGCCACCGGCTCAAACCGCAGGGCGGCAGTCACCGCCGCCTCCGACAGGTCGGTGACGGTGTCCGGCGGGCTGCCGGCGTTCTTCTGGGCGCGGAAGAGGGTGAGCATATCCTCCACCAGGGCCTTCATGCGGCGGCCCTCCGCCCGGATATTGTCCACGTAGACCGCCTGCTCCGGCGAAGCGCTCTGCTCCAGCAGCTCGGCGGAGGAAAGGATGACCGTCAGAGGGGTCTTCAGCTCGTGGCTGGCATCGGAGAGGAACTGCTCCTGCTGGGCCCAGGCGGCACCTACAGGCTTGGTAACCACACCGGAGAGCAGATAGCTGCACAGAAACAGCACCACCAGTGCGCCGCAGCCCACCAGAGAGCAGGCCTTCAGCAGTGTGTGCAGGGAGGTGTATTCCAGATAGGTATCGGTAAACGCAATGGCAGTAGTGGTGTAGCCCCGCTGGCGCAGATAGCGCAGATGAAATTCGTCCAACGTGCCGGCGTCCTCGTCCGCCGCCAGGGCGGCAGTGACGATCTCCGCCATACGGGTCTCGTCGCTGAGGTCATAGTAGCTGTTGCCGGCCACGCGGACGGTGCCGCTGCCATAGACCTCGGCCACAAAGCAGGGGATGCTGTCCATGCCGGGCTGGCTGCGGCCATAGTCGCCCTGCTCCAGCGCCTGGTACAGCTGCTGCTGCACATTCTTGTGATAGTTGCCCCGGGAGATGAAGTACACCGCCGCGAACACCGCCAGCAGCACCAGCGAGATCAGCAGCATATTGGTGGCCACCACCTTCCAGCGAAGGTGCCGGATCATGCCTCCACCTCCAGACAATAACCCACCATACGGAGGGTCTTGATCTTCACAGTGGATTGCAGATGGGTGAGCTTGCGGCGAAGGAAGGAGATATAGACCTCCACGTTGTTGTCCTCGGCGGCGGAGTCGTAGCCCCAGACCTTCAGGATCAGCTGCTCCTTGGAGACGATCTGACTGCCGTTCCGCATCAGCAGCTCCATCAGGTCGTACTCCCGGCGGCTGAGGCGGACGCTTCGCGGGCCGCATTCCAGCAGGAATGTGCCCATGTGCAGCGTCAGGTCGCCGAAGGCCGTCACCTCCGGGTCGGCAGCGGCGTCCTCACCGCCACGGCGCAGCAGGGACCGGATACAGGCAAGCAGCTCCTCCGGCTCAAAGGGTTTGGTCAAGTAGTAGTCCGCACCGGCGTCCAGGCCGCGGACGCGGTCATTCAGCTCACTGCGGGCGGTGAGCATCAGCACCGGCAGGCGGCTGCCGCCGCCGCGCAGCTGGCGCAGCAGGGCGAAGCCATCCATGCCGGGAAGCATGGCGTCCAGCACCAGCAGGTCGTAGATATCGCTGCGGGCGTTGTCCAGGCCGGAGATGCCGTCATAGCACACGTCGGCGGTGTAGCCCTGGCGGCGCAGCAGGTCCTGCAGGGTGCCCGCCAGGCGCTTTTCATCCTCCACGATCAGTATACGCATAGCCGCGCCTCCCTTTTCATGGCTTACAGCCCCGTCTCGGACAGGGTCAGGATCTGGGTCAGGGACGACTCCTCCATCCGGTAGATGGTGGTGTCGCCGTCCAGGGCCACATAGCGGCCGCCGTCGCCGGTGGACAGGCCGACAGCAAGGATCAGCGTCCTCTCGGCACTGTTGTCAGCCAGGTAGTTCACCGTCAGCGTGACCTCCGGAGTGTCCAGGCCGCAGACGGCGGCCGCACCCTCCGCCGGGTCGTAGTCCACGCAGGCGGTGAGCGTCAGGGCAGCGATCTCATCAGCCAGGGCGGCGGTCTTTTCCGTGACGTCCCGGTTGGCGCTGCGGCGGGTACCGTCCTCGGCGGTGTAGAAGGAGACGGCAGCGGTGCCGTCGGCGCGCAGCAGACTTACGCTGACCAGCCTGTCCGGCTCGATGACCGGCAGAACGGGCAGGACCGCCATGGCGTAGATGCTGCGGCTGAGCAGCATCTTATTTTCGTCAGAGGTATAGCGCACCGTACCGGCAGGGGTGAGCACGTACCAACGGCCATCCGCGGCCTGGTCGCCGAGATAATAGACAACGTCCACGCCGTCGGAGGTGACGGTGATGTACTTCTTGGGAGCCTCCAGGCCATAGACGGCCAGCTCCTGCACATTGGCCACCGCTTCGCCGCTGTCCAGGGCGGCGGGCAGGGCCAGCAGGTCCTCCAGCGCCGTCTGGTCCAGGGGGAAGGCGGGGTCGTCAAACCAGGTCCAGGCGCCGGTTTCGTCCTTTTCAAAACGGAGGGTCACATCGCCGTCGCACAGGGCCAGGGCGGTGACGCCTTCTACGGGCGGGGCGGTCTGGGTGGAGGCGTCCACCATCTCTTTACCTTTTGTATTGCCGCAGGCGGACAGCAGCAGCGTCAACCCCAGCAAAAACGCCGTCAGGCGCAGAATTCGCTTCATCATGGCTTCGGTTTTCTCCTTTACTTTCGTTTACTTTCGGTTGCTTTTGCTGTATACATTCGCGTTCGCTATATGTTACGTTCGCTTTCAGTATAGCAACTTTTCAGGAAAAAGAAAAGTACATTCCGTGAATTCTCCCGTTCCCGGCGGCGTGGACGGACGAAGCACAAAAAAGACCGGCCCGCGCCGGTCTTTTTTTGTCGTTACCCACAGAGATGCGGCAGGTGTGCTGTAATGGCCGAGACGGCAGCTCCGCGCCGGTCTTTTTCTTAGCGTTATTTGCAGAGATAGCTGAACCAGCCCTCGCTGCTGCGCTGCTCGAACACATCCCAGCCGTCGGCCTTCAGCTTTTCCAGCACCTCCGCCGCCCGGTCGTCGATGATACCGGAGCAGAGGAACAGGCCGCCGGGCTTCAGGAAGGGACGGACGTGGGGGCTGAGGCCCATAATGACATCCGCCACGATGTTGGCCACCACGATATCATAGCCGACGCCCATCTCCTGCCGCAGGGCGGCGTCGGTGAGCACATTGCCCCAGCGGACGGTGTAGCGGTCCTTTCCGATACCGTTCAGGGCGGCGTTCTCATAGGCCACGTCCACGCACTTCTCATCGATGTCGCAGGCGAAGGCGCTCTCCGCGCCCAGGCGCAGGGCGGCGATGGACAGGATGCCGCTGCCGCAGCCCAGGTCCAGCACCCGCTCGCCGCCGTGGATGTGGGTGTCCAGCGCCTGCAGGCACAGGCGGGTGGTGGCGTGGCTGCCGGTGCCGAAGGTCAGGCCGGGGTTCAGCACCAGCTTCACCCGCGTGGGGTCGGCGGCCTCCTCCCACTCCGGCACCACCAGCAGGCGGCTGCCGATCTCCATGGGCTTGTAAAACTGCTTCCAGTTGTTCTCCCAGTCCTCGTCGGCCACGTCGGCCATGGTCAGCAGCAGGGGCGCGTACTCCGGGTGCTCCTTTTTCAGCGCCGACATGGCCATACGCACGGCGGCCACGGTGCCGTAGGCATCCTCGTTCCGTTCCAGATAGAACGTCACGCGGCTGACACCCTTTTTCTGCGCCAGCAGGTCATCATCCACATAATCCCAGTATTGGCGGTTGTTCTCCAGAAAGCTCTGAAAGTCCGCCTCGTCGTCGATCATCACGCCGGTGACCCCCTGCTGCTCCAGCATGTCCGTCACCGCGTCCAAGCCCGCGTGGCTCGTGTCGATCTTGAGTTCCAGCCAGTCCATAGGATGACCTCCCGCAAAGTTGAAATACACCGTACACCGCCAGCGGCGACGGAGCTTGTGTCCCGCCGATGACAAACCTCTAACGGCAATGGATCTTGCGCCAAGACGAGGCGCTCCATCGATGTCGGATCTTGTGTCCTGCCGATGGCAAGCCTCTAACGGCAATGGATCTTGCGCCAGGACGAGGCGCTCCATTGATGTCGGATTTTGCGTCCTGCCGATGGCAAACCGACGACGGCGTACTTTGTGTACGTCGAGGAGGTTTGACGATGGCAGGGCGCAAGAGACGCGCCGTTATCTCTTGGTGCCTACGAAGAATATGCCCATGGTGTTCGGCCCCGTGTGGCTGCCGATCACAGGCCCGATGTAGTTGATATAGACCTCCTTGACACCGTAGCGGGCCTTCATCTCCTCGGCCACGGCGCGGGCCTCCACCTCGCAGTCGGCATGGCAGATGAACATGACCTGCTCGCTGGGCTCGATGCCCAGCTCGGCGATCTTGTCGATGAGGGCCTTCAGGCTGGCCTTACGGCCGCGGACCTTGCTGACGGGGACCAGCTTGCCCTCGTCGGAGGTGTGCATGACGGGCTTGATGGAGAGCATGGAGCCGAAGAACGCGGCGCCGGCGCTGAGACGGCCGCCCATCTTCAGGTAGTTCAGGTCGTCCACGGTGAACCAGTGGTCGATGTGGAGCTTGTTGTCCTCCACCCACTGCACCAGCTCCTGAGCGGAGAGGCCCTCGCGCTTCTTCTGGACGGTCAGATAGAGCAGCAGGCCCTGGCCCAGAGAGGCGGAGAGAGAGTCCACCACATAGATGTTGGCATCGGGGAACTCCTCCTTCATGTCCTGGGCGGCGATGCACGCACTTTGGTAGGTGGTGGAGAGGGCGCTGGAGAAGTTGATGCTGACGATGTCCTTGCCGGCAGCCAGAATGGGGCGCATGGCCTCCTGAAACTGGCCTACGTTGGCGGCGGAGGTGGTGGCCAGCACGCCGCCGCGGATCTTGCCGTAGAAATCCTCGAAGCTGATGGCGCTGCCGTCCAGCAGGTTGGGGTAATCGTGCCCATCGATGTGGACGGTCAGGTGCACCACGGTCAGCTCCAGCTCCTTGGCCATGTGGTCGGTCAGGTCGCAGCAGCTGTCGGTCATAATGACATATTCGCGCATGGGATAAACCTCCTTGGGAGTGATATTCCCCGCTATCATAGCATGAAAACCGCCGCAGGAAAAGAGCCAAATTGTAAATAATACGGAATATTAGCAGAAATACAGGTGTCTATCGCCTATTTCCCCACGCAGAAGCGGGAGAAGATGGTGTCTACCAGATCGTCGCGGACCTGTTTGCCGTTCAGCTCACCCAGCGCGGCCAGTGCCGCCTCGCAGTCGGTGAGCACCACGTCGGGGGTCATGCCGATACGGAGGGCGCCGCGGGCCTCGGCCACGGCGGAGAGGGCGCGGTTGGCGGCGTCGGCCTGACGGGCGTTGGTCAGCAGCGCGCCGCCGGCAGTCTCGCCCGACGGGAACTGCGCCGCGATGGCGTCGGTCAGCGTGTCCAGTCCCGCGCCGGTGGCGGCGGAGACGGACAGCACGTTGTCGAAGCGGTCCGC
>OLSN01003175.1_pt1 | contig 10905 bp, 8 predicted proteins | sample 1672411 | NCBI WGS metagenome assembly OLSN01 (sample SAMEA3136683, study PRJEB25190) | human gut metagenome | biome: human gut; feature: human-associated habitat; material: faeces | place: Austria | collected 2013
TGTATGCAATCACAGTTACGATTCCCGTAGTTCCTGCAAACCATCTGGCAAAAGCACTCTTGTCAGTAGGCAGATTGCCGACGAATTTACCTGTCTGCCCGTTCATGGCAAATATGTAGTTCTCGCCCTTCCACCTGGTCTGAAGGACCCATACAGGATACAGGGCATATTTCGTAGTTCCGTTCTTCAGCCGGATACTGGTATTCTCAGGAATCACGCTTGAATAACCTTTTACAGTATCCCGGAATGCCTCCTCTGTGCTGCGCCGGATACGCTCATTGGCGCGCTCTATACACTCTTCTGCCGTTACATCGTACTTATCTGCAAAATATCCGGCCAGATAAGCTGTCTGAAAATCTACCGCCTCCCTGAAATCAAAAGGCTCTATGGATTCCATCAGATCATTCTCCATACTTTTGGAACCATCCACAGGCACATGGTCGAAACCGATCGAACCTTTTCTGTGTATGGAATAATAGCTGGTTTCTGTATAATCATAGTCCTTATCGCTCCAGAAGCGGGTCTTTGTTCCCTTATAGCGGATATCTGCATTGGCATCTGTATCATAAAGCCAGAACGGAACATAAATTCCCTTTACCTCACTGATATGGTTCTCCGTCTTAAAAGCTTTTGGCAGTAGCCGTTTGCCTGTAAAATGCTGCTTCAGCTTCTCTTTAGCTGCCTTTTTATCTAACTTAAACGGAATCACATAGTCCGGCTTCAGTACTCCGGAAAGATTTCCCGTCATAACTACAGGACTTCCACAGAACGGGCAGGCCGTAGCTGCAGTGTTGACATCACCCACGATCTCACCGCCACAGGACTTACACGTATAAGTACGTAATCCCTCACTCTCTCCATCCTGCCACTCACTGCCAGCCTCATCCGACCAGTTCATATCCTCCGGCTGTTCTTCTTCTACAGCCTTAGCATGCTCCGATAATGTCTTAACATCAAACTCCGTATCACAGAACGGACACTTCATCTTCTGTGCAGAACTGTCAAACTCTATGGAGCCACCACAGCACGGGCACTTAAACTCCTGCATCTTCGCCATATATCCACCTCAATTCATCCTTCTGTATCCATCGACCGGCAGGAGTTATCCTGTGAATTTCTCCTGACCTTCTCCATTTTGTGATTTATACAGCATCCTCCGGTCCGAACGGATCCCCGCACTCTGGGCAGAACTTCGGTGGATTCTCCGGATCAGCCGGTTCCCATCCACACCTGCTGCAACGATACCTCAACTTCTTCTCCGGTCTCTTCGCTCCACAGTTCGTACAAAACTTCCCTTTATTCACTGTACCGCAGGAACAAGTCCAGCTGTCCTCCACCGGACGCGGTGCCCCACACTCCGGACAGAACTTACCCGTAGAAACCGCACCACAACTGCAAGTCCAGGAATCTCCGCCTGCTGCCGGCCGGATCTTTGGCTGAGTCTGTACGTTGTTCTGCGCTGCCTGTGCCTCACGCTTCTGTCCCATTTCAAAAAGCTGCTGAGCATTCAGGCCCCCTGCGCTGGCAGCCATCCCCATGCCCATAAAACCAGTCATAGCCCCGGCGGAATTGGAAGCCGCAGCCTTCATGGCATCCGCCTGAGCACCAGTCAGTGTGGCTGCAGCCATCGAAGGATCACGCATCATAGCCGTGCGCTGGGCCTGCTTGATCATCTCGGCGTCCTCATCCGGAAGTGTAACCGAGCCCAGCGCAACACTTACGACTTTTAAGCCCCGAAGCTCTGCCCACTTCGCTGAAAGAACCTCATTCATGGCATTCTCAAGCTCCGTGTTGTGGGTCACGATCTGATTCGGACGAAGCTCCATCTCAGAAAGACGGCCAAAAGCCGGCTGCAGTGCGCTGACAAACTCCGTTTTCAGCTGTCCATCCAGCTCCTCTCTCGTGTATTCCCGCTCTACATTCCCACACACATTGGTATAAAAAAGAAGCGGGTCCGCGATCCGATAGGAATATACTCCATGACAGCGCACTGCAACATCAATATCAAGTCCGATCCTGGAATCTACCACACGGAACGGGATCGGAGTAGCCGTGCCAAATTTGTTATCCACAAGCTCCTTGGTATTAAAATAATATACCCTCTGATCCTTACCCGTATCACCACCGAACACAAAACGCTTACCGATGGTCTGGAAAGTCCTGCGGATACCTTCCCCAAGACTTCCCGCAAAAATACTCGGCTCTGTGGAAGCATCATAAGTATACTCACCTGGATCTGCACAGATATCCACAACTTTCCCCTGCTCCACGATCATCATACACTGACCATCTGCAACTGCAATCCCACTTCCGCTGGTAATGATATTGTCGCTGCCTCTCTTATTGGAAGACCTGGATGATGTACGCTTCGTACCCTTCACCACCATCACTTCTTTATCCATAGCCTCACAGTAAAAAAATTCTTTCCACTGATCTGCCATTGTACTTCCTGCTGCACCTGCCGCTGCTCTTATAAGCCCCATAAAACCGACCCCTTTCTGAATTCTTGTTTCTGTTTATTATTTTATTATATTATAAAAAGAAACGCACTCTCATTTCTGATAGTAATACCATTATTGCATGAATTACATCAAAAATCCACTTATTTCTATACAATATTACATTTGTCACATCCCAAATTAAAGCTGACAGCACCGCGCCTCAGCCACATTCCAATCCCAATCTAACAACACAACCTCACATCCAACCTCAGGCTGACAGCGCAGCGCCTCAGCCGTCCCTTGATCACCCTCACGCTGCCGAAAATCAGGCCGGGGAAGGGGATGCTGGCTGGCTCTGCTTCTGCAGGAGGGGAGCTGATTCTTGGGCGGCGGAAATCTGCGTTGTTTTACAAAAGTCCGCTGTCTGAGCGACTGCAAGACGCGAGTTCGGACTTTTGTAAAACGCTTTTAGCAGATTCCCGGCAGCCTAGAAGCCAGCCCCCGACGAAGCCCCGGCTGCAGGCAGCACACGCCTCACGGGCGTCCCTTTTCACCAAAAAAAGCCGAACCAGCCACATCCCGCAGCCAGTTCAGCTCAAACCATACAACTACAAACTCACTCACCATCAACCCAGGCAAGCAGCTTCCCGGTAAAATGCCGGTTAAAGAAATGAATCACAGGTCCCAGCCCAAAAGCCGTCACCAGCGTACCAATTCCAATCACACCACCTGTCAGATAGCAGATCAGCGCACAGAGCACATCATTGGACATTCTGTGCCAGAAATAAGGAATCTTCGGCCATCTCTCTGTCATGATCAGGGAAAGGCTATCATAAGGTGCAACTCCCTCATCCGGCATCTGATACATAGACAAGCCCAGACAACAAATCACAACACCAACGCACAGTGCCACCAGTCGAATCGGCAAAGCTGTAAGCTCCAGTCCAAACACTCCCGTATAAATATTATAAAAGAACGTAGTAATATAAGCCAGGCACACCGCATTCACAACAGTTCCAATTCCCAGGAATCTTCTGCCAAAAGCAATCTCAATGATCAATAACACGATATTTACAATCAGCTGAAAGTTACCATAAGCCATACCAAGCGTATCTGCAACCGCCATATTCATACCACTGAACGGATCTGTTCCAAGCCCGGCCAGCTTGAAAATTCCAATCCCCATACCTGCAAAAACATTTCCGATACACATGATCAGAACATGCTTCCAGTTAATGTTCTTCAAAAACTCCCCCATAAACCCTCTACCTCATTCTCTCTAAAAAAATTTATCCGGCAGATATCCAAGATCCGCCTGCACTGCACAGAATTCTATACCAGATAATCCCTTAATAACTACCCCGCAACAGCTCTTATATTCTATCACACCACCTCACCCCTGTAAAACACAAAAACCCCAAGAAACAACAAAAAGCAACAAAAAAAGACATCCGGCAGACCACATTATATGATCCGCCGGACATCTCTCTTTTTCATATCACGCTGTTAATTCAATCTCACAATCACCAGTCAATCCTGAATCTCTCATGGCAGAGCTTCGTCATTTCAGATATCCCGAAAAATTTTTCCAATATCAATATTATTTAATAAACTTAACCTCAGGATAAATTGCCTGCTTGGCAGCCTCTTTACGCTCATTAAATACAACCTTGTTCTCCTCAAACAGGTTACGTCCCTGTGCATCGATAGATACAATCAGCGGACCAAACTCCTTAACCTTATTGCACCATAAAGTCTCAGGCATACCAAGCTCATCCCAGTGATGCTCAGCAATCTTCTCAACCTCTGTAGCAGCCACAACTGCACATCCAGCCGGGAAAACACAGTGGATCGCACCGAACTCTTTGCAGGCACGCTCAGTATTCGGGCCCATACCACCTTTACCAACGATCACTCTGACACCAGTCAGTTTTGTAAACTCATACTCGAACTTCTCCATACGCATGGAAGTTGTCGGTCCTACAGAAACCATCTCGTAATCATCCTCTGTACCTTCGATCTTACGAACGATCGGGCCGGCATGGAAAATCGCTTTGTTGCGGATATCATACGGAAGCTCTCTTCCATACTCAACCAGACGACGGTGAGCAACGTCACGGCAGGTCATCAGATCTCCGTCCAGCCATACAATATCGCCGATTTTGATATCAGCCAGGTCTTCTGCGCTTATAGGTGTAATAAGAACTTTTTTATCTCCTCTGATTTCGATCATGATTTTTCCCTCCGTTTATATTAAGCATTAAATTTCCATGTGGAATGAGTATCACAGGTTACTGTAAGATCCGGATTTACAACCAGATGTCCACGACGGTGAGACCAGCATCCAACGTTTACTGCAACACCGATGGTAGATGGATGACGCGCGGTATTCTCAATGTTAACACCCATTACAGAATACTTTCCGCCCATACCCTGCGGTCCAAGGCCGATCGCATTGATACCGTCCTCAAGAAGCTTCTCCATTTTTGCTGCGTTTGCGTTGTCATTGTGGGAACCGATCGGACGCATCAGCGCTTTCTTGGAGTTCAGGGCAGCTGTCTCCACAGATGTACCTACACCTACACCAACAAGAAGCGGAGGACACGCATTCAGTCCATAAGTTGTCATCTGATCCAGAACAAAATCTGTAACACCCTCATATCCTGCGCCTGGCATCAGAACCATTGCTTTTCCAGGAAGAGTACATCCGCCGCCTGCCATGTATGCGTAGATCTCACATTTATCGCTGTTCGGAACAATATCCCACCATACAGTCGGAGTTCCTTTACCAACGTTTTTCTTTGTATTGTACTCATCAAAAGTCTCAACGGAATTATGTCTTAACGGTGCTGCAAAAGTAGCCTGAACAACAGCATCTTTCAGAAGTGCTTCCAGCTCATTGATATACGGGAAATTTGTTCCGCATTTCAGCCAGAACTGAAGAACACCTGTATCCTGACAGCTTGGGCGGTTCAGCTCTACAGCAAGACCCTGGTTCTTTGTCATTGTCTCATAGAGAACTTTTGGAAGTGCAGCTGTTTCCTGAGAACCAAGCTCTTCCAGTTTCTTAACTACGTCATCCGGTAATTTTTTTCCAATATGGGCAACAAAATCTGCTACCATGTCTGTTAATACTTTAACTCCATTTTCCTTAGTCATGATTTACCTCCTGATATGGTTCGATGGTTTAATGTTTTTTAGTTACATAGGTTTTTGTTGGTTGTTTCATCATTAATTTTGGCTGATTAATGGTTAAGATAGCTTTTTGGCTTATTTATCACTTCTCCTGTACTGTATGGTCAGTACAGAAGGGAATGAACTTAATTGATCAAAAATGTTGCTGGTCACAAAGTGAACAGTAACTCAAAAGTTTCTCTCCTTACGGATAAAACGGGAACAGGATCGGTAACAGGATCATACAGATCACAAAAGATACCAGGATCAGCGGCAGACCGGATTTTACGTAGTCTTTGAATTTGTATCCTCCAAGACCAACTACCATGGTGTTTGCCGGCATACCGATCGGTGTTGCATATGCACAGGAACCTGCGATAACCGTTGCGATAACAACAGCTCTCGGATCTGCTCCCAGGTTGTTCGCAAGAGATACCGCAATCGGGATCATCAGTGCTGTGGTTGCTGTATTTGACATAAAATTTGTCAGTACACAGGTTACAATAAAGATCACCAGAAGAAGAAGGATCGGACTCGGATCTGCTCCAAGAAGTCCTACGATCTTATCTGCGATCAGCTCTCCGGCTCCGGTTGTATCCAGCGCTTTTGCAAGTGTCAGAGAACCGCCGAAAAGGAATACAACTTTCAGGTCAATAGATTTCAGTGCTTCTTTTTCGGAAATAACTCCTGTCAAAACCAGGACGATGGCTCCGATACATGCAGAAACCTCAATGCTGATACCGATCTCTTTTTCAAAGATCATTGCAAGGATCACAAGGATCAGAACTACCAGAGAAACCGTCTGTTTCCACTTCGGTACATGGCTGAAATCCTGCTGATCTTCAAGCGCTTCCCCGGCCGCATGGTTTCCATTGGGAAGGAAACGATATCCGATAAAAACAAAATAGAGGATTCCAAGAACAAGCATCGGAACTCCAACCGGCGCATACATAAAGAAGCTTGTGGAAAGCCCCATCTCCTGCAGAGCATTGACACCCATCAGGTTTCCCGGCGCACCGATAATGGAAAGGTTTCCGCCAAGAGCTGCCGCAAATACCAATGGCATCAGAAGACGGCTTCTGGAATAGCCGGACTCATCGGCGATTCCACAAACTACCGGGATCAGCACTGCTGCAGTACCTGTATTGGATAAGAATCCGGACATTACACCTACGATCACCATGATCGCAATGATCAGTGTTTTTTCTGTTCTGGCAAATTTTGTGACCAGGCCTCCGATCTTGTTTGCCATTCCTGTTTCAAACAATGCCTGGCCTACTACAAACATGCCAACGCAAAGGATTACGTTACTGTTTACATACTGTGAAAACGTTGTTGTCGCATCCACAACTCCTGTAAGGGTCAGGCCAATGGCACAGATCGAAGCCGTCAGTCCCAGAGGAATTTTTTCAAGGATGAAACTGATGATGGTGAACACAAGAAACAGCAATGTGATAGTTGTCTGAGACATTTCTGTACTCTCCTTTCACTATGTTGTGATTTCATATTGTTTTCTTCTGAAAAGTATAGGCCGTACACGTTTCTTTTGATGGCTTTATTATAACTCGTGTACATATAAAAAAACAAATTAGCGAAACACATATCCGCATAAAAAAAATTTATACTCTCAATTTTTAATGATAATTTTTATGCGCTATTGCTATAAACTCCTCTCATTTTTAAATGAATATGGAATTTTTCACATGTCCATGGTATCTTTATAATGACAGTCAGCTCCAAAGAGTATGTTCTGTCCCCCATTTATTTCGATAAAAAGTAGCAAAATCTGTTAAGAATTTCATCTGATAATACACTGAGAGAAGGCATATCATGACACTGAACCAACTACGTTACTTCTGCACCGCCAGCCGCTGCCACAGCATTACAAAAGCAGCCGAAGAATTATATGTAACCCAGCCTACTATTTCCATGGCTATCCGTGATCTGGAGATTGAATTCGGGATCAGCCTTTTTTCCAGGAAGGGAAATCAGCTGATCCTGACTCAGGAGGGAGAATCCTTCTATGAAAAAGCTACCTATATCCTTCAGTACTGTAATGAACTCCAGGCTGACTACTCCAGCATGTCCAGAGTTAAACCCCCTCTTCGCATCGGCATCCCGCCAATGTTAAGTACCGTATTTTTTCCGGAGCTTCTTACTGCTTTTCACGAAAAGCACCCGGAGATTGCTGTTGTCCTGGAGGAATATGGCTCTGTCCGCGCCTGCAATCTGATCCAGGATGATACCCTGGACGTCGCTCTGGTCAACATGGAACAATATAATATTGATAAATTCCACAACACAGTCCTGGCTGACGACCAGATTGTTTTCTGTGTAAGCAATGACCACAAACTGGCAGAAAAAGAAACGGTTACCATAAAAGAAATGTCAAAAGAACAGCTGATATTTTTTAACCCGGACTCTGTCCAGAATCAGCTTTTGAAGATGCGTTTTGAGATGGACGGCTACAAACCAAATGTTGTTATGCGGAGCAGCCAGATCTACACCACCCTGCAGTTTGTAAAAACCGGGAAATACGGATGCTTTCTTTATACCAGCATGACAGATAAATTTTCCGGTTCCGGTATTACCGGTATTCCCCTTGAACCACCCATCCGGGTAAAGATCGGCATGGTATGGAAAAAAAGCAAATATATCAGCGGCGATATGCTGACATTTCTGCATTTCACCCGCATGTATTACAAAGAACATCCGCTGATAGAAAAGTAAAGTCCTGTCAAAAAAACAGATTATATGTCGATTAATTTTACTAATAAATGGAATTTTTTTAATAAAACCCATTGAAATCCGTCAATTCATGTGATACTCTGTGTTACAGTGTATTTCTACACAAAACGAATGGCCGCCACCACCGCACACAAAAAGGTCCTGGCATCATTCAAAAATAAAAAAACTCAGGAGAGTCTCTTCAAATCAAAAGGGAAGAGCGCCGAAGGTGTACGCAGCACACAAAATGCTGTAAATCTCTCAGGCAAAAGGATGGAGGAAAGAGTAATGTTTACACAAATCAACAACTTTATCACATGGTTTGACGGAGTCGTTTGGGGACTTCCGCTGATCATTCTGATCCTGTTCACAGGAATTCTGTTAACCACTCGGTTAGGTCTTTTACAGGTAAGGCACCTCGGAAAGGCACTGAAATTCATGGTAAAAAATGAAGAAGGCGGCGATGGTGAGGTCACAAGCTTCGGAGCTCTGTGTACTGCGCTTTCAGCAACTATCGGAACCGGTAATATCGTAGGTGTTGCAACTGCGATCGCAGCCGGCGGACCAGGAGCACTTTTCTGGATGATCGTAGCCGCATTCTTCGGAATGGCAACCAAATACGCAGAAGGACTTCTGGCGATCAAGTACCGTACCATTGACAAAGAAGGCCACGTTCTCGGCGGACCTTTCTACTACATCGAAAACGGTATGGGAAAACAGTGGAGATGGCTTGCCAAGATCTTCGCATTTTTCGGAGCAGGTGTGGGACTTTTCGGTATCGGAACCTTTACACAGGTAAACGGTATCTCATCTGCAGTTACCAATTTCTTTGACCCGGATAAAGCACACACAGTAGCACTTTTCGGAAATACATATTCCTGGGCAACTGTAGTTGCATGTCTGATACTTACCGTATGTGTAGGACTTGTCGTTCTCGGCGGAATCCAGAGAATCGCAAAGGTATCCCAGGTCGTTGTACCGTTTATGGCAGTTCTCTATGTTGCACTGGCACTGATCATTGTGATCACAAACATCACTGCAGTACCTGCAGCGATCGTAACTATCGTAAAATCTGCTTTCACAGGAAGCGCACTTGCAGGTGGCGCAATAGGAACCATGGTCGTAGCTATGCAGAAGGGTATCGCCCGCGGTATCTTCTCCAATGAGTCCGGTCTTGGTAGTGCCCCGATCGCAGCCGCTGCAGCTCAGACAAAGGAGCCGGTACGTCAGGGTCTTGTATCCATGACAGGTACATTCATTGATACTATCGTTATCTGTACAATGACAGGTCTTTCCATCGTCATTACAGAAACATGGAACACAGGTCTTGAGGGTGTTGCCATCACAACAGCCGCATTCCAGAAAGGACTTCCTTTCCCGCCGGTTGTAGCATCCTTCTCACTGATGCTGTGCCTGGTATTCTTTGCATTCACAACAATCCTTGGATGGGATTACTACGGTGAAAGATGTCTGGAATACCTGTTCAACAGAAACAAAGCCGCAGTTACAACATACCGCTGGCTGTACATCATCTGCGTATTCATCGGACCATATATGACTGTAGCAGCTGTATGGAACATCGCAGATATCTTCAATGCCCTGATGGCATTCCCGAACCTGATCGCTCTTCTTGCCCTGAGCGGTGTGGTTGTAAAAGAAACAAAAGATTTCTTCAAAAGACATAAAAATTACGAGTTCTGATCCCGGACATCGTAATCAACTGAAAACACGCACAAACCCATAAAATCCCCCCTAATATCATACAAAAAAGACGCGTACCCTTTTATCATCCGATAAAGAGTCGCGTCTTTTTCATTATTCTAATTTTAATGAAACTTCTCTGATCATGCACCTGACTTTTTCACCTGTATGATGATCTTCTCAGTCTGCGGAAATTCTTATGCCAGCGTCAAAATCTCCATCTGCCGTGTAAGATCCGCCGCATCCAGGATCTCTCCGTTTCGAACGTCCTTCTTATCAAGCCGGACACAGATTTCCCCGCCATCTGTCATATGGAAAAAATTATCTGTAAGTGTCGCATCCACATCCGTAAATCCAACAGCTGTAAACGGGCTGAAACAGCTGCTCTTCAAATGGATCACAAATGCATCATCCTGCTCCTCCACCTCAGCAGTGATCTCTGGTTTATCCAGTTCCAGATACTTATATGGAACAAGAGTCTCCACATCACGGAGCACCCTTCCATCAGCCAGTGTCACTTCCGCCTCAAGAAAAATCTCATACTTCTTATCTTCCCATCCTGAAACATCCACCGTCAGGATCTGCCCGGACTCCTGCACACCCACAGTGCCCTTTCCAGTAATCTTCTCAAGAATCTCGCATTCCATATTTTTCACATAAAAGACAACCTGATATGACTGTGCTTCCATACTTTCATTTGCCAGATACACCTGCATGGTATCCCCATCCATGCACATACTCACCGCCTGTGGCCCATAGAATTTTTTTGCCATATAATGAAGTGCCTTCCAGCGACCAAAATAGTCGATACTTGCCCAGGACGCCACCGGCCAGTTATCATTGATCTGCCAGTAAAGAGTTC
>OLSN01003177.1_pt1 | contig 10903 bp, 10 predicted proteins | sample 1672411 | NCBI WGS metagenome assembly OLSN01 (sample SAMEA3136683, study PRJEB25190) | human gut metagenome | biome: human gut; feature: human-associated habitat; material: faeces | place: Austria | collected 2013
TTGGCGGCTTTTACTATGTAAAAACGCCGGATGGCATCGTGGAGTGCAAGCCCCGCGGCATCTTCCGCAAGCAGAAGATCACCCCTGTGGCAGGAGATGAGGTAACGCTGGAGACCGAAAACGGTGCGGCGGTCATTGCACAGATCGCACCCCGTAAAAACGTTTTTGTGCGCCCGCCGGTGGCAAATCTGGATGTGCTGTTCCTTGTGGCAAGCACTACCCAGCCCACCCCCAGCACCTTGGTGCTGGATAAGCTTTCCGCCATTGCGGTGGATAAGGGCGTACAGCCGGTGGTGGTGTGCACCAAAAGCGACCTTGCCGAGGCGGATTTTCTGGCTAACGCCTACGCAAAATCCACCCTGCCGTTTATCCGTATCGACTACGAAAGCGGTGCCGGACTGGACGAAGTAAAACAGTGGATCAACGGCAGATTGTGCGCTTTCTGCGGCAACTCCGGTGTGGGTAAATCCACCCTGCTGAACGCGCTGCTGCCGGATGCTGCCCGCGAGACCAGCGCCATCAGCCAAAAGCTGGGGCGCGGCCGTCACACCACCCGTGAGGTGACCGTCTTTGAAGCCTACGGCGGACGCATTGCCGACACCCCGGGCTTTGCCAGCCTGGAAGCCAACCGCGCCGGATTCATCCCCAAGGAGAATCTGGAGCACGCCTTCCCGGAATTTGGCCCTTATCTTGGTCAGTGCCAGTTTACCGGCTGCTCCCACCGCAGCGAAAAAGGCTGTGCTGTGCGGGCAGCGCTGGCAGAGGGCAAACTTTCCAAGACCCGGTACGACAGCTACTGCGCCATGTACGACGAGGTAAAGGATGTCAAGGACTGGCAGCGTCCGAAAGTGTAAAACGGAAGGAAGAATAAGATGTCCCGTTGTGTGATCCTTTCCGCCTGCCCGGTGCAGCCTGAGCTTAAGCACCTGCTGCGCAGCGATGATTTTATCATCGCCTGCGATGCGGGCTACCGCAACTGCGAACGGCTGGGCTGCAAGCCGGATATCATTGTAGGCGATTTTGACTCCGCTCCCTGTCCGCAGCAGAATGCGGACGATATCGTTGTGTTGCCCCACGTCAAGGACGACACCGATACCGAGTATGCCGCAAAGCTCGCGGCGCAAAAGGGCTTTGACGAGGTGCTTTTGCTGGGTGCACTGGGCGGCAGGCGGGTGGAGCATACCCTTGCAAACCTGTGCACCGGTCTTGGGCTGGAGCAGCGCGGCATCCGTGCCGCCTTGCAGGACGAGCGCTCCCGCATCACCTTTGTGCTGCCGGGCGAGAGCCGTTGCTACCCCAAGGAGGAGTTTTTCTACTTCTCGGCCTTCCCTATGGAGGGGCGCGCCGAGGGTGTGTACGAAAAAGGCTCCTTCTATGAGCTGGAAGATGCCGTGCTCACAGCAGGCTATCCGCTGGGTGTGAGCAACGAGTACGCCGAAGGCTCAAGCTGCATCACCGTCAGCACCCGGCAGGGTGCGCTTGTGGTGGTGGAGACCATCGCAGATTGAACCCTTCCCGGAACATTTTTGCCTGTCAGACGCTATAATGGGGTAAACATGAGCGAAAGGCGGGGTAGAGATGCAGGTAGTGGTCATTCGCAGCCCGAAAGCGCTGTGCGGCATTCTGCGCAAGCTGTTCGGTATCCGCAAAGAGAACTGAATCCATAAAAGGCCGGTGTGTGGCAGCTGCTGCACACCGGCCTTTTGCTGTCGGCATACCGCCGCTTGCCGCTGCATACACTCTTACGGAAACGGACAGGGAAAGGAGCGCACTGCACATGGAACTGAAGATATTCCGGGACACGCTGCCGCAGGGCGGGGCGGGCTGTACCGTAAAAGCAGAACTTCCGCTGGAGACCGAGATCCGCATCTCGGATGATCTGCCGCCGGTGGGAAAGCTTGTCAAGTGCTTTGTCCGCCCGGTGGTGCTGCAGCGGCAGTTGCAGCCGGGCAGGCTTACCCTAGAGGGCTATCTGCGCTGCACAGTGTTTTACCAGAGCGAAGCAGAAAAAGGCCTGTGCCAGACCGAGCAAAAGCTGCCCTTCACTCGGCAACTGGAACTGCCGGAGCTGACCTTTACCGCATGGACAGCCGTGGTGGAAGGGCAGACAGAGTACCTCAACACCCGCGCAGCAGACCCGCGCCGTATTGAGGTGCGGGGTGCCTATGGGCTGGTGGTCACGGTGCACACCCAGTGCAAGACCGAGGTGATCACCGCACTGGCAGATGGCGGCATTGAGCAGCAGCTGCGTACATTGCAAGGTGTGCGAAGCGTGGCTGTGCTGGATAAGCTGGTTACCTTAGAGGGAGAGCTTGTCTTTGCAAAGCCCCCGGCGGCTGTACTGGATATTACTGGCAACGCCTGTGTGGCAGAGGTAAAGCTGCTTGCCGGAAAGGCTGTGGTTAAGGGGGAGCTGCGGGTGCAGTGTGCATGGCGGGCAGAAGGGGACACTGCCCTGCAAAGTCAGGCGGCGGCGCTGCCCTTCCAGCAGGTGATAGATTTAGAAGGTATTACCGAGGACTGCCGCTGCCTGTGCGTGGCAGAGCCGGTGGGCTTTACCCTGTCGCAGGCAGAAAGCGCCGCCGCCCAGCTGACGGCGAATGTCATGCTGCATCTGCGGGCATGGCGCAGCTACCAGCTGCAGGTGGCAGTGGATGCTTTTTCCACCCGATTTGAAACGGAGCTCACGCCGCAGCCGCTCGTTACAGAGCAGCTGCTCTGCACCCTGAACGATACCGCCACCGCCACAGGCTCCGGTCCGCTGCCGGATGCAGGGGCGCAGCTGCGGGCCTGCTTTGTGCACTATGGCCCTCAGCAGGCCGTCCAAAAAGGGGAGGGCTGGGTGCTTGCCGCAAAGGCGGTGGTAACAGCCCTTGCAGAGAACACCCTCGGTGAACTGGAAAGCTACGAGAAAACCTTGGAGGTCGCAGTCCCGCTGCCCATCACGCCGCCGGAGGGAACGGTGCTTGTGCCGGAATGCTGGCTGAGCACCGAGAACGTGCAATGCACCTGTGCGGGCGGCACACTGGAAGCTACGATTACTGTCCGGGCAGAGGGCGCGATTTTAGGCTACACCACCAGCCCGGTCATCGGCAGCATCACCCTTGGCGACCCGCTGCCCGATACCGACCCCGAGATTGCTCTGCGAATCTACTACGCGCAGGCCGGGGAGGAGCTGTTTGCAGTGGCCCGGCGGTTCCATGTGGCTCCGGCGCAGATCCTTGCGGCGAATCAGCTGGAAGAGGAGCTTGCCAGTCTGCCGCAGGCACAGCGGCTGCTGATCCCGGTCACCTGAGCTGCAAACTTAACGGTACCCCTTTCCCGGATGGCACAAGCCGCCGCGCCGGGGAGGGGGATTCTTTTTGCCTGTGTCTGCGCAGAAAAAAGCAGCACAAAGAATTACTAAAAGTCACTACAAAAGAATATTTAAAATAAAACGCACTATCGATGTAAAATATAACGAATATACGCTTGGTATCTTTTGTGTGTGATTTAAAATCAACATAAAGCTTGCCGTGATATCGATTCCAAAATATGAGAACACCTCAAAAATACGATTTGTATTTAACGCTTTGCAGACCATCCATGGATGTGGTATACTAAGGAAGATGCAAATGCAAACGACTGCCGCTCGTCTGCTGTGTCCGGTGTACAGCACTGTTTCTGCCGGGAAAACAGCACGGTGGGCGGCAAAATGATATCGCAGGAGAGTGGAACATTTGGAACTGGAACAGGCTAAAAAGCGCGTGGAAGAGTTGTGCGCTGTTATTGAGAAAAACAACCGGCTTTACTACGATCAGGATGCGCCGGAGCTGGAAGATTTTGAATATGATGCCCTGACGCGGGAATTAAAGGAGCTGGAAGCGCAGTTTCCCCAGCTGATTACAGCGACATCGCCCACCCAGAAGGTAGGCGGTACTGCCAGCAGCAAGCTGCCCAAGGTGACCCATGCCGTCAAGATGGAAAGCCTGCTGGATGCGTTTTCTTTTGACGAGCTGCGGGACTTTGACCGCCGCGTCCGCGAAGCCGGAGTAGAACCGGAATATGTTGTGGAGATCAAGATCGATGGTCTTTCCTGCAGCTTGGAGTACGAGAACGGGAAACTTGTCCGTGCATCTACCCGCGGTGACGGCGTGGTGGGCGAGGACGTTACCGCAAATGTGCGAGCCATCCGCAGCATCCCCAAGACCCTTAAAGATGCACCGGAGTTTCTGGAGGTGCGCGGCGAGGTATATATGCCACACAAGGCCTTTCAGCACCTGTGCGCCGAGCAGGAATTGCAGGGTGCTGCACCCTTTAAAAACCCCCGCAATGCAGCAGCCGGATCTCTGCGGCAAAAGGACGCCCGCATCACCGGCAGCCGTGGGCTTTCTATCTTTGTGTTCAATGTGCAGCAGATCCGGGGTAAGACCCTGACCAAGCACTCCGAAAGTCTGGATTACCTCAAGAGCCTTGGCTTGCCGGTATCGCCGCGCTACCATGTGGTGCATGATATCGAGGACGCCATTTCTGAAATCGAGAACATCGGCCAGAATCGCGCAAAGCTGGATTTCGACATGGACGGTGCTGTTATCAAGGTGAATGATTTTGCCCAGCGGGAGATGATGGGTTCTACTAACAAATTCCCGCGCTGGGCCATTGCCTTCAAATACCCGCCGGAGGTCAAGGAGACCACCCTGCGCAGCATCGAGGTGGCCGTTGGCCGCACCGGCGTGCTCACCCCCACTGCCTGCTTCGACCCAGTGTTTCTGGCAGGTACCACGGTAGCTCGCGCCACCCTCCACAACGAGGACTTTATCCGGCAGTTCGGGCTGTGCATCGGGGACACCATTCAGGTGCGCAAGGCGGGCGATATCATCCCGGAGGTCATCGGGGTCACCCATCATGCGGAGGACGCTGAGCCCTACACCATGCCCACGGTCTGCCCCTCCTGCGGCGCTCCGGTGGTGCATCTGGAGGACGAAGCCGCCCTGCGCTGCGTGAACCCGGAGTGCCCAGCACAGGCGCTGCGCAATATCATCCATTTTGCCTCCCGGGATGCCATGGATATCGATGGCTTGGGCGAGGCAGTGGCCACCCAGTTGGTGGAAAAGGAGCTGGTGCATTCTGCAGCAGATATCTACACGCTGACCCGGGAACAGCTGCTGGAACTGGACAAATTCAAGGAGAAAAGCGCAGACAATCTGTTACAGGCCATTACTGCCTCCAAGCAAAACAATCTGGATAAGCTTTTGTTCGGCTTTGGCATCCGCAATATCGGCGATAAGGCAGCCGCGCTGCTAGCAGAGCATTTTGGCACGCTGCAAGCCATCCGAGAAGCCACCGCAGAGCAGGTCAGCCAGATCGACGGCTTTGGCGGCGTGATGGCACAAAGCGTGGTGGAATTCTTTGCCAAGGAAGGCACTGCCGACCTTGTGCACCGCTTGGCAGATGCCGGGGTCAATATGCAGTGGAAGGGTGAGCCGAAGGGAGACAAGCTGGCAGGCAAAACGCTGGTGGTCACCGGTACGCTGGAGACGCTCTCCCGCAACGAAGCCGAGGCATTGATCGTGAAAAACGGCGGCAAAGCCAGCGGCTCTGTCTCCAAAAAAACAGCCTATGTGGTGGCCGGTGCGGCGGCGGGCTCCAAGCTGACCAAAGCGCAGGCGCTGGGCGTGCCGGTGCTGACCGAACAGGAATTTCTTGCCATGCTGCAAGATGCCCCGGCAGAACCGGAAACGACTTAAAGCGGCTTTCCTGAACGTCGAAATACAGATAATTTCAAAAGCTTCTGCAATGCTGTTGCAGGGGCTTTTTTGTTTTCTGATTCGCGGTTCTAAGAGCGCACAAAGCGCATACAATGCTAGCACAAAGCTTTCGTGGAAGGAGAAATCAAAGTGGACGAGTATTACCGGGCCGTCAGAGCCCTTCCTACTTGGCTTGCGGCGCCGCTGGCACAGCTGCCCGCACAAACGGCAGCACGTGTACAGGAACTGCGCCTGCGCACAGGTTGTGCGGTCGCATTTACCGTACAGGGGCGGCAATGCCCCGCTTCTGCATTGCCGGGTTGTCCTCCGGCATTGGCTGCAATGCGGCTGGACGCGCTGCAAATAGAGGAGATCTTCCACACCCTTTGCAACGGCTCAGTGCACACCCATGAAAGGGAACTTTCCGAGGGCTACCTAACCACCGCTGCCGGAAACCGTGTGGGCGTGGCAGGGCAGTTCGTGCAGCGGGAAGGGCATGGCATCACCCTGCAAAAGGTCACTTCGCTCAACCTGCGTATCGCACGCAGCTGCACCATCCGTCTGCTGCCTGCACTGGACAAGCTGCTGGAGCAGCATTTTACCGGGCTGCTGGTGGTGGGAGAACCCGGCAGCGGCAAGACCACCCTGTTGCGCACCATTGCCCGGACGCTAGCCGAGCGGCAGCGTTTGGTAGCAGTAGTGGACGAGCGGGGCGAGCTTTTCCCGCCGGAAGGGCCGCTGCCGCCGCTGGAGCGCATTGGCGGGGTGGATAAAGCCCGCGCCGTCCAGATGGCGCTGCGTACGCTGGCACCACAGGTGATCCTGCTGGACGAGCTGGGCAGTCTGGAGGAAACGATGGCACTGGAACAGGGCTTTTTCAGCGGGGTGGACTTTATTGCCAGCATCCATGCTCCGGACGCTGCACAGGCACGATGCCGTCCGCAGGTACAGGCATTACTGCAACGCGGGATGCTGCGGCAGCTGGTCGTCCTTGCCGGGCGGGAGACGCCGGGCTGCATCCGGGAAGTGTGCGCCGTATGAGCGGCCTTCTGCGCGGGTTCGGCTTGTTTTTGCTCCCGTTGTGCGGTTGGCTGGCAGGGGATGCAGTACAAGTCAGAATAACTCTGCATCTTGCCGCTTTACAGCGCACTATCGAGCTATTACGGCGCATCCGGCAGGAGATCCAGTACCGCCGGGCAGACCTGCAAAGTCTCTACCGGCAGCTTTGCCGCGAGGGCCTGTTGACGCAAACTCCCGGCGGTACATTGCAGCAGCTGCCTGCGCCGGAACAACTTTCTGCGGCAGAGCGCGCCTGTTTTACAGAGTGCTTTTGCGGCATCGGCCGCGCAGAGGCTGCACAGGAATGCGAACGGATTAGCTACTATACGGCGCGGTTCGAGGACTATTTACAGCAGGCGCGCCGCACAGCACAGCGGCAGGCCGGTCTGCCGCACCGTCTGGGACTGGCAGGCGGCATAATGCTGGCACTGCTCTTTTTGTAAAGGCTGTACGGAACAAAGGAGAAACGGATGGATATCGAGCTTGTGTTCAAAATTGCGGCCATCGGCATCATAGTCGCGGTGCTCAATCAGCTGCTCATCCGCTCCGGGCGGGAGGATCAGGCCATGATGACCACGCTGGCGGGGCTTGTTGTGGTGCTCTCCATTCTGGTCAAGCAGATCAGTGCCCTGTTTGCCACGATCCGGTCTTTGTTTGCGCTATGAGCGCGGCGGTTCCGGTGCTGACGGCGCTGCTGCTAATGGCCTTTGCTGGTATTCTATTGCAGCGGTACTCCCCGGCGTTTGCACTGCTGCTTTCGCTGGGCGCTGCGGTGTGGTTGCTGCTCCGTCTGGCACAGCCGCTGCGCGGGGTACTGCAAGCATTAGTGCAGCTAGGGCAGCGTACCAATGCACAGGCTTTTTCCTGTCTTTTGCGCAGTGCAGGGATTTTGCTGCTGGCAGATTACGTCCGCACCCTCTGCGAGGAAGCCGGAGCGGATACGCTTGCATGGTGCGCCGGGTTGGCGGGACGGTGTCTCGTGCTGGTGGCGGTGTGGCCGCTGCTGGAACAGATATTCCAGACGATTTGGGGGCTGGTGGGATGAAAAAACGCGGCCTTATCATTTGCATGGTAATACTGAGCATCCTGTGCAGCAAAACCGCTCTGAAAGCTGCGGCGGCAGAGACAACGCCGTGGCAGACCTATCTCGACAAAGCACCTGCACAAGCCGAGCAGTTTGCGGCAGACCCGCTGGGCACCTTGCTGCGTTTGTTTGCTGCCGAACCGGTGCAATTGCTGCGGGAAGTGCTGCATCAATATGCCGGTGTGCTGCTGTTTTTGTCGCTGGCGGCCGGGCTTGCATTTCTCTTGCAGGACACCGCCGACAAAGCACTGTTGGAACTGGCGGCTGCCGGTGGCTGCGGCGTTTTATTGTGGCAGGAACTGGACAAGCTTGCTGCCGCCTTGTGCACTCGGATGGCCGGGTGGAAAAGCTATCTGCTGGGCTTTTTGCCGGTATACAGCGGTGTACTGACAGCTGGTGGCGAATGGAACGCCGGAGCTGCCGCAAATGGCTTTCTGCTCACGGTGCTGTGCTTTATCGCGCAGGCGGTCACCCTCTGGCTGCAACCACTGCTGCGCAGCTACCTTGTCATCAGCATGGCCTGTGGCATCAGCTCCCGCAAAAGCCTGTCCGAGGGCTGCACTCTGACCGGGCGGCTACTACGGCAGGCCATCGGCTGGGCGGGTAAAGCGTTCGCCGCCCTGATGAGCCTGCAGCGCGTAGTCACGGTGCAGTTGGATCGTTCTGCCTCTCGTCTGGGACAGCTGCTGACCGGCAGCGTGCCCATTGTGGGACAGGCGCTGAGCAGCGCGGCAGATGCAGTGCTGGCCGGGATGCAGCTACTCAAAAGCACCCTTGGCATTGCCGCATTGCTCAGCATCGGGGCAGAATTTGTGCCATTATATCTCGGGCTTCTGGTGCATCTGTTTTTACTGTCCTGCTGCGGCTGGCTTGCCGGGATCGGCGGGCTGGAGCATTGCCATAAGCTGCTGCAATGCTTTGCCGAAGCCGTGCGCTGCATGGCGGCAGTTACAGCTTTGTTTTTCATGTTGTTTGTGGTGGGCATCGTGCTGCTGATGCTGGCAGGGGGTGGTTAGATGCAGGCGTTTCAGCGGGCTGCGGCAGTGTTCGGCATGGCGTGCATCGGGGCGGAACTGGTCAGCCTTTTTGGCGGGCAAGGCTGGGCTGGCCGGTGCATAAAAGCCGTAGCTGGGCTATATATTTTAGCAGTCCTTCTTGTGCAGTTGCCGCACCTGCCGGGCAATGTTATGACCACTTTTTCGGGGAATACAGCCCCGGCGGCTACATCCACTGCACAGCCGGATGCACTGGAAACGGAGATCCTGACTGAGACCAAGGCTCAACTGGAAGAGTACTGCACCGTACAGTGCCGTCAACAGTTCGGGTTGGATATTCGTGTGACGGTCACGTTGGAAAAAGCCGGGCAGCAGGTCGTGGTAAAAAAGGCTGTTGCTGCCTTCCCGGCGGGCTGTACCGCTGCACAAAAACAGGCGGTGCTCAGCTTTTTGCAGCAGACGCTGGGCACCGCTCCTACGGCGGCGGAGGAGAGTGCACCATGAAAAAGAACGAATTGCTTCCCGTTTTCCGCGCTCTGCAAAGCGGCAAAAACCGCACCTCGCTGGCGGTGGTGGTCGGTGTGCTGGCAATGCTGCTGCTTTTGCTGTCGGAGCTTTTACCCAGCGGGAACACGCAGAAAGCGGCGGTATCCACCGCCCAAACAGCTACCGTCAGCCAGTACCAGGCCCAGCTGGAGCAGCAGCTGGAAGAACTGATCAGCCAGCTGCAAGGGGCGGGGCACACCGCGGTCATGGTCACTCTGTCCACCGGGGAGGAGACTGTCTACGCAGTAGACACCCAGACGGGGGATATGCAGCAGCAGGAGACGCACGTTCTTTTACAGGATGGCTCTGCGCTGGCTGAGACAACCTATCTGCCGCAGGTCTGCGGGGTCGCCGTGTTGTGTGAGGGCGGGGGAGATGTCCGCGTTGCAGCCCATATCACGGAGCTGCTGCATTCGCTGCTGGATCTGCCCACAAACCGCATCTGTGTGGAGCAGCGCAAGCGCTGACCCTCTGCTTTTGTCAAGTACCACAATTGCTTACCGAAATACCAAAGGAGGAACCGTTTTATGAGAGCACTTTCCAGAAACACCCGCAGGGTCACCGCTCTGACGCTGGCGGCGGCACTGGTCGTTGCCGTCTACTTAAATTGGCAGTATGCCCGGGCAGACATCACCCCGCAGACAGAGGAATACACCCTCATGGTCTCGGCAGAGCCGGTGGAAGCAGATGCGGAGACCACCATCACGGATGCACTGCCCACAGAGGCGGAAGCCGTCTCCGGTGCCAGCAAAAACTATGGCGAAGCACAGCTTGTCAGCGTTGCAAACGACAGCGGTACCCGCTTTTTTGAACAGGCTCGCCTCAAGCGGGAAAAGGCGCATGACGAAGCCATGGACACCCTGCAAAAGAGCCTGAAGTCCTCCTCCCTGACAGCGGAGGAGAAAAAGGAGTACACCGCACAAATGGCGGCAGGGCTGGAGGATCTGAACGCAGAAAACGAGATCGAGACGCTGGTGCGTGCCAAGGGCTTTGCGGACTGCCTGTGCTTTTTGCAGGCAGGGCGGGCAGATCTGACCGTGATGACGGCAGGCGAGCCGCTCACAGCGGCACAGGTGGCACAGATCCGGGATGTGGTGATGAACAAAAGCAGTGTGACCGCCCAGAATATCACGGTGGTGGAGGTGAAGTAAGCGCTCTTTATTTATGCTGACACCCCGGCGGCGCAGGTGCAACTTTTCTTGCAGGCAGAAAGCTGTATGCACTGCCGGGATGCCATTCCGTGCTGATTTCCATCTTCTTTTCCAAACAAGTATTGAAATTGCCCCCGCATTGATGGTATAATAACTCTATCAAAAACGAATGCCGCGTGCCTTTATGCATAGCGCAGGGGCGCGTTTGAACAAAAAAGGCAGCTACGGCAGGCCAGTTTCAGAGTATTGAAACCACTGCCGCAACCGCCTTTGGATGGAGGACAGCACAATGGATTTACAGAACATGGATCTTCAGGGCGGCAGCCTTCAGATTTCGACCGA
>OLSN01003179.1_pt1 | contig 10894 bp, 10 predicted proteins | sample 1672411 | NCBI WGS metagenome assembly OLSN01 (sample SAMEA3136683, study PRJEB25190) | human gut metagenome | biome: human gut; feature: human-associated habitat; material: faeces | place: Austria | collected 2013
CCCGCGCCGCCAGCAGGCAGGCAAGGCGGCCCGCCGCCTCCCGCGCTGCGCGCTCGGCCGGGTCCGCGGGAACAACGCCGCCGCCCACCTCTGTGGCGGTCACCACGTCGCAGGCGGCCAGCTCGTCGGCCAGCGCTTCCAAGTCGGCAGCAGCCACAGCCAGCGCCTGCACGTCATAGCGCTGCCGCCCGCCGAACCGCTGCGCAAAGGTGCGCTTGCCGCTGTAAAGCGGCCCTGTGATGAACAGCATTTATAACATCCCCCACCATTGGCAGGCGGCCAGCGCCGCCAGCATCCAGATTTCACATTTTTGCAAAAACCACCCGGCCAAATCGCCGGTGGTGCCGCCGAACTGCTGTACGGCCAGATGATGATACCGCAAAAACACGGCGCACGCCACAAGAACCAGCGCCCAGCCGCCCAGCGCGGCAACCGCTGCCGCCAGCACGGCGCAAAGCACCGCCAGCACACGGCGCACCCGGGTGCGGTCTGCCGCCGTGGCAAAGGTGTGGGCAAGGCCGGTGTTTTTTGCCAGCGGAAAGGCAGCCACCGCCAGCCCGGAGAGCGCACGCTCCCCCACCAGCGCCAGCATCCACAGCACGCCAAGGCGCGGCGTGAACTGCACACAGCAGCACAGCGCAAAATACGCCGCAAAGTAGCTGCACAGCCGTATCACGGCGAACGCGCCGCAGTGGGGGTCCTTGAGGATTTCCAGCTTTTTCGCCGTATCACCGTAGCTGGAAAGTGCATCGCAGGTGTCGGCGTAGCCATCCAAATGGATGCCGCCGGTAACCCACACCGGCACAAGGCAGAAGCCCGCCGCCCGCGCCACGGCGGGCAGCGGCAGCACGCCGCACAGGCACCATAGCGCCCCGCACACCACCCCAACCAGCGGAAAGGCACAGAGGGCATACCGCATATTTTTTGCGTTCCAGTCAAACTGCGGCACCGGCACCGCGGAGAACATGGCAAACGCCACCGCAATCGTCTGCAGGGCTGTCATTGTGTTTCACTTCCTTTATAATAGACCGGGATGCCGCAGACCACCCGCACCACGGCATCGGCGCGGGCGGCGGCGGCGTTGTTGACGGCAGCCAGCACCCGCAGATAACGGTCGGTATCACCGAGATAGTCTGCCCCGCCGCTGAACACCTCGTTCGAGACAAGTATCAGATTTTCACATTGCAGCGTCAGCTTTTCGATGCCTGCCAGAATCTGCTCCGCCGTGTGCGCCCCGGCACCGTCGGGACTGTATAGCTCGTTGGCGGTCAGGTTGCCCAAATCTTCGAGCAATACCGTGCCGCGCCGAGGCAGGCGCACGCGGTCAAGCTGCAGCGGGCACTCGATTGTGTCAAACTGCTTTTCAGCCCTCATGGCGCGGTGCTTTGCCACACGGGCGGCACACTCCGCGTCCCAAATCTGCATCGTGGCCAGGTAGGTTCTGGGCAGCGGGCTTTGCAGGCAGAGCCACTCCGCGTAGGCGCTTTTGCCGCTGGCCGCCCCGCCGATGACCAGCGTCAGCATTGCGGGGTATACGGCGCAATGCCGCCCTCCGTGAAGGAGTAGCATCCATTGTAGACGGCCATGGCCATATCCCACAGCGGCAGGCTGGCCACCGCGCCGGTGCCCTCGCCCAGATGCAGATCAGCGGTAATCAGTGCTTTTTTGCCAAGAGCCTCCAGCACAAGCTGCGCACCGGGCTCACTGGAGGCGTGGCTGGCGAACACGGCCTTCGCGGCAGCCGGGCAGAGCCGCACCGCGCAGAGCGCCGCCACGCCGCTGATGAAGCCGTCCATCACAATGGGGATGCTTTCAAGCGCGCCGCCCAGAAAGACGCCGCACAGCCCGGCTATGTCAAAGCCGCCCAGCGCGGCCAGCACGCCCAGCGGGTCCGCCGCATCGGGGGAATTTACTGCGATTCCGCGTTCTATCGCTGCTATTTTGCGCTGCAAACCCTCATCGGAGAGCCCGGCTCCGCGCCCGGTCAGCGCTGCCGGGGGGCGGCGAAGCAGAACGCTTGCCACAGCGCTGGAGGTTGTGGTGTTGCCAATGCCCATCTCGCCGGTGGCCAGCAGCTGCACGCCGCTGCGCTTTTGCGCCTGCACCAGCGCAATGCCCGCCGCAATGGCCTGCAGGGCCTCGGCGCGGGTCATGGCGGGGCCGTGAGTAAAATCCGCGGTGCCCGGCGCCACGCGGCAGTCCACCGCACCGGGCACCGGGGCACCCGCAATGCCCATATCCACCGGGACAACCGCGCAGTGCGCCGCAGCGGCCATGCGGCAGACGCTGGTGCGGCGCAGCGTCAGGTTTTCGAGCACGGCGCGGGTCACGGTGGCATCGGTCTGGCTGACGCCCTGCGCCACCACGCCGTTGTCCGCGCAGAGCACCAGCACGGCGCGGCGAGTGAAGTCCGGCGCAGGGTTGCCCATCAGGGCGGCGGCGTCCTCCACCATCGTTTCCAGCCGGCCCAGCCCGCCCAGCGGCTTTGCCAGCGACGCCCAGTGGGCGTGCGCGGCGGCGCGGGCTGCTTCGTCAGCGGGGGTCACGGCTTTGAGCAGATTTTTGAGCTCCTGTTCGGTCATAGTTCTTTCCTTTTATAGCGTTCGGCGGCGGCCGCAAACCGCTGTGCAAGCGGCGTGCCCGCCCAGTAGAGATGCGGAAATCCAGCGTAGAGATGTGCATTTGCAAAGCCGCAGGCCCACTGCCTACCGTTTGCCTTGGCGGCGGTGAGCGCTGTGCCATTCTGCGTGGAGTCCCAGTGGTGGAACTCATGCGCGGGGAACTGCTCCCCCGCTGCAAACAGCATACTGTCCGCCTGCGCGGTCAGCGTGGCATAGCCGAACCGCACAAGCCGCCCGGTTTTTACCCCCTGCCCCGGCAGGACGCCCGCCATCAGGTGGGGCGTGCCGTCCGCGTCCTCAAGCGTCTGGCCGAGGTAGAGAAAGCCGCCGCACTCGGCTGCGGTGGGCAGGCCGTTTTCGACCGCGGCCTTTATGGCGGCGCGCATCGGCGCGTTGGCGGCAAGCTCGGCGGCGTAAAGCTCCGGGTAGCCGCCCGGCAGGTACAGCCCACCAATGTCCGGCGGCAGGGCCGTATCCTGCAACGGGCTAAAAAAGCACAGCTCTGCGCCGTTTCCCTGCAGAGCCTCGAGCGTTTCTGCGTAGGTGAAGCAGAACGCGGCATCCCTTGCCACCGCAAGGCGCACCCTTGGAGGCACGGCAGCAGGCGGGGCAGCGGCGGGCGCGGGGCGGTCAAACAGGCGCTGCAGAAGCGGCCAGCCGATGCTGCTTTGCGCGGCATCGGCCAGCAGTTTGAGCCTTGCCTGCAGATTGGCAATCTCGGCGGCGGTTTTCAGGCCCAGATGGCGGCTTTCGATAGCGGCCCCGGGCAAAAAAGGCAGATACCCCACCACCGGCAGGCCGGTTTCTCTTTCGAGCATAGGGCGCAGCATTTTGTACAGGTTTTCGGTGCAGTCATTGAGCAAAATCCCTGCGATATGGTGCGGCGTGCGGAAGGCCAGCAGGCCGCGCAGCGTTGCCGCCAGCGTCAGGCTGGCACCCTTGGGCCGCACAACCAGCAGCGCGGGCAGATTCAGCGTGTCCGCCAGATGCCACGCGCTGGCGGTGTCGCTCACACCGCCAAGGCCGTCATAGTAGCCCATGGCACCCTCCACCACCGCCGCGCCGTGCCCTGCCGCGTGCCGGGCGTAAAGGCTGCGCACCGTCTCCGGGGTAGAAAAGAACAAATCCAGATTGTGACTTTCCACGCCGAGCACCGCACGGTGGAACATCGGGTCAATGTAGTCCGGCCCTGCCTTGAACGCGCAGGGCGTCAGCCCACGCGCAGCCATTGCGCCCAGCAAAGCACATACTGCCGTTGTTTTTCCGCTTCCGGACTGTGGTGCCGTCACTACCAGCTGCAGCATCCTTACTCCCTCACAATCAGAAATACCGGGTTGTTGGCAAGCAGCAGATGCAGCCCGCCCGCCGCCCGGGAGCGGCTGACGGAAATCTGTGTGACCTCCGCCCCCAGTCCGTGGGCGGTCAGCGCGGTGACAGCCTGCTGCAGGGTTTCCAGCGCAATCGCGCTGATGCAGAGCCGCGCCGCGGGGTTGGCGGTGAGCACGGCGTCCACAATGGCGGGCAGATTGCCCTTGCTGCCGCCGATGAACACGGCATCCGGCGCAGGCCAGTCCGCCAGTGCCGCAGGGGCCAGCCCTTGTGTAAGGTGCAGATTTTGCACAGCAAATTTTGCGCGGTTTTCGCGTATCAAGCCGCAGGCTTCGTCATCGCACTCGGCGGCATAGACCTGTCCGGCCGGGGCGGCCAGCGCCAGCTCAACGCTGACACTGCCGGTTCCCGCGCCCACGTCCCACAGGATGTCTCCGGGGCGCACGGCCAGCTTGGCCAGCACCGCGGCGCGTACCTCCTGCTTGGTCATCGGCGTTTTGCCGCGGAGGAAGGCATCATCCGGCAAGCCCGGCACGCGGCGGGCGGCGGGCGGGCATGACTCGACCAGCAGCACGCTCAACGGCGCAAACTGCTGCTTTGCCAGCGCGGCTACAGTGTCCGTCACAAGGCGCTCTGAAGGGAGCGCTAAGTTCTCCCCCACCGTTGCCATCACTGCGCCATAGCCGCCTGCGGCCAGCCGGGCGCAGAGCGTGGCAGGATTTTCTTTTCCGCCGGTAAGAAAAAAAGTCGGTTTTCCGCTTGTGCAGACGGTCAGCGGGTCACACGCGCAGCCGTGTGCGGAGACCAGTTGCCAGTCCTGCCATGGGCGGTGCAGCGCCGCCGCCAACAGCTGCACGCTGGAAATGCCCGGCTCCACCGTGCAGGGCAGGCCCGCTGCATCCAGCGCACGGCAGAGCGCCGCCGCGCCGGAGTAAAACCCGGTATCGCCGCTGTAGGCAACGGCCACGGTGCGGCAATCTGTGCGCTGCAGCAGTGCGCAAATTTCGTCCGTTTTGTAAAGGGCGGCGCGGTTCCGGGTGCAGCCCTCCGGCAGAGCCTGTAAAAGACGATTTGCGCCGATAATCAGCTCTGCCCCCTGCAGGGCGGCCTGCCCTGCGGCGGTCAGCCCAGCACTGCCACCGCTGCCCATACCCACAAGTGTAAGTTTCATAAAAGCTCCTTACAGCGTTGTAAAATTGTTTCGGTGCTCTCACCCTGTTCCTCGGGGCGGCGCAAAACAACCAGCTGCACACCGCACTGAGCGGCGGCTTCTGCCTTCTCGGCAAAGCCGCCCGCCGCGCCGCCGTCCTTGGTGACAAGGTAGGCAATCGCAAACTGGCGCAGCAGCGCCACATTCAGTTCCGTGGTAAACGGCCCCTGCAACGCAAGGATATTGCGGTGCGGGATGCCCGCCGTTTCACACGCGGCAATGCCCGCCGCCGTGGGCAGCACCCGGGGGTACAGCCGCTGCGAATCCAGCGCGGCAAAAGCGGGCAGCTCCTTGGCACCGGTAGCCAGCAGGATTCTGCCGGGCCTGTCGGCCAGATAGGCGGCGGCCTGTGCCGCACCGGGCAGCACCACGCTGCCTGCGGGCAGATTGCTGGCAGGGCGCAGCAGACGGTGGTATTCCACCCCCGCCGCCGCGGCCGCCGCACGGATATTGCGCGTGGCCTCGGTGGCATAGGGGTGGGTGGCGTCTACGCAGAGCGCCGCGCCCTGCAGAACCGCCGCCATCTCGCCGGCATCCAGCCGCCCGGCGCACACCGTAATGCCGTCCGCACGGCCCTGTTCCTCGGCCCCGAGGTCGGTTGCCACGCAGACCGTGACCGCCGCGCCCAGCGCCGCCAGTGCGCGGGAGAAGGTGCGTCCTTCGGTTGTGCCGCTGAAAACCACTGCCCTCATACGCCGTGATACCCCCTTGGCGTCACCATTTTTCCGCCCAGATTTCTCGTTGCATCGTTACCTATAAAAACCGTGGTGAACATATCCACCGCCGTATTTTCCAGTTCCGCCAGCGTCAGCAGGCGGGCGGTCTGGCCCTCCCGGCCGATGTTGCGCACCAGCCCGCAGACCGTTTCCGCGGCCTTGCCGCCGGACAGCAAAATCTGCACGGCCTTCTTCAGGTAGTCGGCGCGCCCCTTGGAGGAGGGGTTGTAGAGCGCAACGCAGAAGTCCCCCGCCGCCGCGCAGGCCAGCCGCTTTTCAATGACGGCCCACGGCGTCAGCCGGTCGGAGAGCGAAATCACACAAAAATCGTGCGCCAGCGGCGCGCCCAGCACAGCGGCCCCACTCAGCGCCGCCGTCAGGCCGGGCACAATCTCGACCTGTACCCCGGGGTACTGCGCGGCCAGTTCCAGCAGCGGGCTGGCCATACCGTAGACCCCCGCATCACCGGAGCAGACCAGCGCCACGGTTTTGCCGCGCTGCGCGGTTTCCAGCGCCCAGCGGCAGCGGTCAATCTCCCGCGTCATACCGGTGGCGTAGACCTCCTTTTCCGGGAAAAGCGGCCGCACCAGCTCCACATAGACCGTGTAGCCGCACAGCACCTCGGCGCTTTGCAGCGCGGCGCGGGCCTGCGCGGTCAGAAGCTGCGCGTCACCGGGGCCAAGGCCCACCACATAGACAAGGTTATGGTTCATTTCTCCATCTCCAATCCGGGGCAAAGGACGGCACGGCCACGGCGAAGGTCACGCCGTCCCGCGCCCATTTCGGAAGGTACAGCACCCCGCCCGAGGCCAGCACCGCCGCACGCTCACAGACATTGTCCACGCCGGTAACGCTCTGCACAAAGGGTGAGGGCGTAAAGCTGCCGGAAACAGCCCGCAGCTGCTCGGCGGTGTAAAAATCCATCTTCCAACCGTTGGCAAGGCAGAAGGCCGCCAGCCCGGCCTCGTTCTTTTTCAGGTCGATGCTGGCCACCCGGCAGACGCCCTGCGCCGCAAAATGCGTCTCGGCGCAGAACGCGCGGAACGCCTCCGCAAGCCATTGTTCCGAGATGCCGCGCCTGCAGCCGACCCCCAGCACCGCAATGCGCGGGATGAGGTGCAGCGCCCGGCCTGCCGGGGTCAGCGTCAGGGCAAAATCGGCCTCATCGCCATCGCAGGCGGGGCACACACCGGCGGGCGGCGGGCCGGCAATGGCCCAGTCTGACGCATAATGCACGGTCTGCCCGGCCAGCAGCGCGCTGCTGACGGTCTTGATGCGCTCGGGCTCGGCCACGGCAAACCGGTGGCAGCGGGCCCACTCGTCCACCGCAAAAAGGCCCCGGCCATCCGTTGCCGTGGTGATGACCGGCACAGCGTGGCAGACCGCCGCCAGCCGCCGCGCCAGCTCGTTGGCACCGCCCAGATGCCCCGACAGCAGTGGTATGGCAAACTGCCCGCCCTCGTCCAGCACCACCACGGCGGGGTCCGCCGCCTTGCTGCGGCAGCAGGGCGCAATGGCCCGCACTGCGATGCCGACCGCCCCCACAAAAACAAGGGCGTCTGCGGCGGCAAACTGCTCCTGCGTCCACGCTGCCAGTGTGACACCGCCCGCGCCGCATCGGGCCACGCTGCCGGGGCAGGCTGCGGCCAACCGCTGCGCCAGCGCCAGACCCCGCGCCGTGAAGGCAATGTAGGCGCACCTCATCCCTGCGCACCCTTGCGGAACCCGGTGGTGAAGGCGGGGTCATAGAGCTTGCTGCGGTCATACTGCGCGGCCAGAAAGTCCCCCACCACGATGAGCGCGGTTTTGGCAATGCCCGCCGCGTGGACGCTTTCGGCCAGATTCCCCACTGTGCAGCGCACAATTTTCTGTTCCGGCCAGGTAGCCTTGTAGACCACGGCGGCGGGCGTGGCCGCGGTGTAGGCCCCCTGCAGCAGCGCCGCCTGCACCTTATCCACCAGACCGATGGAGAGGAAAATCACCATCGTGGCACCGTGTGCGGCCAGCGAGGCCAGCCGTTCGCCCTCCGGCACCGGGGTGCGGCCCTCCATCCGGGTGATGATAACGGTCTGGCTGACGCCAGGCAGCGTGTACTCGGCGTTCAGCGCCGCCGCCGCGCCGCAAAAGCTGGAAACGCCCGGCGTGTCGTCGTAGGGGATGCCCGCGGCGTCCAGCGCGTCCATCTGCTCCCGGATGGCCCCGTACAGGCAGGGGTCACCCGTGTGCAGACGCACGGTTGTTTTATGCGCTGCTTCGTTCTTTTGCATAACGGCTATCACCTGCTCCAGCGTCATTTCGGCGCTGTTGTAGATGGCGCAGTCCGCCCCGGCCAGCCCCAGCAGTGCCGGGTTGACGAGACTGCCCGCGTAGATGATGCAGTCCGCCGCCTGCAGCAGAGCCGCGCCACGCAGAGTGATAAGCTCCTCGGCGCCGGGGCCCGCCCCCACAAAGTGTACCATCGTCAGCCTTCCTTCCACATTTTTAACAGCGTATCAGCATTTTTTGTCTGGCCCAGCGGGCCGCTCTGGTTGGAAAATACCACCGCCCCCACCGTGAACGCCCCTGCTGCGCGGCGGTCAAGGTGGGTCTGTATCGCATCCAGCAGGCTGGCCATAACCGGCCCGCGCAGCCCCGCGCCGTCCAGAACGGCGAGGCAGGCGTCTGTTGTGGCGGCGTCCATCAGGGCGCGGCAGGTTACCGTATCCGCCCCGCAGAGGGCGGCGTGGGTGCAGAACAGCTCGGTGCGGCAGTCCGCCTGTCGGGAATGGGTATTCATAATGCCGCCCGCCAGCTTGACGAGCTTGCCCACATGGCCGACCAGCAGCACCTGCTCAAACTGCTCGGATGCCGCCATATCCAGCGCATCACCGATGAAGTTTGAAATTTTCACCACGGGGATTTCCCGCAGCTCCTTAAGATTTTCCGCCAGATAGTCAAGGCCATAGTTGCCGGGGGCCAGTATCAGGCGGCGGCTGCGCAAGGCGGCCTGATGGATTTCCAGCTGCAGCGAGTCGAGCAGCGCCTGCTGGCTCATCGGCTCCACAATGCCGCTGGTGCCCAGCACCGACAGGCCGCCTTCGACCCCCAGGTGCGGGTTAAAAGTGCGCTTAGCGGCCTGTTTGCCGCCCTCGATGCGGATGATCACCGAGAAGCCGCCGCTGTAACCGGCGGTCTCGGCTTCTTTTAATAATGCTTCGGTAATCATCTGGCGCGGCACGTGGTTGATGGCCGCTGCGCCCACAGGCTGGTCCAGGCCGGGTTTGGTCACACGGCCCACGCCTGCGCCGCCGTCGATGGTGACGGTATGCGGGGCATAAGGCAGAAGCGTAACCTCGGCAACGACCGGCAGGCCGGTGGTGGCATCAATGTCATCTCCGCCATCCTTTACAATGGCGCACTCCGCGCCGGTTGCCGTGCGGCGGCAGAATTGGGGTGCAACCTCGACTACGATGCCCTTGGGGGTACGCAGGCCGACGCTTTCTGGCGTGTGGCCGGTCAGCAGCAGACGGGCCGCCCCCGCCGCCCCCAGCGCTGCGCAGGTGCCGGTGGTGTAGCCGCAGCGCAGCAGTTTTTGCCCGCTGCGGATGTAATGCTCAAATTTAGGTTTGGGCTTTTCGCTAAACAGGGCAGTGTACTGCTCGTCCGAAAGGTCGAACAGGTGGCAGATATTTTTTCTTGCAAACGCCTCTTTGGGCGTAAGTACACCGGAAACGCCCTGTGGCGAAACGCAGACGACCGCGTCGGCCAGCTTTTGGGCCAGTTCCAGCTCATGCAGGGTCACGATGATGGCCACATTCTTCTCGTGGGCCAGCTTTTGCAAAACAGCCATCAGCTCAGCCTTGCCTTTTACATCCAAAAAAGACGTAGGCTCGTCCAGCAGCAAGATCTCTGGCTGCTGGCAGACCGCCTGGGCCAGCAATACGCGCTGGCGCTGACCGTCGCTGATTTTTGTGAAATCCCGCGCGGCCAGTTCGTCTGCCTGTACCAGATGCAGGGCGTCACGCACCTGCTGCTTATCCTCATCCGAGAGGATGCCCAGTCGCCCGGTGTAGGGGTAGCGGCCGGCGGCGGCCACGTCAAAGCAGGTGGTCAGCTCGGTGCGGGCCGTGTGGGGCAGCATCAGTGCCAGCTTGCGGGCGCGTGCGTTGGGGGTGTAGGTAGTCAGCGTTTTTCCGTCCAGCAATACCGCGCCGCTCTGGGCCGCCAGCTGCCCGGCCAGCGTTTTTAATAAGGTGGATTTGCCCGCGCCGTTGGGGCCGATGATGGCGGCCATTTCGCCGCAGTGGACGTGAAGATTCACGTCCTTCAGAATGCAGTCGGTTCCGATTTTCACGGACATATTCTCTACCCGAAGGCAGCAGGAATGGCCGCAGGAACCACCGTGATGTGATAGATTCATCCCAATGCCTCCTTGATGGTGTCAATGTTGCGGTACATGGCGTCAAAGTAGCTGTCACCAGCCATGGCCATGTCCAGCGAATAAACAGTCACGCCGGTTTCCCGGGAAATGACCCCGGCGGCGGAGGTGCTGCCGTTGCGCTCGGTAAAAATCGCGGGCAGATCATTTTCACGGACAACGCCGATCAGGTGTTTCAGCTCCTGAGCGGAGGCTTCACTGCCGGATTCTTCCTCCACCGCTTCCAGAATGGTCAGATCAAACGCCTGAGCAAAGTAGGAAAAGCCGTCATGAAACGTCACCAGTTCCCGACATTTAAGGCCGGACAGGCTGGATTCTCCATAGCTTTGCAGCGCGTCCAAATCTTCCAGCAGGCTGTCCAGATTAGCGGAAAATGTGTCCGCATATTCTGGATACCTCTGGGAGAGCCCCGCGCAGATGTTTCCTGCCATCACCCTGGCGTTTTCCGGGGAGAGCCAGATGTGGGGGTCGTCTTCATGGTGGTGGTCTTCATGACCGTGGTCGTGTTCTTCCTCCGCGTGCAGGAGGGCGGTACCGTCGGAACAATCGATGATATCCGAATCGTCCAGAATACTGTCCAGAAAGTCCTCCAGCCCTGCGC
>OLSN01003180.1_pt1 | contig 10893 bp, 9 predicted proteins | sample 1672411 | NCBI WGS metagenome assembly OLSN01 (sample SAMEA3136683, study PRJEB25190) | human gut metagenome | biome: human gut; feature: human-associated habitat; material: faeces | place: Austria | collected 2013
CCGGTTCGGCGCACACCTCCACCACGCGGCCCTGCTCCACGATGAGCATACACTGTCCGTCTGCCACGGCGATGCCGCTGCCGTTGGTGATGATGTTGTCCTCGCCGTTGTTGGAGCTGCGGCGGGAGGTGCGCTTCTGGCCCTTGACCATCAGCACATCTTTGTCCAGAGAATCGCAGTAGAAAAATTCCTTCCACTGGTCTGCAAGGGTTCCGCCCAGTGCGCCCATACCTGCTTTGATAAGACCCATAGTAATTTCCTCCTGTATGTTTTATTTGTGTAAACGATAACTTTCTGTTATCGCACGGTTTCCGGTCTTGGTCACGGTTCAAAGGTAAGTTCCGGGGAGTCGTTTTTCCAGTAAGCGGGACGTGTGTCCCGGTCAAACAGCACTTCTCCGGCGCGGTATTTCAGGCTGCAACCGCTGGGGCTGCCGTCATCGTTCAGCAAAATGGCCCAGAACTCGCACGGTCTGCCGTCCGTGTCGGTCAGCGTGAAGTGCAGCTCAGTGCCGTCCTTGGTGCGGCCCTGTGTTCCCTCTGCTGTGCCGGTCAGAATGCCGTTCCACCCGACCCATTCCACGCTCATGCAGCAGCTGCCGTCCGGCAGGAAGGTCATCCAGCGGATGCCCTTTGCGGACTCGTCTCCGGCGCGGTATGTTCCCCACAGCCTGCGGGGGATGGCGGTGAAGCCGATGTCGTCCCATGCCTCGGTGCGCTGAAAAACGTACCAGACCTCACTGCCCTTTTTGGGGCCGGTGGACTGCATCAGCAAAGAACCGTCCTCCATCATGGAGATGGTCCAGCGGCTTCTGCTGTCCTCGTTGAGACATTTCAGGTTCCAGCCCTGACTTTTTTCCCCGTCCCAGCCGGTCACAGCGCCGGCATTCAGCTCTCCGGTGCGGGTCTCGGCAGCGGACTGGATCTGCGGGCTGACGTATGTTTCCCGGATAAAGGAGACGGTCACCGTGCCGGTGATCTCGGCCTTTTCCAGCCGCAGGGTGCAGCTTTCGTTGCGGTCGGCGGGGGCATAGCTTTCACCCTGCGTCACCGCCGTGACTGCCATCCACTCGGCCAGCACCTGCTGCTCCCAGTCCTGCGGCAGCGGCTGCGCGTCCAGCGGGATGACCGGGATATCGTTCACATACTCCTCCCGGGAGGCGCTAAACCGGCGGACGGAAAAGGTAACGTTTCCTGTTTCGTCAAACGAAAGCGGCAGCTCATCCAGTGTAGCCCACCATGCGGTGTTTCCCTCTTTCAGACTGCCGGGAGGCAGCAGCCCCCGCTCACAGGCGGTCTGCCGGTCCAGTTCGTCCCGGCGCTTCACGTCACGGTACAGCGCTTCTTCCAGCGCGGCGGGGTCTGCCCCCATGCGCTGCAGCAGCTGGGTGGCGGTGAGCCGGCTCCCGCTTTCAAAGTCGAAGCACCAGCCCTGATAGAAGGGTGCATCGGTACCGCCGTAGCAGCTGCTGACCACAAGGCTGACGCAGTCACCGTACCAGCTGGCATTCCAGTTCATCTCAATGCAGATGTCCCACGATTCCGGGTCGGCTACCGCCGGGCAGTCTGCGTACTCCTGCACATCGTATTCGTAGAGCCGGGCGATCTCGGCGTTGATGCGGGCGGCGTCGGCGCTGTCGCACTCCAGCCGGGGCAGATGGATGTTCAGCCGGACGGAGCCGCCGTTCTCTGCCTGCACCACCTTTTCAAGGGTGTACTGCTCAGTGATCGCCGCGGTGGCGTGCATGGAATCCGGCGGGGTCGATTTCAGTTCCCGGCTGCCAGCCGGGCGGGCAGAGGCTGCGGTCTTTGCCCCGCAGCCTGCCAGCAGCGCCGCCAGCAAAACTGCCGGTATCCAGCGGAATGCTTTGTGTTTCATGGTGGTTCTCCTATGTTCTCAGCGGCTGCCGCCGGGGTCAATAATCCGGGCAGCGGATCAGCTGCAGCTGGGTCTGTCCCTCGGCAAAGGGGTTCTGCCCGTCGATCATGGTAAAGCTCAGGGTCTCGTTGTACAGGTCGTACTTCACCGCCGCCACAAAGGTGATGCCCGGCATCCCGTCCGCCGTCTCGCTGGTAGAGACACCCAGCACCATGCCCTCCGGCACCACGCCCAGATAGTCGGCGTAGCCCTGATAGAAAACGCTGTTGTCCTGCACGCCCATCTGGACGGAGCCGCTGCTTTCCACGTCCATCCAGTCAAACTGGTTGTCAGACATATCGTTGAAGGCACCGACAGCCTCCGAGGGGAGCTCCTGCGCGTTCCACTCCGCCGTCAGGGGAGTCAGTTCCAGCACAGAGCCATCCTCCCGGCGCAGGTTCACCTCGCTGCCGCTGCGTTCCAGCGCCACGCCCTGATTTGCAATATAGATGGGGTCCTGACAGACCAGAGCATTTCCGGACATAAGGCAGCGCAGCACATCCACATACTCCACCACGCCGTCCCTGGTCAGCAGATAGACCACCGGGTGGAAGGATGCGCCGAGTTCTCCGATGCACACATCCACATACTCATTATAGATGCCAAGGATGGGGTAGGTGCGGTCCTGTTCCAGCCGGATGCCGTAATCCGCGTCCCATGCGGCGGTCTCCGGCGTGCGGCGCAGGGTGATGGTGCCCTGTGTTCCTTCCAGCTGCACCGAAGCGCTGCCGTAGGTATCGGTCAGCACCGTCTGCGGCTGCGGGTCAGCAGCCTGCAGCGGGATCTCCACATCCAGCTGCCGCCAGCCCGACCCGGCGGTGGAGCTGCACCCGCCCCGGAGCACCAGCCGGTTTTGTTCCGGCAGCAGCAGGCACAGGTCATCCAGCTGGTTGTTTTCCAGCGTGTTCATCCGCATGCTTGCCAGATTGCCGCCGCTGAGCAGGCCCTCGTAGTAGCCGCCCTGCGCCATGCGCCGGTCAAAGGTCTGCATGGCCCCGCGCAGCATCTGCTGCTGCACGGCGTCCGGGTCCAGCCCCATGCGCTGCAGCATTTCGGTCACGGAGACCTGCTTTCCGGTGGCAAAATCGAAGCACCAGCCCCGGGAATACCCCGGGTCGGTACCGCCGTCGTAGCGGAACACCACAAGGCTTACGCAGTCGCCGTACCAGTAGGCGTCCCAGTTGATATAAATCTCCGGGCTCCACTCGTCCTGCTGCGGCTCGATCTCCGGGCTGTCCTCGTACTGTCGGAAGTCTGCCGCATACATGGCGGCAAGCTCATCGTTGAGATAAGCAGCGTCCGGGCCGTCGCACACCAGCTGCGGCACATGGATGGTCAGCTTCTGTGCGCTGCCCCACTCGTACAGCTGGATGGTCTTTTCCAGCGTAAACTGCTCGGTGATGCGGTCTTTTTGTGCTGTCTGCACCGCCGTGTCTGCGGCGCTTTGGGAAGCTGCACCGGAGCCTGCGGGGGCAGCGGGAGCCGCCGCGCCGCCGCAGCCGGTCAGCCAGAGAGCCGCCGCCAGCACCGCAGCGGCAAGGCGTTTGTGTTTCATGGTCGTTCTCCTGTGTTCTCAGCCGTAGCTGCGGGTCATCTGCAGCTGGGTCTCGCCCTCGGCAAAGGGGTTTTGCCCGTCGATCATGGTCAGGGTCAGGTTCTCGTTGTACAGGTCCATCTTGAACGCCGCCACAAATTCGAGCTCCTCATCGGCAGCGATGCCCAGCACCACGCCCTCGGGCACAACGCCCAGATACGCGGCATCGCCCCGATAGATGCGGCTGTTGTCCTGCACGCCCAGCTGAACGCTGCCGTCGCTGCCCAGATCCATCCAGTTCCAGCCGGTTTCAGAGGTGTAGTTGTAGGAGCCGGTGACGGAATAGGGAATCTCCTGCGCGCTCCACTCTGCCGACAGGGGCGCCAGTTCCAGCACAGAGCCATCCGCCCGGCGCAGGTTCACCTCGCTGCCGCAGAGTTCCAGCGCCACACCGTTGTTGGCAAAGTAGATGGGGTCCTGACAGATCATGGCGTTGCCGAACATGAGGCAGCGCAGCACGTCCACATACTCCACCACGCCGTCTTTGGTCAGCAGATAGACCACCGGGTGGAAGAATCCGTCCTCCTGCTCCCCGATGCACACGTCCACATACTCGTTATAAGCGCCAAGGATGGGGTAGCTGTGCTCCTGTTCCACCCGGATGCCAATGTCTCCCCATTGGTCGGTCTTTGGCGCGGGGCTCAGGGTGATGGTGCCCTGCGTTCCCTCCAGCTGCACCTGCACACCGTCGTAGGTGTCGGTCAACACCGGGGTGTCGGCGGTGGGCAGCGAGAGCTCCATATCCAGCTGCTGCCAGCCTTCTTCGCAGCTGTACTTACCCCGGAGCACCAGCTGATCCTGTTCCGGCAAAAGCAGGCACAGGTTTTCCAGTTCATTGTATTCCAGCGTATCCATTCGCATTTGCGAAAGCTCTCCGCCGAGACGCAGGCCCTCGTAATACGCGCCCTGCGCCATCTCCCGGTCAAAGGCCTGCATGGCCTGCCGCTGCACCTGTGCCTGCACTTCGTCCGGGTCCAGCCCCATCCGCTGCAGCATCTCGGCTGTGGTGATCTGCCTGCCGGTGGCAAAATCGAAGCACCAGCCGCTGTAACGCCACGGGGCGGTGCCGCCGTAGCGGCTGCGCACCACCAGGCTGACGCAATCGCCGTACCACCAGTCATCCCAGCCCACACCGATCTGCGGGTACTCGCCGCCCGGCTGCCCGGCCTCCTCGCTGTTCTCGAACTCCCGGAAATCCGCCGCATAGATGGCGTTCAGCTCATCGTTGATGTAGGCAGCGTCCGGGCTGTCGCATTCCAGCTTGGGCACATGGACGGAAATGCACTGCACCGCTTCCTCCCCCCACACGCCCGAAACGTTCTTTTCCAGCGTGAACTGGTCGGTGATGCGGTCTGTCTGGGCGGCCTGCGCCACCGCGCCGGGGGTGCTTCGGCTGCTGTCGGAGCTTTGGTCGGCAGCGGCGCTGGGGCTGCTCTGGGTGCCGCCGCAGCCCGCCAGCAGCAGCGCCGCAGCCAGAACCACAGCAGCAAAACGTTTGTGTTTCATGGCGGTCTCCTTTTCGTCATTCATCGTTGGTGGGGTTCTCTGGTGTACGCATGATATAGGCCGCCCAGTAGGTCTTGCCCTGAACATCCGCCACAGTGATGCCGATGTCGTATTTCCTCACTTCCTGAGAGTCCATGGGGCCCGGGGCATAATTGAACGTTCCTTCCAGCTCATCCATCAGGGCCTTGAACTGGGCTTGATTGGCCGGGTAGGGCCGGTCCAGATAGTAGCGTTTCTCTTTGTAATTGTCCAGCTGGATGCCATAGCAGTTGTGGTGGATGCTCCGGATAAAGGCGGTGGAGCCGCTGCCCCATCCATAGCCGCCCTCCTCAAAGCCAGCCCACATTCCATCCACATAGTCTCCGTTCATCCGGGCTTCCAGCCCCTCCTCCGCGGAGAAGGAGGGGGTGTCGTAGTCCACAAACATCTGCATCTCGGACTGAATGGAGTGCTCCAAGCCCGCATTGTACTGCAGCTTGAAGTACTGCACCTTCCGCCGGGTCAGCTCGGCATTGATGATCTCAAAGATCTTTCTGCCGTCCCGGATCACCGGAATCGGGGGCGAATCGGGAGCTTCCGGAAGCGGAGGGCCAAGGGTGGTGATCTCCTCACTGTAAAAGGGGTCGTAGGTAGAGGGGGCGATGGAGCTGCCGGAGTCCGGGATGTCCGGGGCACCGGAGCCGCCGAAGCACTCGTCCTCACAGCCAGCCAGCGCCAGCATCACCGCCGATGCGCCGGAGAGCTTGAGGAACGTCCGTCGGTCGTATCGTTTCATGGGGGTGCTCCTTTCACTTACAAAGCCCCGGGCGCACAGGAGGATGGGCAGTGCCCGGGGCCGGGAAATTTCCAAAGATCAATGGGAAACCTTTTCGCCCACCACCAGTGCGATGAAGTAATCCTCACCGCCGATGCTGCGCACCGACATGGCAAAGCAGCGTAGGTTGTTTACCGCCGTGTCAACGCCTCCCGACATATAAGTCAGCCAGTTCTGTTTCTGCACCTCGTTGGTGGGGTATTTCAAGGTCTCCAATTTGCCCGGTCCTTCCGGTCCAAGGCCTGCAGTAAAATAGGTCTCATAGATGGGATACCCCTTGTTAAACAGCGCCTGTTTGATCTCATCTTCCTTTACATCTACATAGGAGCTGAACTTTGTTCTGTCAACGACCGGCTTCCCCTCCTTCACAAAGGGGCTGATGAGAAGGTCGGTAAGTTCTTCCAGCTCCTTCTCATAGACCAGCTCCGTCAGACCCTTGTCCCTGCGGAACTTATTGAGGGCGTCCAGTGCCTGCTGGACTCTGATGTCATCGGGGGGCGTCGGTGCGCTGGGGGCACCGCCGCAGCCTGCCAGCGAGAGTGCCACAACGGCTGCGCCGGTAAGGGTGAGGAATTCGCGTCGGTTCATCTCTTTCATGGGGGTGCTCCTTTCTATAAAGCCCCGGACACAGGGGGAGTGTGCCCGGGGCAAACAGGGGGTTAAATGGGAATTGTTGTTTTTACGGCTTCACTTTGCCTTTGGCAGCGACTGCGACCCAGTATTTCACACTGCCATACTCGAACAGCTGAATCGCAATCAGACTGGCCGATTTCAGATTTTCCTTAGCGCCATCGTCCACCTGAAGCGGAAGATTTTGTGCCATCTTCTCTGCGTCCTCCGAGTATACACATACCGGCATCATATTGCCTGTATCCTTATCAAAAGCTATGCCGATCGGGGCACCAACTCCATCATAGCCGGCTTCTGCCTTAGCAAGCGCTTCCATGGCTTTCTCGTCAAATTTCATTTCGCCCTTTGCAATCTTCACCACAAGTTCAACTGCGGGCTTCAGACCGTTATCCAGTGCGAGCGGTTTCTCCACCCCGGCTGCGGCGCGGTATTTTTTGATGGCTTCCAGCACCTTGGCTTCTTCACCGGTAGTGGGAACTGCGGGCGTGGAGGGTGCACCGCCGCAGGCAGCCAGTGCCAGCATGGCGACCGATGCGCCGGAGAGGGTGAGGAATTCGCGTCTGTTCATCTCTTTCATGGGGGTGCTCCTTTCGATACAATATATTATAGATTACGGTTCGGGATTTGCGGGAAGTCCGTGCATCCCTGCCCCGCTTCAGATCGGTGCAAAGTTTACCATTACCGCCACCGTATAGGTCTTGCCCTTAATGGTGGGGCAGTAGAGCCCGATCATCCACTGCTCGGGATGCAGACTCGCCAGTCCATGCCCGGCCAGACGCCGCACAAACTCCCTGACCTCGCTCTGACTATTAGGATACAGTTGATTTAATTGCATACCATCATGGGTGCCGTTAGAAACTCCCACAGTCCCCCGATAGCTTCCGTTTCCATATTTGTTCCTGATTTCTTGTATCATTTCAGACTCACGGAGTTGGTACTCGTGGAATACATCATCAGGCAAGTTCCATTTGCGGTAATCCTCTTCGTCTACTTCAGGTTCATAGGTTTCAAAGGGGCTGGCTGTAAACTTTGCGAGGTCGGCAGCCTCCTGACAGTAGACCACAGACTTGCAGATATCAAGTTTGGGATTGGGGACTACTTCTCTGTTGACTTCATACCAGACCTCGTTGATGGCTCTGAACAGGGCCATCTCTTTGCTCTCAGAGGCCGGAGGTGCGGGAGGTGCGGAGGGCCCGCCGCAGCCTGCCAGCGAGAGCGCCACAACGGCTGCGCCGGTAAGGGTGAGGAATTCGCGTCGGTTCATCTCTTTCATGGGGGTGCTCCTTTCTTCTTATAAAGCCCCCGGACACAGGGGGCCGTGCCCGGGGCAAACAGGGGGGTTAAATGGGAGTTGTTGTGGTTAAGGGGTTACTTTTTTCTGTCGGCAATCACTGCAACCCAGTAGGTCACGCCGCTGAGCTCGAAGGTCTGAATGTTCACCAGCTTGAACACAGGCGATGCCAGATTATTCTTATCGAACTCGTCCACCTGAAGCGGAAGAGTCAGTGCCATCAACTCCACGTCCTCCGAGTATACACACACCGGGACCACTCGTGTCCCATCATCGTAGAAGCCGATCGGGGCGCCAATTTTATTGTAGTCGTCGAATGCTGCAGCGAGCGCTAACCCGGCAGCCGCGTCATATTTAATTTCACCCTTTGCGATCTTCATCGTAAGTTCAGCTGCGGACTTCAAGCCGTCATCCATCGTGAGTGGTTCGTCCACCCCGGCATTTTTGCGGTAGAGGTTGATGGCTTCCAGCACCTTAGCTGCTTCGCCGTTTGCGGGTGCTGCGGGAGGTGCGGAGGGCCCGCCGCCGCAGCCTGCCAGTGAGAGCGCCACAACGGCTGCGCCGGAGAGGGTGAGGAATTCGCGTCGGTTCATCTCTTTCATGGGGGTGCTCCTTTCTCTTTGTCCCCCCTGCTTTTTAGGGGGGCTGGTTTGGGTATTCTCTGCACTTGCAGTCCGCTCCATCTTATGCTATTCTTATGAATAGAATCCGCAGTTGCCCGTTGACACGTTTTGTGCACAGCGACAGGCTTTCTGCACCGGCGCGGGACCTCTTCTGTTTGTACTGTATCATACCCGGGAAAAAATTGCCCCCTCAGAAAAGCCGTTTTTGGGGGGCAATTCCAAAAAAATTTTTGGGGTTTTGGGGCTTCCCCCTCAAAAAATCCCCCCAAAAAGCCCAAAATTGGGGGGATTTGGGGGCGTTTTCCCCCTCAAAACGGGCAGCTGCAGCCCTGCCTGTGCCGGGTTTCCCCCTCTGGCTGCAATGTGCGGAAAGGAGTCATGAAAAATGGAACGAAGGGCATTTTTAAAGCTTGCGGCTCTCGTCCCCGGTCTGGCACTTGCGGGCTGCGGCGGCAGTAAGACCCTGCTTTCGCCCAAGAACCCCACCATGCTCAGCATCTGGCATGTATACGGCGAACAGGCCGACTCGCCCATGAACCGCCTGCTGACCGAGTTCAACGACACGGTGGGCAGAGAGAAGGGCATCCTGCTCAACGTGACCAACATGACCAACAGCGCTGCCATCGGCGGCCAGCTGCAGGACGCCAAGGCCGGCAAGCCCGGCGCGCTGGACCTGCCGGACCTGTTCTCGGCCCATTCCGCGGACGCCAGCGCTCTGGGCATTGAGAACCTTGTGGACTGGAACGACTGGTTCACCGCCGAGGACATGGCGGCCTATGTGCCCGGCTTTGTGCAGGACGGCATCATTGACGGGCGGCAGGTGGTGTTCCCGGTGTCCAAATCCACCCAGCTCATCTTTTTGAACGGCTCCCAGTACGCCCGGTTTGCGGCGGACACCGGGGCGCAGCTTTCCACCCTTGCCACATGGGACGGCTTTTTTGAAATGGCGGGTGCCTACCGGCAGTGGTCGCAGGGCAAGCCCTTCTGCGCACTGGATTACCCCCTGCGTCTGGTGGAGCTGAACGCGCTGGAACAGGGCAGCGGCGAGCTGTACAAGGGCAGATGGTACGATCTGACCAACGAGACCTTCCGCGCTTCGTGGATGGAGTTTGCCCGGGCGCTGGTGCAGGGCGATATTCTGATCTCGGACCTGTACTCCAACACGCAGGTGATGACCGGCGAGACGCTGGCGGGCCTTGGCAGCTCTGCGGCCATCCTTTATTACAATGATTTCGTCACCTACCCGGACAACACCACCGAGCCCACCGACCTGCTGCTGGCTCCCCTGCCCCACGCCGCAGGCACCGCCACGCCCCTGATGCCGCAGGCCGGTGTGGGCCTGTGCGCCTTTAAGACCACCGACCAGAAAGCCGAAGCCGCCGCCGTGTTCCTGCGCTGGCTCACCGAACAGCAGCGCAATCTGGAATTTGCCGCCGATACCGGCTACATGCCGGTGTCCAGCGCCGCCTTTGACGCCATTGCGGACTATCCCTTTGAGCAGCAGAGCTATCAGCGGCTGTACGACGTCTACAACGAAATGCGCATCCAGAACACTCCCCTGTCCGAACCGGGCATCGTGGGGTACCACGCCAAGGCCAAAACCTTGTACGACAGCCTGCGCCAGCGTCAGAAGGACTACTCCCAGCGCCTTGCGGACGGCGAAACGCTGGAAGCCCTTGCCGAGGAAACATGGCAGCTGCTGTGTGACAATGCCTGAGCCTGCCGCTCAGCCGGAAAGGAGGGACTTTGATGCACTTTGTTGACCGGCACCGTGAAAAGATCCGCCAAAGCCCCATGAGCAGCCGGCTGCTGTGGGCCTGCCTGCTGCTGGTGGTGCTGCTGGTGTTGACCTTTGGTGCGGCACTGTTCCTGTTTGCCAGCCTGCACAACACCAAAAAGGACATCAGCCGCAGTCTGCAGATCCAGTTTTCGGTGTTCCAGAACGATATGGAGCGCTATTTTGAGCAGCTGGCGGTCATGGGTGTGAACCTGTCCGAGGATATGAGCGCAGAGGTGGACAAGGAGCTTGCTCTGCGGCAGATGTCCTTTGCCCAGCTGAACGACTCCCCCGAGGTGCTGAACGCGCTGGAGGAGGAAATGATCGAGCCGCTGTGCCGCCGTCTGCGCCAGACCGGCTGTTCCGGCGCTTTTGTGCTGCTGGATGCCACCGTCAACACCCGCATGGAGGGAGCAGAGCATTCACGCGCCGGGCTGTATGTGCAGAAAAGCGGGGCCGACACCCCCACCGTGCCCCTGCTGCTGTACCGAGGCAGTGCGGAGGTGGGCAAGGCCCACAGCGTGATGCCCCACCGCAAGTGGCGCATGGAGTTCCAGACCGACCAGTTCCCGGACTACGACCGCTGGATGACCCCCGGCAGCGCCCCGCTGTACCAGTCTTACACGCTAACCGAGCGGTTCGAGCTGCCCGGCACCTCGGAGGAGGTGCAGTTGTTTTTGCTGCCTCTGCGGGGGCGGGACGGCACGATGTACGGGCTGTGCGGCTTTGAGATCAGCGAGA
>OLSN01003181.1_pt1 | contig 10890 bp, 9 predicted proteins | sample 1672411 | NCBI WGS metagenome assembly OLSN01 (sample SAMEA3136683, study PRJEB25190) | human gut metagenome | biome: human gut; feature: human-associated habitat; material: faeces | place: Austria | collected 2013
TTGATTTCCTGATATAACAGCTTAAACCCGGACTGGCTGGACACGCAAAATCCCTGACCCGGATAAAAGATCGTTACCGAATCGAGCATATCCGAGTTCACATCTGAAAAGGCCACCAGCTTCTGATGAATCTGATACACCGCCAGCTGATACTGCCGGTTGCCGTTGAGCGGCATGCGCAGAAGGGTGACGTTGCTGGATTCGTTGGCGAGGGTCTTCACCATCTCTCTGCCCCGGTTGAGCACCAGGCTGGTGAACACGTTTTTTTCGTACTGCACGGCGTTCATCTGCGCCTTTTGCACCTCGCTGGAATAGCTGCGGTTAAACAGGGTATAGCAAAACACCACCAGCGCCACCAGCGCCACCGCCACCAGCGCCGTATAGGAAGCCAGTATTTTCACATAAGCAGACTGATTCGCCGCCTGCTTGAGGGTCTTTGTCTTTGTCATATGCCGATCCTTTATCATAAATTCTCCCTTGTTCATTATAGGGCATATGAGGCCGGACCGCAAGCAGATACGGGGAAAAAGGTGGATTATTCACCACAAATGTACCCTTTTGTGCAATTGACGGAAGGGCCGGAAAGCGGGTATCATGACAGTGTAAGGAACAGAAAAGAGGGATCAGCATGCGCGCTGTCAAGAACTCCTATTGGAAGCAGGAGTGGAAAAACGTCCGCCGGTACAAGGATCTGCTGGCGATGTTTACCATCGTAATCGCCTATTTCGTGATTTTCAAGTATATCCCCATGTACGGCGTGACCCTGGCGTTCAAAGACTTTCTGACCGCGGTACCACCCAAATTGCGCGGAAAGCTCCGCGCCCCTTGATGCCCCTATAACGTAGGGCAGACCCGAAAGCGGCTTACCAGCAAGGCTCACCGCTTCTGCTCCAAAGTGACAGTGCCCCGCCGGTATCCCGCCGGGTTTTCAGCTGCCCCCGGCTCTCTGTGCGGTCCCAGACGATGCACACTCTTTTTCAACGCATTTATAAAAAGAATATAACGTTTTTTGTGGGATTTGTCAATCAGTTTTTCAAACCTTTCACCCAACGCACCAGCTTCCACACCTTTGCGCCCAGATGCGGGCAGTAGCTCACCATCAGCGCCTGCAGCTTCTGGCTTTTGTGCTCTAACGGGATCTTCCACGCAGCGCGGCGGTGCGTCTTTGCCAGTTCCAGCAGTGTTTTTTCCTTTTCCGGGTCCCGCTCCGGCTGGTTGACCAGCCGGAAATATACCTCGGCGCAGGACATGATGCAGCGCTGATCCGTAGTACTGCGGAAGGGGTCCGGCTGCTCCTTTGCCAGCTGCCAGACCCGTTCCCATGCCAGTGCCGCCGTATAAAAGCGCAGGCTCGGCTTCTGCCGCACGGCAGAATCTGGTCGTTCAAGATAGGCATACAGCGGGCAGTTCAAAAACGCCAGACTGCCAGCCTCGAGAAATTCCATCACAAAAAACAGGGTATCCTCCCCATAAAGCAATGCCGGATCAAAACGGATATCCCGCAGCAGCTCCCGGTGGGTCAGCATCCGCCAGCAGTGCCCGCCGCTCCATTCCCGCATCCACGAGTAGTTTTCCGCCGTGATCCTCTGCGGTGCCGGGCATTCCGTCACTGTCCACAGGGACTCGTTTTCCCGTATGCTGCGGTAACGGCACATAGCCATGCGAGTGCCGCAGCTGCACAAGGCATCGTACAGCCATTCCAGATACTGCGGCAGCACAAAGTCATCGGAATCCACAAAGCCGATATATTCGCCCCTTGCCACATCCAGCCCAAAATTGCGCGCCGAGGACACCCCACCGTTTTCTTTGTTGAAAATGCGCACCCGGGCATCCTGCGCCGCATAGCGCTGCATGATTTGCCAGCAGTTGTCCGGCGAACCATCGTTCACAACGATCAGCTCAAAATTCCGGTAGGTCTGCGCCAACAGACTGTCCAGACACGCGGGCAGATACTTTTCCACCTTATAGACCGGCACGATCACCGAGATCAGGGGGCTTTTTTCTGTATTCATCCGGCTCTCCTTTTCAAGATCTCCTGTACACGCCGCTTCAGCTCCGCGTACTCCGCGCTGCGCCGGTAGAGCAATACGATCACCCCTGCGAATACGGCTGTATAAAGCACACCGTCCAGAATAAAAACGCCGAAGTTGTCTACCGGGAAGCGCCGCACCCAGAGCACCGCTGCCGCCGAGACCGCTGCCGTGAGCAGCAGCCGCTTTAGATACTGCGCAAAATAAGCCCGCAGCTTTTTCTGCCATGCGTCCTGAACGCCGTATTTCAAAAAGATATAAGGCTCTATCCAAGTACAGGTGCACAGCGTGCTGATGATAGTGCCCCCGATAATACCGGTCACGCCGTAACGCTGCACCAGCACAAGGGAGACTACCAGATTGATAGCGGACTCTGCCACAGCCTTATAGCGGTCGTTCCAGAACAGTCCCATGACCTCCCGGAACAACAGGTTCGTCTGCCGCATCCGCGTGATGTAAAATTCCGCCACGATGATCGTCACGGTCGTCATCGGGAAACAGTATTCCCTGCCAAACAGCAGGGCGATCAAGGGGTTGAACAGCATCATCAGCCCGCCGGTCAGGTAGCCGGACAGCACAAAAAAGAGAAAATCCATTTCTTTATACACCTGATACAGCCGGTCAGAGTTTTCCAGTGCCGCAAAGTTGCCCACGCTGCCGGAAAAGGCTGTGACGACCTTGGTCATCAGGTTGTTCAGCGCGTTGAGCACCAGCCGGTAATTGGAGTAAATTCCTACCGTTGCCAGCCCGATGAAGGAGGACATCAGCAGGCTGTCCGTGTTGCGCACAATGACGATCGCCAGCTTGTGCATACTCATGGCGCCGATGTTTTTCAGGATGCCGTTCCGTTCCTCCCTGTCCGGCAGTTCGCGGTATTTCTTTAAGTAGGGAAATTCCTTATCCACCATGCGGGAGATCATGATGTTGGGTATAAACTGTATCACCAGCTGGATGGCAAGGTACAGGATAAAGTTGCCCGTCAGCAGCAACGCCACGATCTGCACGACGGTGCGGATGCACTCGCACACCAGAGTCCATCCGGTACAGAGATAGCTCTTCTGATAGGCCTGATAGATAGAGCTTTTGTAGTTCAGCAGATAGGAGCTGGCCGAGGCTGCCACATACATCATGTAGATCAGTGTGATATGCTCAATGCCCTCGCCGCCCTTGATGAGGTGTGGCAGAAACGGCAGCAACACCAGCCCGAACAGCAGCACCGTAGCCGCCACCGCCCGGTACATCCACTTGTACAGGTTCATCAGCTGCGCCAGCTTCCGCTCGTCATCCCGAGCGGCCGGCTCGTACATACTGAACACCATAGCCGTACCAATGCCCAGCTCCGCAAAATTAAGGATACTGAGCACATCGGTAAACAGGCCGTTGACGCCCAGATAAGCAGCCGAAAGGCAGTGGATGAACACCATCCGGTTGATAAAGGAGAGCAGCATCGTCAGAAACTGCCCGCCGATGTTGACCATCATGTTGATGATAGAATAGCGTGTTCTCATGCGTTTTTCTCTTTCTCCTCAGCCCTTGAGCTCCCGCAGACGACTGTATGTCTGCGGAAAGTGCCACAGCAGCCAGCTTTGCAGCCAAAGCCCGCCCGGGACGGCGCAGTACCTCCGGGTGCGGCTGACCACCTTAAACTGCATCCGCAGCATTTCCCGGCTGCGGGGTGCTTTGCGCAGCGCCGGGGGCAGCTGCCGGTACACCCGGCTCACGCTGCCCATCGTAAATTTTGCCGCATTTGCCAGTGCATCGTATGCAGCGTTTTCCACAAGACAGTCCCAATACCGTTGTGCCGCCTCGGCAGCGTCGAAATGGCGCAGCGTTTTATTGCCGCTCATAATACTGCCGCCGCGCTGCACATAATAATACAGCGTCTTTGGCACCACCACGGCCTTTTGGATCTGCAAACAGACCTCCGGGATCAGGAACAGATCCTCGTTCAGCTTTCCCTCCGGGTAGCGCAGCTGCGCAAAGACGGCGCGGCGGTACAGCTTGTTCCACGCAGGCTGGATCATCGAATCCGTAGCATTTTTCAGTAAATCCTGCCCGGCAAAGACCTTTTTTTCAAGACGGACGTGCATCGACTGACATGGCACTCCCGCCTCGTCCACCTCGGCGTAATCGCACAGGGCAAGGTCCGCCCCGGTGCTTTGCACGGCTTGGTACAGCACTTCATACATTTCCGGTGCAATGTAGTCGTCTGAATCCACAAAGCCGATCCATGCGCCCCTTGCTACGTCCAGCCCGGCGTTGCGGGCGGCAGAAAGCCCGCCGTTTTTCTGGTGGATTATCCGGACGCGGGCATCTTTTTCGGCGGCGGCATCGCATAGCGCAGGGCAATCGTCCGGTGATCCGTCATCCACAAGGATCAGCTCAAAGTCCGTAAAGGTCTGCGCCAGAATGGAATCAATACATTTGGGCAGATAGTTTTCCACCTTATACACCGGCACAATGATGCTGAGCAGCGGTGCTTTTTCCCCTTCCGGCGCTCGTTCTACGTTGTTCAATCCGTCACCTCCGTGCGCAGGCGGGCAATGAGCCGCTCCATCAGCGCCACCCGGTTAAAGGGGGTCATCAGGTAAAAGCCATCCGCATAGGGCGCAGCCGCCTTAGCTGCCTGCACCGAGACTTCCAGTCCAAGCTCCTCACCTGCGGCGCGGTCCAGCCCCTCAAACTTCTGGATGATGGCCTCGTCCACATGGATGCCGTTGACCTCGTTTTCCATAAAGATGGCGTTGCGCTGGCTGACCACCGGCAGGATGCCGGCCAGAATTTTTGCTTGCTCACCCAGCGTCTCCCGGGCTTTTTTCAGATTTTCCACCGCCTGTGCCGACAGCACCGGCTGGGTGAGGAAACCGCTCATGCCGTTTTCCAGCTTTTCTGCGGCGCGGCGCAGCTCCACCTCAAAGTTGCGGGCGTTCAGGTTCAGCGCACCGAACACCGTGATGGGGCTGGGCATCTCCCGCCCTTCCCCGGCCAGCGATACGATATACTGCGCCAACTTGCGGGAGTTGAACTGGTACACGTTTTTCACCTCGTCCCGCTCTGCGGTGGGGATGGGGTCGCCGGTAATGGCCAGCACCTCCCGCACACCCTCGGCGTACAATCCCAGCAGCAGCGCCTTGGTGGCGTTCAGGTTGCGGTCCCGGCAGGTCATGTGGGGCAGCACGTTCATGCCCAGCTCCCGGTGCACCCGGCAGGCCACCAGCGAGGAATCCATCCGCGCCCGGGCAATGGGGCAGTCTGCAATGGTCAGCAGGTCGGCACCGGCAGCCTGCAACCGGCGGGCACCCTCGAGATAGGCCGTCAGGTCGGCGTCCTTGGGGGAATCCAGCTCCACCGCGATGACCCGCTGCCCGGCGCGCAGCTTGCGCAGAAAGGCGTCGTCCATTTCCACCACAGACTTTGCCGCTTCGGCAGGCTTTGCAGCCGGGGCTGCGGGCAGCGTTTCCGGCAGAGCGTCCAGTGCGGTGCGCAGGGCAGCAATATGCTGCGGTGTCGTGCCGCAGCAGCCGCCCAGAATGCGCACGCCCTCGGCGGCAAGGCGGCTCAGCTCCCGGGCAAAATATTCCGGCTTACCCTGATAGCGCACCTGTGCCCGCGCCACCACCGGGTAGCCCGCATTGGGCATGACCGAAAGGGGCAGTCCCGCATCTCCCAGCTGCTGTACCAGTGCACGCATCGCGCCCGGGGCAGACACGCAGTTCAAACCTACGGCATCCACCACGCCACTCTGCGCCATGCGGCGCACAAGTTCGGCGCAGTAACGACCCTCGCGAGTGTAGCCATCCGGCAGCACCGCAAAGGACACCAGCACAAAGGCCTCCGGCACGGTCTGCTTCAGCGCACGAATCGCTTCCAGCACACCGTCCTCGGCGCTCAGGGTCTCGAACAGAAAATTCTGTGCACCCAGCAGCGCAAAGCGCTTTGCCACAGCAAGATACACCTGCTCCGCCGGGAGATTTTCGGTATTCGGTGCGGGGCCAAGGTCGGCAAACACTGCCGCGCCGGTCTCCCCGGCGGCCTTTGCTGCCAGCTGCCAGCCTGCATCCGCCAGCTGCTCCCAGCCCGGCTGCTGTGCCGCTGCCAGACGCGGCAGGCTGAAGGTATTGGTCTTGATGGCGTCCGCTCCGGCGGCAAGATACGCCCGGTGCACCGCCAGAATGCCCTCGGGGTCGGTCAGGTTTGCCTGTTCGCACTCCTGCCCCGGTTTTGTTTTATAATAGGTACCCATGCCGCCATCGAACAGCAGCGGACGCCGGGTCAACAGTTTGCGCACATCCAACATCGATACTTTCCCTTCCCTATAAAAAGATTTCATCTTTCAGTTTATCGTAGTTCACCCATCCGGTCAAGCGGTTTTCTTGATTTCGCTTGCGGCGCGGCTGTTTTTGTGCTATTTTAGGAATAACTTTATAAAAGGGAGAGGATGGATCATGCGCCATACCGGCACACTAGAACTGGAGACCGACCGGCTGCTGCTGCGCCGTCTGCTGCCGCAGGACGCCCCGCAGATGTACGCAAATTGGGCAAACGACCCGGCTGTGACCCGTTTTTTGCGCTGGGAGCCGCACAAAAGCCCTGCCGAGACCCGGGAGCTGCTTTCGGCGTGGGCGGAGCTGTATCCGAACCCCGATTATTACCAGTGGGCCATGGTGGAAAAAGCCACCGGACAGGTGTTTGGCTCCATCTCCGTATACAACGCCCTGCTGGGTGAGCCGCAGCAAAAGACCAGATGGCCGGGGTTAGACCTCTCCGGCGGCATCTGGGAGCCGGGCTACTGCATCGGGCAGAAGTGGTGGGGCAAGGGCTTTACCACCGAAGCGCTGCAGACTGTGGTGGATTTCTGGTTCCATCAGGTGAGCGGCACCTTTCTCACCTGCTGCCATGCGGTGCACAACCCCGCCAGCGGCCGGGTGATGGAAAAGGCCGGCTTTGTGTACCACCACGACGATGTTTACCACAAATTCGACGGCACACCGGTGGAATGCCGGTGCTATCTGCTGACAAAAGAACGCTACGATAACAGAAAGGACTTACTTTGAGCGAGCTTTATGATATTTTGACCGAGACCCCTCCCACAAAGGTGGTGCTGCTGGCACTGGATCAGGGACTTTGGGACTGCGAGCGCAGTCTGGCAGAGCTTTCTGCCCTGTGCGAGGCCAACCACATGGAAGCCGTGGCACAGATCACCCAGAAGCGCCAGACCCCGGAGACCGGCATCGTGCTGGGCAGCGGCAAGCTGGAGGAGGCCTCCCTTGCCGCCCAGACAATGGGCGCGGAATGCGCCGTGTTTGACGGCGAGCTGACCGGCAGCCAGATCCGCAACATCTCCAACGCGCTGGGCGGGCTGGAGGTCATCGACCGCACCATGTTGATTTTGGAGATCTTCCGCAGCCGCGCCGTGACCAATGAGGGCAAGTTGCAGACCGAACTGGCGTTGCTGCGCTACCGTCTGCCCCGCCTGCAGGGCATGGGCGAGGCGTTGAGCCGTCAGGGCGGCGGCGGTGGCGGTGGCGGCGGTGCCCGCCGCGGTGCCGGTGAGACCAAGCTGGAGTTGGACCGCCGCCATGTGCACGCCCGCATTGATGCGCTGGCCGAGAAGCTGGCCGAGATGGAAAAGCGCCGGGGCGAAAGCCGCAAGGCACGCGCCAAGACCGGGATGCCTGTGGTAAGCCTTGTTGGCTACACCAACGTGGGCAAATCCAGCCTGATGAACGCCCTGTGCGGTCCCAGCGTAGCCGAAGCCGATATGCTGTTTGCCACACTGGACCCCACCAGCCGCAAGCTGGTGCTGCCCAGCGGTATGGCGGTGCTGCTGGTGGACACGGTCGGCTTTGTGTCCCGCCTGCCCCACAATCTGGTGGAGGCCTTTAAGTCCACCTTGGAGGAGGCCGCATGGTCGGATGTGATCATCCGGGTGGCAGATGCCGGAGACGAACAGCGCGAGGAACAGCTTTCTGTCACCGACGAGGTGCTTGACGGGCTGGACTGCGCCGATATCCCCCGCCTGACCGTGTACAACAAGTGCGACAAACCCAACACCCTGAGCTTTGACCCCGATATCCTGCTGACCAGCGCCAAGACCGGCTACGGGCTGGACAAGCTGCTGCAAAAGCTGGACGAGGTGCTCAGCGACCGGGTGCACACCATCCGGGTGCTGCTGCCCTACGACAAGCTGGGGCTTGCCGCCCCCATGCGGGAGCGCGGCAGCGTACAGGTGGAGGAATACCGGGAGGACGGGCTGTATCTGGAGGGCATCGTCAAGACCGAGGACCTGCACTGCTTTGAGGGCTATCTGGTCTGATAGGTGCATACGATTTAAATAGCCTCCGCTGCGCTCTGGCTATCATCAGCGGAATAATATTTTGATATAGAGCAAACCCGGAAAGTCTGCGGACTTTCCGGGTTTGCATTTTCACGGGTGGGGTCGTGACCGGAAACAGCTGCTCCGCAGGGCAAGTTCATTGTTTACCGTTGCACCCTTTTGTGAAAAAGAAAAAAGCCCCAACAAACACAAAAACCCGCCTGGCAGCGGGTTTTTGTGTATAGAGGGGTGGGAAAGTATATAAAGTGGTGAATCTCAATATCATTGGCAGACTTTTATTCATTGCGCTGCCTTGCATGATGTATTATACCCGTTTTTCTTTTCTTGTCAAACAAGATTTTCGGATTTTACTTTAAAATAATACTTTACTTTTTCGCAAAAACTTTATATAATTAACATAGAATTTCAGAAACGAAATTTTATTCCATTTCCGTGGGTTTGCACAACATAAAAACTTTACTTTCAGAAAATTTTATACAATCCAACATATTTTTGAAGGAGGCTCCTCTTATGGACGATCTTGACCGCAAAATTCTTACCCTTCTGGCCAAAAATGCACGGATGCCCGTCAAAGAAATTGCGGAGCAGGTGTCCCTTACCAGCCCGGCAGTCTCCAGCCGTATCCATAAGCTGGAAACGGACGGCATCATCAGCGGCTATACCATTACGCTGAACCGTCCGGCAGACCGGATGTATGTGGATGCGCTCATCAGCCTTTCAGTTGCCCCCTCCAAGCAGGATGCCTTTCTGGAGCTGCTGCAGAACAGCCGCGAGGTGCTGCAATGCTACCACGTTACCGGTGCGTACACCTTTCTGGTCAAGGTCAGCTGCGGCAGCATGGCACAGCTGGAACACCTGATCTTACAGTTCCAGAAGCTGGGCACCACCAGCACCCAGATCATCCTGTCCACCCCGGTGAACCACGGCGATCTGGACGCTTTGATGCTGTAAGCGGGTGCTGTTCATAAAACTGTTACTTTTTCCCTGCAATTTTGCGGTGCGGTGGTTCGTATCCAGAATAGCAGCCCAAAACCGGCACACACTACCTGTAACGTGTGCGCCCGGCTGCGCCTTCCACACACAGCACTATGAAAGGAAATGCAATACTATGAAAAAATTCATCGCCGCCCTGCTGGCAGGGCTGACTCTGTTTACTCTGGTGGGCTGCTCCGGCGGAAGCAAGGCCGACAGCTCCACCCCCAAGGACTACTCCCAGATCATCCACGACGCCCGCAGCGATGAGGACAACGAGTACGATATGATCTTTACCAAGGGCGAGGATGGCAAGTTTACCGCCATTGACGGTTACAGCGCCGAGTACGAGGCCGACCAGCTGAACGAGGAGATCCGGGACATCCTGATGCCGCTGCTGAACCTGGAGGACGGCCAGTATACCGCCTTTGCCGCCAGCATTTCCAGCATGATGGTGCGCAGCTACGCCGTTGCCATCGTAAAGCCTGCCGAGGGCAAGACTGATGAGGTAAAGGCCGCACTAGAGGCCTATGTTGCCAGTGAGCAGCAGTCCATGGAGCATTATCTGGAGGATCAGTACCTCGTGGCTAAGGCTGCCACCGTCACCGTAGCCCCCACCGGCGAGGTGGTTCTGGTTTGCGCCGAGGACCATGACACCATTCTGACCAACATCGAAAAGGCTCTGGCCGCATAAAATGTTCTTTGAAACCGCACTCTGTACAGGGTGCGGTTTCTTTTTGCGGCGGGTTATGCTATAATACCCCTTGGATCTGTACATCCGCAGGAGAAGAACTATGAGCAAAGCAACCATCGTCATCCCCAATATCAACGGCAAGGGCTGGCTGAAGGATTCCATCGAGTCCATCTACGCCCAGACTGAGCAGGATTTTGACCTGATCGTGGTGGACAACGGTTCCACCGATGAAAGTCTGGAACAAGCCCGCAGCTACTGTACCCGCCCCAACTTTACCCTGATTGAAAACGGGCGCAACACCGGCTTTTCCTACGCGGTGAATCAGGGCATTGCCCGGGCGCAGAGCAAATATGTGGTGTTGTTCAACAACGACGCCTTTGCCGAGCCGCAGTGGCTGGCAGAACTTTTGCGCACCGCCGATGCCGACCCCAAAATTTTTGCGGTGCAAAGCCTGATGATCCGGCACTTTGAGCGGGAACTGGCCGATGATGCCGGGGACTATGTAACATGGATGGGCTTTGCCTGCAAGACCGGCGATGGCCGCCGCGCCAGCCGCTACACCAAGCAAAAGCGCATCTTCTCGGCCTGCGGCGGCGCAGCGCTGTACCGCAAAAGCATTCTGGACGAGATCGGCGGCTTTGACGAGCACTTTTTTGCCTACTTTGAGGACGTAGACCTGAGCTGGCGCGCCAACAATGCCGGCTACAAAAACGTACTCTGCCCCGCTGCCAAGTGCTACCACATCTGCGGTGCCAGCACCGGCGCTGTGCGCTATAATGCCTTTAAAAGCCAGCAGAGCGGTCGCAACAGCATTTTGCTGCCGCTCAAAAACGAGCCGCTATTGATGCTGGTGCTCA
>OLSN01003183.1_pt1 | contig 10884 bp, 10 predicted proteins | sample 1672411 | NCBI WGS metagenome assembly OLSN01 (sample SAMEA3136683, study PRJEB25190) | human gut metagenome | biome: human gut; feature: human-associated habitat; material: faeces | place: Austria | collected 2013
GCTCTCCCGCTGGGTGGCGGGGTCGGCGGCGTCCCACATGGTCTCGCCGTTCACCCGGATGCAGCCGGTGTCCGGACGCTCCAGAAAGTTCAGGCAGCGCAGCAGGGTGGTTTTGCCGGAGCCGGACGAGCCGATGATGGCCAGTGCCTCGCCCTGCTCCAAAGTAAGAGAAATATCCTTTAAGACCTTTGTATCTCCGAAATTTTTGCCAATGCCGGAGGCTTCCAGTAATGCCATATTTTAAAAACCTCCTCAGCAGCGGAAATAATCCAGTTTCTTTTCAGCCCAGCCAAACAGCAGGGTGAGTGCACCCACGAACACAAGGAAGAACAGCGCCGTGGAAAACAGCGGCCAGATCAGACCCTTTGCGCTGTACTCCTTGGCCATCATGATGATCTCCTTGTTGGCGATGGTGTTTGCCAGCGAGGTATCCTTGACAAGGGTGATGATCTCGTTGCCCATGGGCGGCAGAATGCGCTTGACCACCTGCAAAAGAGTGACCTTGAAAAAGATCTGTGTCCGGGTCATGCCCAGCACCTGCCCGGCTTCGGTCTGGCCTTTGGGCACGGCTTCGATGCCGCCGCGGTAGATCTCCGAAAAATAGCAGGCGTAGTTGATGGCAAAGGCCACCACTGCCGCCACCATGCGCCCGCCGGAGCCGGAGGGCCACGGGTTATTCATGCCCAGCAGACCGGGGCCAAGATAAATGACGATGATCTGCAGCATCAGCGGCGTACCGCGGATGACCCAGACAAAGGTCTTTACTGCACCGGAAAGCAGCCTGCACCGGCTCATGGAACCAAAGGCCACAACCAGCCCCAGCGGCAGCGCAAACAGCAGCGTAAGGGCAAACAGCTCACAGTTGAGCAGGAATGCGCCGGAAAGGCGCCCAAGGATCACAGACACAAAAACACACCCATCTATCGTTTTGTTTTACGCCCGGCTCAATCGGCCAGCGCCAACTCGTACTTCTCGGCCAGCGCCTGCATGGTGCCGTCAGCCTTCAGTGCGTCAAAGGCGGCATCCACTGCGGCGGCGGCATCACTGCCCTTGCGGAAGGCCACGCCGTACTCCTCGGCATTCAGTTCGTCCACGATCTTCAAACCGGCGTAGTCGGTGCCTTCCCCGATCATGGCGTTGGCAAGGGTCAGATCCAGCACAGCGGCGTCTGCCGTACCGGCAGCAACCTCCATCAGGCAGTCGGTCTGCACGCTCTTGGAAACATAATCGGCCTTGGCAAGGTTTTCATCACCCTGAATGGCGGCTTCACCGGCAGAACCGGCCTCGGCCACCACGGTCTTACCGGCAAGGTCGGCAGTGGAGGTGTAGGCGGTGCCATCCTTTACCACCACGACCTGTGCATTCTTGGCGTAGGCCTTGGTGCTAGCAGTGTTGGCCATGATATCCTCGGTCAGGGTCATGCCGTTCCAGATGCAGTCGATGCTCTTGGCGTCCAGCTCCACCACCTTGGTGTCCCAGTTGATCTCCACGAACTCCGGCTCTACGCCCAGCTTTGCGCACACAGCGGTGGCAAGTTCGGTATCAAAGCCGGTAAAGTTGCCGTCGGCATCGGTGTAGTTCATGGGCTCGTACACGGTGTAGCCGATGACCATTTTGCCCTTGCCCTTGATGTAATCCAGATCGCTGCCCGTTGCGGCAGAAGCCGAACCGGCTGCACTGCCGGAAGCAGATGCCGCCGCAGAGGTAGATGCACTGCCGCCGCAGGCTGCAAGGCTCAGTGCCAGAGCACCGGCCAGAAATGCACTTGCAATACGCTTGAGTTTCATATCTTTTTCCTCCCATAGGGGACGTTCTGCGTCCCGCTTCCCTCTCGATTTACCATTTTACCATGCTAAAGCGGTAAACTGTGGTTATAGAATAGCGCGTTTGCCGCCATTTTGCAAGAGGAAACCTTTATTTTTTGCACAATGCACTGCTTTGCCCCGCCCGTAAGCCCGCTTTTTGTGGGAAAGTGTGCATACCCCTTCCGTCTGCTCACTGCGTTCGCAGCCACCTTCCCCAAGGGGACGGCTTTTCGCGGTAGCGAGAAACTTTGCGGTACCTCCATAAGGCGTCCCCTTGAGGAAAGACTTCCCCCGGCCGGGGGAAGATGTCACCGCAGGTGACAAAAGGGGGAATCTGGCGCGTTAGCGCCTGAGGGGGTATCCATAAAAAATCCCCCCGCACTTTTTTTGTGCAGAGGGACATCCCTGTTTTTATGATTACTGCTCCGCCATGGCCTTCAGCGTTGCCTTTTGCAGGTCGGTGACTGAGATGGTGCACAGTGCTTTCAGGTCGGCATCCGTGCCGTCTGCGGAAAGTTTGCCAATCTCCACGGCGTTTTTACCCTTCAGGTAGCCGCACCAGCCTGCGCTGTGCTCATACCACTCCTTGCCTAGGGCGCTTGCGCTGCGCATTCCGTAGCGGTCGCCCAACTCGTTTTTGGTGTACACCGGCTCACGCGGGGCAGACACCGTGCCGTCCGCGCTGACGGTCAGCTCCGGCTCGGTCATATCCCCGATGGCGCTGGTCACCCGGGCATTCTCGTCCATGGTCACCACTGCCAGCGTGATTTTAGCCTGCACCTGTGCGTCCTTGTCGTCGGTGCCCACAAGCCCCTGCGGCATTTCGTCCACCTCTACGCCCAGCCTGACCGTATCGCCCCGGGCAGCGCCCAGCACCTGCGCATTCTCGCAGGCACGGACAACAGCATCCCGGTAGCCATCCACCGCAATGGTGCAGCCAGAGAGAAGGTCTGCGTCCGTGGGCTTGCCGTCCGCATCCGTTTTCAGTTTTTTTACCTCGTCCGGGGTCTTGCCCTCAAGCCAGTCGCCAAAGGCATCGGCTTGCTCTGCCCAGCCTTTTTTCAGGCCGGACACCTCCGCCAGCGGGTAGTCCTTCCCCTTCTGGCGCTTGGTGCGGGTGTCGGTGGGGGTGGTCACCTTGCCGGTGCCGTCCGCACTGACCGAAAGCTCCAACTCGTCCAGCGTTACCCCGGCCAGCTTGCCGTCCGCATCCAGCAGCACGGCAGCCGCCACGGTGTGGATGCTGCCCGCACGGTCTGTGCCGGCCGTTTCGGTCAGAACCCCCAGCCCGGTACGCCACGCCGCGCTTTCCGCCGCGCTGCTGCCCGCTGAGGTACTGCCGCTCATAGAACCGGAACTGCTGCCGGAGCTTCCCCCGCCGCAGCCGGTCAATGCCAGTGCTGCCGCCAGCGTGCAGCACAAAAACCATCGCGATGCCTGTTTCATATCGTCACATACGCTCCCTTTCCGTGCCTGCATTGCTAACGCAGGCTTTGGAGCTAGTGTACCCCGCCGTGCGGGATTTTATGAGCAGGTGTTTACATTAAAGGACTGAGCAGCCGCAGCACGCTGTCCAGTACCGTGCCGGCCAGCCCGGTGCGGCAGTCCGCGCACTGCACCTCCCGGCACTGGGGCAGGGTGCGGCGCACATCGTCCCGCAAAGCCAGCACCTGACTGTTTTGCAGCAGCAGCACCCCGCACTCGAAGTGCAAAAACATACTGCGGTAGTCCATATTGATGCTGCCCACCACCGCCGCACGGTCATCGCTGACACAGCACTTGGCGTGGAGGAAGCCCGGGGTGTACTCGTAGATGCGCACCCCCGCCCGCAGCAGGGGCAGATAGTACGAGCGGCTCAGCCGGAACACCAGCTTTTTGTCCGGGATGCCCGGCAGCACCAGCCGCACATCCACCCCGCGCTTGGCGGCGTTGCGCAGCGCGTCCAGCATCTCCTCGCCGATAGCGAGATAAGGCGTATAAAAATAAACGTACTGCTGTGATTGTGCCAGAATATCCAGATAGACCGTTTCTGCCACCGGCTCTTCGTCCAGCGGGCTGTCCGCGTAGGGCTGCACCACCCCATCGCTGGCGGGCAGCACCGCAAGCTGTGGACGGAAGGCGCCGTAATCCTGCTCAAAGGGACGGAAAGCGTTCCAAAAATCCAGAAACATCACGGTAAAATTCCACGCCGCAGCGCCCTCGATACGCAGGCCCGCGTCCTTCCAGTAGCCGAAGCGGGTGATCGCATTGATATATTCGTCCGCCAGATTGATGCCGCCGGTGTAGGCTACTTTTCCGTCTATCACCACAATCTTGCGGTGGTCGCGGTGGTTCATCACCAGCGAGAGCAGCGGCACCACCGGGTTAAAGGGGATGCAGCGGATATGCGCCCGCTCCATGCGCACCACAAAGTCCTTGGGCAGACCCAGCAGGCTGCCGAAGTCGTCGTAAATCAGCCGCACGTCCACCCCTTGTGCCGCCTTGCGCCGCAGAATATCCTCCACGCCCTGCCACATCTTGCCCTGACTGACGATGAAAAACTCCAGAAAGATGCTCTTTTCCGCTTTTTCAAGATCCGCCAGCAATGCCGGATACATGGCTTCGCCGCAGGAGAAATACCGGGCGGTGGTGTTCTGCCATGCGGGGTAGCAGCCGTATTGGGTCAGGTAGCGGCTCACGCCCCGGTTTTCATCGCACAGCCCGGCAGTCTGCCCGGGCTGCTGGGCGCGGTCTGCCCGGTGCGCCTGCTCCACCGCCTGCATTTTGCTGCGCAGGCGGCGGGAGGGGCGCTTGTTGCCAAAAGCCAGATACAGCGCCCCACCCAGCAGCGGCAGCAGCCCGATGAGGGCGATCCAGCCCACCTTATAGGCGCTGTTTTCGTCCTTGCGCACCAGATACAAAACGATGAGCAGGCTCAGCCCGTTGAGCACCCCTGTAACCCACACCCGCGCCGTACCGGTGGTGAGGGCAAAAAACACCCACGCCAGCCATGCAAGCTGCAGCGCTACCAGCACCACCGTGACCGTGATGCGGTTGAGGAAGCGGTTGAAAAACTTGACGATCGGCAACCGGAACAGCATACCATCTCCCCTTCCCGTGTTTCCTTATCTCTATAATACAGGTAAGTATAACGCGGTTTTTCCCCCTTTGCAAGTTTTTGGTGTCGGGTGCACCGAAATTATTCCGCATAAAAAAGTTCACCGGAGCGTCCGCAGATGCCCCGGTGAATCGAAATCACAGTATCATATTTTCCGTTCAGACGGTGGGTGCTTCGTTATCCTCGTAGCCCACCATCAGGCCGCCGTACTCCGCATAGTAGCTGCACAGCGCGCCGCAGGTGCCCACCTCCACCTTGGCCTCCGGGAACACGGCATGGACCATGTGCTTCAGCCGCTCCGCAGCGGCAGCGTTGCAGCAGTGGTCGATATGCACCCGGCCATTGGTCAGGCCGTGCGCCTTCATTTCCAGCACTATGCGCTCCAGTGCGCCGTGCTCGCCGCGGGTCTTGCACAGAACCTCCAGATCACCGGCGTCGCTGGCCTGACCGATGACCCGGATGCCCAGCATCCGCGCCACCGCAGCCACAGCGGGCTTCACGCGGCCATTGCGGGCAAGGTTTGCCAGCGATTCCAGCGCAAACAGCAGATGGGTGTGCTCGTGATACGCCCGGATCTCCTCGCACACGGTATCAAAGGGCTTGCCTGCCTTGATCAGCGCTGCCAGACGCTCTACCAGCAGCCGGGACTCCGCACCGGTGGACAGGCTGTCCAGCACAAAGACCCGCGCGCCCTCGTGGCTCTGCTCGTACTCCTCGCCCGCCAGCAGTGCGGCATTATACGCACCAGACAGCGTACCGGTAATGGTCACAACGTACACCTCATCTGCGCCCTCGTAAGCAGTGAGCCAATCCGAGATGTTGGGGCAGGAGGTGCTGGTGCGTCCCTTATAGCTGCGCAGCTTCTCGGCCAGCGCGGGGGCGTCCACTTCTGCGGTATCCACATACTCCTGCTCGTCGGTCAGGATCTTCAGCGGCACACAGGCAAACCCTACATCGGGGAGCTCATACACATTTGCAGAGGAATCTACAACGATTTTGCTTTTCATATTTTTCTCCATTTTCAAGCGGCGCACGCCGCAGTCATTCCTTTGTCCGTGACCATCATAGCAGTTTTTCAAAACCCTGTCAACTGTTTTCTCAAATTCTTTTGCAAAGTTTTCGCAGACCGTTGACCAATTTTCCAAAATGCGGTATACTATTTCACAAGCAGAAGCACTTTTGCGGAAAGCAATTGCCCTGCCTTTGCACAAAAACAACGTTCCTGCTTGCAAAAAGTGCAGGAGCATGAACGGAACAAGATACTATGAAAGCTGAAACCAAACTCCGCGTTGCGGCATGTGCTGCGGGCTTTGCCCTGCCCCGGTACAACGATCTCCCCTCGGTAGGGCTGTATCTGGACCAGACGGTGCAGTTCGTCAACGGCTACTTCCGCAGCTTCTGCGGGGTGGAGCTGACCCCGTCTATGGTGAGTAACTACGTCAAAAAAGGGGTGATAGACCACCCCATCCGCAAAAAATACACCCGGGATCAGATCGCATCCCTGATGTACATTGCAATCTCCAAGACCGTGCTCTCGATCGAAAACATCGACACTCTGTTCAAAATGCAGCGGGAGCACTGCTCCGCCGGGACAGCCTACGATATCTTCTGCGAGGAACTGGAGGCCAGTCTTTCTGTGGTGTTCGGCAGCAAGGCAGCCCAGCCGGAGACTACGCTCAACGATGAGCGTCTGCTGCTGCGCAGCACCATTTTTGCAGCGGTCAACAAAATATATCTGGACTGCTGCTTTGATGCCTTGCGGCAGGAGCAGGCACTGTGGTCGGATATCCTGCCGGATCTGGCATAACCGTACAGCACGAAATAGCAGATATAGCAAAAGCCACCTGAAAACTTACGTTTTCAGGTGGCTTTTTTCTGGTGGAGGCGATGGGAGTCGAACCCATGTCCGAAAAGAGCTCAGTGTAGGTATCTCCGGGTGCAGGCGATCTACAACATTCCCGCCGCGCCACGCCGATCGTCAGGCTAGCGCTTTGGTAGCTTCATGAGTTCCTGCCGGTCCGCAAAGCTTAGGTCCGTTCAGGTGCTGTGTCTAAAGGACGCCCCGGCCCCACACGACACAAGAGTGGGCGGAACGCGCAGCACTCAGGCTGCGAGCAACTGATAATTATTGTTGTCAGTTAATTTTTTTGGAGGAGTTATAGAGCAGTTCCCCCGCTGCTACCCGCTGCCCAGACCTCGCTCCCCCCGTCGAAACCTTTACGCCCCCTTATAAAGCACATCTTGCGATGTGCGGAAAGCTTGGTTTTCTGCGGTGAGCCGCAGTCTGCAATTGGAATGCTTAATAGTACTTGCCGTTGGACTTCACAGCCCGGTCAATGGAGCGCTTTGCATCGCGCTGAGCGGCATCGGCACGCTTGTCGTACAGCTTTTTGCCTTTGCACAGGCCCACTTCCATCTTTACGCGGCCATGCTTGAAATAAAGCGAGAGCGGCACCAGCGTATAGCCCTGCAGCTTGCACTGCTGGTGCAGACGCCGAATCTCACTTTTGTGCGCCAGAAGCCGCCGGACACGCATGGGGTCCTGATTGAACATGTTGCCGTGGTCGTAGGGGCTGATGTGCATCCCCTTTACCAGCAGCTCGCCATTTTCAATATCTACCCAGCTGTCCTTCAGGTTGACCCCGCCGGCCCGCAGGCTTTTCACCTCGGTGCCTTTGAGCTCCACACCGGTCTCCAGCGCTTCCAGAACAAAATACTCGTGGCGCGCTTCGCGGTTGGTGGCGATGGTCTTGGTCGCCGGGCGCTCCTTTGTGGGTGCCATGCTGCGCGCCTCCTTTCTCCGTTCCGTTTGTTGTTTCAGTATACCATTTTTTCAGGGTAATGCAAGGGCTGTTTCTGACAGAATTGTAAATTTTTACAAACTCACAGCTCTCCCCGGCCGGAAAGTGCCCGGTACAGGGTGGTCTCGTCGGCGTATTCCAGGCTGGCGCCCACCGGCAAACCGGAGGCAAGCCGGGTGACCCGGATGCCCAGCGGCTTGATGAGCTTTGCCAGATACATGGCGGTAGCTTCACCCTCCACGGTGGGGTTCATGGCCATGATGACCTCCTTCACCGTGTCGTCCTTCAGCCGCGCCAGCAGCTCCTTGACGGTCAACTGCTCTGCACCCACACCGGCCAACGGATCCAGCAGACCGTGCAGCACATGGTACAGGCCGTTATACTCCCGGGTGCGCTCAAAGGCCTGCACGTCCCGGGGCTTTTCCACCACGCAGATCACTGAGGTGTCCCGCTTGGCGCTGGCGCACACCGGGCACAGGTCAGCGTCCGTGTAGTTCTGGCAGATGCGGCACCGGTGCAGCCGGGTGTGTGCACCGCGGATGGCATCCGCCAGCGCCGCAGCATCCTTATCCGACATACTCAGCACCTGATAGGCCATGCGGGTAGCGCCCTTGCGGCCCACGCCCTGAAACTTGCCGAACTCCTCGATCAGCTTTTCCAGCGGTGCGGCAGTGTAGTCCATGGTATCTCCCCTTCCCGGCTCAGAGACCCGGAATGTTCAGGCCGCCGGTCAGCTTGCCCATCTCGGCTTCGGCGGTCTCGTCCACCTGCTTCACGGTGGCGTTGATGGCAGCAGCCACCATGTCTTCCAGCATCTCGATGTCGTCCGGGTCCACGGCCTCGGGCTTGATGGTGATGGCCAGCACCTCGTGCTTGCCGTTCATCTTCACAGTCACCATCTCACCGGCGGCGCTGCCGGTGTACTCGGCGGCTTCCAGCTCGGCCTGCTTGCTCTTCATGTCCTCCTGCATCTTCTGAGCCTGACGCATCAGGGCATTCATATCGGGGCGGCCGTAGCCTGCGGGCATTCTTGCTTTCATAATGGCATTCTCCTTTATTATAAACAATTTTTATCGCTTTTTGCGGGCGGTATCCTCAATGCTGACCTCAAGCCCCAGTTTTTCCAGCGCCAGCAGGGACTGCTCCGCGTTGGAGGCGGTCTTTTCGGCAGCCTTGGGCTCGTAGGGGCCGATGGGTACCGGCACGCCGGATACCTCGGCGATCAGCTTTTTGATCAGCTTCTGGCTGTCCTTGTTCACCCGGATAAAATCCCGGAAGGTCTTGCCGCCGTCGATCAGCACGCGGGTACCGTCAAAGTAAGCTTTGGACGTGCGCAGATACATATACAGCATGGGGTCGATGCCCTCCAGCTTCTGCACGATCTGCCCCCAGTACGGGAAGGGGTTCGTGCCCTGCTGCGCCACGCTGCGGGGCTTGGTCAGCACCGGGTCGGCGGGGTGCTCCTGCACCGGGGCAGGCGGTTCCTCTGCTGCCGGGGCAGGCTGCGTGGGTTCTGCGGGGGCGGGCTGCTCCGGCTGACTGACCGGCTCCGGCTCCTCCGGCGGCGGTGCCTGCGGGGCAGGCTCGTCCCACGGCAGGGCGGCATCGCTCTGCTGTACCGGCGGTTCCTCTGGCATGGGCGGCAGCTCCTCCGCAGGGGCGGGCGGTGCTTCCTGCGCGGCAGGCTGCGGGGACACCTCCTGCACGGCAGGGGCAGGCTCTGTTCCTGCTGCCGGGGTCTGGGGTGCGGCAGCTGCGGGGGCAGATTGCACCGGGGCGCTGGCAAAGGGCTGCACCGCTGCCGCAAAGGGACGGGGTGCTTCCGGCTGTGCCGCACGGGCGGGGGCTGCCTGTACCGTTACCGCCTGCATCTGCTGGGGCGGCTCGGACAGGCTGAACAGTGCCAGTTCCAGCTCGATGCGCTGGTCGCTGCCACGGGTCATGTGTTCCAGCGCCGTGCCCAAAGTGCGGATGGCGCGGATGGCTTCCCGCTGCCCCATCTCCGGGCCTTTTTGCAGGTACAGCGTCTCTTCCTCCGGCGAAACACCGGACAGCAGCGCCTGCCCGCCGGGCAGCGCCGCCAGCATCAGGGCGCGGTAGTGGGCGATCAGTTCCTCGGTCAGACGTTTTACGTCCACCGACTGCTGCCGCAGCTGTGCCAGCTGTGCCAGCGCGGCGGCAGCGTCTTGTGCTTCCAAGGCGTCAGAAATATGGAACAGGTAGCTGCGGTCGGTCACACCCGCCATGCGGCGCACTATGTTCGCGTCAATTTTGGCGGTGACGCCGGCGCAGGTGTCCAGAATGGACAGTGCATCGCGCAGCGCACCATCGGCCAGACGGGCGATCAGCTCCGCGCCGTCGGAGGTCAGCTCCAGCTTTTCCTCACCGGCGATATACTCCACCCGCCGTGCGATATCCTCCGGCCCGATGCGGGTAAAATCGTACCGCTGGCAGCGGGAGAGGATGGTGGCGGGCACTTTCTGGATCTCGGTGGTCGCCAGAATGAAGATGACATGTGCGGGCGGCTCTTCCAGCGTTTTCAGCAGCGCATTGAAGGCCGCTGTGGACAGCATGTGCACCTCGTCGATGATATACACCTTATACTGGCAGGCGCTGGGGGTGTAGGCGGTCTCGTCCCGCAGGTCGCGGATATCATCCACGCCGTTGTTGGAGGCTGCGTCCATCTCCACCACGTCCAGCAGGCTGCCGTTGTCGATGCCTTTGCAGATCTCGCACTCCCCGCAGGGGTCGCCATTTACTGGGTGCAGGCAGTTGACCGCCTTGGCAAAAATTTTGGCGCAGGTGGTCTTGCCGGTGCCGCGCACGCCGGTAAACAGATACGCATGGCCTATGCGCCCTGCGGTGATCTGGTTTTTCAGGGCGGTCACGATAGCACGCTGGCCCACCACATCCTCAAACCGCTGGGGTCTCCATTTGCGGTAAAGCGCACGATACATGGCGATTTCTCCCCTTTCCCGGCCTTTGCGGCAAAAATAAAAGGACAGCGCACGACGGGGTTTTGTCCCCGCCTTGCGTAACTCGGCATACGGATGCAGGCTTACTGAAACGCACGAACGCACTGCTTAAGGCTGCTTGGTTCCCCACCTGACCTGGTTCACAGCGAGCCCATCGTACAGGACCCGCATCCGTATGCCGAACCACGCAGCAGGCGCTGTCCGAC
>OLSN01003184.1_pt1 | contig 10884 bp, 9 predicted proteins | sample 1672411 | NCBI WGS metagenome assembly OLSN01 (sample SAMEA3136683, study PRJEB25190) | human gut metagenome | biome: human gut; feature: human-associated habitat; material: faeces | place: Austria | collected 2013
TACCTGACCAAGCTGGCTGCCAAGTGCACAGCCAAGCGCATGGTGCCCGACTACATCAGCGAAAAGAAGATGCTGGAGTACAAGGTCGACAAGAACGGCGAGGGCCACTGCTTCACTTGCATGGGCTGCCGCAGCTTCCTGACGCCGTATGTCGATGAGAACGGCAAGCCCAAGTATTATGGCCGCTTCAATCAGGGTGTTGTCACCATCAATCTGGTGGATGTAGCGCTGTCCAGCGGCGGCGATTTCGATAAATTCTGGCAGATTTTTGACGAGCGCCTTGAGCTGTGCCACAAGGCCCTGATGTGCCGTCACAACCGTCTGAAGGGCACGCTGAGCGACGCCGCGCCCATACTTTGGCAATACGGCGCATGCGCGCGGCTGAAGAAGGGAGAGCCTATAGACAAGCTGCTTTACGATGGGTATTCCACAATATCGCTTGGCTACGCGGGGCTTTACGAATGCGTAAAGTTCATGACAGGCCGCAGCCATACGGACCCCACGGCCACCCCGTTCGCCCTGCAGATAATGCAGAAAATGAACGACAAGTGCAAGCAATGGAAGGAAGCGGAGAACATAGACTATTCCCTTTACGGCACCCCGCTTGAATCCACAACGTATAAATTCGCCAAATGCTTACAGAAGAGATTCGGTATCATCAAGGGTGTAACTGATAAGAACTATATCACGAACAGTTATCACGTTCATGTAACTGAGGAAATCAATGCATTTGACAAACTGAAATTTGAAGCAGATTTTCAGAAGCTGTCTCCGGGAGGTGCGATCAGCTACATTGAAGTACCAAACATGCAGGATAATATTCCAGCCGTTTTATCCGTGATGAAATTCATTTATGATAACATCATGTATGCAGAGTTAAATACAAAGAGTGATTACTGTGAATGCTGCGGATACGACGGAGAGATTCAGATCAAAGAAGATGAATCAGGAAAGCTGATCTGGGAATGTCCAAACTGTGGAAATACAGATCAGGATCATATGTTTGTTGCAAGACGTACTTGTGGATATATCGGAACACAGTTCTGGAATCAGGGACGTACACAGGAGATCAAGGATCGAGTACTTCATTTATAAGACACGATGACAGAGGAGATCATATGCACTACGGAGAAATTAAAAAATGTGATATTGCGAATGGACCAGGAGTCAGAGTAAGTTTATTTGTATCAGGCTGCAGAAACCATTGTCCGGGATGTTTTAATAAGGAAACATGGGATTTTTGTTATGGAAAGCCATTTACGACGGAGACAAAAGATCATATCATGGAATTGTTAAAGCCAGATTATATTGAAGGTTTTTCGCTTCTTGGAGGGGAACCATTTGAACCGGAGAATCAGGAAGAACTGGTTAGATTATTAAAAGAGATCAAAGAAAATTATCCAAAGAAGAATATCTGGTGCTATACAGGATATACTTATGACAAGGATTTGCTCGAAGGTGGTAAAGTATACACACCGTTTACGGAAGAGATGTTATCTTATATTGATACGCTGGTTGATGGACAGTTTATCGAATCCCAGAAAGATATCACATTAAAATTCCGAGGAAGTGCAAATCAAAGAATTTTAGATCTGAATGAAAAATAGACGAGAGAGATGTAGTTTTTTACACTGCATCTTTTTCTTTATTATCTGGAAGAGAAGCTCTTGACAGACTGTGCTTTATATTATAGTCTATGTATAACAAAATATCATAGATAAGTTGTAAATTTCGAAAGAGGAAAGAAGGGTTGCACAATGATACTGGAGATTGATTTCAATAGTGACGAGGCAATCTATGTACAGTTAAGAAATCAGATCATTATGGGAATCGCATGTGCAGAATTTGCTGATGGAGAATCACTTCCATCTGTACGACAGCTTGCACAGGTACTTGGAGTGAATATGCACACGGTAAATAAAGCCTATGCGATTTTAAGAGAAGAAGGATACTTAAAATTAGACCGAAGAAAAGGTGCAGTCATAAGTGTTGAAACTTTGGAAAAACAGCAGGAATTAGCAAGCATTCAGGAGAATTTAAGGATGTTAGTTGCAGAAGCTGTCTGTAAAGGAGTTACAGAAGACGAGATGAACCGGTTGATTCATGATATGTACCAGAAATTAGACAGAAAGTAATAACAGGAGGAATTATGAACCGATTACCATTTACAAAATATGCCTCCAAAGCATTGAATGAAGGACGAGAGATTGCTGGATATCTTGGATTTAAAGATGTCAGCAGTATTTTTGTTCTGCTAGGACTTTATGGGGCAGACGGATCTCTTGCAAGTGAAGTGCTCAAGATGCACGGAGTGACAAGAGAATTAATAGAAGAAGCGATCAAAGAGAAGTCAAAGATGCCAAAAGACCGAAGAAGAACGGTAATGGATACTCCGAAGACAGAATACCTGTTAGAAATTGCAGGAGAACTTGCAATGAAATACGGGTGTGAAGCGATCGGATCAGAACATATCTTGATGGCGATGATCAAAGATGGAGATAATGAAGCATTCCGTTTTCTGGAAGATCATAAGATTTCATCCGAAGGAATCTATACAGATATTTTAGTTACTGCAGGAATTGATTTCAGAAGTGCGAAGAATGAATATAATGAAGCAATCTCTGATGGCGGTGATATGGAAGATGGAGCGGGAGAATATATGCTTCTTCAGTATAGTACAGATCTGACAGAGAAAGCAATGCTTGGGAAGCTTGATCCGATGATCGGACGTGAAAGTGAGATGGAACGTCTGATGCAGATCCTTTGCAGAAGGACAAAGAATAATCCATGTCTGATCGGTGATCCAGGGGTTGGTAAAACAGCGATCGTTGAAGGCCTTGCACAAAGGATCGCCGAAGGCAATATGCCAAGAATTCTTAAGAATAAGAGGATTTTGTCCTTAGACCTTACGAAAGTGATCGCTGGAACGAAATTCCGTGGAGAATTTGAAGAACGAATGAAACGCATCGTAACCGAAGCAACACAGGATGATTCTATTATTTTGTTTATCGATGAGATTCATACGATCATTGGAGCTGGAGGTTCTGAGGGAGCTATGGATGCATCTAATATCTTAAAACCAGCATTGGCAAGAGGAGATTTTCAGCTGATCGGTGCGACAACGAGTGAAGAATATACAAAATATTTTGAAAAAGATGCAGCATTAGTTCGAAGATTTCAACCAGTCAGAGTGAAAGAACCAACCGTAGAAGAAACGATCACGATCTTAAAAGGGATCAAACATCGTTTTGAAGATTATCATAGGATCCTGGTATCAGAAGATGTGGCAGAGGCGATCGCCTCTCTTTCTGATCGATATATCAGTGATCGTTTTCTGCCAGATAAAGCCATCGATCTGTTAGATGAAGCCTGTGCAAGGAAACGAATGGAACAGCTTGGAAGTCATGCAGGTTTTAAGAAAGAACGCAAGGAGATCAGGGAGATCATAGAGAAGATCGAAGTAGCGCTTTCTGATGGAGATATTACAGAAGCAAGAGAGCTTAAGAAAGAGAAGAACAAACTTGAGAAATCTCTGGAACGTAAGACAGGAGCCAGAGGTTTGCGTGCGATCATGGAAGGTTCACTGATGGATCTGATGTATAAGATTCCGTCAGATGACACGATTCGCAAGTGTACAATTACCAAAGATGTAGTAGATGGCACCGGTGAGCCGGAGATCGTCCGCGGAGAAACTCCTGCACAGGCGAAGACAGCCGGAAGCAGAAGAACGTCCCGGACACACAAGAAGGATAAACCGGAAACAGCCTGATGAAAGGGACTGAACAATAAATGACAAATCAGAATATAGTGCTGCCTGCGATCGCTCTCAGGGGGACTACCATCCTTCCCGGGATGATCGTTCATTTTGATGTGAGCAGGGAGCGTTCTGTCAAGGCGATTGAAGCTGCCATGCTTCATGACCAGAAGATTTTTCTGGTTACTCAGATTGATCCTGAGGTGGAATCACCGGATCTGGCAGGTGTATATCATGTAGGAACCATTGCCTATATCAAACAGGTTGTGAAACTTCCGCAGAATCTTTTGCGGGTACTTGTAGAGGGAACGGGAAGAGCCACACTTGTGAAATTTGAGCAGGAGTTTCCGTTTATCAGAAGTGAGATCACACCTGTTGATGAAGAAGAAATGCAGATGCCGGAACCAGTGATGGAAGCCATGCACAGAAGCCTTAAGGAATTATTCCACAGATACTGCATGGAAAATGGAAAAGTCAGCAAAGAGCTGGTAGCACAGATTTTAAATATAGATAATGTTGAGGAACTGGTTGAGCAGATTGCCGTAAATATTCCTTTATCTTATCAGAATAAGCAGAAGATTCTGGAGGCACTTACACTGGAGGAACGTTATGAAGTTCTGGGTGCAATCCTTGGAAATGAGATTGAGATCATGCAGATTGGCAGAGATCTCCAGAAAAAAGTGAAGGCCAGAATTGATAAGAATCAGAGAGAATATATTCTCAGAGAGCAGCTGAAACTGATACGTGAGGAACTGGGTGAGGATAATACTGCGGATGACGCAGAGGAGTTTAAGAAGAAACTCCAGGAACTTCAGGCCGGCGATGAGGTAAAAGAGAAGATCAGCAAAGAAATCGAGAGATTTAAGAATACCAACAGCAATGTATCCGAGAATGCAGTACTGCGTGGTTATATTGAGACCATGCTGGCGCTTCCGTGGGAGAAGAAATCCACAGATTCTGATGATCTGAAAGAAGCATGGAAAGTACTTCAGGAAGGTCATTACGGTCTGAAAGATGTGAAGGAGCGTGTGATGGAGTTCCTTTCCGTCCGCAAACTGACACATAAGGGAAAAAGTCCGATCCTTTGTCTGGTAGGACCTCCCGGAACAGGTAAAACCTCCATTGCCCGATCGATTGCAGAAGCAATGCATAAGAAATATGTACGTATCTGTCTGGGCGGTGTGAGAGATGAGGCTGAGATCCGGGGCCACAGAAAGACTTATGTAGGAGCAATGCCGGGAAGGATCACTGTAGCATTACAGCAGGCAGGAGTGAGCAATCCTCTGATGCTTCTGGATGAGATTGACAAGACCAGCAGTGATTATAAAGGAGATACTTCTGCGGCACTTCTTGAGGTGCTTGATCCGGAACAGAACAGTAGATTTATGGATCATTATATAGAGGTTCCACAGAATCTTTCAGAAGTACTGTTTATTGCAACTGCAAACGATGTTCAGGGCATTCCGAGACCACTTCTTGACCGTATGGAACTGATCGAGATCGCAGGTTATACTGAGAATGAGAAGGAACATATTGCAAAGGAACATCTGATTCCGAAGCAGATGGAAGAGAACGGTATCGAGAAAGGTAAACTGACAATCCAGTCAGCGGCTCTTAAGAAGATCATCAACAATTATACAAAAGAAGCCGGAGTTCGAAACCTGGAGAGAACCATCGGACAGATATGCAGAAAAACTGCACGTCTGATCATGGAAGAAGATAAAAAGAAAGTTACAGTGACTTCAAAGAATCTGTCAGATTTTCTTGGAAAAGAGCATTTTAACTATCTTATGGCAAATAAGAAAGATGAGATTGGTATTTCCCGCGGGCTTGCCTGGACACAGGTGGGCGGCGATACACTGCAGATTGAAGTCAATGTAATGCCCGGAAAAGGTGAGTTGATGCTTACCGGACAGTTGGGAGATGTTATGAAAGAGTCTGCACAGGCAGGTATTACTTACATTCGTTCCATTGCTTCTGACTATAAAGTTGAGCCGGAATTTTTTCAGGAAAACGATATTCATGTGCATATTCCGGAAGGGGCAGTACCAAAAGACGGACCATCCGCAGGTATTACCATGGCAACTGCAATCCTTTCCGCAATTATTAAGAAGCCGGTAAGGGCAGACCTTGCAATGACCGGTGAGATCACACTGAGAGGAAGAGTTCTTCCGATCGGCGGTTTGAAAGAAAAACTTCTTGCGGCAAAATATGCTAAGATCAAAGAGGTGTTAGTGCCGGCAGAAAACAAACCGGATATTCAGGAATTAGATAAGGAAATCACAGACGGACTTACCATTACCTTTGTAAGTTCGATGAAGGAAGTGCTTAATAAGGCACTGGTATAAAATAAATGGTCAGTCAGTAAAGATTGACCATTTGTTGTGAAAAAAGAGAGGAAATCAATGGTTATTAAGAATGTATCATTAGATATCGTATGCGGTATTACCAGTAAACTCCCGGACACCAACAGACCGGAGGTTGCATTTGCAGGAAAATCAAATGTGGGAAAATCATCTCTGATCAACGGGCTGATGAACCGGAAATCTCTTGCCAGAACAAGTGCACAGCCGGGAAAAACACAGACCATTAACTTTTATAATATCAATGAAGCCATGTATCTGGTAGACCTCCCTGGTTACGGATATGCAAAGGTTTCACAGTCTGAGAAGGAAAAATGGGGCAAGATGATCGAAAGATATCTTCATACATCCAAAAACCTGAAGGCGGTTTTCCTTCTTATTGATATCCGTCATGATCCGTCTGCAAATGACAAGATGATGTATGACTGGATTCTGAACAATGGCTATGAGCCGATCATTATTGCAACGAAGCTTGACAAGCTCAAACGAAGCCAGGTTCAGAAAAATATCAAAGCAATCAAAGAAGGGCTGAAGCTGAGCAAAGATGGCATTATTATTCCTTTCTCTGCTGAGACGAAGCAGGGAAGAGATGAGATCTGGGCTCTGATTGACGAGTTGACCGGACTGGCAGCTACTGAAGAAGCCTGAAAAAATAAATATTCGCTGTTTACTGACGGGATTCTTTTCCTGTGAAAATAAGCAGCAGACAGACAAAATACGAGGACAAAAAATATTATGGGAATTATCAAGGCATTCAAGCTGGGATTTGACTATCTCAAGTATGATGAAGATGGTAACGTGCAGGATACGCAGCGTGCTGTCAATGATGTAAACCTGGACATTGAAGCCGGACAATTCGTGGCTGTTCTGGGACATAATGGTTCCGGAAAATCTACTCTTGCAAAGCACCTGAATGCGCTGTTGCTTCCGACGGAAGGAACTTTGTGGGTAGATGGGATTGACACGTCTAAAGAGCCGGAATTATGGAAAGTCCGACAGAAAGCGGGCATGGTTTTTCAGAATCCTGACAATCAGATCATAGGAACTGTAGTAGAAGAAGACGTAGGGTTCGGACCGGAGAATATGGGTGTGCCCACAGAGAAAATCTGGGAGCGTGTAGATGAGAGCCTGAAAAAAACAGGAATGACATCCTATCGTTATCATTCTCCGAATAAACTTTCCGGCGGACAGAAGCAGAGAGTTGCAATTGCCGGTGTCATGGCAATGCGTCCGAAATGCATCATTTTGGATGAGCCAACTGCAATGCTGGATCCGAATGGACGAAAGGAAGTTCTTGAGGCAGTCAGTGACCTTAACAGACGGGAAGGAGTGACAGTCATTCTGATCACCCACTATATGGAAGAAGTTGTTCATGCGGACAAGGTATATGTTATGGACAACGGAGAAGTGGTGATGCAGGGAACACCCAGAGAGATTTTCTCACAGGTGGAAACTCTGAAAGAATACAGACTGGATGTGCCGCAGGTAACACTTCTGGCACACGAACTTCATAAAGCCGGAGTGGATGTTCCGGAGGGAATACTGACTACAGAGGAGCTGGTGAATGCCTTATGTCAATAGAATTAAAAAATGTAACTTATACCTACAGTCCGGGAACTGCCTATGAGATCCATGCGCTGAAAGATATCAATCTTTCTATTCCGGACGGACAGTTTATCGGAATTATCGGACATACAGGAAGTGGGAAATCTACACTGATCCAGCATTTCAATGCGCTGATCCGTCCAACTTCCGGTACGATCACTTATAATGGAGAGGATATCTGGGGAGAGAAATATGATCGTCGTGCCCTGCGAAGCGAGGTTGGTCTTGTATTTCAGTATCCGGAGCATCAGCTCTTTGAGAATGATGTGCTTTCTGATGTATGCTTTGGTCCCATGAATCAGGGATTATCCAGGGAAGAGGCAGAAGTAGAAGCAAAGAAAGCACTGCAGCACGTAGGTTTCAAGGAGAAAAATTTTAGTAAATCCCCTTTTGAGCTTTCCGGCGGACAGAAGAAAAGAGTTGCTATTGCCGGTGTACTGGCAATGAATCCGAAAATTCTTATTCTGGATGAGCCAACTGCAGGTCTGGATCCGAAAGGACGAGATGATATCCTTGACCAGATCGCAGAGCTTCATAAAGTAAGAGGGATTACCATTATCCTTGTATCCCACAGCATGGAGGATATTGCAAAATACGCGGAGAGACTGATCGTAGTCAATGACGGAGAAATCGCATATGACGATGCTCCCAAAGCAGTATTTGCTCATTACAGAGAGCTGGAGGCCATGGGACTTGCAGCACCGCAGATTACTTATATCATGCATGCGTTGAAGGAAAAAGGCCTGGATGTAGATGTAACTGCTACAACGGTGGATGAGGCAAAAGAGAATATCCTTGCAGTTTTAAGAAAATGTAATCCCGGGAAATTGTCCGGTGACAAACAATCTGTTTCAGACAGTCAGTCGAAAAAAGAAAATGCCAAAGCAGAAACCTTAATTAGTGAGATGGAAGCTGATCTGACTGAGGATGGGACGAAAGAGTCTCATTCAGATGCGCCTGATGAAGATTTAAGCATTCAGAAGGAAACAATGGATAAAAAGTCTGCAGAACAAGAAGAGAATGAGGGAGGGCAGGAAGTATGATCCGAGACATTACAATAGGACAGTATTATCCTGCAGATTCCGTTCTGCACAAAATGGATCCGAGAGCAAAGCTGGTGGGTACGCTGGTGTTCATCATCTCTGTCTTTGTATTCCATACATTTCCGGGATATGCAGTGGCAACTATATTTCTGGCAGCGATGATCATTCTTTCCAAAGTTCCTGTGAAATTTATGTTCAAGGGACTGAAGGCAATCGTGATGCTTCTTATGATCACAGTGGTATTTAATATATTTCTGACACCCGGAAAGGTTCTCTGGCAGTGGGGAATCCTGCATGTGACAGAGGAGGGGCTGAAGCTGGCCGGAAGAATGGCCATCCGCCTGACGTATCTGGTGATCGGTTCTTCTCTTATGACGCTGACTACCACACCCAATCAGCTTACAGATGGTCTGGAACGACTTCTCAGGCCGTTAAATAAACTTCATGTGCCAATCCACGAGATTGCCATGATGATGTCTATTGCGCTGCGTTTTATCCCAATCCTTATGGAGGAAACCGATAAGATTATGAAAGCACAGATTGCGCGTGGCGCAGATTTTGAAACCGGAAATATAATTCAGAAGGCAAAAAATATGATTCCGCTTCTGGTTCCGCTGTTTATTTCTGCGTTCAGAAGAGCAAATGATCTGGCCATGGCCATGGAAGCAAGGTGCTATCATGGAGGGGATAACAGAACCCAGATGAAGCCATTGCGTTATGAGTCCAGAGACTACATTTCCTATGTGGTGATGTGGGCTTATCTGGGAATCGCCATTGTTTTCAGAATTGTGGGAATCTGAGAAAGTACTGATATAATTTATAAAGATATTTTATATGCTGTAATCCGGTAGGAAAGGATTACAGCATATTGTTTATTTTGTTATAACAAAAGTTTTCAATTTTTATGGAGGAAAACAGATGAAAAGAATTGGTCTTGTAGTTGCATATGACGGCACAAACTATTGCGGCTGGCAGACACAGCCAAACGGGATTACTGTACAGGGGGTATTAAATGATACATTGTCCGAGCTTCTTGGCGAGAAGATAGAAACGATCGGTGCAAGCCGTACAGACGCAGGGGTTCATGCCATGGGAAACGTGGCAGTATTTGACACCAACACACGCATTCCCGGGGAAAAGATTTCCTATGCACTGAACCAGCGTCTTCCGGAAGATATCCGCATTCAGCTCTCTGAAGAAGTAGAACCGGATTTCCATCCCCGTTATTGCGACAGCGAAAAAACATACGAATACCGCATCCTGAATCGCAAATTCCCGGTTCCGACAGAGCGCTTATACACCTATTTCTACCACTACAAACTGGATGTAGATAAGATGAAAGCAGCAACCTCATACCTGATCGGACAGCATGATTTTGCTTCTTTCTGCGGTGCAAAAGCGCAGGTAAAAACAACTATCCGTACAGTGACAGGAATTGATGTATGGCGTGACGGAGATATCGTAACCATACGTGTAACAGGAACAGGATTCCTCTACAACATGGTACGAATCATCTCCGGAACTCTGATCGAAGTAGGAAACGGACAGTATCCGCCTGAGAGAGTAAAGACAATTCTGGAAGCCTGCAACCGTGAAATGGCAGGTCCGACTGCACCGGCGCAGGGACTGACACTGATGGGGATTGAATTTTTTGATTGATAGTCAGGAGGAGAAAATCATCCGTTTCGATAATTGCCGGTGGGATAACTGATCAACAGTTTTTTTGATGAAAAACAAAAAACGGGGGAGTAACGAAAAAAGTTGAAAAAACGACACAAAACCTATTGACAGAACAGAACCCTTATAATATAATAACCAAATGTGACGTAGTGCGAGATGCTTAAGCCAAATAGCCCAGGCGAAAGTATTTATCAGCGGTTTCGGACATTTCCGCATTTTTAGCACCGGCGTTTCCAATAACTTATATTCGCGGGAAATTCCGCGGTTAATTAAACTATCGTTGATAAATAACAGGAGGTAAAACCATGCAGACTTATATGGCTAATCCAGATAAAATCGAAAGAAAATGGTATGTAGTTGACGCTGCTGGATGCACCCTTGGCCGTCTGGCTTCCGGTGTTGCAAGCGTTTTAAGAGGAAAGAATAAACCACAGTTTAC
>OLSN01003195.1_pt1 | contig 10864 bp, 9 predicted proteins | sample 1672411 | NCBI WGS metagenome assembly OLSN01 (sample SAMEA3136683, study PRJEB25190) | human gut metagenome | biome: human gut; feature: human-associated habitat; material: faeces | place: Austria | collected 2013
TCCGGGGTCGATCTCGTTCAGCCGCCCGCGCAGTTCGTCCACGGGGATGTTGACAAAGCCGTCCGCGCAGCCGCCCGCGTATTCGGCGGGAGTGCGCACGTCCAGACGGGTGATGTTTTCCGGCAGATGGTCGATGTCCTCGTAGTGGAACTGCTTTACCTTGCCGGTTTCGAGGTTTTCAATCATAAAGCCCGCCATGTTCACCGGGTCTTTGGCTGAAGAATAGGGCGGGGCATAAGCAAGGTCCAGATCTTTCAGCTGTTCCCCTGTCATCCCGGCGCGAATTGCGGTGGCCAGCACGTCAATGCGCTTATCCACGCCGTCCTGCCCGACGATTTGCGCCCCCAGAATGCGGCCGCTTTCCCGTTCAAACAGCACCTTCACCGTCATCACCTTGCCGCCGGGGTAATAGCCCGCATGGCTGGCCGGGGCCAGGTATACTTTATTGCAGGCAAGCCCGGCCTGGCGCGCTGCCCGTTCGTTGATGCCGGTGACAGCGGCGGTGAGGCCAAACAGCTTGAGCACAGAGCTGCCCTGCGACCCGGTGTAGCGGCTGTCGCCGCCGCAGATGTTGTCGGCTGCAATGCGGCCCTGGCGGTTGGCAGGCCCGGCAAGGGAGATGAGGGCGGGCTGACCGGTGACAAAATTTTGCACCTGAACTGCATCGCCCACGGCGTAAATATCGGGGCAGGAGGTTTCCATCCGTTCGTTCACCAGAATGCTGCCTTTCAGCCCCAGCGCCAGCCCGGCATCCCGCGCCAGCTGTGTGTCCGGCGCAACGCCAATGGCGAGCACCGCGAGGTCTGCGGGCAGGGCCTGCCCATCCTGCAGAAAAACATGCAGGCCGCCGTCTGTGGCCTGAAAACCCGCCACCGAGTGCCCCAGCAGAAGGCGCACCCCGTGTTGGCGCAGCTCTGCGTGAAGAAATGCCGCCATTTCTTCATCCAAGGGCGCCAGCACCTGGGGCATCTGCTCTACAATCGTTACCTCCAGCCCGCGCTGGCGCAGGTTTTCGGCCAGCTCCAGCCCAATGAAGCCACCGCCGACCAGCACGGCAGAACGCGGGCTGTGCTGCCGGATGAATGTGTGAATTTGGAAGGTATCCTCCACAGTGCGCAGCGTGAACAGCCGCTTGGCATCCATGCCCGGAAGGTTGGGCCGCACGGGGCGGGCGCCCGGGGAAAGCAGCAGCTTATCATACGTGTCTTCAAACACGGCCCCGGTGGTAAGGTTGCGTACGGTTACCGCCTTGCGCTGCGGGTGAATTGCCAACACCTCGTGGTGCACTTTCATCCGAATGCGAAAGCGCCGCCAGAAACTTTCCGGCGTTTGAAGGGTAAGCTGTGCCGGGTCTGTGATGGCCCCGCCGATATAATAGGGCAGGCCGCAGTTGGCATAAGAAATATAGCCCGAGCGCTCGTACACCACCACGTCCGCCGCTTCATCCAGCCGGCGGATGCGGGCCGCGGCGCTGGCCCCGCCGGCCACGCCGCCCACAACAATCACTTTCATTTACCGCACCACCTTTCCGCGATATCCAAGAAGCCCGCCAATGTCCCACACGGCGGAATATCCCATCTGCCTCAGCCGCATGGCCGCCTGGCGGCTTCTGGCGCCGCTGTGGCAATAAACAAACAGCGGCGTGCCCTTGCCTGCGGCCAGCTGCCCAATGCGGTCAATGGCCTGCAGGGGCAGGTTTTGGCTGCCCGGCAGGCGCCCCTGCCTGTATTCGCCCGGGCTGCGCACGTCCAGCAGCACAGCCCCCGGTGTCTCTTCAAACTGTTTGAGGCCCTGGTTGATGTCAGGCCCCTTCCAAAAACGGAACAACCCCATAGGCCGCCTCCTTTGCCGCCGGTGCACGGCAGTGCTTTTTACTATTATAGCATACCGCAAAAACGGCCCTTCTTACCGTGACGGCGTCACAGTGTAAGGTTTTTAAACATGGCGGGGCCGCGCCGCCCCATAGCTGGGTGGGCAGCAGACGGCGGTTCGCCCGGCCGCTGCAAACAGCGGAGGTGCGCACATGCGGCCCAGGCGTTGGAGCCAGCCGGTTTTCCCCTATGGTGCTACCCGTGGATCTTTACACTGTTCAGCTGGCGGGCTGTGTAAAAGCAGCGGTGGTCAATAATTTCACTGTGGCCAAGGTCCAGCGCGGCAATGGCGTTCATCTCTTTTTCGCACAGAGAAAAACCAAAAATATCGAGATTTTCTGCCATTCTCTCTTGGCAGATGGTTTTGGGGATGGTGGGAACTCCCCGCTGATAATGCCAGCGCAGAACCACCTGGGCAACCGTTTTTTCATGGCTGGCCGCAATTTTTACCAGGGTTTTCTGTTCAAAGATGTGTTTCTGTGCTTCCGCCAACGGGCCCCAGGCCTGCGGCACAACGCCATAAAGCGCCATCACTTTTAATGCCTCTGCCTGCTGATAGAAAGGGTGAAGCTCAATTTGGTTCACCATGGGCTTTACCTCCTGGTTCATGCACAAATCTACCAGGCGCTCTGCAGAGAAGTTGCTAACCCCAATGGCACGCACCGCGCCGCTGGCATACAGTTTTTCCATGGCCCGCCAGGCCCCGTAATAGTCCCCAAAGGGCTGATGGATCAGATATAAATCGATATAATCCAGCCCTAAATTTTTTCGTGAGGTTTCAAAGGCCTTCAGCGTGTTGTCATATCCTGCATCCTGCACCCAAAGCTTGGTGATGATAAACAGCTCTTCCCGCGGCACGCCGCATGTTTTGATGGCGTCGCCCACAGCCCGTTCGTTCCCATAGGCGGCCGCTGTGTCAACCAGGCGGTAACCGCAAGCCAGCGCATTGCCCACGCACTGCCTGCACTGTGCAGGGGCTGTAATTTGCAGGGTGCCATAGCCAATCACCGGCATTTTTACGCCGTTGGAAAGCGTTACACTTTGCATAAAGGGCTTCCTTTCTGCACAAAAGGCCGGCGGGCGCTAACCCCTCACCGGCCTTTTGTGCTTTTGTAACATGATGTTTACCGGGTGTGTGCGGCAAAGCGGGCGGCCGCCAGTTCTCGTTTGCTGGCGCTGTGTGGCCAGTTCTTTTCCGCCTGCCGGAAATTACAATGGAAACACAGGCGGCGGCCGTGTTTTTTGCCTTGCAGCTTTGCCCAAACGCTTTACGGCGCCCCGAAATGAATGGAAAGATGCCGGAACTTTATTTGCCAGCCCTCTTCTTAGTCGTGAACCTTCATGCTGTGCAGCATCTTGACAAAGCCGGGGTCGCTGTGGTCGACAATTTCGCTGTGGCCAAGGTCCAGCTTGGCAATCTGCGCCATATCTTCCTCGCTGAGCTGGAAATCCCAAATGTCGATGTTCTGTTCCATACGGTTTTTATGAATGGACTTGGGAATTACCACGACGCCCCGCTGCACATTCCAGCGCAAGGCCACCTGAGCGGCCGTTTTTCCGTATTGCTTGCCAATTTCTGTCAGCACAGGGTGGGTGAAGATGCCGTGGTTCCCCTCGGCAAAGGGCCCCCAGGCTTCCGGAACCACGCCGTACTCTTTCATCAGCGTCAGGGCATTTTCCTGCTGGAAGAAGGGGTGCAGCTCAACCTGGTTGACGGCGGGGGTTACCTCTACCGTTTCACACAGGTCGGCCAAACGGTTGGGGTAGAAGTTGCACACGCCAATGGCTTTCAGCTTGCCCTCCCGGTAGGCCTCTTCCATAGCGCGGTATGCGCCAATATAGTCGCCCATGGGCTGATGGATGAGATACAGGTCGATATAATCCAGGCCAAGGTTGCGCAAAGAGGTTTCAATGGCCCGTTTGGCACTCTCGTAGCTGGCATCCTGCACCCAAAGCTTGGTGGTGATGAACAGCTCTTCCCGCGGCACGCCACATTTTTGAATTGCGGCGCCCACAGCCTGTTCATTCATATAGGCGGCTGCTGTGTCAATCAGACGGTAACCGGTGGCGATGGCATCCAGCACTGCCTGCTCGCAAACTGCGGGGTCTGGCACCTGAAACACGCCGAATCCTTCCAGTGGCATTTTTACTCCATTGTTTAATGTGACAAATTCCATCATTTTTCTTCCTTTCTGTTTTTTCTGTCTATCCTTGAAAAACGGGCACGGTAAAGTGCTTTTCCGTTAATTCAGTGAAAATACCTGTTCCAGCCACTGGGCATAATCCTCTACCCAGCCGCCATCCCCGCCAAAGCCGTGCGGCCAATCCTGCAGCACGATGCGCCTGGTGGAAATGCCCACATCCTGCATCAGGCTGTATTGGGCCTCAAACTGACGGTAAAAAGGGTCCTCTGTTCCATAGCAGTAAAACGTGGGGGGCAGGGCCCCTGCCCGCAACGCCTCTTCGTCCATGGAAGCCACGCTCAGCCTTCCGTAGAAGGAATAAATCATTCCGCAGGCAGAGGCATGGGCAGAAACTTCGTCCAGTTCATCGGGAATATAATCCGGGTCCAGGGCGGTTGGCAGAACATCCTCGTCATAGTGAAGGAAAAATTCCCCGGCCTGAATGCCGCCGGCAGAATAGCCCATGACGGCGATATCGTTGGGGTCAATTCCGTAGATGCCGGCGTTTTTGCGAATAAACCGTACGGCCCGGGCCACATCCAACGCGCCTTCTTCCTGGGTGTAGGGCCGCAGGCGGTAATCGACGATAAAGGTTTGATATCCCAGCTCCCGCAGATGGGCGGCAGTGGGCAGCGTGTCGGTATAGTTGCCGCGCGCCTGAAAGGCCCCGCCCGCCAGCAGCACCACGGCGCCTTTTGCCTCTGTCCCCTCCCGCACAGGGATGGCGGTGAGATAGGGGCGGAAATCTACGGGGTCAAAGTTGGCTGTGGTTACCTCGGTTTGTGCCGGAAAATTTCCCTCTTCCCACAGGTATAACGCCTGAATCCCGGTAAGAACGGGGGTCGTATTCAGCACGGTTGCATTTCCCTGCGGCAGGGGCAGGCGGCGGTTTATGCTGCCTGAGCCCCAATCGGTGTAACGGCCGCTGCCATAGTTATAGCTTTCCGGAAAATCGGGCGGGGTGGCCAGGGTGCGCTCGTGGGTGCCGTCTCTTATTTCCGTGTTTTCCTGCGGCAGGGCCGCCGTTTCTGACGATGACTGGCTGGGTGGGATTGCATGGCGGTTTCCCCTGATGGTGCGGCGCTGGATATTGTTTCGGCCGCGCACCCTGAAAAAAGCAGCAGTGTTAAAAAGAGGGCGCTGGCTTTCGGGGCCTTCCGCTTCCATCGCTTTTGTCTCATATGGTTGCCACCTTTCCCTTTTTGTTGCCTGTTGCAGTGATTTGGCAGAACAGCCGGCCCCGATGTCCTGTTGCGAGCTACAATTATCCCGCGGGCCGGGCCCATACAGCGCAGAGGCAGCCTTTCAAAAGGCGCTTTGTCTCTTCCAGGCGCTGCCGCCGCAATGGCTTGTTTCTCATTTTCTATTCGTTATTGTAAGCCGGGTTTGAAAAAAAGTACAATGCCGGTTGTGAAATATGGTATAATCAAAACGCATAGTAAAACAGAAAGGGGCGCAGCCATTTGCTCGAACTCTATCAACTAACCCAGCTGATTGCCATTGCAGAATGCGGCACAATGTCCGGCGCTGCCGGGCAGCTGCATCTTTCTCAGCCGGCCTTAAGCCGCTCCATGCAGAAATTGGAAGAAGAGCTGCAGGTAACCCTGTTTGACAGAAAGAAAAATAAAATTGCCCTGAACCAGAATGGAGAGCTTGCGGTGCAGCAGGCGCGGCGGGTGGTGCAGCAGGCCCGGGACCTGGTGGAACAGGTGCGCGCGTTAGACCGCAGCCGGCACACCATTTCCATTGGCTCTTGTGCGCCGGCGCCATTATGGCGGCTGGTGCCCCTTGTTTCTCAGCTGTATCCAGAGATGACGGTCTCTTCCGAGATGAAAGACACCGATGTGCTGCTGGAGGGGCTGAAAAGCGGCGCATATCAGTTTATTGTCCTTCCCTTCGAATGGGGTGGGCCGGAATACTGCTGTTTTCCCTTTGAAAAAGAAAAGCTTTATTTTTCGCTGCCGCCCGCACACCCGCTTTCCGGCGCGCAGGGGCTCTATTTTAAGGACATTGACGGGGAGAGCATTCTGCTGTTTTCTCAAATAGGGTTTTGGCGGGATGTGTGCCGGAATAAGATGCCGCTGACCCATGCGCTTGTTCAAACAGAGCAGGAGGATTTTCAGGCGCTGGTGCAGGCGTCGGCGCTTCCATGCTTTGTTTCCGATTTATCTATGCGCTGGATGGGCAAGCCGGAAAAGCGTGTGGTGATTCCTGTGCTGGACCCAGAGGCATCTGCTGTCTATCATTTTGTGTGCAGAAAAGAGGAAAAGAAAAAGCTGTCTGCCCTGATTCAAAGGCTGCAGGCCGATAAGGCATAGGCCGAAAACTTTGTTGGCTTTTCGGCGTGTTGACGTAAGAGAACACTGGTTCTGCGCTGGCAACTTTGGCGCCTGGTGCATTCAAAAAGCCCGGCAATCCATTCAGGATTGCCGGCTTTTTTCTATTTTATTAATGTTTCTCAAACAATTTTGAATCAAATTTTAAATGAAAGCACGGTACCATACAGGCATTCAGTGAGAGATCACAAAACTGTTTGGAGGTTGTAAAGAATGAAGAAGAAAAATTTTGTTTCGTTGGTTATGGGCACGGTTGGCGGAATTTTGTTCGCGCTGGGCATGTGCATGTGCATGCTGCCGCAGTGGAACGCATTTACCCAGGGCGTTGTTGTCTCTGCCGTTGGCGCAGTGGTTTTGCTGGCCATGCTTGTTGTGCGCCGCAAAATGGAAGGAAAGCCCGCCGTCCGGCTGAATGGAAAAGCCGTTGCCACGGTTCTTTTGGGGGTTGTGGGTGCACTGGTGCTTGGCATTGGAATGTGCATGGTTATGGTTTGGAACATGCTGATGTGGGGTATTGTGGTTGGCATTGTTGGCATCGTCCTTCTGATTTGCCTGATTCCGCTTTGCAGAGGGCTTCAATAAAAAGAAAAGCTTGAAATTGCAAGGAGGTGGCCCGCGTGAAACGTTTTTTGCTGCCGGCGGCGGGCATCGCTGCCCTGGCGGGGCTTACGGCTGCCGTCACCGCTTTTGTTCGCCGCAAGAACAGAATAGGATGAAACAATGTAAGAAAGGAGTTTTGACCGTGAGCGAATATCAAATGAAACCCGGAAAACTTGGCGAAAAGATTTTGAATGGATACCAAAAGGTGGAAGACCGGTTTGTGACAACCTTCCTGGATGAAGATGGCTCTTTGAAGACAGGCGGCATGGCAGAGAAGGTAACAGCCGCCTACCAAAAGGTAGAAGATGCGGTAGTTGGCGGCTACCAGAAAATAGAAGGTTCGGTGGTTGGCGGCTATAAAAAAATAGAAAACGCCTTTGTAGATGCGTTTTTGGAAAAGGCCGAGGCTGCCTCGCCGGGCACAGGCAGCGCCAGCCGGGAGAAGGCCGCAGAAGGGGCGCAGTGAAGCGTTCAAAAGGGCAGCGCGCATGCATGTGCTTGCTGCCCTTTTCTTGTTCGCCCGAAGAATGCATTAACAATTTTCAAACAATTCTGAAACGCTTCCAAAACAAACGTGCTTTATGCTACCCCATAGCGGCCAGCTGCATCCAAAGTGTGATGGAACAGCTGTGAGAAAATGGAGGAGGGGCGGCGATGGAGCAGTTGAAAAAAGGATGCCGGAAACTCTTTTTTCCTGGCAAAGCCACGATGCTTTTGCTGACGCCTGCCAGCGCGCTGTTGTTGGCGTGGGTTTTTGCCTTTGGCCATGAAGACCATGCGCTGGCCTATTTCGCCTACGTTTTATCTGCATACACGTTGGTTGTGCTGTGCCTGGCAGGGTACCGGCAAAGCAAAAAAGGCATTGCCGCCGTGAAAAGCAAAAACCGGCATGTGAACCGTTATTTGAACGATGTGCTGTTTCGCACCCACGTTTCTCTTTACACTTCTTTGGCGGTGAATGTCATCTATGCCATTGCCAAATTTGTTTCGGGCATTCTTTTCCGCTCTTTCTGGTTTGGCAGCATCGCCGTCTATTATTTTTGCCTTGCGGTGATGCGCTTCATGCTGCTGCATCATGCACATCGCAATGCTTTTGGGGTGGACCAGATTGCCGAATATAAAAAATACAGGCTTTGCGGCGCCGTTTTGGTGGTGCTGAATTTGGCGCTGACAGGCATGGTGATTCTTGTGGTAACCCAAAACCAAACCTATCGCTACCCGGGCAACCTGATTTATGCCATGGGCGCCTATGCGTTTTACAGCGTTATTACGGCGGTAAGAAATGTGGTAAAATTCCGCAAGCAGAACAGCCCGGTGCTCTCTGCCGCCAAGGGCATCAACCTGGCCTCTGCACTGGTTTCCATGCTTGCTTTGGAAACTGCAATGCTTTCCCAGTTTGGAAGTGAAGAGTCACCCGTGTTCCGGCGCGTGATGAATTCCGCTACAGGCGGGGCCGTATGCTGTGTGGTTTTGGGAATGGCCGTATATATGATGGTTCGTGCAACACAAAACCTGAAAAGGCTGGAACAGCAGCCCGCAGCAGACGGGTGCTGTGGTATAATATAAAAAACGCGCGCAGGGCAGGCGTTTCCATTTTGGCCCTGGCAGGTTTGACGGGAGTGGGAAGGAATATGGTGAACATTCTTGTTTTGGAAGATGATGCAAAGCTGAACCAGACGGTTTGCACCTATCTGAATGACAGCGGGTTTCAGGCAAAGGGTTGCCTGAACGCCAACGACGCATACGAAGAGATGTATAACAACCTTTACGAGCTGATTATCTCGGACATTATGATGCCTGAAACAGACGGTTTTGCGTTTGCAGAAACGGTGCGGCGGGTCAATAAACACGTCCCCATTTTGTTCATGTCGGCAAAGGACGACCTGCCTTCCAAACAAAAGGGGTTTCAGCTGGGCATTGATGACTATATGGTGAAACCCATTGAGCTGGACGAGCTTCTGCTGCGCGTTCGGGCATTGCTTCGCCGGGCCAACATCGAGATGGAGCGCAAGCTGGTGGTGGGCAATTTAGAGCTGGATGCCGATGGGCTTACAGCGGCAATTGACGGGAAAGAAGTCCCGGTGACAACCCGGGAATTCAATATTCTTTATAAGCTGCTCTCCTACCCCAAAAAGACCTTTTCGCGGTCACAGCTGATGGATGAGTTTTGGGGCATTGAAAGCAACACCAGCCTGCGGGCGGTGGATGTATATGTGACAAAGCTGCGGGATAAGTTTTCGGCCTGCAACGGGTTTAAAATTGTAACCGTTCGCGGGCTGGGGTATAAGGCGGTGCTGGAATGACGGGTGCAATTGGAAAAGCAAAGCCAGCTGTGCGCCAATCGCACTTTCCGGGCATTTTGTGCGTGGTGTATTTTTTGGCGCTGCTTCTTATGTCGGGCATCCACATGGGCCTGGTTACGCTGATTAACGAGAAAGAATGGAACGATATTGTCGCAGTGACCATCCCCACTCTTTATTGGGCACTGGTGGCGGTGGGGCTTACTTTGTATGCCCGCTGGCAGATTAAAAAGACGTATGAAGAGCCAATGCACCGCCTGGCACAAGCTACCGCAAAAGTTGCGCAGGGCGATTTTTCCGTTTATGTGCCGCCCCTGCACACCGCTGACAAGCTGGATTACCTGGATGTCATGATTTTGGATTTCAACAAAATGGTGGAAGAGCTTGGCAGCATTGAAACACTGAAAACAGATTTCTTTTCCAATGTCTCTCACGAGATGAAGACGCCGCTTTCGGTAATTCAAAACTGCGCGCAGCTTTTGCAGAAAGAAGGCCTGGAGGAAGAAAAGCGTCAGGAGTATACAGACGCTATTTTGCAGTCCACCAGAAAACTCTCAAACCTCATCACCAATATCCTCAAGTTGAACAAGCTGGAAAAACAGACAATTCGCCCGATGCCTGAGCCGTATGACCTTTGCCAGCAGCTGTGTGAGTGCGCATTGCAGTTTGAAGATGCCTGGGAGAAAAAGGGCATTGAATTTGTGGCAGATTTGGAGGACCGCTCTGTCATCCAGGCAGACCCGGGGCTTTTGGAATTGGTTTGGACGAATTTGCTTTCCAACGCCGTCAAGTTTACGCCCGCGGGCGGCACAATCACGCTGACGCAGGCTTCCGGGGAAGGGAACGTCACGGTTTCTGTCTCTGACACCGGCTGCGGCATCGACGAAGAAACCATGCGGCATATTTACGATAAATTTTACCAGGGCGACACCTCTCATTCCACAGAAGGAAACGGGCTGGGGCTTGCACTGGTGCAACGCATTTTGCAGCTTTCCGATGGCACGGTCACCGTGGAAAGCCGCGTGGGGCAGGGCAGCACTTTTACGGTGCAGCTGCCCGCTTCAGTTCAAAGGGAGGGGGCGGCCTCGTGAGCCCGCAGAAAGATTTTGTAGGATATGAATATCAAGAAATTACCGCGCCTGCAGGCCAGGTCTCTTTTTACCTGGATTGTTACGAGAACTTTGGCTGGCAAATGGACGGGAATGTGCCGGTTTTCAGCGGAAAGCGCCACGCAACGCTGCGCATGAAGCGGGACAGAAAGCTGATTCATAAAATGGAGCTGACAAGGCTTCAGCGCCATTTTGAGGCCTGCGCAAAAGAAATTGAAGTGCTGGAAAAATCAAAAACCTCTGTTGCATCCGCGTGGGCTTTTGTTGTTGGCATCCTTGGCACCGCTTTTATGGCGGGGGCCACTTTTGCCGTAACGCATGAGCCGCCAATGATTCTTCTGTGCATCATTTTGGCCATTCCCGGGTTCATTGGGTGGGCCTTGCCCTATTTTTTGCACCGGCATATTGCAGCCAAACAGGCAAAGAAGATTCAGCCCATGATTGAAGCCAAGCAGGATGAGATTT
>OLSN01003200.1_pt1 | contig 10848 bp, 8 predicted proteins | sample 1672411 | NCBI WGS metagenome assembly OLSN01 (sample SAMEA3136683, study PRJEB25190) | human gut metagenome | biome: human gut; feature: human-associated habitat; material: faeces | place: Austria | collected 2013
AATGGCGCAAAAGATGCCGAAATTGCGGATTAAGGAATTTTTGAGACACACTCTAGCATGAAAAAAGCGCTTCAGATATTTTCCAAAGCGCTGCGCAGTCACTTATACGTCTGCCGAATCCACGACGGTTATGCTTCCGCGAATCATGCCCATCCAGCAGGAGTAGGCGATAACGCCGCTTGTGTCGGGCGTGAAGCTTATCACGTTGTCGCCCGGTTCCAATGGTATTGTTATGTCGTAGGCGGGTATGATGATTTCATTATTGCATCCGTTTATCTTGCGCGCGTCGGCGTGTATAGTCCACTCGACCGGCACGCCTGCTTGAACGGTTATCGACGGGTATGAGCCGTAATCCAGTTCGGTATAGATTTTTTGCACATTGCCGTTTACCTGCGCCGCAGTGCCGGGCACGCCGGCCGTCAGATTCACCCCGGCCAGCGACAGCCCGTTCATTAACATGTTAAGCCCCATCAGCGCAACAAGCCCGGCCGACGCGATGTTGACCGGCCGCGCAAAGCGCCGGTTCAGCCGCCCGCCCAGTATGCCCGCGCCCAGCATCAGCGGCACAGTGCCCAGACTGAACGCCAGCATGGACAGCGCGCCCATGAGCCAGCCGCCCGCCGACAGCGCGAAAAGCTGCATCGATTGCAGCGGCCCGCACGGCATAAGCCCGTTAAGCATTCCGACGACCAGCGCCGAATGCTGGCCGCGCGGCAGGCTTATATGCAGCCGGGGCAGGTTTATGCGCCTGAGCCAGCCAAAGCCGTCGATTAGCCTGAGCGCCATTATCAGCATAAACGCCGCCGCGACGATCTGAATTGCGGCCTTGATTGGGGTGCTTATGGTAAGCACTGTGCCCAGCGCGCCCACAATCGCGCCGGTTGCGGTGTATGATATAACGCGCCCCAGGTTGTAGAGCAGGGCGCTGCGGCTGACCATGTGCCCGCGGCGCGCGGCCTGCGCGGTCTGTGATATGCCTATGCCGCCGCACATCGCCACGCAGTGCAGCGATGTGAACAGCCCCACGATAAACAGTGCGCCCAGGCTCATGCCCGCCTTTGCGGTGGGGAAGGCGTTGAGCCATTGCGCAAGCGGCGTGAGCGTCGTCAGCACGACTAGCGCAATCAGTATCGCACAAGCGCACATAGCCTGAATCGCGGCGCGGTGGCGATTGACAGGTGCGCGGCTTATCGTGTAGCCCAAGTCGCTTAGAATGGACGAGAACTTTTCTTCGCTCAGAACGTCGCTGTTCCAACTGGCGGTAAGCGTACCGCGCGCGTAGTCCGCCTGAACATCGTCAATGCCTGCCACGCCGCGCAGCGCGCGTTCGATAGTCGCCTTGCAGGCGGGACAGTGCATACCGCTCACGCGCCATGTGGTAAGACTTGCACTCATTGTTCAGCCTTCCAGTTCACAAACGATTCGGACGCGCGGGCAAGCTCGGAACTGGCGACGATTACATTCGTGCCGTCCGACGCGTATTCAGGCACAGGCATTGGGTTACAGCCGCCCGACACGCGCCCGACTGAATCCAGCGAAAATGCGTTGCCGCAGTTGCGGCACAGCAGTACACCGTCCTTATAATCGAAGTAGGCATACGGCGATCCGGCGCAGACCTGACACGTATTGTAGGCCAAACGCGGCGTGCCGTCCGCATCGAGCAGCGCGATGAGCTGCATGTTTACGCCGTCCTGTACGCGGTCGATAAACGACGGTTCGCTGCTGAGCGAGGCGAGCGGAATCAGCAGGTCATCGGAATCAGAGGCGGCGCTGGCTTCGGCCGTGGATTTAGCGGAGAACGAAGGTGCGTCAGTGCTTGCGGCGGTGTCGGCGGCGGGCTGCTGTGCACAGCCGCTCAGAGCCAAAACAAGTGTGATAAACAATATAAGTCCAAATTTGCGCATTGGTTTACCTCCTAATAAGGTGTGAAGTCATTATACCACATAAACCTACTTACACAACGGGTTTATCGAATGTTTAAGGCTTTAGCCACGAAACCTTCACGTTTATTGCAATTGGGTATCGATAGCAGAAGCTCAATGTGAAACCGGCAGTGCGCGACGCAAGCGGTGACAACTTCATATCGCTGCATAGGCAGTAAGAAGCATGAAAAAATGCGCTTAGTTGTTTTTATGCAGCAGAGTGATGTATCGCATTGTTGTCATGCAAGAAATGACAATGCATCGCAATTTTTTGCATAATGCTTTTGTTTGCGCAGAAAGCATAAAAAAACCGCCTGCGGATAACCGCAGACGGCGAGTGGAGGAGAAACGAATTATTGCTCAGCGAACATGGGGGTGGACAGGTAGCGATCGCCGGTATCGGGCAGCAGCGCTACGATTACCTTGCCCGCGTTTTCGGGACGCTGGGCCAGTACGGTAGCGGCATATACCGCCGCGCCCGAGGATATGCCTACCAGCACGCCTTCCTTATGGGCGATTTCGCGACCGGCCGCGAACGCATCCTCGTTCTCTACCGCGATGATCTCGTCATATACCTTGGTGTTCAGCGTGTCAGGCACAAAGCCCGCGCCGATGCCCTGAATCTTGTGCGGGCCGGATACGCCCTTGGACAGTACGGGGGAACCCGCAGGCTCAACCGCAACCACGCGCACGTTCGGATTCTGGGACTTCAGGTATTCGCCAACGCCGGTGATGGTGCCGCCGGTGCCTACGCCCGCGACGAATATGTCAACCTTGCCCTCGGTATCGCGCCAGATCTCGGGGCCGGTCGTCTCGCGATGCACCTGCGGGTTGGCCGAGTTGGTGAACTGGCTGGGGATGAAGCTGTTCGGGGTCTCGGCTGCCAGCTCCTGCGCCTTGGCGATAGCGCCCTTCATGCCTTTTGCGCCCTCGGTCAGCACCAGCTGTGCGCCGTAAGCCTTGAGCAGATTGCGGCGCTCAACGCTCATAGTCTCGGGCATGGTCAGTATGACCTTGTAGCCGCGGGAAGCCGCGACGGAAGCCAAACCTATGCCGGTGTTGCCGCTGGTCGGCTCGATGATTACCGCGCCGGGCTTCAGCTCGCCCTTGGCCTCGGCGTCGTCCAGCATGGCTTTGGCTATACGATCCTTTACGCTGCCCGCCGGATTGAAGTACTCCAGCTTGACCAGTACGGTGGCCTTCAGATCATGCGCCTTTTCATAATTGCTCAGCTCAAGCAGGGGGGTGTTGCCGATAAGATCGGTTACAGTCTTAAAAACTTTCATCGTGATTTCTCCCTTCATATTAAAACGATATACGTCATGATGCCATAAGTTATGTTCGCAGCAGGGCTCGTCTACACTTGTCGGTCGCGCCCGGGGTATCCGTGCCATATTGACGACACCATTGATTTTACGGAGCAGACGCCTTTCAGCGCCTGCATCCCAATAACCGTAATTCCCTATCTGGTTAATGGGATTATATACCTGCCGCCGCGATTTGTCAATAATCATTTGGCACCTGCAATGTAAACAGTTTGCAAATCGGCGCGGCATGGATTAAGTTTTGAGCAGAGCCAAATTGCACTTGCTGTAAATGCGGCTTTGTTCGCATAAGAATGAATAAAGCGTCTGCCCTTAAACCGATAAAGCGCCGTCCGTTCGGCTTTTTGCATAGATAATTGCATTTTTGATATGCAGGCATATTGCAAATATCTCGCTGATACTATCTGTTTGCAAGTAGATGCGCAGTATGATATAATAACATTTATCCGCATAGAACGCGGCGCAAAGTATTTTAGGGAAGTGCGATACGGGTGAAGATAATCATAGCCGGCAACGGCAAGGTGGGTCTGGCCCTTACGCGCCAGCTTACGTCGGAAGGATACGATGTCACGCTGATCGATTCCAACAATAACGTATTGGAATCCAGCATAGAGCGGTTCGACGTAATGGCGGTATACGGCAACTGCGCCTCAATGGAGGTGCTCAGACAGGCCAATATTGAAGAAGCCGATCTTCTGATAACGGCGACCAGCGCGGACGAGGTTAACCTTTTGTGCTGCATGACCGCACACGGCATGAACCGCCGCCTGCATACAATCGCGCGCATACGCAATCCGGAGTATACCGAGCAGGCATACACGCTGCGCGACATGTTCGGCCTGTCCATGGCGGTAAATCCCGAACAGCAGACCGCGGCCGAGGTCGACCGGCTGCTCAGATATCCGGGGTTCTTAAAGCGCGATACGTTTGCCAAGGGCAGGGTGGAGATAGTCGAGCTGCTGGTGGACGAGCACAGCAAGCTGTGTAACGTGACACTATTGCATCTGGGCGGCATAGTCAAATGCCGCGTGCTGGTGTGCGCGGTGCTGCGCAACGGCCGCACAGTCGCGCCGGACGGCGACTTCGTGCTCAAGGCCAACGACCGCATATTCGTTACCGCGCCGGCCAACAACCTTGCAATGCTGCTTAGCAATCTGGGAATAGTCACGCGCCGCGTGCGCCGAGTGATACTGTGCGGCGGCGGGCGGCTGGGCTATTATCTGGCGCAGAAGCTGTCACAAAACGGCGTAGCGGTGCAGCTTATCGAACAGGACGCGGCGCGCTGCCGCCAGCTGGCGGGTATGCTGCCCGATGTGAGCATAATCAACGGCGACGCAAGCGACACGAACCTGCTTGAGAGCGAGAACATCAAGGGCTGCGACGCGCTGGTTACAATGACCGGCCTTGACGAGCTTAATATGATAATATCGCTGTACGGCCGCAGCGTGGGCGTGCCGCATATCGTGACCAAGATAAGCCATAACGAAAACAGCGACATCGTTGACAGCCTGCCGCTGGGCAGTGTGGTCTGCCCCAAGGAGCTGTGCACGAATACGATAGTGCGCTATGTGCGCGCCATGCAGAACCAGGTGGGCGCGGCGGTATCGGTACACTCGATAGCCAACGGTCAGGTGGAGGCGCTTGAGTTCCGCGTGGAGTCCAATACACCGCACTGCGGCGAAGAACTGCGCAATATACACCTCAAGCCCAACGTGCTTATCGTGTGCATAACGTCCAAGGACGGCCCGATGATACCCAACGGCGCATCCTCGTATGAACCCGGCAATACCATCGTTATCGTCAGCAGCAGCAATACCATAATCCACAATCTCAATGAGATATTTGATGACTGAGGGCCGAAATGAACTTCAAGATTATAGGACGCATAATGTCCTGGATACTGATGATCGAGGCGGCGTTCATGCTGCCGGCCGCGCTGGTGAGCTGGATATATGCCGAGCATTACGCAATGATAGTATTGCTGATATGCACGGCGCTGACCGGCAGCGTAGGAGTTATACTGTATTTTCTGTGCCGCAAGGCGCGTATGGGCATGTTCGCGCGCGACGGACTGGTGTGCGTTGGACTTAGCTGGATAGTAATGAGCCTGTTCGGCTGTCTGCCCTTCTGGCTGTCGGGTGAAATCCCTTCGTTTGTGGACGCGTTGTTTGAGATCGTGTCCGGTTTTACTACGACCGGCGCGTCGATACTTAACGATGTAGAGGCCATGTCGCATGGAATGCTGTACTGGCGCAGCTTCAGCCACTGGGTGGGCGGCATGGGCGTGCTGGTGTTTTTGCTGGCTGTGCTTCCGCGCAGCGGCAAGTATCGCGGCTATACGATGCACATACTGCGTGCCGAAAGTCCCGGCCCGGATGTGGGCAAACTGGTGCCCAAAATGCGCCAGACCGCGAGCATACTGTACGCGCTGTATATAGGCCTTACCGTGGCCGACGTGATATTCCTGCTGCTGGGCGATATGGACGCGTTCGAGGCACTATGCACGGCGTTCGGAACGGCCGGCACGGGCGGCTTCGGCGTGCGCGCCGACAGCATGGCCAGCTACAGCCCGTATATTCAGAACGTGTGCACGGTGTTCATGTTCCTGTTCGGCGTCAACTTCAATATTTACTACCTGCTGCTGATGCGCAGGGGCAAGTACATACTGTGCGATGACGAACTGCGCATGTACGTGGGCGTGGCGCTGATAAGCATAATACTCATCTCAATCGACATACGCTCGCTGTATCCGAGTCTGGGCGATACCGTGCGCCACAGCGCGTTTCAGGTGTCCACGATAATGACCACGACCGGCTTTGCCACGACCGATTTTGACCAGTGGCCCAGCTTTTCCAAATCCATACTGCTTACGCTTATGGTAATAGGCGCGTGCGCGGGCAGTACGGGCGGCGGCTTCAAGTGCAGCCGCGTGGTGCTGCTGGTAAAGGCGCTGCGCCGCAACATATACCATGTACTGCATCCTCAGAATGTGCAGAGCATTCGTATGAGCGGCCATACGGTCGATGAAAAGGTGCTGGAAAACACCAATGCGTATCTGGCGGCATACGTACTTATCGCGTCGTTCAGCTTCGTGCTGCTGTCGCTGGACGGTTTTTCGATAACCACAAACTTCTCGGCGATGCTGGCCTGCCTTAACAACATCGGCCCCGGCTTCGAGGTAGTGGGCCCCATGTACAACTATTCCTCGTTCAGCCCGCTTGCAAAGATCGTGCTGATATTCGACATGCTGTTGGGCAGGTTGGAGATATTCCCGATACTGCTACTGTTTACCCGCCGCACATGGCGCAAATGGTGATTGTATTTTCAATCGCATAATCAAATGTCCGACGGGAAACGTATTGCCTGTCGGATATTTTTGTGCTATTGTTCGACGCGATAGCCGATGCACTGACGACAGCGGGCTTTTCGGGCGTCAAGACTGACAAAAATTCAAAAGGCTGGGTGTGTTTTGCCTGCCGCAAGGCATAAAGCGAACTTAATACATGCAAAAATAGCGAGCCGGTTGGCTCGCTATTTGCGGATTTATGTCTTAACGCGCGATATGCAGTTCGTCGGGCGGCGCTATATGCTGTATCAGCGAAAGCAGCAGCACCGGCACGAACACCCTGCCGAAGGATTCAACCCACATAAGCACCTGTATATTGCAGAACTGGAATCCGCCTATGGTCAGCATAAGGTCGGGGAAGGCGCCCACGAACCATGTGCCGAACAACATGCCCAGGAATGCCGCGATGTTGGTATCCAGCGTGTAGAACGCAAAGTAACTCACGCGGTCGCTGTCGGGCATGTTCATGAACGGCATGTTGGTGACGGCGGTATTCATGAGCGTGCCGAACATATGCTGCGAAAAGCGTACGATTGTAAGCAGCCACAGGTAGTTGTCCGCCGTGACCAGCGAATATACGGCCGACGGTATCGCATACAGTATGCCACCGATTGCGAACGAGCGCATCCAGCCTATCCTGCGGATTATGCGCTTTGCGGGCGTCATGAATATCAGCAGGAATACAGGGTAAAACATGTTCAGTATCGATGTAAACGTGTAGCTGGTACCGACGTTATTGAGCAGGTAATAGTTTATCGCCGATGCATCGGTATTGCCGAAGAACGTCCACAGCACCAGTATCATCTGTGTAAGCATAAAGCGCTTGTGCGAAAACGGCTTTGTGAATACGTCGGTGAATCGCACCTTGTCGCCGGTGTGCGCATACGGATATTCGACCGGCGAAAGCAGTATCAGCAGTTCCACAATCGCAAGTCCATACGCCGCAAAGCGCAGTATGACGATTATCGTATAGGCATACGGCGAAGCGGAAAATGCATCCGCGATAAAGCTGGATACAAGTCCCATGCCCAGACCGATGAAGTTGCTGATTATCATGGAGGACGATATGTACTCCGCGCGCACGCTATCGGGAATGAAGTTGATGTGCCACGCCGAATACCCACCTGAGAACAGGGCGTTAATTATGTTCGCGGCGAATATGATTATCGTGAACAGCGTCATTTTAAGCCCCTCGTTGGGTATGACCATAGGCACGATCGTCACGGCGAGTATATTTAATGTATAGTAGACCAGCCGCCCGCCGAACAGCACCCAGCGCCGCCGGGGGAAGCGCTCCAGTATCGCCGGCGCGAATACCGAAAAGCAGTTGGCAATGTACGGCACGAACGAGATTATGCCTATCTTGACCAGGTCAATGCCGTTGGCCATCAAGAAGCTGGTATAAAACAGACTGCCGGTCATCCATGCGATGATGTTGGTTATGACGGACGAGCCCAGCATGACGCAGCGCCCCTGCGCCATTTCATCCTTGAGGTTATAGATCCGATAAAGTCCAGTGCGTTTGTAGCCTTCGCGCAGTTTGCCCACAGACATCACATCTTTCGTTTATTAGCATTATTAAGCTGCGGCTATCCTGGTAATGGAAATACTGCTACATTTTAGCACCTAATCGCGAAAATTGCTAGATGCTGATTAGAATTTGGTAATGTAAATTATGTATAAGCCGAAGATTCGCGGCGAAAATCTGCAATAATGACTTGGACAAAAGCCGATTGATTAATGACAGATGCAGAAGTTCATAAAATTGGGCAAAACGTATTTATTTCAGCCTGAAATGAATTAAACCATGCAATATGTCGGCAAAGACACAATCGCATGTCGCTCAAAGTCTGATTTAAAATGCCTGCAAATACGAATAAATACGAACGATGCTTGATGCAATGTTCGGGAAACAGATACATATAATGGCATAATTCGATGTATGAATGTTAAAAATATGCAGAGACGTGCAAAATATAGCGCAGGCACTTGAAATATGAAATAAATGGTGCTGCAATATGCGAAAATATGAATGACGAAGGATTTATAGCTCCGGAGTTGCATTTTGTGAAGGGAGCGGTCAGATGCTTAAGTATTGCACCAAGCGCATATTGCTTGCGATACTGACGATATTCATCGTCGCAGCGATAACGTTTTTCGCGATGAACGCCATACCGGGCGGCCCTTTTAATAAGGAAAAGGCCACCAGCGAGGCGGCCAAGGCGGTGCTGGAGGCGCGCTTTAATCTGGACAAGCCGGTGGGCGAACAGTTTATACTGTACCTGAAGAACCTGATGCACGGCGACTTTGGCGTATCGCTCAAGAGCGGGCGCGACATATCCGAGACGATATGGGGCGCGTTCAGCGTGTCGGCCAAACTGGGCGGCATGGCGGCCGCGATAGCCATAGTTGGCGGGCTGCTGCTAGGCTCAATTGCGGCGCTTACGCGCAACCGCTGGCCCGACCGGTTGATAATATTCGTGACTACGCTGTTTGTGTCGGTGCCCAGTTTTGTGCTGGCCACAATACTTATGCTGGTGTTCTGCCTTATGCTGGGCTGGTTCAACGTGTTTTCGACCACCGACGTTAACTACCTGCTGCCGGTGATTTCGTTGGCGCTATATCCGATGAGTTACATCACGCGCCTTACCAAGTCCTCCATGCTGGAAGTGCTGGGTCAGGATTATGTGCGCACCGCGCGCGCCAAGGGCGTGACCGACTTCATGGTCGTGCTCAAGCACACACTGCGCAACGCGCTTATTCCGGTAATCACATATGTCGGCCCGATGATTGCGTACATACTGACCGGATCGATGGTCGTCGAGACCGTGTTCAACATTGGCGGTCTGGGCACCAAGTTCGTAAGCGCAATCAACAATCAGGACTATCCCATGATAATGGGCACGACGATATTCCTGGCAACGCTAATGGTAATGATGACGCTGCTGTCCGACATAGTGTACAAGATCGTCGATCCCAAGATCAGCTTTGAGTAGGAGATGGAGCGGATATGAGACAATTCAAGGATGACAAGCTGCCGCGCAAAAACCTGCTCAGTATGCAGATCGATCTGAACAAGTTCGCGCCCGCCACCGACGCGGAAAAGGCGCAGCACGAAACCATGCGCGAATCCACGACGTTCTTCCGCGACGGTATGAAAAAGCTCGTGCACAACCCGCTGGCTGTGCTTAGCATAGTGCTGCTGGTGGCGCTGATACTGCTTATAGTGATCGCGCCGATGGTCTGCCCGTATTCCTACACCGACATGGTGACGGTCAACGGCAAGCGTGACAAGTCTGCAAAGAACCTGGCACCGTTCGAGTATTCCAAGATGGAACAAAAGCTGGTTGATGAGGGCGAGTACGTGTTCCCGCACATATTCGGCACCGACGAGCTGTGCCGCGACTACTTCATACGCTGCGTGTACGGCGCGCGCGTGTCGCTGAGCGTGGGTCTGTTTGCCAGCCTGATAGTGCTTATAATCGGCCTGCTGTACGGCTCGATCGCGGGGTATGCGGGCGGCAAGACTGACATGATAATGATGCGCATAGTCGATATAATCTACTCCCTGCCCGATACGCTGATGGTCATACTGCTGTCGGTGGTTCTGGGTCAGGTGTTGGGTGACAGTCTCAATAATACCATATTTGCCAAGCTGGGCAAAAACATGCTGAGCATGTTCGTGGTGTTCGGCCTGCTCTATTGGGTGGGCATGGCGCGGCTGGTGCGCGGCCAGATACTTCAGATAAAGAGCAACGAATACGTACTTGCGGCGCGCGCGCTGGGCGCAAAGCCGGGCCGCATAATCCGCAAACACATACTGCCCAACTGCATGAGCGTCATATTCATATCGGTTGCGCTGCAGATTCCCTCGGCGATATTTACCGAGTCGTTCCTCAGTTTCATCGGCCTGGGCGTTCAGGTGCCAATGCCGTCGCTGGGATCGCTGGCCAACGCTGCGCGCGGCGCGATGCAGAGCTATCCTTATAAGATGGTATTCCCGGCGGTAGGCATATGCCTTATCGTGCTTTCGTTCAATCTGTTGGGCGACGGACTGCGCGACGCGTTCGACCCCAAACTCAGGAGGTGATCGCAGATGAGTGAACCTTTGCTTCAGGTAAAGAACCTGCACACGTCGTTTGCGGTCTCGTCCGGCGAAGTGCGCGCGGTCAACGGCGTGTCGTTCGACATTCGCGAGGGCGAAATTCTGGCGGTGGTCGGCGAGAGCGGCTGCGGCAAGACCACTCTCGCGCGC
>OLSN01003207.1_pt1 | contig 10817 bp, 10 predicted proteins | sample 1672411 | NCBI WGS metagenome assembly OLSN01 (sample SAMEA3136683, study PRJEB25190) | human gut metagenome | biome: human gut; feature: human-associated habitat; material: faeces | place: Austria | collected 2013
CCACGCACCGTTCCAAAAAGACCATGGGCCAATAGCGGCGGTGGCCATGGGGGCGGGCGACGTACAGCATTTTGGTGTGCTGCAGGCCCTCGGCGGCACGGCGGGCGGCCTCATCAGGCACGCTGGCGCATAGCAGATCCAGCCGGCCCTGCTTCTCGTTTTCACGGATCAGATGGGTCAGCAGCGTTTCCACCGCGCCGCCCTGCACCGCAGGCACCGGCAGGTCCGGCGGCGGGATCAGCAGCACGCGGGGGTGCTTGTTTGCGTCTTTCTCTTTGTCGGGTTTCAGGATGGGCAAAGGGGGTAACTCCTTGTTAGGGTCACGCCGTACTGTAGGGGCGGATGCGGGCATCGACCCCTACAAAAAAGCACGAACCACAAAAATTATTTTTTGATCGGGCACAAACTCTCCGCGCTCATCATGGCCCAGCGGGCGGCGGAAAGCTTCTCGGTCATCTTCATCTGGCGGCAGTTGGGCAGGTAGCTGATGAGCCCCTGCATCAAAAACTGCTCCTTGCTGATGGCCTTCACCAGCTGCGGGGTGGGGTTCTGGCGCACCTTGGCACACAGGAAGAGATACCGCCGCCAGCAGGCTGCATAGGCGGCATCGATCACCGCGCGGTCAGCACCGTTTTCCACATAGAAGCGGTAGCGGTCGGCCAGGCCGTCCACGGCGTCAAAGGCTTCGGGCTTGGTGTTGGTGCGGCAGATGCTGCCGCCGCGCAGCCGGTAGTGGTACAGCACCTTATCCACGCAGACGACCTTGTCGCACCGCCAGAACAGGCGGTGGGCCACAAAGTCATCCTCGTGCAGGCGGCCTTCGGGGTAGTGCAGCAGCTTCCAGACCTCGGCGCGGTAGAGCTTGTTCCAGGCAACGGTGTACACGGTGCCGTTGGGGGTATAAAACTCATTCAGCAGGTCTTTGCCGCAGAAAACGCCCTCGGCGTTGGGGCGGGTATAGCTGGCAGGATCGCAGCTCTTGCCGTTCTCCTGCACGTCCTCCACGGAGCAAAGCGCCATGTAGGCGTCATTTTTCTCGCAGGCGGCGTACAGGGTGTGCAGGTAGCCGGGGCAGACCACATCGTCCGAGTCCACAAAGGCGTAGTAGCGGCCGCGGGCGGCATCGATGCCGGTGTTGCGGGCGGCGGACAGGCCCTGGTTCTCCTGGTGGAAAACCCGCACACGCTTGTCCTTGGCGGCAAACTCATCGCACATTTCGGCGCAGCCGTCGGTGGCGCCGTCGTCCACCAGCAGCACCTCAAAGGGTACTTCCACTTCCTGCTTCAGGATGCTGTCCACGCACTCTTTCAGGTACGGTTTGGTATTGTAGATCGGTACGATCACGCTGATTCCGATATGTTCCATCGTTTATTTCCCCTTCCTCTTTGCTGTCAGGCGTCCCCAGGCCGTGGCGGCCCCGTAAAAGGCCGATGGATTGGCACTGAACAGGACAAGCCGTACTTTTTCCCCCGCCGACAGCAGCGGGCTGCGCATCAGGTCCGGCACAACGGCATCCAGATGCTTTTTATGTGCCATAAACTGGTCTTTCAGATCGTTCAGATTGCCAGCCGCGCCGGATTGGCACCAGAACTGGTAAAACAGCCGCCAGTAGCAGGCCGTGGCCCATTGCTGGTATTCCGTGCGGTCTGGTTTGGCGGCAAAATATTGCAGCCAATCCCAGTACATGCGCAGGTCATCCAGCTTGCGCGGCGGGAAGCCGACCGTGGTGATCTGCCCCGCGCGGGTGCGGTAATGGTAGAGCGTATCACCCAGGCAGTTGCATTTCTCACCCTCAAACACGCGGTGCAGCACGCTGGCGTCGTCGCCAAAAAGCATCGTTTCATCGTAATGGATGCCTTTGTCTTTAAACAGGCGCGCATCAAACAGCTTGTTCCAGCTCAGCGGCCCGTAAAAGCTGCCGGTCTTAAACGCATCCAGTAAAAGCTCCTGGGCGTCATGCACGCCCCGCAAGTCACTGGTGACGACGCGGCCCTCAATTTTGCTGCCGTCCTCGTCAATGCAATCGCCCGCGCAGGCGGCCAGCCGCACGCCGGGGGCCTGTACAGCGGCGTAGAGTTTCTCATACATATCCGGCGCGATCAAATCGTCGGAATCGACAAAGCCGATGTAGTCGCCGCGGGCGTTGTCCAGTCCCATGTTGCTGGCGCTGGCAGGGCCGCCGTTCTCCTTGTGGAAAACGTGGATGCGGGCATCGGTCTTGGCCAGTGCATCGGCGACCTCGCCGCTGTTATCGGGGCTGCCGTCGTCGACCAGCAGCAGTTCAAAATCGGCAAACGTCTGGGCCAGGATGCTTTGCACGGTCAGCGGCAGATAATGCCCGGTTTTGTAAACCGTGGTGATAATGCTGATTTTGGGGTGATCCATCGCCATGGCGGACTCCTTTTATCATTTACAAAAATCGCTGTTTGGCCAGCGTGTAGGCAGCCAGCAACCCCGGCGCGCGCAGCGCCAGCCCCAGCTTGTAGGGCAGGGCCAGCAGGCGGTTGGGGTCGTTTTGCAGCCGCGCCCGCAACGCCGCGCGGGCATCGGCATCAGCCAAAATGCGGGCAAATACATCCCGCCGTTGTTTATAGGTTAAACTGCCCTTGCAGCCGGTCAGCAGCCCGTACTGGTTGATGCAGGCGCGCACCCGGCTGGTTTGCAGGTAGGGGGCGGGGTCAATGCCGTTTTGGGTCAGCAGAGCTTCCAGCGCCGGGCGGGTGATGGCCTCGGCATCCAGCAAGTCTCCCCGCAGTGAGCGGGAAAGGCTGCCGATCCCTACATCGTTTTGTCTATAGTATACACCATGCAGGCAATAAATGGCAGAGCCATTTTGTAAAAATTGCAGATTAAACAAAACATCTTCGTTGATCTGCAGCCGTGGGTCGAAGCGCAGCGCCCCTATCACGGCCCGGCGGAACAGTTTGGGGTAGGGGGCCGCCAGCAGGCCGCTGGTAAACAGCAGCGGCTCCAGCGCAGCGCCCAATGCGGACAGATCCGGGTAAAAGCCCGGTGCCAGCACCCCGGTGGTGTCGCCGCCGCTGGCCCGGCACAGGTGAAACAGTAGCAGGTCGGCTTTTTGGGCGGTGTCATCCAGCGCGGCCAGCTCGTCCCACAGGCCGGGCAGCAGTTCGTCGTCGGCGTCTAAAAACAGCACCCAGTCGCCGGTAGCGGCGTCCAGCCCGGTGCTGCGGGCCGCACCCGCGCCGCCGTTTGCCCGGTGCAGCGCGGTGATGCGGGGGTCAGCGGAGGCCAGCTCGTCGCAAAGCGTGCCGGTCGAATCCGGGCTTCCGTCGTCCACCAATAATAGCCGGGTATCGGCTGGCGCACCGCACAGAGTGGAATCCACAGCCCGGCGCAGCGTGGCAGCGGCTTTATAACAGGGGATGATGATGGTGACAGCGCCGATCCTCACTGGGCATCCCCCTTCAAAATCGTTTCGTAAATGCCCACCAGCGCGGCGGCGTTGGCGGTGGCATCGTGGGTGTGCAGGGCACGGGCGCGGGCTGCCTGGCCCAGCGCCGTGCCGCCGTCGGGGGCGGTCAGCACCTGCAGCAGGCAGCGGGCCAGGGCATCCGCGTCCTGGCTCTCGCCGTAAAGCAGCCCCTCGCGGCCGGCGGCCAGCATATCGGGGATGCCCCCGGCGTTGCTGGCCACGCAGGGCATGCCCAGCAGCATGGCCTCGCCCAAGCTGTTGGGGCTGTTCTCACAGTTGGAGGGCAGCAAAAACACGTCTGCCTCTAAGTATGCCTGGCGCATGGCGGCGGCATCCAGCGGGCCGGTATAATGCAGAGCATCGGCCACGCCCAGCTGCGCTGCCAGCCGCTTGCAGTAGAGTTTATAGGGGAACATGCGGTCGATGATGGGCCGCAGAAGCGGGCCTTTGTCCAGCGGCGGCCAGCCCGCAATGTGCAGCGTGGCACCGGGAAACTGTTGGCGCACGGCAGGCAGCGCCCGGATGACGGTGTGCAGGTTTTTCAGCGGGTAGTTGCCTTGGGGCAGAAACAGTACCGGCGCGCGGCCAAACTCCCGCACATGCCACAGCGCCCCGGTGTAAAACAGGGGGCGCAGCGTCTCGTTGCAGGGGTAGTAGCGGGCGGCGGGGGCCAGGTCGTCGGCGGCGCGGCGGTCAAAGCCGGTGCGGCCGGTGACGCAGCGGGCCTTGCCCAGAACGGCAGCTTCTTTCTGCGCCAGAACGTCAAAATTGGCTTGCATGTTGTCCAGCAGTTCGCCGGGAATGATCTTATCAATGGTGTGCCACAGTCCGCCGGAATGGCGGTAGGCGTCGGGCACGCCGTCGCACAAGTGCGCCGCGCAGTCCCGCATCACGCCCTGGATGCTGATGAGCACCGGCAGGTTCGCCGCAGCGGCGGCATCCTGCATGGCGGCGGCTTCGGGGTACTCGGTGCCCCAGATATGCACAAGGTCGGGCTGCTCGGTTTGCAGCAGGACGGCAAAACCATCGGCACCGGGCAGGATGCGGTAGCTTACGCCGTCCTGCTCCCCCTGCAAGGATGCTTTCTGGCGGGCATCGGTGCAGGCTACGGTCAGGCGCAGTTCCCCGTGGGGGCGCAGCGCTGCCAGCTGGCCGGTGAGCCAACTGCCGCTTACATCGCTGGCACCTGCCAGCCCGCAGGCGGCAGCCGACTGCGGCAATACAGTTTTTACAAGCCAGAGGATGTGCATAAAGGTTGAGGTCCTTTCATGGAGTTGAGGTACGACCCCCTCTGCGAGGGGGCTCCCGCGCAGAGGGAACCAAAGAGAGATGCGGCTTACTAAATCCGCCCAATAAACGTCTGTGCCACTACTCCCGGCGTAAACTCCGGGTAGAGGGCGGCCACCTGCGCATAGGGCAAGCACTGCCCCTGCACGTCAGTCAGCCAGCGTCGCAGCGTGTCTACTACTTCCGGCGTTACGCCGTTCTTTTTGTGCAGCACCAGCGCCAGCGGATACTTCGCCAGGTAAGGCAGGGTGGGGTCGGTGTCGGTCACGGCCAGGTGCAGCAGCGGCTTGCCGGTGCCCAAGTAACTGAACAGCTTGCTGGGCATCTGGTTGTCAAAGGCGTTGCCAAGGCTGAGCAAAATGTCAGCCCCGCTTTCCAGCTCTGCCGCCTTTTCCGGCGGCAGCAAACCGGGGCGGACGAACCGTGCCCCCAAAACGCCCTGTGCCCTTTGTGCCGCCGCTTCAAACGGTTCCCACCCACGGCCGGCCATCGTCAGAGTCAGGTCAGGGGCGTTCAGCGCGGTAAACAATTCCAGCGTAAAATCCGGCTCCCGTAACGTGGGGTACAAACTGCCGCAAAATACGCACCGCACCCCCTCGTGCGCAGGCACCGGCCCGCCCGGCAGTAAAACCGGGAAGCCCAGCACCTGCACCTTGCCGCGCCAGGAGGAAAGCGGCCCGCCCTCATAATCCGGCAGGGCCTGGGGCGTGATGAACGCTGTATCAATGGTTTGCAACAACTGCCCTTCCCGCGCGTAACCACCCGGGGCCGTGTAGTCTTTGTTGCTGGCGTAGGGGTCCAGCTGCCACAGCAGCTTTTTGCCGCCGATCTGCGCGGTCTCCAGCGCAAAGGCGGTGCGGTAGGGGGCACAGACGGCACACACCGCGTCAAAGTGAAATTCTGCGTCCAGCCGTTCCATTTCCCGGCGGCTGTCCACCGTGCGGCGGGGTGCATGCAGCACCAATTGGCGGAACGCCGCCGCTACGGCCGTGGGGTGGGCCGCCAGCCGCAGCAGCCGCAGGGGCACTGGGCTGCCGACCTTGGCACCGTTTTCCAGCGCATGGTTCATCAGCCGCTCATCGGCAAAGGCCAGTGTGTGCTGGCTGGCCCCGGCGGGCGGCGCGGGGGGCGGATTCTCGCCGTCCCACAATTCCAACAGGTGGATCTCGTGCCCCTGGGCCAAAAGCTGCTCTGCCAGGCGGCAGGCCAGCTGTGCGTTGGCGCTGGCGGGGTTCTCTACCCGGTCTAACACAAATAAAATACGCATTACTGTCGATCTTTCAAATATTTGCGGCACACCTTGCGCCACAGTTTGGGCGCGTGTACGGTGGCCCAGGCCGATACTTTAATGGCAAAGGGCAGCTGTGGATTGCGGCCCAGCTGGCGGTCGTTCAGCCCGGCAGTGATGCCAATGCGCAGCTCACCCAGCTGCACGCGGTAAGGCTCAATGTCGGCACGGCGCAGGATCATGCTGGCCAGGTACACCAGCTTTTCATAGTAGAAAGCGTTGGCGCTTTGCTGCAGCACGGGCCACTGCCCGGGCACGCTGCCGCGAATCAGCGCAGCCGCGCGGCGCTGGTCATCGAGACTTTGGGGTGGCAGGCCCCGGCGGCTGGCGCTGTCGGCATGCTGGCGGTAGTGGTAGCCCGGCCAATCGCAAAAGGCGCAGCCGGGCGCGGCGCAAAACGCCTGCCAGTTGGCCAGCAGGTCTTCGTTGTAGGCCAGGTCATTGTCCAGCATGGCGGGGGTCAGCAGCGTGGCGGAGTACAGCTTGTTCCACAGGCCGTAGTCCACGGCGTGGTCATGCAGCAGCGCGTCCAGATGCGCCGGGCCGTCCAGCCGCTTTACGGCGGCAGGGGGCGCGGCCTCGGCGGGCAGGGCGTCGGCAAAGGTATCGTACCGGCAGCAGGCCAGCGGCAGGTGGGTCTCCTGCACCGCCTTATATAAGGTGGACAAAAACGCAGGGTGGTACAGATCATCCGCATCGCAGAACGCGATCCACTCGGCCCCAATCTCCAGTGCCCGGCGCAGCCCGGCGGTGCGAGCGGCACTCACCCCGCGCTGGGGCTGGTGGATGACGGTAAACCGCGCATCCCCGGCGGCCATATTGTCGCACAGCAGCGGCGATTCGTCCCGGGAGCCATCGTCCACCAGCACGCAGCAAAAGTCGTCAAACTGCTGGGCCGCGATGGCGTCCAGGCAATCCGGCAAATATTTGGCCGCGTTGTGTACGGGCACGATCACCGCAATGGTGCAGACCGGGGCGCTCATCGGGTCACCTCGGCATAGCGGCGCAGGTAGAACTCCTGCAAAATTTCGGCGCTGTGGTGGATGTCATACCCGGCCTCCACGGCCTTGCGGCGGGCGTCCGGGTCGCGGCGCAGGCTGGCCCCGGCGATGGTGTTCGCCCAGGCGGCTTCATCCTGCAGCGGCAAAAAATGCACGCGGTCGGTAAAGGCGGCGCCCTTGTCCACGGTGTCGGCCACAAAGCAGGGCAGTCCGGCGGTCTGAGCCTCTACCAGCACCACGGGCAGGCCCTCAAACAGGCTGGGCAGCAAAAAGGCGTCCATGGCGTCGTAAAAGCCCTGCATGTTGCTGCGCACTCCGGCAAAGATCACGCTGTCGCCAAGGCCCAAACTACGGGCCAGGTTTTGTATCTCTTCTATGTAGCCAGGCTCGCCGCCGCCCAGCAGCACTAGGCGGGCTTTGGGCAGACGGGCGCGCACAGCAGCAAAAATTTTCAACAGCCCAGGGTGGTTTTTCTGCGCCGAGAACCGTCCTACATGGCCAAACAAAATTTCGTTATCCGCTACGCCCAGTTCCCCGCGCAGCAAGGCGCGGCGCTGCGGGTCGCGGGCGGCAAAGCGGGCCGTGTCAATGCCGTTGGGCAGCACGGTGAAGGGGCTTTTGCCAAACAGCATCTCCCCGGCCTTCTGGCTGCAGGCGAAGCGGTCGGTCAGGCCTGCGTTGAAGCGGCTGCTCATGAGCTTGTCCAGCCGGCCTACCAGGTTCGGTTCATAGGCGGTGTTGTGGCTGTGACCCACCCGCACAGGGATGCCCGCCCGGCGTGCCACGGGGTTGTAAAACATGCCAAAGCCGCTGTAATGGCCGTGGATAATGCGCCACTCCGGGTGGGCGGCGAACAACTCGCGCAGTTCACGCAGATAGCGGGGCAGGTTATTGTCCTGCCGCACGGTCATTTTGTAGATATTGCCGCCTAACGTGCAGATCTCATCGTCAAAAAAGCACGGCTTATCGTAATGATACAAAAAGTCAAACTGCACCTTGTCACGGTCGATGGTGCGGTAGACGTTCATCACAAAAGTCTCCATGCCGCCGGCGTCCATGGCGGGCATGACCTGTAAAACGCGGATGGGTGCCATCAGCTGTTCTCGGCCTCCAATCGGGTGCGGCAGTCCTGCAAGTTCTGCTGCGCTTCGGTGCTCAAAACGGGGTAGTTGTGGCTGGTATGCTCCAGCGCGTCTACTACGATTTCACTCACGAGATACCGCGTGTACCATTTCTGGTCGGCGGGCAGGGCGTACCACGGGGCCTCCTTAGCGGCGGTGGCATCGATAACCTGCTCGTACAGGCGTTGATAATCGTCGAAATAGGCGCGCTCGGCCAGGTCGCTGGCGGAGAACTTCCAGTTTTTAGCGGGGTTATCGATGCGCTCCAAAAAGCGCTTTTTCTGCTCGTTTTTGGACACATGCAGGAAAATCTTCACCACGCGGTAGCTGTTCTCATAAAGATATTGCTCGTAATGGCGGATCTGGCGGTAGCGCTGGGCGAAAAACTCGTCCTTGTCCTGCTCCAGCACACGCGGGGCCATCTGGTAGCCTTTTTGCAGGTCGTGCAGCTGGACCACCAGCACATCCTCGTAGTAGCTGCGGTTGAAAATGGCGATGGACCCGCGGGCGGGCAGCGCCTTGTTGACCCGCCACAGGAAGTCGTGTTTCAACTCTTCGCTGTTAGGTTGTTTAAAACTGGTCACCTGCACGCCCTGGGGGTTCAGGCCGGACATCACATGTTTGATGGTGCTGTCCTTGCCGGCGGCGTCCATGGCCTGCAAAACGAAGATCAGTCCTTCGCGGCCGTCGGCATAAAAGGCGTCCTGCAAAGCGGCCATTTTTTGCAGGTTTTCGGCGGTCTTTGCCAGAATTTTCTCTTTGTCGACCCCGTCGGCCTTGCTGTTGGTAGCCAGTTTGTCCAGTCGGCACTTGCAGCTACCGTCAAAACGATAGGAATCCGCTTTCATTCAGGTGCCCTCCCCGCAAAGTATACTTATTTATAGTATACCCGTTTTTGCAGAAAGACGCAACCATGCGGGCATAAAAAAGGCTCCCCATGCAAAGGGGAGCCGTAGCGCAAAGCCTTCCTTGTGTAAAGGGAGGTGCCCCGAAGGGGCGGAGGGATCGTCCCGTTTGTCGGGCAAGCCGGTTTACAAGACAAGGCCACAATCCCCCAGTCAGCTTCGCTGACACCGCTTACGCGGCCGAACCTCTCTGTCGCTGCGCGACATCTCCCCGCACTGCGGGGAGTCACCCTTTACATAAGGGGGCCTTTGGCGGCTGCTTATTCAAACCCATCCAATACTTGCCTTAACACCGCCCGGTCATCTTCCAGGTCGCTGTTAAAATATCCGGCAACCGGCGTGCAGCCAAGCTGGTACAAAATGCCGTCCTTTTCAAAAAAGGCCCATGTGCTGTAGTAGGTGTAGCTGTTGGGATTGCTGGTGCAAAGCGGCAGCAGGGCCATGCAGCCGTTGGGCATCTCATAGGTCTCGCAGCTCCAGGTCAGACCAGCACGCTTGTTGAAATAATTTATGGCGGTGGTATCGGTGGGAGCATCGCCCAGGTAGGCAAGCGCCATCAGCTCTATTTCATAGCGGCGGCCCTCCGGGTCGTACAGATAGTCCATCCGTTTCAGATACAGCTTTTCGGGAGCTTCGTTGCCGACGGGGATAAAACCGACCTGGGCCAGGGAGCTTTCTTCCCAATAGTCGTTGTCTGCGGTGATTCGGATAAACAACTGCACGGCGGGTTCTGGTTCGCCTGCATCCAGCACGCTGTTTCCCGCCAGCGGCAGGCCGGTGGCTTCGGCCATGGCAGACCAGGTTTCGTACCCGCGGGCGGCTTTGCTGTAGATGTTCTGCTTATCGTGGTTGTTGGGATAAATGCGTCCGTGCATGATTCCCCCGGCGGGGCGGGTCCCGTCCGCAGCTGCTTCCAAATTATGGTTGGCCTGCATCCCGGCCCACAGGTCGGCGGGCAGGGTGTAATACTGCCGCTCATAGCTGATAGCATACCCGGCGGTGGCGTCAGGGGCAAAGCTGGGGCGGGGGTTCGTGCGCAGGTCGGTGAACTGTGCGCCCGTGGCGGCCACCCCGGCGGCAATCAGCAGCGGCGCGGCCAGGCACAGCCACAAATGGCGGCGGTGCGGCTTGGCGGGTAAATTTTCGGCCACCGCAGGCCACAGGTCCACCGGGGCAGGGTGCAGGTCAGCGGAGAGTTTTTCGTGCAGAAATTGTTCATCGCGGTCAAAGGTCATCGTGTTCACCCTCCTTTAAAATGGCGGCCAGTTTGGCTTTGGCCCGGCTGTAGCGGGTGCGTAAGTAGGGCGCGGGCAGCCCGTGGATGCGCGCCAGCGCGGCGTAGTCCATGCCGTCCAGCACCCGCTCCAGCATCAGGGCACGGTCCAGGGGGGACAGCGCGTTTAAGGCGGCGTGCAGTTCGTTGCTGATGCCGGGGTCCTGCTCCAACGGCTGCGGAGTGGGGTAGTTGGCGGCGCGTTTGGCTGCCCGCAGCATGTCCAGCGCCGTACGGTAGGCAATGCGGTACAGCCAGGCGCGGATGTTATTTTCACCCTCGCGCAGGGTGTGGCGGCGCTGCCAGGCCTTGATAAAGGTTTGCTGCACGGCGTCCTGGGCGTCATGCTCACTGCCCAGGATGCCGGTGCAGTAGCGCAGCAGCGCCGGGGTGTAGGTGCGGACAAGTTTTTCCAGATCCTGCTCTGTCTGCATGGCGGGCCTCCTTTCTTTGGGGCAATACCGCATAATTCTAAGTGCCGATACGGCGAGCGAGGTGCGGCAGAT
>OLSN01003208.1_pt1 | contig 10815 bp, 9 predicted proteins | sample 1672411 | NCBI WGS metagenome assembly OLSN01 (sample SAMEA3136683, study PRJEB25190) | human gut metagenome | biome: human gut; feature: human-associated habitat; material: faeces | place: Austria | collected 2013
ACAAAATCTTGCGTTATTATAATAGCAAGAACCACTTTAAAAAGCAATAGAAAACAAGTGGGTTTTCTGCCAAAGCAAGGGGCTTTCTTTGGGCAGAATGTAGAAAAAACGCCGAAATCCCGGCGGCGCACCTCTTTTGCGAAAAAAATCGCAAAATAAGGGTTGACAAGACTAACTGGCTATGGTATTCTGTTCTCGCAACGAGGTTAGACGAACCTAACCGGTTCGCCGGACTACGTTGCACCAGAAAAGCAGATGCGCCTGCAAAAGCATCTGTGAAAAACCGGATTTACGCGGTACCTCCATACCGTGTAAGCCCCATTCCTCCATTCCATTCTCTTTTTTCAAGTGAGATGCAGCTTCGTTTGCTCTGCATCTCGATGCGCGGCATTCGGTGTGATTGGTACCGCACCGTGTGCGAAGAAAACAAAAACGGGACATGCAGCTTGACCACCTGCGTGCCCCGATTTTTGTTTTTAGAAGGGTTAGTTTACGATCTCCATCAATTTCTGATACACGTCCTCGGCCCCGCCTTTGACCGAGACGAACTGGCTGTTCACGATGGCAACGCCGTCGGAGTAGACGGTGAACAGCAGCTGGTGATTCTCCGCATCATCATAGTAGCTCACGGTGACGGACCCCACCGGGAACTCATGGCTGTAGGAGGAATAGTTCTGGTTGAGCTTTTTGCTGCACTTCACGCCGGAGAGCAGTTCGGCCACCTGCTGATAGACTGCGTCGTCCGCCGAAAGCACCTGATACTCCATCTCGTTGGAGCTGACAAAGTTCTTCTGGTACTCCACCCGGACGCTGGCCTGCGTGCTGGCCTCGATGCTGGATGCAAGATCGATCTTTGCGGAAGGAAAAATCAGCACCAGTGCAAGCAGCACTAAAATGACAATGCCGAACCGGGACAGGATGCTTTTATCTTTCATGGCGGGCATGGCGGGTCAATCCTCCTTTGGCGGCTCCATTTCAGCCAGATGCCGCTGGGCGAAGAAGAAGCCCACGGCACTGGCGGCGAACACGACGTAATAGCTGGCGATGCGGTAGAGCATGAGCACGCTCATCACCTCGCCGCGCTCGAGAAAGCTGCCGAACACCAGCAGGAAGGCTGTTTCGATGGAGCCCATGCCGGCCACGTTGGGCAAAGCGTTCGAGAGGAACAGCATCAGGCTGGTGAGCAGCTGCACCTGTGCAAAGCTCAGCGGCGAAAGCCCCATGAACCGGATGCACAGGTACGGCAGGCAGAACAGCCCGAACAGCTTGACGGCCTGCAGGGCGAAAATTTTTGCGCAGCGGGGTTTATCCGCCAGCAGGCGGCGGCTCTCCTCGCCCAGAATGTCCAGCTGCTGCTGCCAGTCGGCCCGGCGCTGCTGCCATTTTTCGGTCTTGGGCAGAAACTGCATCAGCCAGCGGGCCAGGTTCTGGATCAGCGGCGACACGCACACCAGCACCAGCACCACGAGAATGGCCGCTACCACAGCGTATGCCATGGGCAGATAGTTCAGCACGCCGCTGGTGTTGGCGGCCAGCCACTTGTGCTGCAAAAGCAGCATCACGGTGGCGTAGAGCAGAACGGTGGTCTTGTGGAACACATATTCCAGTGTCATCAGGCCCACGCCCGGGCCCAGCGGCAGGCCGCAGCGGTGCAGATACCAGGTCTGCACCGGCACGGCACCGGCACCCAGGGTGACCACATTGCCAAAGGTGCCGCACCACGCGGTGTCGATGCCCTGCCAGAGCTTGAAACCCGGCACACGGCTGCGCACGATCACCCACGCCACACATCCTTCCAGCAGCGGGTAACTGATGCCGATGGCCAGCACCACCAGCACCTGCCATGCCGACAGCTGCGCCAGCGCCGCGGTGATCTCGGCCCAGTGGTCCTTGAACATGAAGACGATGACGCCTGTGAGCGCCAGCAGGACCAGCAGGGAGATGACAGTCTTTTTGCGGGAAGGCGTGGCAGAGGTGGGCTGGCTCATGGGGGATACAGGCTCCTTTCGGGGAAAATGATTTGATAAAAGTATAACACAGGCCGGGCGCGTTTTTGTGAACGGAACGGGAACTTTCTTGTGCAATTTTTGCAGAATGATAAAAACGCAAAGGCCGATGCACTGCATCGGCCTTTGCGTTTACTCTGTCATTTCGTTCACCAGACGGGTGAGGGTGGCAACGTAGGCTTCGTTGGAATAATAGGTCTCGTACATCTTCCGGCAGGCGGCCTTCATGGCGGCCAGCTTTTCCGGGTGGAGGATGGCATATTCCAGCGCCTGCGCCAGCAGGTCCGGGTCGTCATCCTTGTAAACGAAGCCGTCCACGCCCTCGGTGACGAGCCCGGCGGTGCCGGTGTGCTCCGACACGATGGACGGCTTGCCGAAGATCAGGCCTTCGGTGACGAAGGTTGGCATGGGGTCATCGCGGGAAGCGCATACCACGCAGGTGCACTGATCCATCAGGGATTTGATCTCGGGCCGTTCCAGACGCTTGCGGTAGAAAACGGTGTCCGGGTAGTCCTCCACCAGTGCATCCACGGCGTTCTTCAGGCTCTTGTCCGCCGCCTTGCCCACGAACAGGAAAGCAGCCTTCTGGCGCACCTCGGGCTTCAGCAGGCGGATGGCGTTGCAGAAAATATCCTGACCCTTGCGCGGCTCAAAGGAACCTACGGTCACGAACAGCGGCCTGCCGCCGGCATAGCTGATATCGTAGGGCGGGAAGCTTTCCTGCGCATAGTCCGGCAGACCGTAGATCAGCTGTTCAATGCTGAAGTCCGGCCGCACCGAGTGCATGGCGGCAGTGGCGTGGGAGCCTACGGCGCACACATGCACATTGGAGCCCAGTGTTTTGGGAATCTTGTGCGCAATGAATGGGTAGCCTGCAAAGGCATCGTGCAGCCACCACAGCACCGGCACGAAGGAGCCGTTCAGGGTGCTCACGGCGGCAGCCTCTACCACGGTGTTGGCCAGCACAAAATCGGCACTGGTGGCAAGGCCCCACAGCGCCGAGTGCATCACGCAGTCGCTTCGGGTGACGACGGCGGCCCCGGCGTCCAGGAACAGCGGCAGTGAGCCCTCGTCCGAAGGGCCCAGCACCACCACTTCAAAGCCCATGCTGCGCAGCACGGGCACGGCGCTCACCAGCACGATGGGCGCACCGGTCATGGTCAGCTCGTGGCTGAGGATGACGGCGCGCTTTCCGCCGGCCGAGAACACATCGTCGGCGCACAGCTCCCGGCGGAAATGCAGCAGCGCCTGCGGGATGCGCTGGCAGTTCTCCGCCATGGCGGTGGCCAGGCGCAAAAGCTCCGTCACGCTGTCTTTGCCGCGGGCGGCGGCGCGGATGCGGTCCAGCAGCTGCCGCGACACCATGGCGCACCGGCTGCAGGGGATGTGCTGGGTGCTCAGGTAAAGGGCGGTGGAGCCATCGAAGCCAAAGGCGGCATCACACACCACAAAATCGGCACCGGTGCGCAGGGCAGCGGCAAAATAGGTCAGGGCGGTGGAGGTGCACTCCAGATCTTCGCTGACCAGCAGCACGCCCTCCACCGAGTCGGTCAGGGCGGGGGCCAGCTCCGTCACCAGCCGGAACTTGCGGTGCAGCTGGTTTTCCAGTGCGTGCTCCAGCGCCTGATGACGGCCCGGTGCATACACCAGCAGATAGGTGCTCTGGGTATCGGTATAAACCTGCTTCGTCAGCTGCTTACGCTGCAGGGTGCTGTAACTGCTGTACATGTTGACAACTCCTTTAGCGATCCAATTCAGCCGCGCAACAGGCGGCGCAAAGCACGCAGCGGTGCGGTAAGCCGCCAGCTGCTGCTCTCGTACAGGTTTTCCAGTGAATCTTCATAGGCAGCACGGCTGTTCTGCAGTTCCGTCAGCTGATTGTTCAGCCGGGTGTTCTCGGCAAGGGCGGCCTGCAGCTGCTCCAGCACATCGTTCTTTTCCGCTTCGGCCTGCAGCTTGATGGCGTTCAGCGCTTTCAGCAGGGCTTTGCCGGGCTGCTCGTGCTGGAAGCGGTCCAGCGGGTAGTAGTGATAGGTCACCGCGAACTTCAGCCCGGCGGCAAAGGGCACGCTGCTTTTCACGGTCAGGTTCGGGTCCACATCCAAAAACAGCAGGCAGTCGTCCTGCAAACGGATGCCGTTGGCGGCCCGCAGCTCCAGCCGGTCATCCGAGATGCTCAGGTCGGTGACGCAGCAGGCCAGCTCGCCGGGGTCCAGCCGCAGGGCCCGGGCATCGGTGGGCAGGGTGAACACGGCCGACACCTCGTGGGTCAGCTCGTCGTAGGCGTCTTCGGTCGCGGTCAGGCATTCCCGCGGGGAAAAGCCGGAGCCGGAGTCATAGAACAGCTGCGGCAGGGTCAGGGCAGCGGATTCGTTCTCGCTGCTGTGCTTTGCCAGCGCAGCCTGGTAGGTCAGGACCTGCTGCTCCAGCTCCAGGCACCGCTCGGCCAGCCGGGACACCCCCTCGTCGGAAAGCTTGAGCTGCTGCTCCAGGTCGGCGGCACGGCTGCGGGCCGCCGCAAGGGTCTCGGGAACATCGTGGTTCATGGCAGGATCCTCCTCATGATTTTATGGCATGGCTGCATCCGCAGCAGCCGGGAGTGCGTTCAGTGCCGGGCGGTGTAATGCTGCACGGCCGGGGTGCGGCGCCGGGCCGGAAACAGCTTGATGACCAGGGCACGCCGGGCCTGCAGCAGCAGGCACACCAGCCAGATGGAGCCCATGGATACCGCATACTGCAGCCACATGCCGAGCAGCGGGCGTCCCTCGAACTTTGCCACGAACAGGTACCAGGGGATGGCGATGAGCTCGATGGTATGTACGCAGAAGATGTTCAGGCTGCGCCGGCCCACGGCCTCCAGAAAGCGCACCACAGGCCCGCGGCTCCGGCTCAGCCGCAAAAACAGCCGGATGAACAAAAGGCCCGCTGCGCCGTCCAGAAAGATGCTGACCGGCCCCAGCGACCACTCGGCCAGCGAGATGCAGTCGGTGGTGCGGGTGGCAATGGAACCCACGGCGATGAGCGCAGCGGCGGCAATCAGCCCGGCCCGCAGCCGCGGGGAAAGGGGCTGGTCCAGCAGATGATGCTTTTTGGCGAGGAAGCCGAGGTAGAGGTACGGCACCACCACGGCCCCCTGCACAAGGCAGAAAGGCGGCTTCCACACAAGGCTGGTGCCCCAGCCCAGCAGGGCGCAGCCTGCCACGGCCCAGGGAACATACGGCTCCGGGAAGATGTTCAGGATCACATCCAGGAAGATCCAGCCCGTCAGCAGCGCCAGCAGGTACCACATGGGCCCGCAGGAGAAGAACTCCTGCCCGGAATAGATGGCCGTGTGGGGCAGCCCCAGCACAAAACCGCCCGTGACCTTGATGGACTCCCCAATGGTCCCGGGCAGGTACTGGAACGACTTATAATGAATAAAAAAGTGCAGCACGCAGGTGAAAAAGGCGGTGTAAAGATAGGGCTTGAGCAGGGTCTTCAGCTGCTGCTGGATGCACTTGCCGATGGAGCGCTTGCGGAAGCCGTAGCCGCTGGCGATGAAAAACGCGGCCATGAGCGCTTCCCGGTAAATGAACGGAAAAAAGGCGGTCAGTGACAGGCCGCCGGAGGTCGGGATCGAATAAAGCTCTGCGGTGTGCGCAAAGACGATGGTCAGCATACCGGCACCCTTCAGCATGTCGAACATGCCGATGGAGCTGACGGTACGGGGTCTGGTACCTTCCATGAACGTGGGTCCTTCCTTGCGCCGGGGGTGCCCCTTGAAGCCGATCGCAGCGCAATGTGTAAGAATTGATCAAAAACCGGTGGTTTTTAAAGCTAGTATAATGCTTTTTGTGCAGGCTGTCAATTTTGAATTGCACTGCACCGGGAGCGGACTGTTGTCTTTTCCCATAAAAAGAATACCACACGGCCGCATTTATCGCAACGAAAGGGAGAATTTGTAAGCAAAACGCCGAAAGATAGGCAAGAGAATATTGCCAATATTGGAAATTAAATGTTGCAAAAGCCTTGCATTGCCGAACACAGTATTGTATACTGGGCACAGTTGGGAATGTCTGGAAAGGCCCGCGTAAGGTAACGCAGGCGCACCAGACGGGATGATAAATTATGGAGGCTGAAATGATCACTTCACTGTATCAATCGCTTTGCAATATGGAAACCAACATCGCAGACCGTGTGGCGCTGCGCTGGTATGATGAAAAGACTGGGAGCGTGGCAGTGGTGCACTACGCAAAGTATGCCCAGGACCTGCGCCGTTTCGTGGCCTTCCTGCGGGCCGAGTACGGCGACGTGCGCGGCAAGCGGGTGGCCATCCTGGCCCGCAACAGCTACCAGTACGTCATCTGCATGTACGGCACGGTCATTGCCGGTGCGGTGGCGGTGCCGCTGAACCTGGGCAAGGACTGGGACGCCATCTCCTACGAGCTGGGCCTCACCGAGCCTGTGTGCATCCTGCACGACGGCGAGTTCGCCGAGCGGGAGCCGGAGCTGGAAAAAGCTTACGGCAGCATCCTGCAGCCCATGGACGCTTTTTCTGCCTATGAGCCCGCCCAGGATGTGACCGAGGTGGAGGATCTCTCGGCTCTGGCCTTTATCATGTTCACCTCCGGCACCACCGGCCGCAGCAAGGGCGTCATGCTGAGCCAGAAGAACCTGTTCAGCGCCATGCCGGCCTTCCTGGACCCCTTTGATGATGTGAAGAGGTACACGGGCTGGAACACCGACGAGTTCTCGTCCCTGTCCGCCCTGCCCATGTTCCACATCTCCGCCATGACCAGCCTTGTTTCGTGGAGCATCACCGGCCACTCCATCAACCTGTGCAACAACCTGAAGTATTTCTACCGTGATTTGGGTGCCATGCACAGCGAGGTGATGGCAGTGGTGCCGGTGCTGCTGAAGAGCATCTACAGCGACGTGATGAAGGGCCGCCGCGACCGCCTGAACGGTCTGTGCGTGCTGACCTGCGGCGCTGCCATGTTCGACCCCAAGATGCTGAGCGATATGATGGAGAAGGGCTTCTTTGTGGCCCAGATGTACGGCCTGACCGAGACCTGCGGCGACGGTGCATGGAACTCCTCGCAGGAGGCAAAGCACCTGACCAGCGTGGGCCATGTGGACCTCAGCTGTGAATACAAGCTGGACGACGGCGAGCTGTGCATGCGGGGCGACCCCATCATGCTGGGCTACTACAAGGACCCGGAAGGCACTGCGGAAGTCATCGATGCAGACGGCTGGTTCCACACCGGCGACATTGCCCGGGTGGAAGAGGACGGCTACATGTACCTGACCGGCCGCAAGAAGAACATCATCATTCTGGGCAGCGGCGAGAACGTGAGCCCCGAGGAGCTGGAAGGCATCGTGGGCAAGTGCGAAGCCGTGAAGGAATGCATCGTGAAGGAGATGGGCCAGAAGATCGGCGTGGTGGTCTATTGCGACGAAGACAAGCAGCAGGCCGTGCGGGATTTCATCACCGAAGCCAACCGCACCCTGCCGCTTTACAAGCGCATGAGCGCCGTGGAGTTCCGCACCGAGCCGCTGCCCCGCAACGCCATGGGCAAACTGCTGCGCTGAACACAGGAGAAAACAGAACAATGAGCAAGATCAGAGTGCTGGATAACGTCTACGACCTTATCACCATCAACATGGAGGACCGCTTTAAGGATAACGTGGCCTTCCGCTTCTACGACACCGCAAACGATGCCGTGACCACCATCCTCTATAAGGATTATGTGCAGGATATCCGCAAGGCGGTGAATTACTTCCAGTCTACCATCCCGGAGATCAAGGGCAAAAAGATCTGCCTGCTCACCAAGAACAGCTACGAGTATGCCGTGAACAGCTTTGGCGTGGTGGCAGCTGGTGCGGTGCTGGTGCTGCTGAACCAGCGCAAGAGCTGGGACGAGCTGAGCTACGAGCTGGGCCTTGTGGAGCCGGACGCCATCCTGACCGACGGCGACGACTACGGCTTCAATGACCAGCTCAAGGCGGCCTACGGCGATATCCTCCGCCCCATGGACGGCTTCCGCAGCTATGAGCCGGGCGAACTGACCCGCTGCATCGACCACGAAGCCCTGATGATCCTGATGTTCACCTCCGGCACCACGGGCCGCAGCAAGGGCGTCATGCTGTGCGAGCGCAATTTCTTTGCGGTCATGCACCATCATGTCAGCGTGGGACATCATATCTGCGAAGCAAAGCAGGACCCGGACCTCATCGTGGACCACCTGACGGTGCTGCCCATGTTCCATCTGGGAGCCTTTGGCTGTCTGTTCTCCGGGCCATGGATGGGCTGGGCGCAGAATCTGGGCAGTCTGCGCTCCTTTTATAAGGACCTGCAGCGGATGCCGAGTCAGGATATGGCTGCGGTGCCGGTGCTGGTGGAATCCATCCATCACGACCTGATGAGCGGCAGGCGGGAAAAGCTGGGCCAGCTCTGGGCGCTGAACTGCATGTCTGCCATGTTCAACCCGAAGACGCTGCTGGACCTGACCCGCAACGGCATCCTCATTTCGCAGTTCTACGGCTGCACCGAGACCACCGGCGGTGGACTGATCAACTTTGCCGCAGACCCGGAGCACATCGGTGCCGTGGGCAAGCCGGACGGCCACTGTGAGTTCAAGCTGGAGGACGGCGAGATCTGTCTGCGCGGCGGCGACGTGATGCTGGGCTACTACAAGGACCCGGAGGGCACCGCGGAGGTCATGGACGCCGACGGTTGGTTCCACACCGGCCGCAAGAAGAACGTCATCATTCTGGGCAGCGGCGAGAACGTGAGCCCCGAGGAGCTGGAAGGCATCGTGGGCAAGTGCGAAGCCGTGAAGGAATGCATCGTGAAGGAGATGGGCCAGAAGATCGGCGTGGTGGTCTATTGCGACGAAGACAAGCAGCAGGCCGTGCGGGATTTCATCACCGAAGCCAACCGCACCCTGCCGCTTTACAAGCGCATGAGCGCCGTGGAGTTCCGCACCGAGCCGCTGCCCCGCAACGGCGCAGGCAAGCTGGTGCGGCAGTAAGCGGGCCATGCATAAGCGGGCAGGTTCTCTGCCATGCTAGAGATGTTTCTTTTGCCGCCCCCCTTGCGTATAAGGGCGAATCAGGGTATTATTAGAGAAAGGCGCAGCCTGCTGCACCTATCATCCGTCACGGAAAGGAAGAATAAGTTCTATGGAACGAGCAGAAATCATTTCCCAGATCCTGGCGATCCTGGAAGACGTTGCAGAGGTGTCCCCCGAGGATGTGAGCGAGAGCAGCGTCCTGATGGACGATCTGGACCTGTCTTCGATGGAGATCTTGACCATCGTGGCCGACCTCGAGGAGACCTTCGGCCTGCGCATCCCGGAAAAGGAGCTGCGCAACTTCGTCACCATGGGTGATCTTGTGGATTATCTGGCGGCTAACGCAGGGTGATCGCAATGGAGCAAGCACAGCGCTCGGCGGAGTACATCTTCCAGGGGACGATGTATTTTTTCCGCCGGGAGAAGATTTTGTGCCGGTATCAGTTCGCGCTGAAAGACGCGGTGGACCCCGCCCTTTTGCAGCGCGCGCTGGATGCCGCACTTTCCGCTGCGCCCTATTACCGGGTGCAGCTGGTGCAGGAAAAGCGGGAAGCTTTTCTGGAGCCGAACCCGAACCCATGCCTTGTCTATGCGGGCAGCGCACAGCGCAGTATCCCGGAGGAGACGAACGGATATCTTTTCAGCGTGAGCTGCGAAGGCGACACCGTCTATTTTGACTGGTACCACTTCCTCATGGACGGCCGGGGCGTCTCACCCTTCCTCACCCGCATTCTGGAGCTGTACTGCAACCTGCGGTACGGCACCGCGTTTGCGAACACGCCCATCGTGTCCAGCCCGGCTTACGATATCGAAGCCATGATGGCAAAGTACCCGGCCCCGGAGGCGAGCGAAAGCACCCTGCAGCGGGACGTGGTGCAGACCTGGGAGTGCAAAATGCGGCGCACCCGGGTGCGCCTGACCAAGCAGAGCCTTGTAGACAAAGCCGTGGCAAACGGGGTCAAGCCCTTCACCGCGCTGGCGGGCCTGCTGTGCCTGGCGCTGCGGGGGTACCTGGGCAAGGACGACATCCAGTATTCCTACTCGGCCGACACCCGCAAAGCGGCGGGCGTGCCGGACGCGCTGTACAACTGTGTGTGCTCCTTCCAGCACAGCGTGAAGCTGGGCGAGGGCACCTGCCTTGCGGACATCGTGCCGGAGATGGACGCCGCCGTGCGCCGCACCCTGCAGCCCGAAGCAATGCTGCGCCAGATGGCCCAGCAGATGAGCTGGGTGTACAAGGTGGACCAGCAGAAAGCGCCCCTGCGCATCAAGCAGCGCGTGTTCCAGATGGGCGAGTACATCAGCGGCGTGCCGGCGGATTTCTGGCTGAGCTACCTCGGCAACCCGCTTCTCCCGGCTACGCCGGAAATTCAAACCTACACCAAAGACTTCAACGTCTGGGTGCCGCCGGATGGCGGTTCCATGGGCGTGGAAGCTTCCAGCCTGAACGGGGTCATTACCCTGTGCATCGAGAACAAGGCCGAAATGCCCGGCCTTGCCGCAAGCCTGCGCACCGCCTTTGCAAAAGAGGGCATCGCGGTGCTGGAAGCCGTGGAGCTGGATACATAAGTGCAGAACATAAAAAGCACTCTTTCCGGGCAGGAAAGGGTGCTTTTTTGCGTCTTATTCGGTCCGTGCAGGCCGTGTGGTCACTTCGCCGCAGCGCAGAGCTTCCTGCCGACCGTTCTCCCGCTGAATGACCAGCCGCCCTTCCTCGTCGATGGCAAGGGCCTTTGCGGCGTAGGTCTCGGTGC
>OLSN01003214.1_pt1 | contig 10801 bp, 3 predicted proteins | sample 1672411 | NCBI WGS metagenome assembly OLSN01 (sample SAMEA3136683, study PRJEB25190) | human gut metagenome | biome: human gut; feature: human-associated habitat; material: faeces | place: Austria | collected 2013
GTCACGTTCGTGGCCAACGGCGAGACGCTTGTCACCCAGACCATTCAACAGGGTGGCAGTGCCGTGGCACCGGACGCGCCGCTGGTATCCGGCCAGCGTTTTGTACGCTGGGATACGGATTTTACCAACGTGCAGAGCGATTTGACGGTGACGGCCGTTTACGAGGCCATTACCGCCAAAAACATGACGGTGGAGTACCGGTACAGCGACGGCACGCAGGCGGCCCCCTCCCATGTGGAGCAGGCCGTTGTGGGCGAACCGTTCCATAAGACGGTTCCGTCTCCGGCGCTCGACGGCTTTACGCCGGACAAGGCGGAGGTCGTATTTGCGGTCGAGTCGGTCACCGAAGACCTAACGGTCGTTGTTACTTACAGCGGCGCCGCCCGGAATTACACGGTAAAGCACCTGTTCCAGAACGTGGAAGGCACCGCTTATGCGGAAGACGAAGCGCTGCGTGAAACGCTGGAGGGCACCACGGGCCTGGACACCGCCGCACAAGCGAAAACGGTGGAGGGCTTTACGGCTCTGCCCATCACCCAGGTGAAGGTGGCGTCCAGCGGCGAAACGGTCGTGGAAGTAAAATACGACCGCAACAGCTACCTGCTCACGTGGAACACCGACGGCGGCAGCTATATTGAGCCGCAGATGCTGAAATACGGCGCTGCGGTGTCGGCTCCGGCTGACCCCACGAAGGTGGGCTATACGTTCGCCGGGTGGGGTTTTGTTCCCGAAACGATGCCTGCCGCCGCCACGACGGTGACGGCGCAGTGGGCGAACGCCACGCAGGCGTCCTACCAGGTCGTATACTGGGGCGAGAACCTGACGGGCGGTTACGACTACCTCTATGCGGACAAAGCGACCGGCGCTGTGGGCGGCAATATCCCATACAGCACGTCCCTGACCGCCAGCCGTATGCCTCAGGGCCTGGAAGCGGCCGGGTTTGAGCCCGACAGCGTCAAATCCGCGGGAAATGTGGAAATCACCGCAGACGGCAGCGCGGTCAAGAATGTTTATTTCAGCCGCAAGACGTTCCGCCTCTCGTTTTACGAGAAGTATGGTAAGAATTGGCAGGAAAACAGTAGTCTGCGTATTGAAGCCAAATATGGCGCGGACATTTCGACTCAGTGGGCTGCTGTTTCTGGTACCCGATGGGCCACTACAAAAGACGGCGGCACCTATTATACGATGTTCTCCAACATGCCGGCGGAGAATATCAGCATGTATGATAAGGGCGACTATTCCGGTTCTTATCAGATCATATATTATACGGAGAAGTTGAACGGCGGCTGGCTGGCGTATTATACGGCCTCAAAGCAGAGCTATGACAATTTGAGCAAAGAGGATCAAATGCCCATTGAAGGCTTTACCTTTTCCGAATGGGGCCCTACCGATTGGTGGGGGACGGCAGAACCGGGTCGGTTTCAGGCTTTGGACGGCAGCGGGGAAAAAAGAGGAAACTATCTGAAGTATGCCCGCAACAGTTATAACGTCGTATTTGAAAACTGCACGGGGGTTTCGGCGAAAACGCTGAAATTCGAGGCTCCGCTCTCCGGCGCAAAGCCCGCAGCCGGTGCCGGTGTGGGCCGCCCGGCCGGTGTGGACAGCGACTATGTGTTCATGGGCTGGTATCTTGACCCCGGATATCAGACCGAAGTGGACTGGAACGCTACCATGCCCTCCCACAACCTTCAGGTCTACGCCAAGTGGGCGAAGCCGGATTATACGGTTTCCTTCAACACGCATGGCGCGGATACGGAGACTCCGGCGCCCATCGGCGTGGCGAAATACGACACGATTGAAGACCAGATGCCCGCAGACCCCGCCCGTGAGGGCTACGTGTTCGCGGGCTGGTATACGGACGAGGCGTACACCGTTCCGTTCGTGGCCACGCAGCAGATCGTCCGCAACCTGACGCTCCATGCGAAATGGACGCGCACGGACAGCTGCACCTATGTCATCGTGGCGAAGGACACGGAGGGCAATGAGCTCAAACGCGTCGATGGCTCCGAAGTGGAAGTGGGCGCGTCCGTCACTGTAAATGCGCCTGTCATTGACGGTTATCAGGCGCGGCAGAACAGTCAGAACGTCAAAATTCTGGATGACGGGCAGGAAGTAGTGTTCGTCTATGACAAGCTGCAGAACTGGACGGCCACGGTGCATCATTATATTGAGGGCACCACGGAAAAGGTTGCCGAGGATGTTATCCGCAGCGACCTGACGGTCAACAGCCTGCTGGTATATTCCGCGACGGTCAGCGGTTATGAGTTGGCCGAGGGTACCAGCTATGTTCAGACGGCCACCCGCGAAAACAGCGAGATCACGTTCTATTATAAGAAAATCGCGGATTCGGTGTATACGGTCAACCACTATTACGGCAGCAATGCTTCGCTGACGGAAACTGTTACGGGCACGGCCAAGGCCGGAAGCCTGGTGACGGCGGACGTCATAAACAAAGCCGGGTACACCTGCGTTACATCCGGGGCTGCGCTTTCCGCGTATGTTGCGAAAGACGGCTCTACGGTGATCAACGTGTATTACGCGGCCAACGACCAGACGTACAGCGTTTACTATTATCTGGAAGGCACAGAGACGCCTGTACCCGGCACGACGGCGAAAGAAAACGTGTCCGCGAAGTTTGACGAGACGGTGACGGAAACGGCGCCCGCAGTCACGGGTTATACTGCGGCGGGAGACAGCACCATGTCCATCACGGTCGGTGCGGACAATGCAGCCAACAAAATCGTTTTCTACTACACGGTGAACAGCTATCCGCTGAATATCACCTACAAATATGCCGATGACGTGCCCGACGCAGCACTGCGGGGCAAGAAGGCGGCGGAGCCTGTATCCAGGGATATCGCGTTCGGTGCGCCTTACAGCGTTGCCAGCCCGTTGATTCCGGGTTATACGGCCAGCGTTGCAGCGGTAGCAGGCACAATGGCGGAGAACGGTGTGACCGTGGAGGTCGTTTACCGCGCCGCTACGGACACGGCGTATACCGTCAAGCACATGCTGCAGGATGTGACAGGTGACGGTTATACTGAAGATGCGGCGGCCCGGCAGACCCTGCACGGCACGACCGGGGCGGCTACAAACGCTGCGGCAAATACCTATACGGGCTTTACGGCGCAGGCGGTTGAGCAGAAGACCATCGCCGCGGACGGCAGCACGGTGGTTGAGATCAAATACGACCGCAACAGCTATGAAGTGACCTATGCTTATGTGGGCAAGGCACCCGCAGGCGCGAGCGCGCTGCCGGAAAAGGCGACTGTGAAATACGGTGCGCCTGTGGCGGTGGCGGAGGCGGCCACGGCCCCGGGCTACACGTTCAGCGGCTGGAGCCGGGAAGACGGCTTCACGATGCCGGCCGAAAACGTGACCATTACCGGTTCCTTCACGGCCAACGGCGAAACTCCTTATAAGGTGGAGCACTATCAGCAGAACCTTGAGGATGACGGCTATACCCTTGCGGATACCGAAAACCTGACGGGTGAGACCGATACCACTGCTACGGCAAACCCGAAAACCTATACAGGCTTTGCATTCGACGGAACAGCGGAGGGCACAGTTGCCAGCGGCAATATCGCGGGCGACGGCAGCCTGGTGCTGAAGCTGTACTACACGCGCAACAGCTACGATGTGACCTATGCCTACACGGGCACAGTGCCTGCGGACGCAAGTGCACTGCCGGAAAAGGCGGCTGTGAAATACGGCGCCTCTGTAACAGTGGCGGAGGCCGCGACCGCAAAGGGCCATACCTTCAGCGGCTGGAGCACCGGCGACTTCACGATGCCTGCACAGGATGTGGAGATCACAGGCTCCTTTACGGCCAACCCGTACAATGTCACGGTCGAATATTACTTCGACAAGGCTCAGGATACGGATATGACCCGGGTGCAGTCTGTCACTTACGGTGAGACATTCACGACTGCGGCGGCCGCAGAAACGGACCGGAACGGCGTACACTATACGCTGGACTGGGTCGAAAACAACGGCCTGACGGTGAGCGACATTGAAGCCGACAACGTGGTCAGGGTGTACTACGCAAAGGATGAAGAGGGCGGCCCGGACGACATCCCCGATTATGCGCAGATCGTATTTACCTATCAGAGTGCGGACGTTCGGAAAGGTACGGTTGATAAGAGTGTGGAAATCCACACCTTTGAACGGCTGAACGGCGAACTGCTCGAAGAGAAGAAAGCCAGCCCGGCCGGTGCAAATGCGGCGGGACGTGAGGGCTATGCATTCGATTACTGGACCGATGGAACCAAGCGCGATGTGACCTCCGGTATGGAGACGCTGAAGAGCGAGGTATACACGGACAATGCAGAATTCACCGCATATTTCGACGTTGATACAAAGGGCACTGACCCCGAAAACCCGGATAAGCCGGACAATGTGCCCGACAAGTATCAGGCGAAAGTGACCTATCAGGCTGTCAATGGCGCAGTTACGCTGGGCGGCAGCACGGGCACGGAGCTGGTCACCTATGTGACTCTGTTCGACGCGGACGGCAAGTGAGCCGAGAACGGCACAGGCAAGCTGGCTGAGGCTCAGGTCCCGACTGCAGCCGCAGCCGCGGATTACGACCCGGCCACCGAACGCTGGACACCGGCCGTACCGGCCGAAGGGGCTGAGATCACGGCTGACGGCGCTGTCTTTACAGTGACGTGGGAGCTGGCGATCTCCGGTTACCAGGTACACTACTACTACGACGGCGTTGAGGATACCGCTTCTGCTGTGAATGCCACCGGCAAGATCGGCGACGCGATTCCCTATGACACCGGCAAGACCACTTTTGACGGCGCGAACTACGTGCTGGAGAATGTGGACGGCGCGGGCAAGCTCATCTCGAAGGATGCGGCTGCGAATATCGTGAACGTCAACTTCACAAAGGATGAGAAGTCCGATCCGACCAAAGACCCCGACCCGGAGGTCCCGGGTGACAACATCCCGGATAAGTATCAGGCAACTGTCACGTTTGAAGCGATCAACGGCGTACTCCAGCCCAAGGGCGGCACGGACGCCCAGAATACGAAGCAGATGACCACGGTCGTGACACTGCTGAACGAGAACGGCGAACCCGCTGAGAACGGTACCGGTTATCTGACTGAAGCACAGATCCCGACAGCGCTGGCGAATCTGGGATACATCGCCAACACGCTGTTCTGGGGCCCGGCGACTCCGACGACCTCTTACGCCATCACAGGCGACATCACCTTTGTGGCGGACTTCAATGCGGAAGGCGTCATTCCGGAAGAACCCCCGGTGCCTCCGGTGACCCCGGTAGGTCCGACGGCGCCGGAAGAAGGCCCGGAGGAAACCATCGACGAGCCTGAAACCCCGCTTGCTCCGGCTGAACCCGAAGCACCCGCGGAAGAGCCCGCCGAAGAGGAGATCGAGGAAGCCGATACGCCGCTCGCTTCCGGCGCCGCATGGGCGCTGCTCAACCTCATCCTGATGCTCTGCACGGCCCTTGTCAGCATCCTGCTGCTCATCGGCTACATCGGCAAGAAGCAGAAGGAGCGGGAGGACGAGAACGGCAACGTCATCCTCAACGCCGAGGGTGAAGCCGAGACGGACGACATCAAGAAGAAGGGCGGCTGGAGACTGGCCAGCATCATCCCCGCCGTGGCTGCAGTGATCGCATTCATTCTCACCGAGAATATGCGCCTGCCCATGGTCCTGGTGGACAAGTGGACTCTGCTGATGGTCGTTATCGCTCTGGTCCAGCTGCTGGTTGCCTACTTCAGCAAGAAGAAGACCCAGGAACCCGAGCAGCCCGAGCAGATGGTTGCAAACGCATAATCCCCCAATTCCCTCCGGCGGAAACGCCGGGGGGAATTTTTGCCAAGCCGGTTCATTGACAGGAAAGGCGGATGCCGGAATGATTGAGAAAAAAGAAACAGGAGGCATTTTATGAACCTTTCAGACTGGACCTTTTTCATGGACGGCTTTGAGCCGCTGCCCTGCCGGGCGCCCTGCACCATGTATAGCGTACTTTTGGAAAACGGAAAGATCCCGGACCCATTCTATGGGGTCAACGAGCAGACCCTGCGGCACTTGGGGGAACGGGACTGTGCCTTCGAGACGGAATTCACGGTGGATGCCCGGGATCTGGAGAAGGAATACCAGGAGCTGGAATTTTCCGGCCTGGATACCGTCTGCCGCATCCTGCTGAACGGGTCGCCGGTGGGCAGGACAAAGAATATGCACAGGACCTACGTTTTCCCGGTAAAGGATCGGCTGGTCCCCGGGAAAAACACGCTGCGGCTGGAATTTTCCTCCCCCATGGCCTATTTCCGGGAGGCCCAGCGGCGGCACTATCTCTATATGAATGACGGAGATACGGTCCCCGGAACGGCCCACCTGCGCAAGGCCATGTTCGAGTCCGGCTGGGACTGGGCGCCTACCCTGCCGGATATGGGCATTACCCGCCCTGTGGAGCTGCGCAGCTTTGACGGCGGACGGCTGGAGCGGGTGCTGGTCAGCCAGAAGCACCGGGGCGGAGAGGTGGACGTGAGCGTCCGTGCGGATGTGCTTTGCGGGCCGGAATATGAAGTTTATGTAAACCTTGACGGGCAGCGGGTACGGGCAACGGCCGGTGAGGCGGTGGTCCATATCGAGCATCCCCGGCTCTGGTGGGTGCGGGGCTACGGCGAGCAGCCCCTCTATCCGCTGGAAACGGAGCTCTGGGTCGGGGGCACCTGCGTGGACCGGAAAACGATGCGCATCGGCCTGCGGACGCTGACGGTGAGCACGGAGAAGGACGCCGACGGAAAGGGCAGCGAATTCTGCTTCGTCATTAACGGTGTGAAAATCTTCTCCATGGGCGCAAACTTCGTTCCCATGGACAGCCTGCTTACCAGGATCACCCCGGACCGGCTGGAAAATCTGGCAAATCAGGCCGCTGCCGCCAATTTCAACACCCTGCGGGTCTGGGGCGGCGGCTATTATCCGGAGGATACGTTCTATGATCTCTGCGACGAAAAGGGCATTCTGGTCTGGCAGGATTTTATGGTGGCCTGCGCAAACATCTGGCTCACAAAGGACATGGAGCAGGAATTTACCTGCGAGGCTGTGGATAACCTGTCGAGACTCCAGCACCATGCCTCCCTGGGCCTGCTCTGCGGCAACAACGAGATGGAGGGCATGATCCTCGGCGGCTGCCAGAATACGGAGCTGGTGCATATGGACTATTTGCGGCTGTATGAGCACCTTCTGCCGGAGCTCTGCGGAGCGTATGCGCCGGATACCTTCTACTGGCCCTCCAGCCCCTCCTCCGGCGGCAGCTTTGATGACCCCGGCTGCCCTTCCCGGGGAGACACCCACTACTGGATGGTCTGGCATGGCGGCCTGCCCTTCACGGCCTACCGGGAGAACAGCTTCCGGTTCTGCTCGGAATACGGCTTTGAAAGCCTGCCCAGCATGAAGACCATTGAGACCTTCAGCGCCCCGGAGGACCGGAATCTCCTGTCCCGGGTCATGGATGATCACCAGAAGTGCCGCACCGGAAACGAAAAGCTGCTGCGGTATCTGGCGGACTATTATCTCTATCCCAGCCGCTTTGAGGACCTGGTCTATGCCTCCCAGCTGATGCAGGCTGAGGCCATCGAGAGTGCCGTGGAGCATTTCCGCCGCCAGCGGGGCTACTGCATGGGCTCTACCTACTGGCAGTTCAACGACTGCTGGCCCGTGGCCTCCTGGGCGAGCGTCGATTATTTCGGCCGCTGGAAGGCGCTGCACTATGCGGCAAAGCGGTTCTATGCCCCGGTGGCCATGGGGCTGTTCCTGGAAAACGGCACCCTGACGGTGAACATCGCCAACGAGACCCGGCAGGCTTTCCGGGGAGCGGTGCGGCTGTACCTGTGCCGGGGGGACCGGACGGTGCTGGATGAGCAGCGCTGTGAGGTTACTGTGGAAGCCCTGTCCTCTCTGGATGTTCTGCGCCGGAAGGTGGATGCAGCGGATGTCTACGATACCTATCTCTATGCCGACCTCTATGACGCTTCCGGAAGCTTCCTGACCCGCCGGACGCAGCTGCTGGTGCCGCCCAAGCATTTCTCCTGGCGGAAGCCCCGGCTGACGGTGACGGCGGAGGATATTCCCGGGGGTGTGGCATTCCGGGTAAGCGCGGATGCTTTTGCCAAGAATGTATGCCTGGATTTTCGGGACCGGGACCTGGTCCTTTCGGATAATTATTTTGATTTGACCGCCCCGGAAGCCTATACGGTCACAGCCCAGACCCAGGCAAGCGCCGCCGAGCTGCTGCCGCAGCTGACGGTCAAAACCGTCTATGACATTCGGTAAGGGGTATTAGAAGAATCACAGGTCTGAAAATCTGTATGATATCATACTTTGGAATGATTTACTTTCTCGAAAATAGCTGATACAATAAGAATAAAGTCGAAAAAGTATGATGTGGAGGCTTTTCTATGGCAGAACGGACGATTATCAAGCGGTCCATTGCAGACTGCTTTGAGAAATTCATGAAGCAGGGGCGCGTGCTGTTTTTCAGTGCACCCTGCGGCTTTGGAAAAACCTGCGTGGCCGATGCCCTGACAGAGGGCAAAAGCGTGCTGCGTCTGTCTGCGGCAGACCCGGATTTTGCCGTTCCCTCCAAGGCGGGCAGCTGGCGCATTCTGCTCATCGATGATTTGCAGAATTTGCAGGAGGACGAGGAGTGGCTGCCTCTGCGGGACCTGATCCGGGACTGTCCGGATCGTCGGTTCCTGCTCCTGTCCCGGGGCGCGCCCAACGGGACGCTGATGGCTTTCCAGTATTCCGGCCTGATGACCACGCTGGAGGCCGACGACCTGCTCTTTGACCGGGAGGATATCTGCAAATACTTTTCCGGCTGCGGCGTCGCCGTGACGGACAGCGAGATCGGCGGTATTCTGAGAGAATCCGTCGGCTACCCTCTGGGCGTCGCCGTCACCGCCCGGTGCATGTCCGGCGGGAGGCCCTTCGGCCCGGAGGTCGTGGCGCGGGCATTCCGGGAGGTGTTCTCCTATTTTGAGGCTGCGATCTACCGGCGGTTCGACCTTCCCGTGCGGCGGTTTCTGCTGGAGCTGGCGCCCTTTGAACGGTTCAATCTGGAAATGGCGCGGATGGTCAGCGGCGACCCCCACGCGGGCGACCGGCTGGACTGGCTCCTGAGCCACACCACCATGCTCCGCTATGACGACGTGCAGCATTTCCGCTTCTGGCCGCAGTTCCGCAGCTTCCTTCTGTGGGAGATGGAGCGGGAATACAGCGAGGAAAAGCGCCGGGCGCTTTTCAGCCGGGGCGCGCTCTACTACGAGCTGAAAGAGGATTACGCCCACGCGCTGGAATGCTACACCAGATGCGGCGACCACGCCAAGGTCTCCGAGCTTCTCATCCGCAACGCGGAGCTGCACCCCGGCATGGGGCATTACAGCGAAATGGAAAAATACTACCGCAGTCTCCCGGAAGCGGAGATCGCGGCTTCCCCCGCGCTGATGCAGGGCATGAGTATGCTGTGCGCTCTGGCCATGGATTACGAAGGCTCTGAGCGCTGGTATCACGAATTGCAGGAATTCGGAAAGCGGTGCGGCAGGGACGACGCCGCGGGCAAACAGGCCCGCAGCCGTCTGGCGTGGCTGGACATCTCCCTGCCTCAGCGGGGCGTGGAAGGGCTGACGGAGACCATTCCCGCCGTGTTCCGGCTGATGACCAATAAGGAGGTCTCCCTCCCGTCCTTCTCCGTCACCAGCGCCCTGCCCAGCGTCATGAACGGCGGCAAGGACTTTTCCGTCTGGAGCAAGCGGGACGACCTGCTTTACCAGACGCTCCGCGCCCCGGTGGAGGCCGTGCTGGGGCGAGACGGTGTTGGCCTTGCGGACTGCGCCATCGCCGAAAGCAAATTTGAAAAGGGCGAGAACATCACCGGCCGGATTCTGACCATCATCCCCCGCGTCAGCGAGATACGCCAGCGCGGCACGCCGGACATGGAATTCGCCATCAACGGTCTGCTGGCCCGAAGCCTTCTTGCGGCAGGGCAGAGCGAGGACGCTTATCGGACGATCGAATCCCTCCGGGAAAAATTCGCCGAGGAAGGGCGGGAGCGGTTCCTGCCCAATATGGACGCCATGCTCGTCCGAATTTCCCTCCATACCGGCGATCTGGACTACGCCGACACATGGTATCGGGAAAAAGCGCCCAGAGACCCCATGCGGGTAAACGTCATGAAGCGCTACCAGTATCTCACGCAGGCCATGGTGGAGCTGGCGGACGGGAAGCCGGGGGCGTCGATGCTGACCCTCTCCCCGCTGGAAGATTACGTCCGCAGCTGTGGGCGGCACATCGACGGCATCCATCTGAACATCCTCGCCGCCATCGCCCTGTACCGAAGCAGGGACGAAGCATGGCGGCAGCGCCTGATTGGCGCATTGAACGCCGCGGCGGAATACCACTTCATCCGAACCGTCAGCGTCTACGGCGCGGCGGTGCTGCCCCTGCTGGAACGGCTGGATTGGAGCGGCAGCGCCCGGTGGAAAAAGCAGCTGATGGACGACGTGCGCTTGCAGGCGGCGTATTACCCCCGCTTTCTGGAACCGCGCCTCGCGCCGGGGGAAGCCCTGACGCCCACGGAGCTGCAAATTCTGCACCTGATCTGCGCCGACAAGAGCAACGCGGAGATCGGGCAGATCATGGACATCAAGCTGCCCACGGTAAAGACCCATGTAAGCCACATTCTGGATAAGCTGGACGTCCGGCGGCGAAGCGAAGCGAAAACCGCCGCGAAGCGTCTGCGGCTTATCCCGGAAGAACGGTAAAC
>OLSN01003217.1_pt1 | contig 10789 bp, 6 predicted proteins | sample 1672411 | NCBI WGS metagenome assembly OLSN01 (sample SAMEA3136683, study PRJEB25190) | human gut metagenome | biome: human gut; feature: human-associated habitat; material: faeces | place: Austria | collected 2013
AAGGGATAGACCACCCGGTCGCTGATGTCCTGCATCAGGTCCAGCGGGGCCAGCACCCGGATCTCCTCCGGGGGGATGCCGATCTCCTCCCAGGTCTCCCGCAGAGCGGTCTCCCGGGGGGTCTCTCCGTGTTCTCTTCGGCCGCCGGGGAAGCAGACCTCGCCGGGCTGGTGGCCCACCAGCGTATCGGCCCGCGTCTCAAAGAGCAGGCAGCGCTGCCCCTCCCACTGGACCAGGGGGACCAGGATCGCATACTCCCCCGCCGCCTCCTGGAGCCCCAGCTCCCGGTGGCTGAAATAGTCTTTCATCTCTTCGATGGTCATACACAGACTCCTTTCCCCCGGCGCTCAGGATTCGGGGACGGTGAATTTAGCCAGGGGGTCCTCCTCCTGCCAGAGGACGGGCTTTCCCCGGACCAGGCTGGCGGCCACGTCGATGAGCCGCTGGTTTCGGCTGCCCCGGAAGTGCAGCTCGTAAGACTTTTGGTCCTGTAAAAAGGGGCCGTCTACCAGCACGTCCGTCTCTTGCAAAAGCGCCGTCCAGTCCGCTCGTCCGGCGTCTCGCAGGTGCTCGAAGAGATAGCCGGTGTAGGTCCAGACGGTCAGGCCCAGGCCGTGGGCGGCCTTCGCCAGGGCCGCGCAGTCCGCCGCCTGGGCAAAGGGCTCTCCGCCGGATAAGGTCAGCCCCGCCATGAGGGGGTTCTTTGTCAGCTCCTCCACCAGCGCCGCCACGGAGACGTCCCGTCCCCCCGCCGGGTCGTGGGTGCCGGGATTGTGGCAGCCCGGACAGCGGTGGGGACAGCCCTGGGTAAATACCGTGAAGCGAAGCCCCTGGCCGTCTACAATGGAGTCATGGACTGTGTTGGCGATCCGCATGCGACCTCCCCCTTACACATCAAAATAGCTTTCAAATAGCTTTCGTATGATACCACATTTTCCCGCCCGGAGCAAGCCTGCCCGCCCCGTTTCCAAACGCTTTGCTTTCGTATAGCACAGGACGGGAGCAACGGGAAACCTAACCTTTGGTTAATTGGGTTTTCCACCGTTTCCCGGTAAACTGAGAAAAAGGAGGTTTATCGCCATGAAACAGAAACGACTTTTTTCCCTCTTGCTGGCTGCCGGACTCTGCGTCAGCCTGGCCGCCTGCGGCGGGACCGACGACACGGCAGACGACCCCGTCACCGAACCGGACCAGGAACCCACCGGCTACACCGCCGAAGAGCTGGGCCAGGACGACTTCACCCCCGCCACCCTGGCAGAGGTCAGCGGCACCTGGGTCGATGGCTACGGGGCCGTCCTCCAGATCAACGCCGACGCGGAGAGCTACCTCTACCGCACCGACGAGGGCCGGGTGGGCCAGGGCTGGGTCCGGGACGCCGACGGCGAGGCCTGGCTCAACTTCAACCGCTACCAGCATCTTTTTGAACTATCCGCCGACGGCAACACCATCTACATCCACCCCCTGGACAGCGAAATGGAAGATGCCCCACCCGACGCGGACACGGAGACCCTCTTCTACGAGACCTTCACCCGCGACGACACCGCCGACCCCGGCCAGTGGACCCTGGATGAACTGAACGGCGACTGGGTGGGCGAGGACGGCTCCACCATCTCTATCGACGCCGACAACTACACCTACGAAGCCCAGTGCGAGGAGACCGGCTCCACCGGCGACATCACCGAGGACGAAGACGGCCGGGGCATCTACCTCTACCTCAACGGCCACGGCTTCCTCATCCCCGACGCCGAGCGCAGCACCTTCACCATCCAGTTCGTCGCCGCCGACTTCCAGATGCCCGACGGCAACTACGAGACGACCTATTCCCGCGCTGGAACCGCATAAAACCCACAGAAAAGAGACAGGCCGCAGCCTGTCTCTTTTTTGGTCACTTGGTTTCTTGTGCTTGCCGTTGCAGAGACTTACTTTTCCAGGGCGGCCCAGTCGCGGGTCTCGCGCATGCTCTCCCACGTTTCGTGGGTGCCGTCCTTCTTCAGCTTCTGATAGTGGCTGTTGGTGGCTTCCTGGACAGCCAGGTAGAACCAAGCACTTTCCTTCTGGTTGTCGGGCCAGGTCTTCATGTCCTTGTGCAGGTCATCCTTCGTCTCAGGCAGGCGCTTGAGCACGCGGTTGACCAGGGTCATGGTCTCGGCACGGGTGATCTTCTGGTCGGGCTTAAAAGAACCGTCCTCATACCCCTTGATCCAACCGTGGTTGGCGGCGATGCTGATCTCGTCCTTGGCCCAGTGGCTGGACACATCGGAGAAGGTCGCGGGGGTCTTGTCGCCGTCCGGGTCGAACCGGGCTGCGATCGCAGCGAACTCAGCGCGGCTGATCGACGCGTCAGGCTTAAAGGAACCGTCCTCATAGCCCTTGATGATGCCCATCTTGCTCAGGGTAGACACCGCGCAGGTATACCATGCGCCGTCCTTCATGTCGTTGTAGCCGTTGCTCTTGGTCATGTTGGCCTCGCGGGTCTCGTCAGTCAGCAGACGGAAGAAGATCGTCGCCACCTCAGCGCGGGTGATATTCTTCTGCGGATACACCATGCCGTCGGGATAACCCACCACATAAGCGTAGTGGTCCTTCCCGTTCAGGCCGGTAGGCACATCGTCAGGAATGGTGACAGTCCCGCCGCCATTACCGCCATGGCCACCGGAGCTGCCCTTGATCGTGTAGGAGACAGAGGGCATGGGGAAGAGTAACAGCTGTCCCGGCTTCCCTGCGCTGTTCACCGGAAGCAACGTAGCGCTCTGATTGGTATAGAGAGCCTTGCCAGTGTCTACCTTTGTCTGCGTACCATCGATGAACGTATCACCGTTCAGGTCCGTCTGACCATAGGTACCCGCCGCCGTTTGGGGGTTGGTGAGCTTCACGGTGTAGGTCAGCTGAACGGGTGCAAAGTTGGAAACGTCCTCGTTGATCGTCCAGGCGAATGTCTTGGTGTCCGGTATATAAGTAACGGTGTACGGATATTTACCGTTACTCTTCTCACCAAAGTTCACCGTGTTCGCGTCCGAAGCATCCTTAACTCCCTTGATTTCCTTTGTTCCGACCTTCAAGGTAAAGGTATCCACACCACCGAACGTAAACTTCTCTCCGATGGTATCGATAACGGTGGAACCGGCACTGACAGCGTAAATCACTTCGTTCTGAATCTCAGAAAAAGTAAGGATCTTTCCTTCGTTCAGATAATTCATAAAGGAACGGGAATCATCGGCATTACCTGCACCTGCCGAATCATCTTTGACAGCAATGGAAAACAGATGATATCCGCCCGCTTTCATTTCCTGCCAAGTCTGATCAGCGTAATAGAATGCCATGTCGCGGTTGTTGGCAGTCCGTGGCTCACAGGGCTGCGATTTGAAATCAGCGCTGGGGATTCCCTTGTTAAAGTTATTGTCATACTCGCAGTGATAATCGTAATCATCACCGGTTTTATCCTCACTGTTTACCGTTTCATTTCTTGCTTTCACATCATTCAGATATGCCTGCCAAGCAGCAACATCCGATGTTTTTGTAGGACGGGCAACATTTCTCGGATCATAACCTGTCGGTCCGCTGCTTGGATTATAGAGTCCCTGATCGTTAAAGCCACCAGCAAAGCCATTGTACGGTTCTGCGGGATAGTAAGAACGGGTAAACGGCGTATCGCTTGCCCAGTTGCCATCCTTGCTGTACAGATAAGTAGAACCGTCCGAAACCAGAATCAGATACTTTCTGTTTGCCGACACCTTGTAGTGCTCTTCCAAGGCTTCCTTACCTGCAAGAAGACCAGCATGGATATTGGTACCTCCGGAATAGTCTTTCTCCATGGCTATCTTTATGGCATTAAAGTCTGTGGAAAGATTATACCACTCAGATTTGAACGCCTGGCGTTTGAATTTTACAATGCAGACATTCACAGCAGCGTCACTCTGTTTGATAGCTTTCTGCAAGTCCTCCAAAAGCTTCAGAGATTCTTTTATTACATTTTGATTATCAGAAGAAGAACCATCCATCACAAATACAACATCGGATTCCAGTTTTTCCTCCGCGCTCGGCAGGGACAGCGTCACCTTAGACTCATAGTTGCTGTTCAGATTAGTGGCGGTTTTGGAACGGGAGACGTCCCACGTTGCTTCAGTAGATGTCTTAACATACTTAAAGGTATAGGTCACATCGCCAGTCACAGGAGTTGTTTTACTGATATTGGTTTTTTCAGAATCCTTGTACCAACCATCAGCGGTATAACCTTCATCGCCGCCTCGACCGGTAGGAATGGTATTACCTAACGTAGGCTTTTGGGCAACCCACTGATTCCCGATTTTTTTATACAAAGTAAACTGAGCAGTAACGGGGTCTTTGCTGACAGATCCTCCTGTTTCCGCATTGTACCAATGACCATGTTCAATCTTATAGGTCACTGTGGCCTCGAAAACATCGGGGATGGTGTTCCCGTCTTCATCAAGGCCCCAAACTGCATAGACAGTCGCTCCATCGGCCGTGACATTAACGCTATTGATGATCTTGTTTGCATTTGCAGCGACATCGCTAGCAGAGCTAAGAACGTTCAGTTTTTCAGCAGACCAGCCAAGGAAGATGTGATTCTTACCTTCACTTGTATAGGTGGGAATATAATCAGACGTATAGTTGAGCGCATGGTCACCCGTCTTATCAATCGTTTCCGTCTTGGTGCTATCTGAACCGAACTTGCCGCCATTGGCATCATAAGTCAAGGTGTAAGTAGGAGCAGGCGGCACAGCTTCCAGCGTATAGGTATATATCGTATCAATCTTTACAACAGTATCAGTAGTAGGAGCAGGATTACTCCATGCGCCGTCTGTAGTAAAACCGCTACTCGGTTTTACGTTGCCTATGTCAGGAATATTAGACAGCTTGGCATTGGTATCTGTCCATTCCTTCGTTTCTGTATTAAATGTTTTTACTTTGATATCTTCCGTAGCACTAGTATTGGTGCCGTCCCAGGTGCCACCTACAATATTGTAGGTCACCACTGCGTTAAACACGTCCGGCACACCATCTGGCTCATCGTTTTCACCGATAGCGTCATAGCCCCAAACAGCGTAAACTATCTTGTCGCTATCCATCTCAACGGATTGAATGAGAGCGGGAATCTCCTCTCCCTTATCATAAATCTTCTCACCATCATCCTTTGCAGACCAGCCAATGAAGACGACATCTTTCCCATTTTCCTGGTCATGGGTCGGTGTAGTGTTGTAGTTTAAGTTTGCTGTCGCATTTTTCGTATAGGCCGTGCCATCTGTCGGAACCGAACCCTGGTTACCGCCATTGGCATCATAGGTCAGTTGATAAGTAACAGCCTTTCCTTTCACCGCTGGAATCGGGAAATTGGCTGTTTCCTGTTTACCATTAACGGTGTACGACAATGTTGTTTCCTTATTGGTCGGATAGAACGTGCCTGCATTAAATCCATCAAAGTCCGTATCAAAGAAAATTTGATACTGCAACTCATAGGTTCTGGAGCCATCCTCATTATTTGTAGGCGTTACCTTCGTCAAGTCCCAAGTGAACCCGCCATCGTTAGTGGTAACTGCACTGTTATTCTTCAAAGAATCAGCCACCAAATTCATGTGGTCACCCATAGGATCGGTGACCGTTCCAGGAGTCACAGGAAGAGTAATATCTTCTGCAATTCCCTTGAAGAGTTTGCCCAATTCAGATGCGTCTGTGGCCAGCTTATAATGGCTGGTCTCATCCGTAGCAATCTCCTTCATGGTAGACACTGCATTGGTATCAGTAGCGTTACCAAGATAGATGGAGTAAATTTCACAGTCAGCTCCTTTAGCATAGCTTGCTTCTTGAATGGTAGGCTGGCCGTTGTTTTCATAGAATGGATAGCTTCTAGATTCGATTTTATTATGTTCACAAGTTACTTGTAACTTTGCACTATCTCTTCCAGAATTCCACGTATAGTCATACCAGTAGTCACGTCCACTACCTGCAATACTATCGTAATCAAACTCTGTGATGTTCACGCTAGTAGGGTCAATTTTTGCGTACAACGTATGGTGGGTTCCCGTATACGGGCCTAAAGTACAGCCAGTTTGAGTTGCCGTCCCGACGGCTCGGAAACTATATGTGGGTTCCCCGTCCGAAAGGACTAAGATCACTTTGTTGTTTGCTGTACTATTCTCCAAAATATCACGAGCAGCTTTTATGCCGGCTTGAATATTGGTTCCGCCCTCTGCATCAAAGTTGATCGCGTCTTTTACTGTCTTCAAGTCAGAGCTTAATTCTGTGTTGGTAGTTGCACTTTCTTCGTAGCTTACAACTGCAATCCGGTTCTGCGTGTTGGCGCCCTCTCCCAGCACCACACTTGCAAAGTCCTTTGCAGCATCTTGTGCAGGCGTTATCCGATCACCATTCTCTTCGCTCTTCATCGACCCAGAACGGTCAATGACTAGCACAGCGTCTGTAGAGGTTTTCGGTCCTTCCTGTTTGCCATTTCTGACAGTTGCTTTCAGCGTAATCTCAAATGTATTATCATTATCGCTTCCCGCTACTGCGGCTGCCGTTTTCTTCAGCTCAACATATCCGTCATCACTTTTGGAAGACTCTGGATTCCGAATGTTCGGCTGCGTTGCGCCCGTTGCCAGCGCTGTCACAGGTACCAAAGAAAGCACCATTGCCAGCGTTAGAACCAGGGCCAAGAACTTCTTTTTCATGGGTCTCCTCCTTTTCATCTTTCCGTTTGTTTTTGAGTCACCCATTGTCGTTGGGTTGTAAACCAACGACAAAAGGGTATACCCTTTTGTTTTTGCGATATCAGCATAGATACCGCAAGGATACGTTCGCCAAAGCACACTCTTCTTTGGCGGCGCTTTATGGCAATATTATACCGTATCCTTCCGTCGAATGGCAAGGTTTTCCATGGATATGTTTGGATATATTTTGTGTTCTTTTAGAGATTCATGCCCCAGTTTTATATCTTTCCGACAAAACACCCCCTGTGTCGGGTCCCGGCGGGGAACGGCACAGGGGGCGGCGCTCTTGACAAAGCGGGGAGAGACTGCTATCATGAAAGCAGAAAGAGCGTTGCTACTAGCGGTTGGCTTCGCGGTTTTACATCATTATGAACAATGCTGACCGTTCAGTTGCCGCTGGGCGGTCAGCACGCTTTTATGGAAAGTGCCAGTGCTAAAAACACCACGCACAGCAGAAATTTCAAAAAAAATCTGTCCATTCCAGCTTCACCCCCTTCCAACGTGGATTTTGCGAGGGGCTAGCCAACCACTTTTCGTAACAACGCTTCTTTCCGGCCCTTTTGACAGGGCCTTTTTATCTTAGCAGATTTTGTCGAACTTTGCAATACAAGCCTTCGTATACAACCCCCCCTGCGTCGGGTCCCGGTCTGGGACGGCGCAGGGGGTTTGCTTTTGGGGTCAGGTGGTCTGGTGGGCTGGGTCGTCCAGGTAGGCGCAGGCGGATAGGGCGGCAACCTGGCCCTCGCCGGCGGCTTTGGCGATCTGGTAGGGGGCGCCGGTGCAGTCCCCTGCGGCGAACACGCCGGGGAGATTGGTGGCCATGCTGCGGTCGACTTGGATGGCCCCGTTGGCGGTGGCCAGGGTCGGCAGCAGGTCCGTGGGGGCCACGGCAGGGCGGAGGATGAAGACCCCCGCGCAGGGGATGGTCTCGCCGTTGGCGGTCAGGCCGGTGACGGTCAGCTGGCCTTGGATCGAGACGGTGCCGGTCTGGACAAAGGGGATGTCTGCGTCCAGCGACTCCGGGCGCTTGGGGGCAAGGTAGGTCACTTGACAGCCCAGGTTTTTCAGGAAGTTGGCCTCCTCCGGCGCATCGGGGCTGCGGCCGACCACGGCCACGGGCTTGCCCCGGTAGAGCATCCCGTCGCAGGTGGCGCAGTAGCTCACGCCCCGGCCCAGATACTCGGCTTCCCCAGGAAATTTTTTCTGCCGCACCACGCCGGGGGCCAGGATCAAGGCCCCGGCGGAGAGGACTTGGCTGCCCACGCTGACTTGAAAGCCGTTCCAAGGCAGGGCCGAGAGGGCGCGGCCCTCTAACAATGCGACGCCTGCTTCTTTCGCGTGGGCGTGAAAGGTCTCCAGCAAGTCCGCCCCGGACTGACTGGGCAGACCCAGGTAATTGTCTACCCGCTCGGCCCGTGCCAAGGGGCTGTCCTGCCAGCGGTTGCCCACCACGAGGACGGTCTTGTTCCGGGCGCGGGCCGTCAGGGCAGCGGACAGCCCCGCCGGGCCGCTGCCGATCACGATGATGTCATAGTGCATAAAGCGCTCCCTCCTGCTCTGCTGTGTTGGTCCCATCATAGCATATCCGATCTCCCCCGTCTACTCGTCCCCCCGTCTACGCGCAGTCGCACGCTGTATTTTTTTGGCACGGTATCTTGACACAGCGTCAGAATTGCGGTATCCTATCTATACTGACACAGCGTCAGAATCAATTTATGTTGACGATGGAGGACGAAACACATGTTAGGAAACTTCACCTATTATAACCCCACCAAGCTCTATTTCGGCGGCGGCTCCGTCGCGTCTTTGCGGGACGAGCTGCCCAAATACGGCCCCAATATCGTCCTGGTCTACGGCGGCGGGTCCATCAAAACCAACGGCATCTATGACCAGGTGACCGCCATTCTGAAGGACTGCGGCAAGAACGTGGCGGAGATCTCCGGCGTCATGCCCAACCCCACCCTGCCCAAGGTCCTGGAGGGCGTGGAGATCTGCCGTCGGCATCAGGCCGACTTCCTGCTGGCCGTGGGCGGCGGGTCCGTCTGCGACTACACCAAGGCCGTGGCCGCCTCCGTCCACTGCGAGGAGGACCCCTGGCAGAAGTATTTCGTCCGCTTTGAGGAACCTGCCTGCCCCGTGGTCCCCCTGGGCTGTGTGCTGACCATGGTGGGCACCGGGTCCGAGATGAACGCCGGCAGCGTCATCACGAACCCCGACACCAAGGAGAAGGTGGGCAAGGTCTTTGAGGACGAGGACGTGATGCCCAAGTTCTCCATCCTGGACCCCAACTACACCCTCACCCTGCCCCGGTACCAGATGGTCTCCGGCATCTACGATATTTTCAACCATATCTGTGAGCAGTATTTCTCCGGCGAGGATGACAACACCAGCGACTACCTCAGCGAGGGCCTCATGCGCTCCGTGATCCATTCCAGCCGCATCGCCGTAAAAACCCCCCAGGATTACGAGGCCCGCAGCAACCTCATGTGGACCGCCACCTGGGCGCTGAACACCCTGGTCGAGTGCGGCAAGAGCGGCGACTGGATGGTCCACATGCTGGGCCAGGCCGTCGGCGGCGTGACCAACGCCACCCACGGCATGACTCTGGCCGCCGTGTCTCAGGCGTACTATCACCACGTCCTGCCCTACGGCCTGCCCAAGTTCAAGCGCTTCGCCGAAGCCGTCTGGGGCATCGCCCCCGCCGGTAAGACCGAGGAGGAAGTTGCCCTGGCCGGTCTGGACGCCATGAAGGCCTGGATGGAGGAGATCGGCGTGGTCATGCATCTGACCGAGCTGGGCGTGGACGAGTCCATGCTGGACCAGATCGCCGACCTGACCTTCCACATGGACGGCGGCTACAAAGCCCTGAAGCGGGACGAGATCCTTACGATCTTCCGCGAAAGCCTGTAAGCGCCATGCCCAAAGCCTCACAAGCCCGGACCAACGCCCGCAAAGAGGAGATCATCTCCGCCTGCGCTGCCCTCTATGAGACCATGAGCTTCAAGGACATCACCTTGAAAGACATCAGCCAGGCCACGTCCTTCACCCGCACGTCCATCTACAACTATTTTCAGACCAAAGAAGAAATTTTTCTGGCCCTGCTCCAGCGAGAATATGACCTCTGGCGCCAGGACCTCCTGGTCCTGCTGGACACCCATGAGGCCATGACGGCGGACGCCTTCGCCGCCGCCCTGTCCCACACCCTGGCCCGGCGGGCGCGGATGCTCAAGCTTCTCTCCATGAACCACTATGATATGGAGGCCAACAGCCGCATGGAGAATCTCGTCGCCTTCAAGCGCTCCTACGGCGCCGCGATGCAGGCCGTGACCCGGTGCGTGAAAAAATTCTTTCCCCACATGCCCGCCGAAGCCGTCCAAGGCTTTCTCTACGCCTTCTTCCCCTTCCTCTTCGGCCTCTATCCCTATGCCTACGTCACGGACAAGCAGAAGGCCGCCATGGACCAGGCAGACGTTCCCTACCCCTTCCTCTCCCTCTATGACCTGACCTACCCCTGCGTCCGCAAGCTGCTGGAGGGGTTTCACTGAAACCGCAACGCCGTGGCCGATCTTCAGGCAAATTGACAAGATTGGCACAATCTGGTATACTGATCGTACTTTTATTTTCTCCAGAAAGTATTTTACGGAATGAGGGGTAGTGTGCTGTGAAAAAGAAGTTGAGTTTTCGAGAATACGTGACCGTGGCCAGTATGCTCTTCGGCATGTTCTTTGGCGCGGGGAACCTGATCTTCCCTGTGTCCATGGGCCAGCAGGCGGGCAGCCAGGTGTGGATCACGACCCTGGGCTTTCTCATCACCGGCGTTGGCCTGCCCCTGCTGGGCGTGGCAGCCCTGGGCATCAGCCAAAGCAACGGCCTGTTCGACCTGTCCAGCAAAGCCGGGCGGCCCTACGGCATGTTCTTCACCTGCGCCCTGTACCTGACCATCGGGCCTTTCTTCGCCATCCCCCGCTGCGCCACCACCTCCTTCACCGTGGGACTGGAGCAGGTGCTGCCGCAGGGCGGCAATACGCGGCTCTGCCTGCTGGCGTTCTCCGCCGCCTTCTTCG
>OLSN01003225.1_pt1 | contig 10763 bp, 9 predicted proteins | sample 1672411 | NCBI WGS metagenome assembly OLSN01 (sample SAMEA3136683, study PRJEB25190) | human gut metagenome | biome: human gut; feature: human-associated habitat; material: faeces | place: Austria | collected 2013
ATTTTGGCAGGTCGGCTTTGATTTGGATACGAACCAAGGAATAAAGAATGCACACTAGGAGAAATGCATGGATAGATTTTCAGAGAAGAGCCTTCTTTCACTTGGAGATTATTATGTGTATGGACTCATAGATCCACGCAGTAAGCAAATTTTCTATATTGGAAAAGGCACTAAAAACAGAGTATTTGAACATGAAAAAGAGAGCCTGGGCAGTCCGGATAGCGAGAAGTTGAAACTGAAGACTATTGCAGATATTAAGAATGCCGGATTTGAGGTTGAGAAAATAATCATCAATTCAAACTTAACCGAAGAAGAGGCATTTGCTGCAGAGGCATTTGCTGCAGAGGCTTCACTGATTAATGCTTTCAACTATGTTGGTGATGCGAGACTTACAAACATTGTTGCCGGACATCTTTCTGCAGAGGCTTTATCGGTTGATGAGTATGAAAGAATAAACGGTGCCGCCCCACTTGAAAAAAAAGACATCAGGCATAAAATCCTTGTCATCAAAATAAATAGACTCTACCAAAGAGGTATGGATGAGAAGGTATTATATGATGCTGTTCGTGGTGTTTGGAGAGTATCAAAGGAAAAGGTTAGAACGGTTGAGTATGTTTTTGGTGTTTACAATTCTTTGATTGTTGCCGTGTATAAGCCGTCAGAGTGGTTTGTATGTAAAGAGGCGAAGGACAGACTTCCAAGACAGGATATTGTTCTTACACCAAAAACTGAAAATAGATTATTTTTTGTGGATGAAAGATATGAGCAGGGATTTCCGTTGGATGAGAATGAATCGTTCTACATTGGAAAGTCGATAGCCGGATTGAAGTTGAATCAGTCGGCACAGAATCCGATTACATATCTGTATCCACTGGAGAAAGATAAAATTCATATTTAATGAAATTGACAAATCGGAATTTATCAGAAAATGAGGAATAGTTGAAATGGAGGCGCTATAATAACATGAAGATTGAAGGGAACCAGAAAGAACTGGATGCAATGGTAGAATTTCATAAGGGAAACCGTGTCGAGGGACTGAGACTGCAAGAAGAATTTGCAGCGGAATTTCGTAAGGAGTATAAAGACAAAGATCACTGTCCTTGCCTGAAAGCCTGTCGTTATCACGGAAACTGTAAGGAATGTGTAGCAATCCACAGAGCGCATCAGGAACATGTTCCTAATTGTATGCGACCATTGATTAATAAAAAATTGAAATTGATGTCAGAATTAACAGAGCATACCTTGGCAAATGAAATAGAAGCTCCACATGAGATTTTAAGAAAATAGGCAAGTCAAATTCAAGTTTACAGAACTGAATCAAAAGAGCTCGAAGGAGCTCTTTTTCCTTTTTTATAATAGTATCATTATGGTATAATAGAGACATTAAAATCGGAATTTGTAGAATAGAGGAATTATGATGTTTGATAAGCACAAAAGGGAATCCTTGCTATTGCGGGACTTATTAAAGAAATTGATAATTATTGTGATAGGTTCCATTGTTGCAGCCTATGGCATTACACTTGCACTGTATGCAGGATTTGGTGGCGCCACGCTCGCAGTGCTATGGCAGGGTATCGCTGAAACGTTTCACTTGAGCATCGGTATGGCATCTTTTGTTGTAGCAGTGGGGATGATTTTGTTTGCATTAATTTACGATAAAAGTCAAATCCATATTGGGACGGTGCTATATCAAATTGTATACAGCACCTGTGTAGATGTATTTGCCACCTGCCATGTCTACAGTACATATCGATGGTTCAACTTCTTTATCATGTTGCTGGGTGTTATTTTGTTTGCTGTCGGGACCGGACTATATGCGTCTGCCTCACTTGGTCGTGGCTCTTATGAAGCAGTTACTTTTGCCTTGGCAGAAAAGAACAACTGGCAAGTTAAAATTGTTCGAATAGCATTAGATATTCTGGTTGTGATAATAGGTGTTTTGCTTGGCGGGAAGTTTGGCATATGCACAATCATTACAGTTATCATTTCAGGCCCGATTATCCAATTTGTTAATGCGAAAGCAAAACGAATTTTAAAGATATAATAGCAAAGAAACCTACAACTTCCAGGTTGTAGTGATAAACAATAACATAACACAGCATCAGTCACCTAGTTGGCTGGTGCTTTTTTCGTGGGGAAATGGAGGTGGCGGGATGTATCCTGTGTCGGATGCTTTTCTGAGGGCAGTCAGGAGTAATACAAGGAAATATTTCTGGACGGGTACGATCGTTACCAGAGGCGGAATGACGTATGAGTTCGGGGCGAAGGAGATTGTGAAGGGTTCCGGGTATATTTCCAGGCAGTGCTGCGGGAGTACGGAGATTGAACTGGGGACGGTGTATGCGGCGGAGATGGGGATCACGCTTCTGAGTGATATTGACAGGTACACGCTGGAGGATGCTCAGGTGACGCTGGTGTTTCATCTGGTGCTGGCGGATGGTTCCGTGGAAGATGTGCCGATGGGAGTTTTTGAGGTCAGCGAGGCGAACCGTCTGGCGAAGTGCCTGGAACTGAAAGCATATGATTTTATGCTGCGGTTTGATAAGAGTTTTAACGGGTTTGAGACTGTGGGGACTGCTTATGATTTTATTGCTTTATGTTGTAAGATGTGCAAAGTGGAGTTTGCACATAAGAGGGCGGAGATTGATGCCATGCCGAATGGCGGGGTGACGCTTTCTGTTTATACTGAAAATGATATTGAGACCTGCCGGGACGTGCTGTTTTATGTGGCACAGGTTCTGGGAGGTTTCTTTATTATTAACAGGGAGGGGAAGCTGGAGCTGAGAAAGTACGGGAAGGATCCTGTGATGAAGGTGGAGCAGAGACACCGGTTTTCTTCCAGCTTTTCGGATTTTATTACCAGGTACACGGCAGTGAGTTCCACCAACAAGCAGACGCAGATTGCAGAGTATTATGCTCTGAATCCGGATAATGGGCTGACCATGAATCTGGGGGTGAATCCGCTTCTGCAGTTTGGGTTAAAAGAGACCAGGGAGATGCTGTGCAGGAATATCCTGGCAGATCTGTCCGTGATCCGGTATGTGCCGTTTGATTCGGATACCATCGGGAACTCTGCTCTGGATCCGGGGGATGTGCTGACATTTGCAGGAGGACAGGCGGATGAGGGACAGATCACCTGTATCACTTCCATCAGACAGAAGATCGGGGGAAAGCAGAGTCTGAAATGTGTGGGGAAGAACCCGAGGCTGGCTCAGGCAAAGTCAAGTAATGACAAGAATATTTCGGGGCTGCTGAACCAGATTGAAGACAATGCGAAGACTGGGAAGATCGGGATCCACACGTTTACCAATGCTTCCGCGCATGAGATCGGGCAGACGAAGGTGAAGCTGATCAGTATCCAGTTTGCTTCTTCTGAGGAAAACCATATGCAGTTTTTTGCACAGGTTGTTGTGGATGTGGCTGCGGATCCGGTGGAACGGTCTGCGGAGGCTTCCGGGACTGTGGTGATTCCGTTTCCGGGCGGAAGCGGCGGAACTGGAAGTGGTACGGGTGGTTCTAATGGAACCGGGGAGGCATCGGATGCAGGAAGTTCTGAAAATGATGTGACTGGGAATGGGGCTGGAAATACTTCCGGGAATGCGGATGCTGGAAGTACGGATGATGCTTCTGGCGGAGCAGATGCAGGATCCGGGAGTGGTTCGGAGGTTTCGGTGGATGTGAGCCTGCCGGTGAAGTGGCAGGAAGACGGACAGGCGGTCTGCCATGTGGTCTTTGAATTTAACAATGAGGAGATCGTGGAGCACTGTCCGGTGGAGACCTGGCATTCCGGGAAACATATTTTGTCACTGTATTATCCCATTGAGAAGATCGTTGTCAATTATACGAATACGTTCAATGTGTATCTCTGGATGGAGAATGGCAACGGGACGGTTGATGTGGGAGACTGCATTGCTTCTGTCAGCGGACAGGCAATGGCTGCAGGGGAAGCCTGGGACGGAAAACTTGAGGTGGAAGATTATACTACGAGATTTGCCATTGGCGGAGGCCTGAATGTAAATGGCTTCCGGGAATCGCTGTCCATGCAGATGAAGGAAACGGTGAACAGAGGCTTTGAGGTGTATTTTGCTGAGAGAGCTGGAATCAGCGGTTTCTGCAGGCCGGTAGAAATGGAGGGTGTGTGATGAGGTTGAAAGGTGAGATGGTCATTGAACTGACCGATACGAATACGGGTGCGGTGGAAACCGTGCAGGAGACGAACATGATCACGGAGGCAGTGAATAATATTCTGGGGCTGAATCCCATGGGGATTTATCTGAAAGCCAGCGGGGAGTATGACAATTCTGTTCTGTGGAACGGGACGCTGCTTCCCATCTGCCCGAACATGATCGGGGGGATCCTGCTGTTTCCGGCAGCGCTGGAAGAAAAGGCGGACCATATTTACGAGCAGGGGCAGAACCTGCCTGTGGCTTATGCTTCCAATAATGTTAATTCCGGTTCCAATGTGGCAAGGGGAAGCCTGAACCAGACGGAGAGCAAGAAGCTGGACAATGGATATAAGTTCGTGTGGGAGTTTACGCCCAGCCAGGGGAATGGGAATATTGCAGCGGTGGCACTGACCAGTGCCCTGGGCGGGCAGAATGCTTTTGGCAGTGCGGCAGGGGATGCCAGCACATTTCTGCTTCTGAAAAAGGTGGATATCGGGGATATCCCGAAGGCGAAGCAGATGACACTGTTTGAGGCAGTGGAGCTGGATTTTGAAAAGAACCTGCTGTATTCCATCACCTTTGGGACTTCCAGTGTGACCATTACGAAGATCCGGATTCCGGTGTTTAATATCGGGCTGAATGAGAAGCTGGACGATACCACTTATACCGTACTGGAAGAGCAGACACTGACAACGGAAAGCTTTACGTTCCTGGGGGATTATACAAAGTATGGGGAATTTATGGACGGGCATGACGGATACTGGTATGGATTTTCCAATGAGCCGAATTCTTCCGGGGATGCGAAGATGGTGTGGATCCGGATCTCCAAAAAGGATTATTCCTTTACGGAGGGCAGCTGGACACTGTCCAAGGCAAAGCTGTCGGAAGTGGGCACAAGGGCAAAGGACGGTTCCTATCCGGAGCGGAATGTAAAATGCTGTGTGAGGAAGGGGTATCTGTATGTGCTTTCTTATGATAAGAAGGGAGTTTATAAGATCAATGTTGCAAATTCAGCGGATGTGACGCTGATTCCGCTGGGCTTTACTTCCAAGCTGAAATCCCTTGGGGAGGCCGGTTCCTGTGAGGTGTATATGACACTTCTCGGGGACATGATCGTGGCAGGGGATTTCCAGATCACGGCGGATGACAGGGTGATCAAAACACAGGGGAGTGCAAGGTTTGAAGCCATGGCAACGCCTTTGTTCCAGTATAAGAATTTTGTGTTTATGTGGGGCGGCAGTTACGGGAAGGAGCACAGGTGTGCTTATCTTCTGACGCCGTATCTGGCAAGTATCAATAATCTAGGTTCAGCGGTGGTGAAGAATACGGACAAGACGATGAAGATCACGTATACGCTGACGGAGGAAACAATGTAGGTCTTTCTGCCGCAGGGCATGAAGATAGAAAACTTATTTATGGCAGTTCTCAGAAATGGGGGCTGCTTTTTTCATGGGAGGAGGATTCTGGCATGAAGGAATTTTGGAACTTTATTCAGATGGTTTTTATGGCTGTAGGCGGATGGCTGGGCTGGTTTATGGGAGGCTGTGACGGGCTTCTGTATGCCCTGATTGCTTTTGTGGTGATCGATTACCTGACCGGGGTGATGTGTGCTTTTGCGGACCATACGCTTTCCAGTGAGGTGGGATTCCGGGGGATCTGCAGGAAGGTGCTGATCTTTCTGCTGGTGGGAATGGCGAATATTCTGGATGTGTCCGTGATCGGGAACGGATCCGTGCTGAGGACAGCGGTGATCTTTTTCTATATTTCCAATGAAGGTGTGAGTTTGTTGGAGAATGCAGGGCATCTGGGTCTGCCGATCCCGAAGAAGATGCAGGAGGTGCTGGAGCAGCTGCATGACAGAGGGGAAGGAAGTGATGGGGAATGAGACTGATTGAGAGTTTTCTGACAAAAAATCCCTGCTATACTGCAGGGAGAATGATTACAGTGAAGGGCCTGATGCTTCATTCGGTTGGATGTCCGCAGCCGAGGGCACAGGTCTTTCTTGATTCCTGGAATAATGCTTCTTTTGGAAGTGCCTGTGTGCATGGTTTTATTGATGGGAATGATGGAACTGTGTATCAGACACTGCCATGGAATCACAGGGGATGGCACTGTGGTTCCGGTAGTAAGGGAAGCGGAAATAACACGCATATTGGTGTGGAGATGTGTGAGCCTGCCTGTATCCGGTATACCAGCGGATCAGGTTTTACCTGCTCCGATCTGGCGAAGGCAAGGGCATCTGCAGTGCGGACGTATGAAGCAGCGGTGGAGTTGTTTGCCATGCTTTGTAAGAAGTTTGGTCTGGATCCTCTGGCAGATGGTGTGGTGATTTCCCATCGAGAGGGACATGCAAGGGGAATTGCTACAAATCATGGAGATCCGGAGCATCTGTGGAAAGGTCTGGGACTGCCTTATACGATGGATGGCTTCCGGAAAGCTGTGAAGGCTGCTATGTCTGGGAAAGCTGAAGGGACGCAGGCTTCTGTGTTTCTGGGGCTTTCCGATGAAAAGGCAGCGGAGCGGATTGGAGTGCTGTGTGCAGAGGATATGAAAACCAGTGGGATTCTGGCATCTGTGTCTGCGGCACAGTTTATTCTGGAATCGGGTTATGGCAGGACGGAACTGGCGCAGAAGGCAAATAACTGCTTTGGAATGAAATGTATGCTGTCTGGGAATAGCTGGGGCGGAAGTGCCTGGGATGGAACCAGTAAGTACCGGAAGAAAACGCAGGAGGATGATGGAACTGGAAAGCTGTACACGGTAACTGCGGATTTTCGGAAGTATGCCTGTGTGGAACAGTCCATTGCGGATCATTCTGCTTATCTGCTGGGAGCGATGAATGGGAAGAAAAAGAGATATGAGGGGCTGGCTGGAGAAAAAGATTACCGGAAGGCTGTTCAGATTATTAAGGATGGCGGTTATGCAACGGACAGTTTTTATGTGCAGAAGATCTGTATTATTATTGAGAAGCATGGCCTGACAAGATTTGATGGTGTGAAGACTGAAAAAGAGGTCTGGTACCGTGTGCGGAAAAGCTGGCAGGATGCGGAGAGTCAGGTGGGGGCATTTAAGGTGTTGGAAAACGCAAAGAAGTGTGCAGACGAGCATCCGGGGTTTTCGGTGTTTGATGAGAATGGAAAGGCAGTGTACAGTTCCGTGGATAAGAAGCAGGAAGAGGTGTTTCGTCCGTATCTGGTTCGTGTGGAGATTCCGGATCTGAATATCCGGAAGAAGCCGGGAACGGATCAGAGGAAGATTGGGAAATATACGGGTGCTGGCTGTTTTACTATTGTTGACGAGGCTGATGGTGTCGGAGCATCAAAGTGGGGGCTACTGAAAGCATATGAGAAAGAGCGGAATGGGTGGATCTCGCTGGATTATGTGACGAGGATGAAATAAGTGAGTGATGAGGCTTTGCATTGCGGCGGTGGTCGTGGTGTGAAGCCTTTTTTTGTTAGGGCAAAGCCCTGTTTGCCATTGTGGAGTTTTTCGTTGATTCGAAAAACGGAGCTTTTGGTCGCTTTCAATATAACATCCGGAATCGAGGTATCTTTTTTTTCTGCAAAATCACGAACTTTGCTCATTTATAGATATCAGAAAAAGGAAGATACTTTGAGGAATCTTTACGAAAAGAAAAAAGAGAAGTTAATCTCATATATCTGCTTCTTGGCTAGTTTGGGATTAAAAGTAACAATCCTTTTTTCTGTTATCTTGAACTTTTTAATTTTTCCTGTTTCGGAGTCCTTGAATTTATATTCAAACTCATCTACACATTCTTTGATGCGGTATAAAAGTATTAAGCAGTTAAAAACAAAAATCCAAGAAGATATTTACTAATCTTATTGACATAGAACAAAAAATGAATATAATCATAGTTGAACAACTATTCAACTAAAATTATACGAGGTAAGTGTATGCCTAAACCGTCTTATATTTGTAATTGCGATGTAATTCATGAGGATATTGTGAATGATGTGAAATCCAAGATGCAGCCAAAAGATGATTATATCCAGTTGGCTTCTTTGTTTAAGCTATTTGGAGATGGAACTAGAGTACAAATCTTACACGCTCTAGAACAGAGTGAGATGTGTGTATGTGATCTTGCAGTGCTACTGGGGGTAACAAAATCTGCAATTTCGCATCAGTTAAAGGCATTACGCCTAGCGAATCTGGTAAAATTCCGTAAAGAAGCACAGATAGTTTACTACTCGCTGGCAGATGATCATGTGAAAGAGATTATTGACAAGGGATTTGAGCATCTTTGGCAGAAATAATATTTTTTAACATTATAGTTGAGTAATTGAACAATTAAACAAATTATAAGGAGATTATCATGAAACGCATATTTCTATTAAAAGGGTTGGACTGTCCAAATTGTTCCGCAAAAATTGAAAAAGAAGTCGGAGAGTTGGATGGAGTGCAATCCTCAGTGGTAAATCTGATGAAGCAGACGCTTACAATCAATGTTACTCAGACAGCCGCAGATACGATAGCCAGTCAGATTGAAACGATTGTTCATAGTCATGAGCCCGATGTAGAAGTTTCTGAAATTGTACAGGAATCTTATATACCGGAAAAAAAGCAGGAGGCCAATGAATCCTATAACAATGAGGATAAGAAGTTGACAGTTCGTTTAGCGACTGGTGCAGCAATCTATGCCATTGGTATGGCATTGACTGTTTTTGCGAAAGTGCCACTGCCTATCGAGTTAGCTTTTCTCATTGTTTCTTATGTTATTCTTGGTGGAGATGTTGTATGGCAGGCTGTGAGGAACATTTCAAAGGGGCGTGTATTTGATGAACATTTTTTGATGAGTGTTTCTACGATTGGGGCTTTTGTCATTGGTGAATATCCAGAAGCAGTTGCTGTTATGCTATTCTATCAGGTAGGTGAATTTTTTCAGTCATTGGCTGTTAAGCGTTCCAGAAAATCTATATCAGACTTAATGGATATACGTCCAGATTCTGCTACAGTAAGAAGAAATGGGGAATTGATTACCATATCTCCAGAAAATGTCTCCATTGGTGAGATTATTATTGTAAAGCCTGGTGAAAAAATTCCATTAGACGGTGTGGTATTGGATGGAGATTCTATGCTGGATACAAGGGCCTTAACAGGAGAATCAGTTCCGAGAAGTGTTCATAAAGGAGACGAAGCACTTTCCGGTTGTATGAATCAGACGGGTGTCTTAATGATTAAGACAACAAAAGCATTTGGTGAATCTACGGCTTCAAAGATTATTGATCTTGTGGAAAATGCGTCAAGCCGAAAAGCACCAACAGAAAATTTTATTACTACATTTGCACGTTATTATACACCTGTGGTTGTAATCTTAGCAGCTTTTCTGGCGATTCTGCCACCGATCATTCTTGGCGGAGGCTGGACAGAGTGGATTCGCAGAGGATTTGTTTTCCTTGTGGTATCTTGCCCATGTGCATTGGTCATTTCAATCCCGCTGACTTTCTTCGGAGGTATTGGTGCGGCATCTAAACGAGGTGTTCTTGTAAAAGGAAGTAATTATTTAGAGGCGCTTAATAATGTCAGCGTTATTGTGTTCGATAAAACCGGAACACTTACAAAAGGTGTTTTCAATGTGACGGATATTTTGCCTGCAAATGGATTTTCAAAAGAACAGGTTCTGGAGTATGCGGCAGAGGCAGAGAGTTTTTCTAACCATCCTATTGCAAAATCCATTCTTGCTGCTTATGGAAAAGAAATGGATCAGTCAGTGATTTCTGATTATAAGGAAATTTCAGGATATGGAATCAGTGTAATGGCAGGGGAAAAGAAAGTTTTTGCTGGCAATACGAAACTTATGGATACAGAATGTATAGAGTACACAACCTGTGAAAAAGCAGGTACAAAAGTTTATTTGGCTGTAGATGGTCAATATGCAGGATGTATTTTGATAACAGATGAAGTGAAGCCGGACAGTAAAAAAGCAATTTCTGACCTGAAACATATCGGCGTGGAAAAAACAGTCATGCTTACCGGTGATGATGAAAAAATTGGGAAGTCTGTTGCAGAAGAATTGCAGTTGGATGAATATTATGCACAGCTGCTTCCTGACCAAAAAGTGGAAAAGGTTGAGCTTTTAGATGGTAAAAAGAGACTGGGAAGCAAATTGGCTTTTGTTGGTGATGGTATCAATGACGCTCCTGTCCTTGCCCGTGCAGATGTTGGTATTGCAATGGGTGGGCTTGGTTCGGATGCGGCCATTGAAGCAGCAGATGTAGTTCTGATGACAGATGAACCGTCTAAGCTGGTGGACGCGATTGAAGTAGCAAAAGCGACAAAACAGATTGTCATGCAGAATATAGTGATTGCTCTTGGGATTAAGAGTGTGTTCCTGATTCTTGGCGCTCTTGGTATTGCGGGAATGTGGGAAGCTGTATTTGGTGATGTAGGCGTTACCATAATTGCTGTTTTGAACGCAATGAGAATTTTGAAAAAATAGGAAATGAGGTGGGAATGTGAAACGAAAACTGATTCTGTTAGTTGTTACGATTGTTTTTCTTGTAGGTTTTGGTGTCATTTTACATTCACCGCCTTCTATGATTGATGCAGTCACAGGAGCAACACCGAAGTCAAAAAAGG
>OLSN01003228.1_pt1 | contig 10755 bp, 7 predicted proteins | sample 1672411 | NCBI WGS metagenome assembly OLSN01 (sample SAMEA3136683, study PRJEB25190) | human gut metagenome | biome: human gut; feature: human-associated habitat; material: faeces | place: Austria | collected 2013
CCGAGAACAGCGGCATGACCCTGCACAAGCTCAACGGCACCTCCTGCGGCACCGGCGACATCAAGGCCGTGCTCAAGGATATCGGCACGCTGGCAGCGGCGGGCGGCATCCTGCTGTATCTGGACGAGATCCAGTACCTGAACAAAAAGCAGCAGCAGAGCCTGCTGGAATGCATTGAGGACGGTTCGGTGACGCTGATCGCATCCACTACCGAGAACCCCTATTTTTACATTTATAATGCACTGCTGTCCCGCTGCACGGTGTTCGAGTTCAAGTCGCTCTCCGCAGCAGACGTGGAGCGCGGGCTGCACAACGCGGTGAAGAAGCTCTCCGAAGGCGAGGACACCGAGGTCTGCATGGACGAGGACGCCTGCTCTTACCTTGCTGAGAGCGCGGGCGGTGACCTGCGCAAGGCGCTGGGCTGCCTGGATTTTGCGGTGACGGCGGCACCGGTCGAGGACGGCAAAAAACACATCACGCTGGAAATGATCCAGCAGGTCACCCGCCGCACGGCTATGCGCTATGACCGGGAGGGCGACGACCACTACGACATCGTGTCGGCCTACCAGAAGTCCATGCGCGGCTCCGACCCCAACGCGGCCCTCCACTACCTGGCCCGTCTGCTGGAAGCAGGCGACCTGCCCTCGGCCTGCCGCCGGTTGATGGTCTGCGCCTGTGAGGACGTGGGCCTTGCATACCCGCAGATCATCCCCATCGTCAAGGCAGCAGTGGACGCAGCCAACATGGTGGGTCTGCCGGAAGCCCGGCTCCCGCTGGCCGATGCCGTCATTCTCGTGGCAACCAGCCCGAAATCCAACAGCGCCCACGACGCCATCAATGCGGCCATCGCCGATGTGCAGGCGGGGCGTACCGGCCCCATCCCGCGCCAGCTGCAGAACAAGCACTTTGACGGCGAAGATGCTGCCGTCAAGGGCCAGAACTACAAGTACGCCCACGACTATGAGAACCACTGGGTGGACCAGCAATATCTGCCCGACCTGCTCAAGGACGTGAAATACTATACGTTCGGCGACAACCGCACCGAACAGGCCGCCCGGGCCTACTGGGCGAAGATCAAGGGGGAAGACAAGCTCTGAACCCGGCCTTTATCCCGATATACACCCCATCATAAAAAGGAGAAAGACCATGCGTTATTCCAAACAGCGCGAGCTGGTACTGCAGAAAGTGGAGCAGCTCTGCGACCACCCTACTGCCGAGGAGATTTTCGACCTCGCAGCCAAGGAATGTCCCGGCCTGAGCCTTGGTACCGTCTACCGCAACCTCAACAGTCTCGTAGATGCAGGCCGCGTCCGCCGCGTCTCCATCCCGGGCAAGGCTGACCGCTTCGACCACACTCTGGGCTGGCACAGCCACCTCTACTGCAACTGCTGCGGCGGCGTCGTGGACGCTGACGTGGACGAAAAGCAGGTGATGAAGCTGGTGCGCAACCAGAAGGGCGTCGTGCAGGACTGCGCCGTGGTGCTGTTCGGCCTGTGCGAGGCGTGCGCCGGCAAGCAGGCTCAGTAAAAATAAACTCTTGCCCTCCAAGGCCAAAAAGGGTATACTATAAAGAGCTTTCTTTATAGTATCAGTATGTCTGCTGCCGGAGGTGTGTCCCCAGCGGCAGAGAAGGATGGTTTCATTGGAGTACATAGCATTTGAACATAACAACGCGGCGGCAGAGCTGGTCAAGCTGGCCTATGACACCCCGCCGCTGGCCTTCGTCCACAGCTACGGCTGCCAGCAGAATGTCAACGATGGCGAGCGCATCAAGGGTGTGCTGATGGACATCGGCTACGGCCTGTGTGACAAACCTGAGGACGCCGACCTCATCCTTTTCAACACCTGCGCCGTCCGTGAGCACGCCGAACAGCGTGTTTTCGGTAACGTGGGCGCTCTCAAGGGCCTGAAAGAGAAGAAGCACGGCCTCATCATCGGCCTCTGCGGCTGCATGGCCAACCAGAAGCACGTTGTAGAAAAGCTGCGCCAGAGCTACCCCTACGTGGACCTCGTGTTCGGTGTGGACGGCATCGACACGCTGCCCCAGCTCATCGCTCAGAAATTGCAGAAGCACAAGCGGGTGCTCATGGAGCCGGCTCAGCGCCCCGTCATCGTGGAGAATATCCCCATCCGCCGTGAGAGCGAGTTCCGTGCCTGGCTGCCCATCATGTATGGCTGTGACAACTTCTGCACCTACTGCATCGTGCCTTACGTCCGCGGCCGCGAAAAGAGCCGCAAGCCCGGCGACATCCTCGCCGAGTTCAAGGGTCTCGTGGAGGCAGGATATAAGGAGATCACCCTTCTGGGCCAGAATGTCAACAGCTACGGCAAGGGCCTCGAGGAGCAGGTGGATTTCTCCGACCTGCTCAACCTGCTCTGCACCGTCCCGGGCGACTACCACATCCGTTTCATGACCAGCCACCCGAAGGACGCCAGCTTCAAGCTCATCGACACCATCGCGGCCCAGCCGAAGATCTGCAAGCATCTGCATCTGCCGGTGCAGTGCGGCTCTGACCGTCTGCTCGTCCAGATGAACCGTCACTATACCGTGGAGCACTACCTCGAACTCATCGAGTATGCCCGGAAGAAGGTCCCCGGCATTACCTTCTCCAGCGACATCATCGTGGGCTTCCCCGGTGAGACCGAAGAGGACTTCCAGAAGACCCTTGAGCTGGTGCAGAAGGTGGGCTATATGCAGCTGTTCACCTTCATCTACTCCAAGCGCACCGGCACCAAGGCGGCAGATATGCCCGACCCCACCCCTCGCAAGGAGAAGACCGACCGTATGACCCGCCTGCTCAAAGTTCAGGACGACATCGCAATGGCCCTCGTGAAGGCTCAGGTAGGCCAGACCGTCCGCGTCCTCGTGGAGGGCTATGGCCGCAATGAAGGCACCCTCTCGGGCCGTCTCGACAACAACCTTACCGTCGAGTTCAAGGCTGACCCCGCCCTCATGGGCAGCTATGCGATGGTGCGCCTCACGGGCGCCCGTGCCACCGTCCTGCTGGGCGAATTGGTTGAATAATGATATTCTGGATACACCATCCTAATATATAACACAGGAACGATAAAAGGAGACTATTACAATGGATTGCATCGACCTTTTCAAGCGTGCCGCCATGGCACTTCAGACCGACTCCCGCTATCTGGCTATGGACCAGGCCCGCAAGATGAACGACAAGGACGAGGAACTGCAGAACCTCATCGGCGAGTTCAATCTGGCCCGTATGGACCTGAACAACGAGATCGGAAAGCCCGAGCGCAGCGATGAGCGCATCGCCGAGCTGAACCAGAAGGTGAACGACCTCTACGGCAAGATCATGGCCGATGACGGCATGGTGGCCTACAACGAGGCAAAGCGCGACTGCGAGGCCCTCGTGAACTATATCGACGCCATCATCAACACTGCAATGAACGGCGGCGACCCCATGACCGTGCAGGAGCCTTCCGCTTCCTGCACCGGTAGCTGCTCCACCTGCGGCGGCTGCCACTAAGGCTTAAACCATGAAACACAAAACGCGGCTGTGCAATGCAGGGCCGCGTTTTGCTTGCAACAGGCGGTTTTGGATGGCAAACCGACAACTAGGGGAGGAAGGTGAACGGTCATGGCAGAGCTTTCGCCCATGATGCAGCAATATCTGGAGATCAAAAAACAACATAAGGATGAGATTCTATTCTACCGCATCGGTGACTTCTACGAGATGTTCTTCGACGATGCGCTCACAGCTTCGCGGGAGTTGGATCTGACCCTCACGGGCAAGCAGTGCGGCCTTGAAGAGCGCGCGCCCATGTGCGGCGTACCATTCCATAGCTACGAGGGCTATGTGGCCCGCCTCATCTCGAAGGGCTATAAGGTCGCCATCTGTGAGCAGGTGGAAGACCCGGCAAAGGCCAAGGGCCTCGTCAAGCGCGACATCATCCGCGTGGTCACGCCCGGCACCGTCATTGAGAGCAGTATGCTTCAGGATGACAAAAACAACTACATTGCGAGTATTTTCCTGAAAGGCGGCGCAGCAGGTCTCTGCTTCGCGGACGTTTCCACCGGCACGGCCCATATCACAGAGCTCAAGCGGGAGAAGATCGCCCCGGCGGTCATTGCGGAACTCTGCCGCTACAACCCCAGCGAGGTGCTGATGAATCCGGGCCTGCTGGACTGCCGGGAGATCACTGCCTACATCAAAAAAAATATGAACTGTGCCGTCGAGCTGGTGGAAGAGGAGCGGTACGCCCCGGGCCTCGTGGCCATCTCCCTCGAGAACCAGTTTGGCCGCGACTGGGCCGCAAAGACCGGTATCACAGAAGACGGCCTTGTCCGCTTTGCAATGGCCGCGCTGCTGGAATATCTCCATGATACGCAAATTAAAGGCGTCGAGCGCCTGAAAACGGTCATCACATATAATGAAGCTCAGTTCATGCGGCTGTCGCAGGTCACCCGGGCCAACCTCGAGCTCACCGAGACGCTGCGGGGCCGCGAAAAGCGGGGAACGCTGCTCTGGGTGCTGGACAAGACCAGCACCGCCATGGGCAAGCGGATGCTCCGCAGCTGGATCGAGCAGCCGCTCATTTCCAGCGCCGCCATCAACCGCCGCCTCAACGCGGTGGAAAGCCTTGTGAACCAGACCATGCAGCGGGGCGATTTGATCGAACAGCTCCACTACATCGCCGACCTCGAGCGCCTGATGACCCGCGCGGTCTACGGCTCCGCCACCCCCAAGGAGATCTACACGATGGCCCAGACCTGTGAGCGCCTGCCGGAACTGCGGGCGCAGGCCGAGAGCTGCAGCTGCCCGGAGTTGACTGCGCTTGCGGGACAAATCGACCTGCTGGATGACGTGAAGACGGCCATCCTTGCCGCCATCGACCCGGAAGCGCCCTCCACCCTCAAGGACGGCGGCGTCATCGCCAAAGGCTACCACCCCGAGGTAGACGAGCTGCGCTCCATCCGGGACAACACCAAGGGCGTCCTCGCCCAGCTGGAAACGCGCCTGCGGCAGGAGACCGGCATCCCCAAGCTGAAAATCGGCTACAATCACGTCTTCGGCTACTACATCGAAGTCAGCAACTCCTATAAATCCATGGTCCCCGAGACCTATATCCGCAAGCAGACCCTCACCTCCGGTGAGCGCTATATCACCCAGGAGCTGAAAGAGCTGGAAAGCAAGATTTTAGGTGCGCATGAGCGTCTCATTGCGCTGGAGCATCGGCTCTTCTCGGAACTGCTGGAAACGATCGGCGGTCAGCTCGACCGCATCCAGCGGACGGCAAATGCTGTGGCCGAGCTGGACGTGCTGGCGGCGCTGGCGCAGGTGGCCGCTGAAAACAACTACTGCCGCCCTGTGGTGGATGACAGCGACGAGCTTACCATCACCGAGGGCCGCCACCCGGTGGTCGAGCAGATGCTGAAAGGCAGCCTCTTCGTCCCCAACGATACCAGGCTCAACTGCACCACTGACCGCTGTCTCATCATCACTGGCCCGAATATGGCAGGCAAATCGACGTATATGCGCCAGAACGCCCTTATCGCTCTGATGGCACAGATCGGCTCCTTCGTCCCAGCGTCCAGCTGTCATGTGGGCGTCGTGGATGCCATCTTTACCCGCATTGGCGCATCGGACGACCTTGCCGCCGGCCAGTCCACCTTCATGGTCGAGATGACCGAAGTGGCCGAAATTCTCAAGAACGCCACACCCAAGAGCCTCGTTGTGCTGGACGAAATTGGCCGCGGCACCTCTACTTTCGACGGCATGAGCATCGCCCGGGCCGTCGTGGAGCATATCTCCGACCCGGCCAAGGGCCTCGGCTGCAAGACCCTCTTCGCCACCCATTACCACGAGCTGACTGACCTGGAAGGGGCCATCGAGGGCGTCAAAAACTACAACATCGCGGTCAAAAAGAGGGGAGAGGACATCACTTTCCTCCGCCGCATCATTCGCGGCCCCGCCGACGACAGCTACGGCATCGAGGTGGCGAAGCTGGCCGGTCTGCCCGGCACCGTGACGCGCCGCGCCCACGAGGTGCTGCGCACTCTGGAAGCGTCTGCCCCGAAGAACAAGGTGGAGCAGATGGATTTCGACGCCCTGCAGGAGTATTCTTCGCCTGCCGTCCCCAGCGAGATGATGGAAAAGCTCGAGGCACTGGACGTTGAGACCCTGACCCCCATCGAGGCACTGAACTTCCTGTATGAGCTGAAAAAGACCCTGAGCGGCAGCCTGAATGGCTGATTTTATTTGAAACGGAGGGAAACGAATGGCAGAGATACACGTTCTCGACAAGCACACGGCAGAACTTATTGCCGCCGGTGAGGTGGTTGAGCGGCCCGCATCGGTCGTCAAGGAGCTTCTGGAAAACTCCATCGACGCCGGTGCGTCTCAAATCACCGTCTCAATCGAGTCGGGCGGCGTTCGTCTGATTGAAATTAGCGACAACGGCACCGGCATCGAGGCAAAATACATTCCCACGGCTTTCATCCGCCATGCCACCAGTAAGATTCGGACGGAAGACGACCTCACCAGCATCCACACGCTTGGATTCCGCGGCGAAGCATTGGCCTCTATCGCCAGCGTGGCCCGCGTCGAAGTGCTCACCCGCACCGAGGCCGACGAGTGCGCTTCCCTCTACCGTATCGAGGGCGGGGAAGAGCAGCCCATCGAGCCGGGTGCGCGAGGCGTCGGCACCACCATCCGGGTCTGTGACCTCTTTTTCAATACTCCTGCCCGGATGAAATTCCTCAAAAAGGATTCTAGCGAGGGCACTTTCGTGGCCGACATCGTGGGCCATGTGGCCCTGAGCCACCCCGAGGTGAGCTTCAAGTTCATCCGCGAAGGCAAACTGCAGTATGTCACCCCCGGTGACGGCCAGCTCCGCAGCGCGGCTTATGCCGTGCTGGGCCGGGAGTTCAGCCGTGACCTCGTGGAGGTTGATAACCGTGAGGGTGTTTACCGGGTCTGGGGGCTCATCACCCAGCCCCGCAGCTGCCGCGCCAGCCGCAGTATGCAGTATTTCTATATCAATGGCCGCTATGTCCGCAACCGCACCATGATGGCGGGCATGGAGATGGCGTTCAAGGGTACCACGATGCAGGGAAAGTTTCCTGGAGGGATCTTGCTTCTTGAGATGCCTGCCGACCTTGTGGATGTCAACGTCCATCCGGCAAAAACAGAAGTCCGCTTTGCCCGGGAAAACGACATCTTCGACCTCGTCTACCATGCTGTCAAGCTGGCGCTGAGCCAGCCTGGTACAGGGGAAAGACAGTTCGTCTTTGACAGTGAGAAAGAAAATAATGTATCCAACAAACATGAAAACAGCGGAAATAAAGAAGAAAATGCTGTAAAGAGTAATAACTTTACAGGACTTTCAGCGGTGATTTCGGGTCAGGCAGAGCCGGGAAGCCTGCCGCACCCGGAGGAAAAACCTCTCCGCCCAGCGGCACCGGCAGCGTCTGTGACACCCCGCACGACACAGCCCTCTGCCCCGGAGCGGGACATCCTCCCGCTGCCCGTAAAAGCCCCGGAAAAGGCTGCGCCGGCATCGGAACACACATGGACAACGGTTGCGGCCTTCGAGCCTCTTCCGATGAACGCTGCCCTTCACAGTCCTGAGCCGCCGCAGAAGGAAAGTGTCCTTGAGCCGCCGCCCTTCCGGGCTGCATCCAGTGAGTCACAGCTGGACATCGAGGCAGACATCGACCTGCCGGATGTCACTCGCGATCACATGGCCGCGTGGGAGCCTGTCTCGGAAGAACCGGAGCGTCCGCCGCTGCCGGAGGCTTCGGATGAACCTCAGCAGAGCGCAGCCCCGGAGCAGCTGGGCTTTGACGTTCAGGATGGCCCGGAGCCTCTGCGGTATGTGGGCGAGATCTTCCGAACCTATATCCTCGCGGAGCGGGGCGACGAGATCTGCATCATTGACAAGCACGCCGCCCATGAGCGTCAGCTCTTCGAGAAACTGGCCGCCCACTACGGCGATGTTCCCAGTCAGCTTCTCCTGGAGCCGCTGGTGGTGGAACTCTCCGCCGAGGAAAAGACCGCTCTGCTGGCCAACCTCGACCTGCTGGAAAGCGCCGGCCTCGAGGTGAGCGATTTTGGCGGCAGCTCGGTCTGCCTGCGCTCGGTCCCCGCTGATGTGGAGCAGAGCAGTGCCGAAGATTTGTTGGTCGAGCTGGCGGCAAAGCTGGCCCACGGCAGCCGCGACGCTCTGAACGAGCGGACAGAGTGGGTGCTCCATTCCATCTCCTGCCGCGCCGCCATCAAGGCGGGCGACCACACCTCGCCGCAGGAGCTGATGGCGCTGGCCGAAAAAATTCTCTCCGGCGAAGTGCCGCCCTTCTGCCCCCATGGGCGCCCCTGCGTTCTCAAACTCACCCGAAAGGAGCTGGAAAAGCAGTTTGGCCGAATCGTGTGATAAAAATCAGAAGCATCCGGTGCTGGCCGTCGTCGGCCCCACTGCCACCGGCAAGACCGCTCTCGGCGTGGCGCTGGCCGAAGCTTTCGAGGGCGAAGTCATCAGCGCCGACTCGATGCAGATCTATAAAGGATTAGACGTCGGTACGGCGAAGGTTGCGCCCGAAGAGACCCACGGCATCCCGCACCATGCGGTGGATATTCTGGAGCCGGATGAGCCCTTCAGCGTGGCGGATTTCGTGACGTTGGCCGGAACGCTCGAGGCGGACATTTCCGCCCGGGGCCGTCTGCCTATCCTCGTGGGCGGCACGGGCCTCTATGTCCAGAGCTTTTTGTACGGTGTCCGCTTCGCCGCCGAGAAGACGCCGGACGGCCTGCGGGAACAGCTGGCCGCAGAGATGGCGGAAAAAGGCCCGGATGAGGACGCGGTAGACAAGGGCGTTCTCGGGCCAGAGGCTGTCCAGAATGGCCGTGCCCAGCCGCTCGGTGAGGACAGCCAGAGCCGTGGAAATAATGCCCTGGATCACCAGGGACACCAGCAGCCCCACAGGCTCCCGGTCCAGCTTGTCCGCTTTGTTGATCTGCACCAGCAGGAAGATGGCGGGAATCACGGCGGCGGCAATCAGAATGGGATTGCCATAAAGCAGGTACATCATTTGCTTTCCTCCACCTTTTCCCGAATGGCCGCGGCGAGCTGGCACTCCGCCTCATAGGGGCAGACACCGAAATTGCAGTCCACATCTATTTCGCCGTCGTCGATTTCCAGCAGGACACGGCGGCTCTGGTCCTGGCAGCGGCAATAGCCGGAGAGAAAATATTCCATATCACGCCTCCACAATGCAGAACCCGTGGGGAGACAGAATCAGCTGATCCCGTGCTACGGTGTCCAGATACTTGCCCATGCGGACCTTTCCGGCGGGGACCTGCCAGGGGTCGCCGCTTCGGTTTACATAAACCGAAAATTTCTGTCCCTCATAGCACCGGGTGTAGGCCAGGTGCTTGTCCATAGCCGTCTGGAAGGTGATGGTCCCCTTGCCCAGAGCGGGGATATCCCGCCGCAGCTGGCCCAGCTGGCGGAAGAACCGCACAAGTTCCGTATCCTCCCGGCCCCAGGGATAGGTCCGGCGGTTGAAGGGGTCCTTATAGCCCTCCATCAGTGCCTCGTCTCCATAGTACAGGCTGGGACTTCCCGGCAGGGTGTACTGGAGGAACGCGGCCATTTGCAGCCGGTCCCGGGCCACCTCCAGCTGGTTTTTGCTCAGGTGCCGGGCGGCCTTCTCCTCCCGGGAGCCGTCGAAGTCGTCAACCAGCGCAGTGAGGATCCGGGGGGTATCGTGGGTACCCAGCAGGTTCATATTGCAGGCTACCACCTGGGCGGGATAGTTCTCCACAACAGTCATCACCGTGTCCCGGAGCTTCTTCCCCGCATCCCGACCCCGCATGAAGTCCAGAATGGCCGTGCGGAAGGGATAGTTCATGACACTGTCCAGCTCGCCTTCCGTGAAATACTTCCGGCGGATATTGTAGGCAACCTTGTTGGAGGCATCCTCCCACACCTCGCCCAGCAGCAGGGCGTCGGGCTTGATCTCCCGGATGCGCTCCCGGAGCAGGGCAATAAATGCATCCGGCAGCTCGTCCGCCACATCCAGCCGGAAGCCGTCGGCTCCCAGCTTCAGCCAGTGGGCCACCACGCTGTCCTCGTCCCGGATGATGTAGTTCAGAAAGCTGTCGTCCATTTTATTGACCGTGGGCAGGGTGTCGAAGCCCCACCAGGAATTGTAGCGGTCCGGCCAGTGGTAGAAGGTGTACCAGCTGCGGAAAGGCGAATCGGGGCGGCAGTAGGCGCCATTGCCGCCGAAGGTGTAATTCCGGTCAAAATACAGGCTGTTGGAACCCGTATGGGAATAGACCCCGTCCAGAATCACCCGAATGCCGTGGGCATGGGCGCAGCGGCACAGGGCGGCAAAGTCCGCCTCGGTGCCCAGCATGGGGTCCGGGGTCTTGTAGTCGCCGGTATCGTAGCGGTGGGAGGAAAAGCTCTTGCTGATGGGGTTTAAGTAGAGAATGGTAGTGCCGAGAGAGGCAATATAGTCCATTTTGTCCCCAATTCCCCGGAAGTTTCCCCCAAAGAAGTCGTTATTCCGGATGATTCCATGCTCATCCGGCCGCCAGTCCACTTCGTCATACCAGTTGTCGTGGACGGAATAGGGCTGGAGCTTGCCGGTGCAGTCGCACCAGCCGCTGCGGGCGAACCGATCCGGGAACACCTGATAGATCACCGCCCCCTGGGCCCATCTGGGGGTATAGAAGTCCGAAGGGATGCAGCTGACCTGCCAAAGGTCCCCCGCCTCCATAT
>OLSN01003230.1_pt1 | contig 10750 bp, 9 predicted proteins | sample 1672411 | NCBI WGS metagenome assembly OLSN01 (sample SAMEA3136683, study PRJEB25190) | human gut metagenome | biome: human gut; feature: human-associated habitat; material: faeces | place: Austria | collected 2013
AGACATTGGGCGAGTTGGAAAGCCTGTTTCACTATTTCAAGAAGGACAAGGATATTTTCGGTGTGATCATCACAGGTGAGGGCAAGGCTTTTGTAGCCGGTGCGGATATCAGTCAGATGAACGGTTACAATGCAGAGCAGGGAAGAGAACATGCCGACTATGCGCAGTCTATTTTCAACAAGATCGAGGCCCTTGAGAAACCGGTTATTGCAGCGGTTAATGGTTATGCTCTCGGCGGCGGATGCGAGCTTTCCATGAGCTGTGATATCCGAATCGCTTCTGACAAGGCTGTTTTTGGTCAGCCGGAAGTAAACCTTGGTGTTATTCCTTGCTTTGGCGGTACACAGCGTTTGTCAAGACTGGTGGGCACGGGTATTGCCAAAGAACTGATTTACACAGCCAGAAATGTGAAGGCTGAAGAAGCAAAATCAATCGGTCTGGTGAATAAAGTTGTACCTGCAGAGTCTCTGCTGGAAGAAGCAAAAGCTATGATGCAGACAATTTTATCCAAGGCACCTCTGGCAGTCAGATATGCGAAGATTGCTATTAATGAAGGAATTCAGATGGATCTGTATCGCGGTCTTGAATTAGAAAAAGATGTGTGTGCATTAACATTTGGTTCAGATGACTCAAAAGAAGGTATGTCAGCATTTCTGGAAAAACGTCCAGCTGTTTTCCAGAATAAATAGCAGTTGGCAGGAATTCGGATAAGAGACATGTCTGCGAAGCAGATTCGGATTCTGAATCGGGACTTACAGAGAGTTCTTGAATATAAAGGGATAAAGGGGAGGAAATTATGTCAGGAGCAGAAATACTCAGTTTAATTGGTATTATTATTGGCCTGGCGGTACTGGTAGTACTTGTTATGAAAGGCATCAATATTTATGTTGTTGCATTTATTGCGAGTATTATCGTGGCTGTTTTCGGTCGAATGAATTTATATGAAGCATTAAAAACAGATTACATGGCGTCATTCGCATCTTTCGTCCAGAATTACTGGTTGATATTTTTAACGGGTGCGTTGATGGGTAAGATTTATGAGATCACCAATGGTGCAAAATCCATTGCCCGTGTCATTGTCAAATTATTCGGTAAGAAATACGCATTGGTTTCGATTCCGCTTGCCTGCGGTATTCTTGCCTATGGTGGTGTCAGCGTTTACGTTGTATCATTTGCGGTTTTCCCGATTGCACTTGAAGTTTTCCATGAAGCAGATTTACCGAGAAACTATATTCCGGCAGCGCTTTGCTTCGGATGCTCTACTTTTGCGATGGTAGCTCCTGGTGCGCCTCAGATTCAGAATGCCATTCCGTCATCTGCAGTTGGCGAAGACCTGATGGCAGGTATGGTTGTTGGTTTCATTTCCTGTGGTGTCATTCTGGTTGTGGGTTGTTTTGCTCTGATGCGTATGGTTGCAGTACAGAAGGCCAAAGGTGCATCATTCATTGCTAAACCGATGGATGTATTCAGCGATGAAGATACAAAGCTGCCGCATCCGCTGATTGCTTTTATTCCATTAATTGTCACAATTATTCTGATCAATGTGAAGATTAATGGACAGGTTATCTGTCAGCTTGAGACAGGTGTTCTGGCAGGTTCTGTTCTGGCACTGATCATGATGTGGAAATATCAGGATCCGAGCAAATTGCTGGGACATGTAGGTGACACATGCAAATCTTCTTTAAATGCAATCTGCAACACATCAGCAGTTGTTGCTTTCGGCGGTGTTGTCAAACTGGCACCGGCTTTCGCAGCAGTTGTTAATGCGATGTTAAATATTCCTGGACCGAAGATTCTGAGTCTTGCGATTGCAACAACCGTACTGGCAGGTATCTGCGGTTCTGCATCCGGTGGCTGTGGTATTGCATCTCCGCTGTTAGGACCTGCATTTGTCAATATGGGTATTCCGGCAGGTGTTGTTGCCAGAACAATTTCTATTTCTTCAGCGGCTCTGGATTCACTGCCGCATAACGGTTACATTGTAACAGTCTGCAACGGTTTATGTAATGAAACACATAAAGACTGCTATAAACCTGTATTTGTAGTTACTGTATTGGTGCCATTTATTGGTACATTAGTTGCAGTTGCACTGTTCTCAATGTTCCCGAATTTACCATAAACATAACACTATAAGATACATAAAGCATATAAGGTGCTGACGATTGTTCAGGGCTGACTCCCTCTATATTTTGCCCTGAACAGGGTTAATGGGGAGTATTAAAAATAATGATCGGAGGAAATAAAAATGTTTAAACCATTAGAAGGTGTCAAAGTCATAGATTTAACTTATTTCGTAGCAGGTCCTGGTGCAGCAAAGATTCTTGCAGACTGGGGTGCAGATGTTATTAAAGTCGAACCGTCTTTTGGTGATCCGGGACGTGGCACCGGCGGTACAATGAATGATCCGACAGAAAAGGATTGCAATCCTTTCTATACAGCCTATAATGCCAATAAGAGAGGCCTTTCTCTTAACCTGAAGGCACAGGAAGGTAAGGATATTCTGGACAAATTGCTTGAGACAGCTGATGTTTTCATTACAAGTTACCGTACAGGCGCACTTGTCAGATTAGGTCTGGATTATGACACATTAAGCAAGAAGCATCCGCATATTATCTGGGCACAGATCAACGGATTTGGTGATTTTGGTCCGGCGAAGGACAATCCAGGTTTTGATACCGTTGCTTTCTGGGCAAGATCCGGTGCCATGATCGATATTGCTGAGAAGAATACATCGCCAATCAATCCGCCAATCGGTTTTGGCGATGCAACAACAAGCTGCTCATTATCCGGCATTGTATCAGAAGCAGAAAACAGGCAAGGGATGCAAAGTTATGGTTTCTCTGTTCTCACAGGCAATCTGGAATAACAGTGCTTTGATCGTATCCACACAGTATGGTGATGAGTATCCGAAGACACGTCGCAATGCCGTATCGCCGGTCATTGATTCCTTCGAGTGTTCAGACGGCAAGTGGATTTTCCTGAGTATTCTTGAACCGGACAGATATTACAATGCTCTGATGGAAAAATGCCTTGACAGACCAGATCTGAAGGATGATCCTCGTTTTACACCGGCAGCCAACGGCAAAGCCAATGCAGAAGAACTGATTGCAGTTATTTCTGAAGAATTTAAGAAACATACTCAGGATGAGATGGTAAGACGTTTGACAGCAGCTGATATTGCGCATGAAAGAATTCAGCATGTACAGGAAGTTCTGGATGATCCTCAGGCACTGGCGAATAAATATGTTGTGCCGGTTCAGAATCTGGACGGTACATTTACCAAGCAGTCCATGTCACCGGTAAGATTTGCGGTGAAAGAACCGACATGCATTGAAGATATCGATCCGACCATTGAGTGTCAGGCACCGATGGTAGGTCAGCATTCCGTTGAAATCCTCAAAGAGTACGGATATGATGATGCGGCAATCGAAAAACTGATGGCTTCAGGTGTTGTAACTGTAGACACACTGTAACAGATGTGCAGGAATTCGTATAATCAATAGGACTTAGGCAGTATGTTGTCTGAGCAGATCTAAATTCCGCAGCATGACTCGCAGACGAGTCATGAAACTCAGATGAACAGAAAGGATGGGAAAACGTATGGATTTTACTTACACAGAAGAACAGGAAATGGTCAGAGAGCTTGCGGCAACGTTTGCAAAGAATTATGTTGCACCGTTATCAGAGCAGATGGATATAGACAATACGATGCCGCATCATATTGCTGAGAAAATGGCTGAACTTGGTTTTATGGGCATTAATGTTCCTGAGGAATACGGCGGTGCCGGAATGGACGAAGTCAGCAAAGCACTTGTTATCATGGAAATTGCCAAAGTTGATGCATCTGTTGCAGAACTTCTTGCAGTTCATACACTGACAAATGATATTTTCCTGAAACGAGGAACAGAAGAACAGAAGAAGAAATATCTCGCTTTAGGCGCATCCGGAAAAGTTGGTGCATTTGCGTTAACCGAACCGGGAGCAGGCTCAGATGCCAGTGCTGCAAAGACAAAAGCAATCTCTGATGGCGATGATTATATTATCAACGGCACAAAATGTTTTATCAGCAACATGGGACCGGAAGAGGGTGATTATGTTGTACTGATTGCCCTGACAGATCCGTCAGCCGGCACAAAAGGTATGTCTGCCATTGTTGTTGACAGAAATACACCTGGTTTTAGCGTAGGAAAACTTGAGAATAAAATGGGTCTGCGCGGTGCCAATGTATCGGAATTAATCTTCCAGGATTGCCGTGTGCCAAAGAGCAATCTCCTTGGCAAAGAAGGCGAAGGCTTCAAGATTGCCATGGCAGCCCTTGACGGCGGTCGTATCGGTATGGCTTCACAGGCGGTAGGTATTGCAGAAGGTGCGATTGATCTGGCAGTTGCTTATGCCAAAGAACGTGTTCAGTTTAAGAAACCAATTTCTGCTAATCAGGGTATCCAGTGGTATTTTGCAGATATTGCAACATCCACGGAAGCAGCAAAGATGCTGACACTCCAGGCGGCTGATCTCAGACAGCGTGGACAAAATATCGGAAAGCTGGCTGCAATGGCCAAATATTATGCATCCGAAAATGCTGTTACAGTGACCAATAAAGCACTGCAGATTCATGGCGGTTATGGTTACATGAAGGAATATGCCATTGAAAGAATGTATCGTGATGCGAGAATCACAACATTGTATGAGGGTACATCAGAAGTTCAGAAGATGGTTATTTCAAGAGCCGTTTTAAGCTAAAATGAATCTGAAATAGATGAAATAAAACAGAAGGAGTCATATGACATTGTTTATCAGATGTTGTATGACTCCTTTTTAAATTCGTGGTATAATGAAAAAATATACATCAGATGACATAAAAGAGAGGTAGTTTTTGGGAGGGCATGCTGAATGAACTATTATAAAAATATTGTCAGCCAGATTTTGAAAATGACATCGGATGGCTTTATTATTACGGACACAGAGGGAAATGTCCGGGAGATTAATAAGCAGTATGCGGATTTTTTCGGGAAATCCAGAAGTGAGATCATAGGAAAATCCATTTTGAATATTATTCCCAATTCCAAGATGATTGATATTGTCAAACATAAATTTTCGGAAGAGGATGCGGTTCATAAATACATAGACGGCGAGGCAAAAGGCAACAGTGTTATCGTCAGCCGTTCTTATGTTGAAGATGAAGACGGCAATGTGGTAGCCGGAGTGGCTCAGGTTAAGTTCAAGGTACAGACATTGGCGGTGGCAAAGAAGCTGATGAATGAGTACGAAGAGCTGGAATATTATCGTGAAGAATTTCAGAATCAGAACAGAGTGGACAATATTATCGGTTCGGATACGAAGTTTCGTGAAATCGTCAAAGAGTGTCTGAAGGTGGCTAAAACGGATATTCCGGTGTTGTTGACAGGAGAGACAGGAACAGGCAAGGAAGTTATGGCGAAGGCTTTGCACACCAATAGTCTTCGATACGATAAGCCCTTTGTCAGCATCAATTGTGCAGCTATTCCATTTGAATTGTTGGAATCAGAATTGTTTGGGTACATGGACGGGGCTTTTACCGGAGCCAAAAGGGGCGGCAAAAAAGGCAAGTTCCAGCTGGCCAACGGTGGGACGATTTTCCTGGATGAAATCGGGGATATGCCGAGTTCTATGCAGGCCAAGCTGCTGCGTGTTCTTCAGGCACTGCGCGCACCACATTATTATGCGTATAATCATTCGCGCCATTCGTTTGAAAGTATTTGATTCCATCCTCTACCAGATAAATCAAACAACGATAAGTGTTTGTTACGTTGGAAGTTAATTTGCCAGTAATCTTCACTGTACGGTCAGAAGCATTATACACAGACTCAACAGCTACCCCACAAGAAGCCGGATAGTTACTTAATTCTTTCTGAAGCTCTTCTTCAATCTGACTCTTGATACTGATCATTTCTTTAGTACCCTTACGCAGATTGTAAAAGAAACGAGGCAGTCCCGAGAAATTACCGAGAATATTAGTCCGGTAATTATTGGTAGCTGCTGTACTCATGGGATCCGTCATTCCTCCGAAATCCATGTGGAAAGAAGCGATAGCCAATCGCCCCGGTTGTTCAGTCTGAATTGCTTTCAATGTAGTACTAAGTGCCGGACAGGCCTGGCACCCGATAGAAGTAAACTGCATCCCCAGTAATTTATGATAATAGCTGGTTCCTCCTGATACGGGAGCAACCTGAACGGTCACTTCATTTTCACTGACCATTGCTTTTCCTTCATAATAGCGGGCTTTAAAGACATACGTACCCGGCACTGAAGTGCTGAAAGCACGAACACCATAATCCAGGTTTTCCTCTCCCGATTCCTTTACCAAAATCAGGTTCATTGTACTTTCTTCACTTACATCTTTTGTACCCAGTTTGACCGTGAAGGTCACTTTTTCTACTCCATCTGCCTGTATAGCCGTCTTATCAGCTGTAATACGCAAAATGCCGTCATCCGTCCCTCCATTCTCCGTTTCGTCCGAATTGCCGGAACAGGATGACAGCATTGCTAAACAAAGGATCATTACAATTGGTAGAATTGTCGAGTATATTTTTTTCATAAGCCTCAATCATTATAGAGATAGTCTATGCTACCATTGATAGAACATTCGGTTATATTATCCACCATATATGCGTCATCCACTTTACGCAATGCATAAACCACTACACGCGATGTGGCAGGATTCAGGTTCTTTGCATTAGAAATGCTGAAAGTTGCGGCAGTGTGCTCCTCGTTTGCCTTCACAGTAAACCGTCCGTCGGTTGACATCGACAGGTAATTGTTGGAAATAGCTCTTACTGTATAATCGTACGAGGTCTCATTTCCTCCGGATGCTGTTAAGCCATCAGTCACCAAGACATAAACAAGGTCATATTCTCCTCCCAAGCTCGACTTCAGTGCGGCATCCACCGTAATCTCACCCATAGAAGAATTATAAGATGTATTTACCTTAATTCCACAGGTTGCCGGATATTGTCGGATTTGACTTTGTAAAGTCTGTTTGATAGCACTCACGTTCCTGTCTATCGACATGACTTTCAAATCATAGATACAGGTAGGAAAACCGGACGCTCCAAAACGGCCCATGATTGTGCTTGTCTGTGACAAATGGAACGGGTCAGTGGCGGAACTGCTGGAAGAATGAAAAGCCATTTTTACCATACGTCCCGGCATCAGTTCTTCCACTTTCTTTAATGCCGAAGTCATGGCCGGACAATAGGTACACCAAGTTCCCGTCATTTTGAAGACACCTACTTTACGATAGAAAAGTTCATAATTCTTACGATTCTGTGCGGTTACAGAAACTTCATCCGACTCCCAGTCCAGGTAATATGCCTTAAACTTATGTGTCCCGTTCTCTACTGCCGAGAACGTATTGGTCCGTCTCTCCAAATAATCACCGGTAGTTACATCTTCAAAATATACATTCTTCATATATTCGGAAGTCGTCAGTACTTTTCCATTGGCATCAGTCACCGTAAAAGTCGCCATATCTGTTCCATTGGCTTCAATCTTGGCTTTATCCACAGTCAAAGTAATAGGTCCTGTCACTTCGCCGTTATCCGGCTCTTCACCATTGTCGTCAGAATTACCGCTGCACGCTGTAAAACATCCGCACAAGCATATCAGACTTGACATAAAAAACATTGTAAATTTTCTCATATTCTATATTCTAATTAATAAATGTTTCGATGAACTCAAAATGAAGTAGTTATAGTCAGGTTGGCACCTGTATATTTAGGAATCGTCCGGCAAACTCCACCAGAGCAGACGTACCCTTCCTTGTTACGACCATAACTCAAGGCTATACGCGTACGTGACTTGGCATAACTGGCTCCCACATTGTAATAATGGATTTTATCCTTGCCGTGATTATACATATCACTTCCGTAAATGCTCCATGCCGGAGCAAAATTTATCTCCAACAGAGCTGCCATCCAGTCCTTCTGATCTTCTTTTGTAGTTAGGTATTGCAACTCCATGCGAGTTGAAAAAGAAGGCGTGAACTTATATTGTAAATCTGCTACAAAAATATTCGACAGATTAGTCGTTTTATTCGCTCCGTACGAAGGGCTATATTCTTGCATAGAATAAAGCAAGTTCATTTTGAATGACTTTGTCCATTGCTTTTCCACATCAACACTAAAGTCACGAAATGCCAAGTTACCTATCTGGGCTGTTCCTTCTTTTTCTAAAGCATAATAGGTAGAAAAGTTAGCATGTAATTTCAAACCGCGTTTACCTCCAATGACCGTTCCTCTTTTGAAATGATAAAAGACATCCAATTGTCCGCCCATCTCACCGCTAACTGCATTTGTCACATCTCCTATTTGTGGAGTATGAGGATGCAAGTTGGTCAACATATAGGTATATTGCGTACTCATAGCCGGGACATAATTCAACAGATTCGAAGTCGAACCATTACCGGCAATAATCTCACTATTCATCCATTCCAAACGGCGCCCGGTCAGATTTACCCCCAACCCATTGCCGCTATATCCCAGCTCCAGCAATTGCGCATTGGCACGTTTCCTTGCATAAAGTTTATCATCATGGATGAAATTATAATATTTATTGCCACCGTCCACATATTCACCTTTCGCTGTAAATCCGGAGCGTTCAAAATTTACCCGTCCCGAGAAGCCATTCGAATAAGGTTTTCCCCCTTCTTCTTCGAGGTCGATATTGATTTTCTCATACCGGTTCAATGCCCCTCCTTCGATACTCAAGGACGTATTTTGCCAACTAAGCATTTCAGATAAGGAGAAACTTACATCTACGCCACGTACTTGTGTGTCGGAAAAGTCCATACCAAAACGTGGAGTTCCCCAAATGGCCTTCAACCTTACAATATTCTTGTAATTGTAAGTAAAACGTGCTCCCATCACCGCATTATTCAAACCAAGCATACGGTCCTCCCAACTACGGAATAGCAGTCCACTCCCAAACTGCTCATAAAATGTACCCGCTGTTACGGAAAAATCCTTGTCGGCCCAAGATACGTAATAGTTGGTTAGTTTTGCTTTCTCCAATTCTGTCGGGTATCCCACCAGTACCGGTTCATAGGCTTCCAACTGTACACCTACGGCAAACTTACCTTGATAGTAATCCAGTTTCAGATAATTGTTCGAACCGAAATGATCTTCCGGAGATTCTGCTTTTGTCTTACTATCATCCTTGTAGTAAATCGTATTCGTTTCAAAGCTCCCTGTCAGATAACCTTTTTTGTTATCTTGCTGCGCATAGGTTAGAGTAGACGATAACGCTACTAAAGCCAACACCTGAATTCTTATTTTAGTCATGTCATTGCGTTTATCTATGAATAATAACAGTTTCTATTTCTGTAGTTTTTTTATCGCTTTCAATAGTTCCAGCTCACTTCCCGGCGCGTACCCGGTGTGTGAATAGACAATCTTCCCATCGGCATCCACTACATATACCTGTGGAGTCAGGCTCACATTCATAGCTCGCATGAATTCCTGATTTTTATCGTACAACATGATAAAATCATCCCATCCATGTCCCTCTGCCAATGCACGCGCTTTAGCAGTAGAACGGCTGTCATCTGTCGAAACAGCTACAACACGGAATTTGGCTTCTTCCAACCAATCGGGCAATTGTTCATTTATAGCGTCCAATTCACGAATACATGGTTTACAGGTTGTTGCCCAAAAAGAAATAATCATAGGTGTTTTGTGATTAACCAGGGAGGAGGTGTTTACCTGTGCTCCTTTCGTATTTTCAACCTTGACTGATGGTATTTGTGCCATGGTACAAGTTAGAAAAGCGAACAACAGCGTAATGCAGACAATTAATGCTCTCATAAGTTCTTTTTATTTGTTATGTTAATAATCTTGTTTTATCTGATGTGTTCCATCTTACAGCCAAATAGCCTGAATTTCTGTATTTGTATCAAGCCGTCCTTATACATATCGCCTATCAAATTGGCATTCTCGAAAGTGACAGTTTTAGTTTCAACATCATATTCTCCGCGATATACGTCAGAAGTACTTCCGTCCAAAGCCAGTCTCCTGAAACGAATAGTATACGGGCCATAAGAAGCGACATCTTCACCCGGCACAATGGACAGGTAGGTTTTCTGCGCCTCCGAATCATATTCATAATGTAACCGCCAACTAAATTCCCATTCAATATCATTATCCGGATCAAATCCATTCTTATTCGAACAGACCAGATAGTGTTCGTATGCCTCCGTGCCTTCTTCCGCTGTATTTACTCTAACGGAGAATCCCACTGGCACATTGGAAACATTGGTGGCAGAAGCCGTTCCGGTAAATATCCAAGTTCCTGAAAGCGTTTCATAAAAGCTTGAATCATTGTCTTTGATAGTCACTGTCAGTCGCTTGTTCTCACCAATAGACGCCCCTTCCACATCAGCAATTTCAACATCAAAAGAACGGTCGTCATTAACAAGCTTGTCATCAACGGTCTTAAACTCAAAATTCATTGTTTCCTGCCCGGCAGGAATAAGTAACGTTTTGGTTGTGACAATATAGTTTTCATCCTCTTTGGCATTATGATCTTTTAATTCGAACGTCACACGGATAGTTCCGGTATGTTCGCCCGTCACAACAACAGGCACAGTACACAAACCGGCAGATTCTTTCACCGTCATTGCAGTTTCCTGCAAGTTTACCGTAGCCGCTCCGGAATTAAACTGTTCCTCATCGTCCGAACAGGCGGCGATCAGAACGGCACATAGAAAAAGGGTGTA
>OLSN01003232.1_pt1 | contig 10741 bp, 9 predicted proteins | sample 1672411 | NCBI WGS metagenome assembly OLSN01 (sample SAMEA3136683, study PRJEB25190) | human gut metagenome | biome: human gut; feature: human-associated habitat; material: faeces | place: Austria | collected 2013
GGGCGGTGATGAGGACGCCCTCGTCCACGCCCATGGCCATCAGCTCACGCAGCATGCCTTCTGCGGGAGGGGGGCCCATGGTGAACGCGATGACCTTGCAGCCCAGCTGGTCCTTCAGGGACAGGGCGGCTTCCACGGCGTTCAGGTCGTCGGGGTTGATGATGGTCTGCATGGAGGCACGATCCAGGGTGCCGTCGGGGTTCACTGCCACCTTACCGGAGGTATCGGGAACCTGCTTCACAGTAACAAGAATTTTCATTTTACCTTTTACCTCCTCAATTACTTAACGCCCAGGTGGCTGGAGATGACCATGCGCTGGACCTCGGAAGTGCCCTCGTAGATCTCGGTGATCTTGGCGTCGCGCATCATGCGCTCCACGGGATACTCACGGGTGTAGCCATAGCCGCCGAACAGCTGCACGGCGCGGCGGGTCACATCGGAAGCGGCCTCGGCAGCAAACAGCTTGGCCATAGCGGCATCCATGGAATAGGGCTCGTGGTTCTGCTTCTTCATGGCAGCAGCGTACACCACGTACTGAGCGGCCTGCATGCGGGTGTGCATATCAGCCAGCTGGAACTGGGTGTTCTGGAACTGGGAGATGCGCTTGCCGAACTGGACGCGCTCCTTGGTATACTTGATGGCTTCCTCAACGGCGCCCTCGCCCAGGCCCAGAGCCTGAGAAGCGATACCGATACGACCGCCGTCCAGAGTCTTCATGGCGATCTTGAAGCCCTCGCCCTTCTTGCCCAGCATACGATCCTTGGGGATGACGCAATCCTCGAAGATCAGGTCGCAGGTAGAGGAACCGCGAATACCCATCTTCTTCTCGTGCTTGCCCTGGGAGAAGCCCTTGTCGTCCTTCTCCACGATGAAAGCGGAGATCTCCTTCATGGAGCGGCCGCGCTTGTCGACGACCTTGCCGGTGACGGCGATGATGACGAAGGTATCAGCCACGTTGCCGTTGGTGATGAAGCACTTGGAGCCGTTCAGGATGTAGTTCTCGCCGGACTCGTCCAGGACAGCGGTGGTCTGCTGGCCCTGAGCATCGGTACCAGCGCCGGGCTCGGTCAGACCGAAGGCGCCGATCTTGCGGCCGGAGCACAGGTCGGGCAGATACTTCATCTTCTGCTCCTCGGTGCCGTTCTCGAAGATGGGAGCGGCGCACAGGGAGGTGTGAGCGGACACGATGACTGCGGTGGTGCCGCAGACCTTGGCCAGCTCCTCAACGCACATTGCGTAGCTGAGGACGTCGGCGCCCGCGCCGCCGTACTCCTTGGGGAAGTAAATACCCATCATGCCCAGCTTTGCCATCTTCTCGACGGTTTCCATGGGGAAACGCTCTTCCTCGTCGATTTCGGTGGCCAGGGGCTTGACCTCGTTCTCCGCGAACTCGCGGTACATCTTCTGAACGAGCAGCTGTTCCTTAGTCAGATGGAAATCCATACTATTTTCTCCTTTTCCAGAATGTTACTTATTGTAGTTGAAGAAACCCTCGCCGGACTTGATGCCCAGCTTGCCGGCGCGCACCATCTTGCGGATCAGCACGTTGGCACGGTACTTGCTGTCGTGGGTCTCATTATACAGAACGTCCATGATGTTCAGCACGATATCCCAGCCGATCAGATCGCCCAGATGCAGGGGGCCCATGGGGTGGTTGCAGCCCAGCTGCATCGCGATATCGATATCCTCAGCAGAGGCGACACCCTCCTGCAGGACGCAGACGCCCTCGTTGCAGTAGGGGATCAGGATCTTGTTGACCACGAAGCCGGGAGCCTCGTTGACCACCACGGGGGTCTTGCCGATCTCGACGGACAGGTTCTTGATCTTCTCGACCAGATCAGCGGGGGTATTACCGCCGGCAATCACTTCCACCAACTTCATGGCGGGCACGGGGTTGAAGAAGTGCATACCGATCAGGGGATGCTTCAGGCCCTGCGCCATCTCGGTGATGGACAGAGAAGAGGTGTTGGACGCGAAGATGGCATCTTCCTTGCAGATGGCATCCAGACGGCCCAGCAGTTCCTTCTTGGTGGCCATGTTCTCGGCGACGCACTCGATGACCAGATCGGCATCGGCGGCAGCCTCGAACTCCTCGACCAGGACGCGGCTCATCAGATCATCAGCGGCTTCCTGAGTCATCTTGCCCTTGGCGACCTTCTTGTTCAGAGAGGCAGCCAGCTTGTCCTTATGACGCTGGGCGCTTGCCACGCTGGAAGCATACATCAGAGCGGTGTGGCCCTTAGCTGCGAAAACCTGGGCAATGCCGCTGCCCATAGTACCGGCACCAAATACTGCGACTTTCATGTGTTTTCCTCCTATAATATATTGTTTAATCATCAGGCGAACCTGTTAATTAACGTGGGGTACGCTTACTTATTCTGGTAAGGCTCGTGCTTGCGCTTTTCCAGGAACGCGGTCATGCCCTCGATCTGGTCAGCGGTCTTGAAGCAGCTGCCGAACAGCTTCTCTTCGATGACGATGGCGTCGTCCATCTTGGCCTCCAGGCCGTCGTTGATGGCCTTCTTGCAGGCGCGGACGGCGATGGGCGCGTTCTTGGCGATGGTCTCGGCCAGCTTCTCGGCGGCGGCCATCAGCTCATCCAGGGGATAGACGGCGTTCACCAGGCCGATGCGCAGGGCCTCGTCCGCCTTGATATTCTTGGCGGTGTAGATCAGCTGCTTGGCCATGCCGGGGCCCACCAGGCGTGCCAGACGCTGGGTGCCGCCGAAGCCGGGGGTGATGCCCAGGCCCGTCTCAGGCTGGCCGAACACGGCGGTATCGGCGCAGATGCGGATGTCGCAGCTCATGCTGAGCTCGCAGCCGCCGCCCAGAGCGAAGCCGTTGATGGCAGCGATGGTGGGGATGGGCAGGGTCTCGATGCGGCGGAACACGTCGTTGCCGTGCTTGCCGAAGGCCTCGCCCTCTTCGGGGGTCAGGGTGCTCATCTCGCCGATGTCAGCGCCGGCCACGAAGGCCTTTTCGCCGCTGCCGGTCAGCACCAGGGCGCGGATCTCGCTGTCAGCGTTGACGATATCCACCAGCTCGCCCAGATCGGTGAGCACGTCGCTGTTCAGGGCGTTCAGCGCCTTGGGACGGTTGATGGTGGCAACTGCGATGTGTCCCTTTTTCTCTAACAGAACATTCGTCATGTTAACTCCTCCTTACTTCCTTTTCGGACCGTGTTTCATTACCGCTTTAACGGAATGAAAACATTGCTCCTCATACAGGTTACATTATAGTACTTCGTCTAAAATTTATCAACCCCCATCCGGGGTGCTTTCCGCTTTTTTAGCACATTCCACAAAAGTCAACGAGAGAATTTGCACATTTTGAGGGTGGGTTTTTCCCGCTTTGGGGCCGGGACGTTTTCCTGTTTGCAACGGGGGCGTTTTTGTGGTATAATGTCGACCCTGAATCAAGTTGACCATTGGAGGAAATTTCCATGCGGATGAGAAAAAAGAAGAATCTGGTGCCCCGGATGGAGGCGTGCGGCGCGTGGCTGGTGCGGGACCCCTTCGCCCAAAAGGGCCGCTGGCGGGAGCTGATGCCGGGGGCACGTGAGGTGCGGCTGGAGCTGGGCTGCGGCAAGGGCCGCTTTACCGCCGGGACGGCGGCGGCGGAGCCGGACGTGCTGCTGATCGCCGTGGAGAAGGTGCCGGACGCCATGGTGGTGGCCATGGAGCGGGCAAAGGACGCGGGGCTGAAGAACGTGTTCTTCGTAGACGTGGACGCGGCGCTGCTGCCGGACATGTTCGAGCCCGGCGAGATCGACCGCATCTACATCAACTTCTGCGACCCGTGGCCCAAGAGCAATCAGGCCAAGCGGCGGCTGACCCACCACAACTTCCTGAATCTGTACCGGAAGGTGCTGAAGGACGGCGGCGAGATCCACTTCAAGACCGACAACGACAAGCTGTTTGAGTGGTCGGTGGAGGAGATCCCCCAGTACGGCTGGGCGCTGCGGGAGGTGACCCGCGATCTGCACGCGGACGGCCCCGTGGGCGTGATGACCGACTATGAGAAGAAGTTCTTCGAGCTGGGAAAGAACATCAACCGGTGCGTGGCGGCGAAAATGCCGTGGGAGCCGGCGGAGGAAGAGGAATAAAATACGCAAAACGCCTGCCGTCGGCAGGCGTTTTGTTATATATGGCAAGGTGCTAACTCCGCAGGAACCGTCTCAGGAACCACACCGCCATCACGGCGCAGACGGCCTCGGAGATCACCGGCGCGTACCAGATGGCGCTGCCGCCCACGGTGAAGGCCAGCACCGCCAGCGCTGCGGCCTGGAACGCCAGTCCCCGTCCCACGGAGATGCAGATGGCCCCGGTGGGGCGCTCCACCGCCGTCAGGAAGCCGCCCATGAGGATGTTGCCGCCCAGCAGCAGATAGCACAGGCCGTACCGCCGCAGGGCACCGGCGGCGTCCGCCACCAGGCCGGGGTTTTCGTTTCCCAGAAAAATTCCGGCGATCTGGGGCGCGAAGGCCATCACTCCGGCGCAGATGACCGCCGTCATGACGCCCACGGCGGCGAAGCCGTACCGCAGCAGCCTGCGATAGCCCGCCGCGTCCTCCTTGCCGTAGTGGAAGCTGACCAGGGGCTGGCTGCCCTGGGAGATGCCCAGCATGGTGTTGATGATCAGGGTGTTCACATAGGCGATGATGGTGTAGCACACCAGGCCGTCGTCCCCCAGGCACCGCAGGATGACGCGGTTGAAGAGGAAGATCATCACGCCGTTGCACAGCTCTGTCACGCCGTCGGCCACGCCGATGGGCAGCAGCCGCTTGTAGATGTGCCAGTCCATCTTGAACTTCACAAAATGGAAGGTGTTGTGTCCCCGCAGGAAGTGGCGCAGATAGATGACGCAGGTCAGCAGCTGGGAAAGTCCCGTGGCAAAGGCCGCGCCCCACACGCCCCAATCCAGAAGGAAAATGGCCACATAGTCCAGCACGCAGTTGGTCAGGCACCCGGTGATCACCGTCAGAATGGCGATGCGGGGGTAGCCGTCGGTCTTGATGAGCACCTCCATGTTATAGGACACGATGAAGCACAACGCAAAGGGTGCAAGGCCCCGCAGATAGTCCATGGTATACTGGTAGGTGACGCCCTTCGCGCCCAGCAGCACGGCGAACGGCTCCAGGAAGACCAGCACCAGCACCGTGATGACAAGGCCGATGCACGTCAGCAGCACCGTATTCTGGCTGAACAGGCTGTTGGCCTTCTCGCCCTCGCCCTTTCCTAAGTAGATGGCGATGATGGTGCTGGTGCCCACGGCGAAGATGATGCCGATGGAGAACAGCACATTGGTAAAGGGTACCGCCAGATTCACCGCCGCCATGGCGTATTCGCCCACGCCCTTGGCCACGAACAGGCCGTCCACAATGGAATACAGGCTGAACACCATCAGCGACGCCACCGTAGCGGCTACGAAATGGAGAAACTGCGACAAAAGACTGCGCTCATTGAGCATTTTAGATAGTACTCCTCACTTTCCTCCCTCAGTTTGCAAAGGGGTATTTTTTCTATTTTAACGAAAATTTTCAATAATGTCAAATAGTCTTTCCGTTAAGGAGATACCATATTAAAAACTTGGACAGAATCTATGTGGAAAAAATAACAAAGCTTGTCAAACCGGCAGCGGTCATGTATACTGATGCTGTATGTAGGAATTTATGATTGTAATATGGGGGAGTTTGGGCATGGGAATTGCGGACGTCATATCGCTGCTGGGCGGCATCGCGCTGTTTTTATACGGCATGGCCGTCATGGGCGACAACCTGAAGAAGGTCGCCGGCAGCAAGCTGGAGATCGTGCTCTATAAGCTGTCCGGCACCCCCATCAAGGGCGTGCTGCTGGGCACCGCCGTCACCGCCGTGATCCAGTCCTCCTCCGCCACCTCCGTGATGGTGGTGGGCTTCGTCAACTCCGGCATGATGAAGGTGCGGCAGGCCATCGGCGTCATCATGGGCGCGATCCTGGGCACCAGCGTCACCGGGTGGATCCTGTGCCTGAACAGCATCTCCGGCGGCAGCGGCTGGGTGGATCTGCTGTCCACCGCCACGCTGACGGGCATGTTCGCCATCGTGGGCATTCTGCTGCGGATGGTGAAGGGAAAGCCCACCCGCAAGCATCTGGGCAACATCCTGCTGGGCTTCGCGGTGCTGATGTACGGCATGACCGCCATGTCCGGCGCGGTGGCGCCCCTGAAGGAGAGCGAGGCGTTCATCGCCATCCTCACCAAGTTCTCCAACCCCCTTCTGGGTATTCTGGTGGGTCTGGCCTTTACCAGCGTGCTGCAGAGCGCCAGCGCCGCCGTGGGTATCCTGCAGGTGCTGGCCGGTACCGGCGCCATCACCTTCGAGATCGCTCTGCCCATCACCATGGGCATTGCCATCGGTGCCGCCGTGCCCGTGCTGCTGTCGGCCCTGGGCGCCAACATCAGCGGCAAGCGCACCGCCTTTGTGTACCTGCTGATCGACGTGCTGGGCGTGGTCATCTGGGCGACGCTGTTCTACGCCGCCAACGCCATCATCCATTTCCCGTTCCTGTCCACTGTCATGACCACCGTCACCGTGGCGCTGATGAACACCCTGTTCCGTCTGGCCACTGTGGTGGTGCTGACCCCCGCCATCCCCCTGATGGAGAAGTTGGTGGTGTGGCTGGTCCCCGACAAGGGCGACGATCCCCAGGCGCGGCACGACATGGACCGCCTGGAGGAGCGCTTCCTCCAGCACCCGGCCCTGGCCATTGAGCAGAGCCGCCTGGTGACCGACTCCATGGCCGAGCACGCCCGCGCCAACCTGCTGCGGGCCATGCACCTGCGGGAGGCGTACACCGACCGGGGCTATGAGCAGGTGGAGGAATCCGAGGAGCTTATCGACCGGTATGAGGACAAGCTGGGCACCTACCTGATGAAAATTACCGTCAAGTCCCTGAATACCCGTCAGAGCGAGGAGGTCTCCAAGTATCTCCATACCATCTCCGATTTCGAGCGTATCAGCGACCACGCCTTGAATATCGCTGAATGCGCCAAAGAAATCCATGAAAAGAGCATCGTTTTTTCCGGCGAGGCCAGCCACGAGCTGAAGGTTCTGGAAACCGCTATCCGGGATATTCTCAGCCTGGCCGTAAACACCTTCATCGAAAACAATACCGAAGATGCCCGCCGAGTCGAGCCTCTGGAGGAGATCGTGGACACCCTGTGCGACGAAATGAAAAGCCACCACATCGACCGCCTTCAGCGAGGTGTGTGTACCCTGAACCAGGGCTTCGTATTCAATGACCTGCTCACCAACTTTGAGCGCGTAGCCGACCACTGCTCTAACATCGCCCTGGCCCTCATCGAGCTGCAATCCGACTCCTTCGATACCCATGAGTATGTCCGCAGTCTCAAGCAGGTGAAAGACGACTCCTTCGCTAAATACTACGACGAATATAAAATCAAATATTCTCTGCAATAATTTTCAGTCCCGGGAGACACCTCCCGGGACTGATTTTTTACTCCTTTTCGCACACCGTCAGTACATAGCCCTCGGGCGTTGCTGGAAAGGTGAAATTATATCCCTTCGGCTTCACCGAAAGTACACTGTTTTCTTCCACGAAATTGCACTGTTTATATTCCCAAACTACACCGCTTCTGCACTTTATCCAGCTCTCCTTCATGGTCCAAAGGCGTAGAAATGCCCGATCCCATTCCTCCCGGGGCAGGCTCTCCAGCCAGGCCTTTTCCCGGTCCGTCAGCGTCCGCAGCAGCCGTGCATGAACCGGCCGCACCCTCTCCAGATCCACCCCGATCTCCCGGCGACTTACCGCGCAAGCCACATACTCCCCGCTATGGCTGCAATTAAAAAAATAGGGCAGATCGCTTAGGGGCTTTCCGTTTTTGCCCCGATAAAACCGGATATTCTCCGGGTCCGTTTTTGCCGCTGCCGCAAGCATTTCCGCCGCCAACCGCCGGGACGAGTATTCCTCTCTCCGCTCAATCCGAATCTCCATGCCGCCGCCTCCTTCTTTTCTCCATCCTACCACATCTCCCGTCCCTTTGCAATTCGCCTTTTTTCGCCGGAAAGCCTTATTATCACCAGGAAAATCTCGGTTTCCTCCGCTGAATTTGTCTGAAAAGCTCATGGACAGCCGCCCCCGGTCATGCTATATTGAATCCGGATTTTTAATGGATAAAGGAAGGCATTTTATGACTCAACCCGATCACTCTCTCCTGGTCAAGGGCTACTGCATGACCCTGCTGGGCGGCCTGCTCTGGTCCGTGGGCGGTGCCTGCGGTCAGGTGATGTTCCGCAGCTGTGGTGTCACCTCCAACTGGCTGGTGCCCATCCGCCTTTTCATTGGCGGACTGATCACTCTCGCCGTAGCCGCCATTGTGGGAAATAAGCCCCTGGAGGTCCTGCGGCACAAGGAGGCCTGGCCCTCCCTGCTGGTGTTCTCCCTGCTGGGCTCCGCTCTGTGCCAGTACAGCTATTACAGCTCTGTGCAGTACGCCAATGTAGCCTTTGCCACGGTCATCTCCTATTGCAGCCCCGTGGTTATTTTACTCTGGACCGCCATTGCCACCCGCAAGAAGCCACGCCCTTATGAGCTGTGCAGCGTAGCGCTGGTGGTGCTGGGTGCCTTTACCTGCGTAACGCATTTCGACCTCACCACCCTGGCCGTACCGGTCAAGGGTGCGGTTTGGGGCCTTATCAGTGCGGTGTGCTTCGCCTTTTATACCGTTTCCCCCCGAAAGCTGATGCAGAAGTACCATGTGCTTACCATCACCGGCTGGGGCATGACCATCGGCGGTGTGGTGATGCTGCTGTTTTTCCGTCCCTGGCACATCCAGGGCGTGCAGTTCAGCGGCAAGCTCTTTCTGCTCATGACCTGCGTCATCATCCTGGGTACGGTGCTCTCCTTCAGCCTGTTCCAGTCCGGGTGCAGCATCGTGGGCAGCCTGGTAGGCAGCGTACTCTCCTCCGTAGAGCCCATAGGCTCTGTGATTATCTCCGTGCTATTTCTCAATACCACCTTTTCCTGGCTGGATCTGCTGGGCTTCTTCCTGATTTTGGTCACCATCCCCATCATGGCTCTGGGCAAGGCCCACGAGCCTGTCGGTTAAGCTTCTCCTGCATTTTATAAAGGCACACAGGGTTATCGCCTGTGTGCCTTCTTTTACTTGCAATTACTTGCAATGCCGATAGGGAGTATTTTGCCATTTGCCGCCGTTTATGCGGTGCATCTCCTCTGTAAGATGGTCCCAGCGAAGCACATCCCGGCCCTCCGGATAAAACTCGATAAACTCCCCGTCTACGAAGGTATAAAACCGAGAGATATCCGTACACATTCCGAAGGTAGGCACCTGGTCCGTGGTCAGGTGAAAGGCATAGGGCCGGCCCTTCACGGTGCCGTCATAGTGTAAGCCCGAGCGATCCAAACTGAGCTGGCCCTCCCCGCAAATTTCAGAGGTGTGCTCCCCCCGGAGGGTCTTATAGGCAGGAAGCATCCCTACCCGAACATGGCCACTATATGTAAAGGCAGGGTCCTTTACATCCTCCTCCGCTTTTTTCCGCTCCAGCAGCACCCAGTCACTGATAAGCTCCGGGCATTGGCTCTCCGAACCCACGGGACGAAGGTTGTACTTTTCGTCCACCTCCACGGTATTACCGCAGGCGGTGCAGCGCATTTGATTGCCGCAGCACTCCATCTGATGCAGGGCGCCGCACTTGGGGCACAGGTACAGCAGCGTGTCCAGGTTTTTGGCCATCTGTCCCTTTCCGCTAAAAGCCACCTGGGCCTCCCGGTTCCAGATATAGTCGTCGTGGGCCAGGAGACGGTTCATGGTATCCTCCACCGCTTGGGCGGGCAAGTCCTTCAGCTCCTCTGCGGTGAACATGCGGTCCACCGTCACCTCGACCCGTCCCACCCGTCGGTCCAGGCAGTGCTTGGTATAGGTCAGATAGCCGCCGGAAACCTTGGTATAGTACACCGGCACCCCCAGCATTTTCAGAAACTTACCCGTACCGATCATCACCGGCTGAGCCATACCCGTAATAGAGCTCATGCCCTCGGGCATAAGGCACAGGCAGCCCCCCTGCTGGATGACCCGGCGCATCTGGCGCATACAGTACAGGTCCGGGGTGAAATTTTTCTTAGGAATGGCCTGAGCCCACTTGAGGATCAGGCAGATGGGAAAACGCATGAACTCGTTGTATCCCACCACAAAATTCAGCTTCCGGGGATAACAGGCCGGACCGGTGAACTGATAGTCCACGCGGCTGGCATGATTGCTGATAATGACATAGGGGCCGCTGTCCTGCCGGGGGTCAGCCTTAAAGTGAAAGGTGGTGTGGATCTGACGGTTCAGCAGCTTCACGATCTGCATAAGGCCGCTGTAAAGAAGGCCGTTGGGCGGATTTATCTGCCGGGCCTGGAGCTTTTCCTGCTGGGTCTTTTTCATGAGGTCACCTCGTGTTTCATAGCAATACCGCGGCCGACAGGCGTCAAAGCGCGTCTGTCCATAAACCACGCCCATCCCTGTCAACCGGCGGCACAATCATTGTAGCGTATTTCGGGAATAATTTCCACTTGTTTTTTCTATAATCGAAGTTTTACGGTCTCGGTGCAGTGCTTTCTTGCCCTCCATCCCGCAAAAAGATTTTCAAAAATTTTGTTTTCTTTTACAATTTTAGATTCGATTATGGTACAATTGGGCATGGAAAGTATTTTTCCGTATTACAAGTAATCTTCCGGAGG
>OLSN01003240.1_pt1 | contig 10728 bp, 8 predicted proteins | sample 1672411 | NCBI WGS metagenome assembly OLSN01 (sample SAMEA3136683, study PRJEB25190) | human gut metagenome | biome: human gut; feature: human-associated habitat; material: faeces | place: Austria | collected 2013
CCGCAGAGGTCTGCGGCCCCTACGAAGTGATCCAGTGAAGTGGTTCGGCAAAGCGATCGGGCAAAGTGATCCGACGAAATAATCCAGTGAAATCATCCGACAAGGATAGAACAGATAAAAAACATTCTAAAAAGGAGAGTTCTCTATGTTTGAAAAACGCTTGACCGCCCTGGGCCTGGCCGCCCTGCTGGCCCTCTCCCTGACGGCCTGCGGCGGGAACACGGACCAACCCGACACGACAGACCCCAACACGACCCCGGACACGTCCGCCGCGGACGCCGCCGACAGCGCCGACAACGCCACCGACGCGGCCCAGACCGACGCCGCCGAGGACGTCTCCCTCACGACCTTCCGGGACACCCTCAAATCCGGCGACTACCTCTGCGGCATCGCCTACCTGGGCAGCACCGTCACCGGGGCCACGATCGACTCGCTCCTGGACAAGGGCGGCTACTGGGAACAGTACCCCTTCCTGAAGGACTTCCCCCAGAGCCAGACCGTGACCCAGGAGGGCAATGAAGTCTACTGCATCGTCCCCCGCGACCACGGAGCCAAGGTCACCGTCCAGACCTGGACCATCGACGAGAATAGCCAGGACGGCAAGGCCGGGGAGACCCTCTACGAGGGCGAGGGTGTGCCGGTGATCCTGACCTGCAACGTCAGCGACGTGCTGCCGAACCTGCTCGTCACCGTCACCAGCAACGGCGAGACCTGGTCCTACAACCCCTGCCTGAGCCTCTGCGACGGCACCGTGGCCCTGACCGACAGCCCCAAGATCTACGATTTCAGCATCTACCAGACCGAAGACCCCAACGCCGACGCCGACTTCCTCGGCTCCTGGCAGGGCGACAGCACCACCCTCAGCTTCTCCGCCGACGGCAGCATGACCTACACCGACGACGTGACCCACCGCGGCAGCTTCTACGTCATCCAGTCCTCCAGCCGCTACCCCGCCGGGTCCGTCCAGTTCCAGTGGGACCAGGAGGGCGACGAAGCCTTCTGGGGCATCTTCACCCTCACCCGCGACGGCAGCAAGCTCACCGTCACCAACATCACCGGCAACAGCATTAAAGAGGATACCTTCCACGCCGTGAACTAATTCTAAGACAAACTGAACCCAGCCGACAGCATGCGAGATGCGCTGTCGGCTGGGTTGCTTTCAGGGAGTCAGGCCCTTCGGGGGCAACCCCTCAGCATGTTGTGCGGCTAGCTCACTCGCAACAGGTCAAGCCCTTCGGGGACAACCCCTCAGAGCGCTTCGCGCCCAGCTCCCCTTTCAGGGGAGCCATTTTTATTGCAAGTTATATCACAGGTCGCAGATAAGCAACGCCTCCCCTGAAAGGGCGAGGGGGACCGCGAAGCGGTGGAGAGGTGCGCCCCCGGCGCCAACGCTGCGGATTGCTGTTGTTGCAGTAAGTGGTAGAGTCCTTCATTGGAGTAAACAGAGGCCATCCCGCCAGCGTATGTGATACACGGCGGGGTGACTTGCTTTCTCTCTGTCATTTTGTGCTGTGGGATAAGCGGTCATGCTGAACAACGCGCTCACCTGTTTTTAAGAAAATCTTTTCCTTCCGCAGCAAAGTATACTGTGGCTGTCCTACCGTAAGCTGCACAAATACCTGTGCACATTCCTGCAAAAGGTCCATAGCGTTCTCTCTCTCTTTCCGCAAACAAAAAGCTCCGCCAAAGCGGAGCTTTTTGGAGCATTTTCTTTCGGCTCAAGAGCCTACGCCGGTTTGAGGTTCCACTGCACAACCCCTCCTGAAAGCTCCGTAAGACAATGCGTTCCGGCACACCCTCTTACTTCAACGCTTGGACAGACACACGCCGTTGCCTGTCTGGTATTTATAGTATACGCGGGCGCACGGAATATGTCAATCCAATTTTAACAATAGGCAGGGCAAAGCCCCCAGGAAACCCTGGGGGCTTTGCGTTAGATCGTACTACTTCTACCTATGTAGGATTAGTAGGTCAGGCCATCCCAATCATTGGAAGTATCAACCACGATCAGAGTGATCTCCTTGTCGGTAAGAGAATCGACATAGATGCAAGCGTTGCCCTTATAGTAGGTGGTAGTGGTAGAACCAACAGTCTTGGTTTCCTCAATAGCGGTATTCACAGCGCCGGTATCTTCACCCTTGTTGTTCTCAGTGTCAACATACAGATAGATAGTGTCCTTAGTCAGGTAGTACTCCGTAGTAGTAATACCGTTGGTGGTTTGGCCGTAAGGAGCAGTGACCAGAGTCTTGCCGCTGATACCCTTGATGGCAACAACGCCAGAGTACTCAGTAGTAGAAGAGCTGATACCGCCAGTACCGTCCTTCTTGGTGAGGACAACAACGTCATCGATCTCACCGTTGCCGACATCGCTGTACTTAATGACGGCACCCTTCTTCAGGGATGCGGCAGCGCTATCATCGGTGTAGACTTCAACGTCCTTGCTGCCATTCCAGATGGTGAACTTGGTGTAGTCATCGCCGTCGATCTTAGCACCGTAAGCGTCTGCAACCACATAGCCGTAGTTGTCGCTCTCGCCCTTGGAGCTGGGCAGCTTACCATTGTTGGAGGTAATCAGCATAGCAACCTGAGCAGTATCAACACCATTAGTAGTCTTATACAGAACAGCTGCGGCATCGCCAGGCTGACCGCCAACAGCAGCCTTATAATCCTTAGCGGTAGCGCCGCTTACAACTTTGACCTTATCCTTGCCATTTTCTTTGTACTGAATGAAAACAACAGCATCATCAGCAATAGCGTAGGTACCCAGCTTGCCAGCCTGGTTGTCCTTTGCAGCGCTAATGACAGCACCAGCATTGCTGATGGAACCATTCCAGGTATAACCCAGGTCGTTGTCATCGCCGATTTCCTTCAAGGTGTACTCGTTGTTCTTAACAGTGTAGGTGTACAACTTACCAGCAACATTGCCGTCCTCACCGAAGTTAGCAGGATCTTCCACAGAAGAAGAGGTGCTACCCCACTCCTTACCGTTATCATCCTGAACTTCCTTCACAGTAACAGTGGAGGAGGTACCGTCGGTGAAGTAGACCTTAGCCTGGTCAGACAGTCCATTGTCGGTATCGAACACATACAGGACGTTGGTCAGGGAAACGCTGACGGAGTCGGAATAGTATGCGAAGGAACCAACAACATAGAAGGTGTACTCATTGTTCAGAGTGGAAGAAACGGAGATGCTGGAGGTGGAGGGAACGGTGTACCACTTACCCTCGACCTGGATCTGATCGGACTTGGTGCCGGTCACGATGCCCTTAACAGCATCCATCTTGGTGACGGTGTAGCCGTCATAAGCGGAGTTAGCTGTGGCAACAATCTTGACATAATCGTCCTTGGCAATGCCGGAGTAGATGGTGTCGTCGTCAAACTTCAGAGAAGTGGGAGCGCCCATCTGACCATCGGTCAGAGAAACGGTCTTGCTGCCAACGGAGTTGACCTTCGCAACGGAGAAGGGCAGGTAAACCACATAGTCAGCCTCGCCGTCATTGTCAACGTCGATCAGCTTAGCAGTGTAAGCCTTAGCAGTTGCGTTCAGGGTGCTGTACTTGGTGCTGATAGTAGCGGTATACTTTGTGACGCTATCAGTCGTGGTGGTGGGCCACTGATTTTCGGCGACAACGGGCAGAGCTGCCAGAGCAATGTTGGCATCCGTGTCGTACTTCACACCGTCGAACTTGATGGTGTCGTTGTCATAGGTGTCCAGATCGTCCACAACGCCCTGAGCCAGGATAGCGGAGTCGTTTGCGAAGATGCCGTAGACATCCTTGTCCTTGTTGGTCTTGTAGATGACCTTGACGTTCAGACCGAACAGGTCGGTGTAGTCGGTAGCAGTGGAGAACTTGTAAGCATTGCCCACAGTCACGCCTACATCATGAGCGACGTCTGCATCAGTGACCAGGACTTCGTAATCGAACTCCTTGTCCTTGTCATCCCACTTGTAGGAGACCAGGGTACCCTCGAAGTCATCCTCAGCCTCGTACTTGTCAGCCAGCAGGGTGATGGTGTCGCCGTTGACCTGCTTGTCTTCGACAGTGACCTTGGAGGTCAGGTTGCCGTTCTCGGTGACCAGGGTGTACTTGTACTCAACTTCCTTGGCCTGGAGAGCGTTCCAGATCATCTGAGCAGCGTTGTCACGGGTCAGAGCGGTAGCGGGGTCCATGGACTCCAGGCCCTTGTACAGACCCTTCTGGGTAGCCAGGACGTTGACGTTGGTGGCCCAGGCGTTGCCGGTGAAGTTCTGAACGTCAGCCTTGTAGCCCAGGGAAACGAGCAGCATCTTAGCCAGCTGGGTGCCGGTCACGTTGCCAGCAGGAGCGAACTTGCCGCCACCGACACCGGAGACGATGCCCTGTGCATAGCAGGACTCGATGTACTTCTCAGCCCAAGCGGAGTTGGCGTTGGTGCGCACATCGGAGAAAGTGGGGGTGGCGTTGGTAGCCAGGTTAGGCTCCTTGCCGCCGTTCAGTGCCACGCAGATCATCTTGGTGACCTCAGCGCGGGTGATGTTGCCCTCGGGCTTGAAAGAGCCGTCGGGGTAACCGCCGATGATGTTCAGTGCAGTACAAGCATCGACAGCCTCAGTGTTCTTGATCTTGGACTGATCAGAGAACGCCGCCCCGGCCCCTACGACCATGACGGACAGCATCATAGCCACGCAGAGAACCAGGGACAGAACCTTCTTCAGGTTCTTTTGTCTGATTCCTCAAAGGTTTTTTCTGAATTTGCCCCACTTTTTCCCCCTTAGTTGCCCCACCAGTTTTCGCCCATTTTGAGCACTTGGTTTGTGGCTGGGGTATCCAAACGAGAAATATTTTCGTGCAGGACATTGGAATCTCGATGGGTATAGATGTCTGCGGTCACTGCAATGCTGCTGTGCCCCATCAGTTCCTTTGCGATGTTAATAGCTACTCCCGCTCGTTGCAGATCAGTACAAAAGGTATGCCGGAGACAGTAGGTTGTTAAATCTGGTGCAATGGCGTGTTGTAAGATTCGTCCATCTTCTTCGAGCGCCCCCATGTGTAGGTCTAATTCTTTGGCGAAAGAGTTCCATAATTTCCAGATACCGCTCGGCCCTCGGATGGTGCCTTTTCGTGTAGGAAAGAGCAACGAAAATGGTTCTCCATGTTCTCGCCACAATACTCGCCGCAATTCTTTTCTCATCGGAATATCCCGGATTCCCGCAGTGGTTTTTGGTGTCTTGATGGTGTTTGTTCCACTTTCCACTGCCGTGTAAACATGGATCGGTAGGCTTGGTGAAAAAGCTCCTGCATAACCATTCTGAGTTTCGTCACATGAGAAAAAGACATCCCTCGTTGCTCGTTTAGAATGGATTGCAGTTGAATATCCCGTACATCCCGAAGGCGCATTTTGCCAACCACCGGACCGATGTACTTGTGGTACTTTTCATCTGTTCCACGACCCTGGAGAAATTGGGATGTTCTACCGGTTTTCGGCCAGTGTATTTCCCTTGTTCTTTTGCAATCGCGATGCCTTCCCGCTGTCGTTGCAAAATGTACTCTCGCTCCAATTCCGCCACAGCGCCGAAGATCGTCAGCATAAACTTTCCGGTTGGGGTGCTGGTATCAATGGATTCCTTCTGGGAGATGAATTCAACCCCTTTGGCTGTCAATTGTTCTACCAATTCAAGCAGGTCTTTGGTGTTCCGGGCAAAGCGGCTGATAGACTCCACAATAACCACGTCGCCCTTCCGGACAAACTCCAACATCGTTTTCAGCTCCGGACGGTTGGCGTTCTTTCCGCTGAATCTATCGATATAGATTTGATCGACGCCCAACTGTTCCATGAGAACTTCCTGACGCATCGTGTTCTGCTCCTGGGTGCTGACGCGGATATATCCTATTTTCATGGCATAGCTCCTTTCAGTTGTCTTTTTCAGATCATCTTGGTATACTAACGGGGAAAGGTGGGATTACAATGACAGAACGTGCAGCTGCCGCTGTGAACTACACGTTAGCCACTCATGCGGCAGAACAAATGAAACCGAGCCAGAAAGCGATCCGCCTCTGCGAAGAAATCGCGGAAGGTCATATTTCCGGCGATTACGCCGTGCAACAGCTTCTGCTCAGCTATGGGATCGAAAGCAAGGCGTACCATGGCTGATCCATTTGGAAAATACGATGTCTATTCAGTAGCCAGCTCAATCTATTGCTATCCGGATTCTTCCGTATTGAAGAACAAGCTGGATATTCGTGACCCAGCTTTATTGCGGAAAGTGGAAGCGGACCTTTCTAGTGCGCGTCAGGCAGAGATCTTTCGTACCCCTGTAGTTGGCCGCTTTACCGCAACGCACCTTTGCAATATCCATCGCAAGCTGTTGGGAGACGTCTACTCTTTTGCCGGGCATTTCCGCCGGGAAGACATCGCCAAAGGCACAACAAGGTTTGTGACCTATTCTCAAATCAAAGAGAAACTCCAAAGGCTCTTAGGTCAATTGCAGCAGGAAAAATGGCTGGAAAACGTGCCCTTTGAGGTGTTTGCAGCTCGCAGCGCTTACTACATGGCAGAGCTGAACTATATTCATCCGTTCCGGGAAGGCAATGGCCGCGCGATCCGTGAGTTTATGCGGCTGCTGTTTCTGCACAACGGCTATGTCGTGCAGTGGGACGCAGTTGACGTAGAGGCTCTGCTCAACGCAATGATCGATTCGGTTTATGATACAGCCCACTTGGAGCAAATTTTGAAGCAGTGCTTGGCTGCGGCTCCTGATTCTCGTTGAGATAAAAATTTCTTCGTTCATGTTCATAGTCTCCTTTGTAAAGCAAAACCGCTCCGAGATTTTTTGCGTCTCGGAGCGGTTTTCAGCCGTGTGTGATTTTCAGAGTCCCAGCTTGTTGGTTTCGATGGATAGCTGAGAAGTCAGCAGCACCCCACCCTGGGTGGTGTCGATCTGGATGGCCCAGTCGATGTTCTAGCCATTCTGATCGACCTCCTTTGCTGATAGTATAAGCGGTTCGCTTGCGGTTTGCAAGCAAAAATAAAAACAAGCTACCCAGTCGGTTCTTAAAAAACGCGGCTGGGTGGCGTTGTTCATATTAAGTAGATAAAAACCAAGTATGAAATTTCTCTAATGGTTTTTGGAAAAAGGAAATTGTCTTTTCTTGTTTTATTCCCATTGCTCTACAACAAACTTCATCAATATTTCTGTTTTTTCTTTTGCGAACAGAGGTTATGACAGATGCGATGAGCCGATAAGAAAAATATATTAAAAGTAGAATGAATATAGCATACCACGTCTCTGCAGAGAACCAAAGAAAGTTTTTTGTTGAAGATGTTACAAGTGCCAAAAGAATGGTCAGTACGATTCCCATATAGGTTCCTATTCTTTGTGTTGCTGCTATTGCCTCTTTAAAATCCTGTAATATGAGATTCAGCTTATCTCTTGTTACATAAATATAATCCTGTGCTATGTTTGCATGTATGCTACTGTCATCAAATGCTTTCTCAAGTATCTCCTTATTGATAGTATATTTATTTACTTCATCCATGAGGCTTTTCCTCCTTGTAGATAGTGTAATATAAAGTTCTATCAGAATCGGATAATATAGTTACTCTAAAATGTAGGTACAAATTCTGTCCTTTGTAAGAAGCAAAATCCATAGGTTTTGTTGTCCCAGAGCCAATCGGGTTATTGAAATTGGTGAGGGTAAGAACAAGAGTGTCATTTATTACTTTACCAGACAGAGCTTCTTTCTTTTCCTCTGGATTATTCTTAAATACAAATTTCAGTGTAACTACATTGGTTGTATCCTCGAAGAGCTTCAGCGTAATTGGTTCATTATTGAAGGAAATTACAGTTCCGGAGGAAATAATTTCCTTTTGTTCAGAAAAAATAGATGTTCGATACATTTTGATTCTCCTAATTTAAGGGGCAAAGCCCCCAGGGATCACTCCCCAGGGGCCTTGCATACGGGGAATCTTCCTGAATCAGATTCGGGGAAGATCAGGACTGAGTCTGAGCATCAGTGATATTCATCACGATGGTGTAGGTGGCGCTGATATTCTCGGCGTTGACCACAGTGATGGTGTTGGTTACCTTGATGGCACCAGTAGCATCTACAGCACTAGTGTTCTTCGCGGACAGATCTGCCCACAGACCAGTAGCGGTGGTGGCAGATGCAGTGGGCAGCAGCTTACCAGTAACAGCCTGAGAGTTAACCTTGAAGGTAGCTTCCTTGAACTTAGGCACGCTTCTCAGTGCATTGAAGAGACCGGTATCGCTCATCACATGGCTCTTGATCTGAGCCTTGGTACCCTCAATAGTAACGGTGTCTTCCGTCTTAGTGACAGTCAGGCCATTAGAGTTAATCTTGGACAGCACGTCGGTGGTAGCTTCGACAATCTGGTTCTTCAGATCAGCAGCAGTAACAGCAACCGTCTCACTGTCCTTATCCAGAATGTCGTTGTTCTCGTCAACGATGATAGCGTCGATCTTACCGTCCTTATCCTCGTCGATCATGATGGCGTTAGGATACTTGGTGACTTCATCGTACTTGCCGATACCAACATCAGAGCCAGCCTTCTTGTCAGCGCGGTTGACGTAGACGATCTTGAGATCATCCTCGACAGCCTTAGTCGTGTTGTCCTTAGTTTCAGCGGAAGTCTTGTAAGTCAGCAGCTTATCCTTCTGGTCATACTTGACAGTCCAAATTGCGCTGCTAGTGGTATCGACTTCCTTAACCTCCTTGGAACCATAGGTGTTGTCGGAGGTCTTGTCGAAGTAGACGTAGTCGCCCTTATCGAAGTCGTCGTTCTTGACAAAGATGGTAGTCTCAGCGCCAGTCCAGACGATGTACTTGTTGTAGTAAGAATCGTCGACCTTGACAGACTTCTCAACGGAGATGACCATACCATACTCAGTGTTGGAGCTGGAACCGGAGGGCTTGTTGCCCAGATCGGCGAAGGCAGCAACGACCTCGTCCTTGTCATCATTCAGAGCATAATAAACGTCGGTGGCAGAAGTAGTAGAGATATTACCCAGGCTACGCAGGTTATAAGCCTTGTAGTCCTTGTCGTTGGCCTTATCGGAGATGTTAGTGAAGAACACAGCATCAGAGGCAGCAACCATCGTGGTCGTAGTGCCAGATGTGCCGTTGATCGTCAGCTGCTTGGTATCCTTGTCATAGATGGTCTTGGTAGAAACATTGGTCTCGACAACAGCCTTGATCTCAACAGAAGTGTCGGAGAGCTTGGTGTACTTGACCAAGTTGCCAGCCTTCAGCCCGGTCAGCTTAGTCAGGTCAGAGAAGTTATCCTTGGAGTCCTCATCGACATCATAGATGGTCTTACCATCCAGAGTCAGCAGCTGGACCTTAGCGCCGCTGATGGCATTGCCGACCTTGTTCATGTTGTCAACGTCGGTGACCAGAGCGTAGGCGGAGTCGTCCACGTCGCTGTCGGCAGCGCCGACAAAGCCGTTGATGAGGTACAGGGTAGCATTCTTTTCCAGGTTGCTATTCTGGAAAGTCTCAATCTTGTTGTCAGTCAGGTTAGGCAGCTTGTTGCTGTCCAGCTCAGTTGCGTCGATGGAGTAAGAAGTGCCGTCAACATTGACCTTCTCCAGGCCGTTGAAGCTCTTCACCTTACCGGTCACGGTGTCAGCCTTGGTGACCACGAAGGTAGCATCGTCCTTGTTGGACTTGTACAGCTTGGTGTAAACAACAACGTCGTCCTTAGCGGCCTTGTCGTAAACAGTGTTGTCCTTGACCTCAATGGAGCCAACGCCCTGGATAGAGATCTTGGAAGCGCTGACTGCGGTCAGCTTAGAGATGCTGGACTCAACAACATAAGCGCGAGCGATCTTGCCATTGTCGTTCTCAATGAACTTGATGGTATCGCCGGAAGCAACCTTCAGAGCATCCAGGTTAGCCTTAGTCATAGTAGTTGCATCCTTAGCACCATAGTTGTAAACGATGGAACCGCCAGCAACCCAATCATGCTCAACGTCGTTGAACTTGATCTTGCTTGCAGTGACCTTCTGGATGTCATCCTTGATGACGTTGTAAACGGTGGTCTCACCGGTGACATAGACGCCATAGATGGTGTCCTTGCTGTCCAGTCTGCCGTCCACGCCGTCAGTCTCGTCCTTGTACAGAACCTTGACTTCCTCGCCGATGTACTTCAGGTCCAGATCATAGGGGAAGGTGCGGCCGCCGACATTGATGTAGCCTTCCTTGCCAGCATCACCAGTGTCATAGTTACCGTTGAAGGTTGCGACATAGGTCTCAGCCTCGTACTTGTCTTCCATCAGGGTGATCTTGTCGTTGGTAGCGCCAACAACTCTGTCCTGAACAGTGATCTGAGAAGTCAACTGACCGTTCTTGTCGGTAACCAGAGTGGTCTTGTACTCGACCTCATAGGCGTTCAGAGCGTTCCAGACCATCTGAGCAGCGTTATCACGGGTGATCGCAGCGTTGGTGTCCATCTTCTCCAGGCCCTTGTAGAGACCCTTCTGGGCAGCGCGGACGTTGACATTGGTAGCCCAAGCGTTGCCGGTGAAGCCCTCGTTCTCGGACTTGTAGCCCAGGGAGACGAGCAGCATCTTGGCCAGCTGGACGCCGGTCACATTGCCGTTGGGGGCGAACTTGCCGCCGCCGACGCCGGACACGATGCCCTGCGCAGCGCAGGACTCGATGTAGCCCTCGGCCCAGGCAGCGTTGGCGTTGTTGCGCACGTCGCTGAAGGTGGGGGTGGTGTTGG
>OLSN01003244.1_pt1 | contig 10705 bp, 11 predicted proteins | sample 1672411 | NCBI WGS metagenome assembly OLSN01 (sample SAMEA3136683, study PRJEB25190) | human gut metagenome | biome: human gut; feature: human-associated habitat; material: faeces | place: Austria | collected 2013
GACATCTTGGCGGTTTAAACTTTGCTAATTTGGGAACATGCGGACATTCATTTTCTCTTATTTTAAATTATACATATCTTACAGCAATGAACGGTATTCAACGCGAAACAATACCCAACACCGTCTTAACGCGCAACGTCAGACATTCCAATCAGATGAACATCATAATCATTTTTTCATTTATCCGCATCTGTTTTATCATACCGTATAACGATACGTTTTGTTCTCAAAGCATTTATAGACATTTATCCATTCATCTTTTGAGATAAGCCTATTTTCATAATAAGAATTTAATATCGTTTCTATTTTTTTACGATAGTCATTTTCCTTAAGCTTTAAGTTTTTACGGACATCTTTCTTTATAGGTTCAATTTTATGTTCACATTCAATCAGATGCGGAAAGTCTGTTACTTCGTTAAAAGCATCAAAGCTGTCAAACAATGCCCATTCCACTTTATGCGGACCGTCAAGATTATACTTACACGCATCTGACGGAGCCTTGTCGGCTGGATAAATAGCCCTGATCAACACACCACCGAAAAACGCATCTTCACGAAGAATAGGCTGAAAAAGTTCAAAATCATTACTCTTTACATCAACACTACTTTCAAAAGAAATGTCTATGCCGCTTGGATGAAAGAACCATTGTCCTGCCTTACATATCCTCGGATATGTTACTATGTCCCGATGATTATTTTCATACAGATAAAATTCTATGTCTTTTATATAAAAGATTTTTTCACCTTTACGTATGGCGACTTTATTTAAAAGTATCTTTGCAATTTTATCAAAAGTCTTTTGATAACCATTTTGAAGGATTTCATTCCTCAAAGAATCTTTGGTTAATTTTAATCTCAAATTTTGCAAAACATCTTTTTCCATTATTGATAATCCTTTATGTGCAACAATATAATTTATATGTCATCATTCCGTCTGCGTCTTGGGCCAGTTTACGAGAAAGAGTTTCTCTGTGGCACGCGTGAAGGCTGTGTAGAGCCAGTGGATATAGTCGGGCGAGAGCATGTCGTCGGTCATGTAGCCCTGGTCAACATATATGTGCGCCCACTGTCCGCCCTGCGCCTTGTGGCAGGTAACGGCATAGGCATATTTTATCTGCAAGGCATTGTAACAAGGGTCTTGTCTTACCTTCTTCAGGCGGTCGGCCTTCAGCGGCACATCCTGATAGTCTTCCATAACTCCATTGAAGAGCCGCTCGCTCTGTTCGCGCGTAAGAGCCGGAGCCTCAGCCATAAGACTGTCGGTTACGGCGGTTACCATTATTTCATAATTGTCGTAATCGGGAAACTGAAGCCACACGTCGGCAAAGTGAAGACCGTAGAACTCGCGCAGGTTTCTAACCCTTACCACCATGGCCCTGTCGCCGTTGGCAATAAACGGCAACGCCTGACTTTCGGCTTTACGTCCGTCGCCGTTGCCCGTGCTGCTGTCCTCGAGAGCCTTTTCCTCGGCGGCAGCCTTTTCGGTCCAGTAGTAGTTGTTTCTCACCACCATGAGCATGTCGCCCGTAGTCAGTTCTTCCTCACGGCCCAACACCATGCCGCGTATGCCGGCGTTGTAGGCATTGGCGCGCTTGTTGCTGCGCGTTATCACGATGGTCTCGTCGGTGCCCACTTCAGAGTAGCTGCTGTTGAGCTGCTCAATGAGTTCGCCGCCCGGCACCATGCGTATGTCGGCAAAGCCTGAAAAAGTAATTTTAGGAAGACGCGTAACCTCGTCGTGGGTTATCATACTTCGTATTATCGTGGCATTGTAAAGAATGCCCGAACCTGATGCCTGTCGCAAAATTTCATTAAGGTCGCACTGATAAACCTTCAGTCCGTAGCCCGCCATAAAGTCGGGCATAAGCGCAGGCGACCCTTCCTCGCCCACCGGAGGCAGCTGTGCCATGTCGCCAATGATCATCATGCGGCAGTTGTGGCCGCCGTAGACGAAGCTCACCATATCGTCGAGCAGGCAGCCCGTGCCGAAAACAGCGCCCTCGCCGCCTCCGCCGTTGGCTATCATCGACGCCTCATCGACAATGAAGAGAGTGTCGTGATACATATTGTCGTTAAGACTGAAGCCCGTCGACTCGCCCGCAAAGGTCTTCTGACGGTATATGCGGCGATGTACGGTGAAGGCCGGACGCCCGGCATTGACCGAAAACACCTTGGCGGCACGTCCCGTGGGGGCAAGCAGGATCACCCTCTGGCGCAACTTTACAAGCGTCTTTACGATGGCTGCGGCAAGCGACGTCTTGCCCGTACCGGCAGAGCCGCGCATAATCATCACCGAGCTGCCGTCGCGGTCGAGCAGAAAACGGCTGAACACGGCTGTGGCCTTAGCCTGGTCGGCAGTAGGCACAAAGCCGAAAGTCTGCATTATCTGAGTTGCCAGTTCTTCAACAATCATCAGTTTTTATGCCAAAGGTTTGATTTTACGAATTATTTAGTGTAATTTTGCAAATGCACAGAATGCGAAAGCATAATGCAAACTTACATAAAATAATTGATATTTTATGCCATGTGAACTAAGAAAATATTGTTCTTAACCACAGCCGGCCATAAATAGCAGGTCAATAAGGCAATGATAAAAATCAGCAACAATCACATTCTGGCACTCATAGCCGCCATGCTGGCCATAACATGCGTCATGAGTGTGTGCTCGCCCATAAGATTTGAGCGGCAGCAGGCCGGACGCGAGCAGGCGGTGAAGGAGCGGCTGGTGAAGATAAGATATGCCGAAGAGAAATACCGCAGGGCCAACGGCACTTACAGCGGAAGCTTCGACATACTGGTCAGAGAAGGCTATCTGGCCGACTCGCTGCAATACATACCCTTCGCCGGGAAAAAGAAATTCGACCTTACGGCAACGACGCAGATAAGCAAGTCGGGCAGGCAGATACCGCTGATGGAATGCGGAGCCATGTATAACGACTACTTGTCGGGGCTCGACGAGAACAGCATAGCCAACCTCATCGAAGAGGCTAACAACGCGGGGAGATACCCCGGACTGAAAATTGGAGACATAACCACACCTAACGATAATGCAGGAAACTGGGAATAACATAATAACAAAGAAGCCGAGGCTTACCATACGCATAGGTAGGCACTCGCTGTCGTTCTCTGCCCTGAGCGCAGAAAATCCCGAGGGTATAACCTTTGAGCCTTATACCGTGAGGAGCGGCATATCCATGGCGGCTAACCTCAGAGAGGCGTTCAGGGAGATTGACCTGCTGAACAACGGATGGCAGAGAGCAATGGTGATGATCGACTCGCCCGTGATAATGATACCCATAGACGAGTTTAAGGGCAGCCAGAAGGAAATACTCTACCACTATGCCGTTACCGGACATGATGGCGAAGTGGTGATGTCGAGCGTGCTGCCTTCGCTAAACGCCGTAGCCGTATACTCAATAAACAAAGACCTGAAGCTGGTCATCGACGACCACTTCGGCGACGTAAGGTTTGCACACGTGTGCGAGCCGGTGTGGAATCATCTCTACCGCCGCAGCTTCACCGGCATAAGGATGAAGCTGTATGCGTATTTCCACGACAAGAGGATAGACGTGTTCAGCTTTCAGCAGAACAGATTTAAGTTTACAAACAGCTTTGACACCGACCTGGCACCAGACGCCGTATACTTCATACTGAACGTATGGAAGCAGCTTACCTTCGACAACAAGCGCGACGAGCTGCACCTCGTAGGCGAACTGCCCGCCAGGGAAGAGCTGACACAGGAGCTGCACACTTTCATACAGAACGTATACGTGATAAACCCGAAGGCCGAGTTCAACCGCGCTCCGATTACGGCAATAAAGAACATTCCTTACGACCTGATAACATATTTCGTGAAGAGCTGAGCCGCAGGCTGCACGGACAGCGGCAACGCCAGAAAGCCTACGCCGCAGAAACAGCATGAGGCAAAACTGCAGGCAGCTCACTACAAGCCCACAGACGGAGTAGGGACAGGCAGCAAGCCTCAACAGAAAGCCACAACAACATTAGGAATAAACTGAAATGAGAATAATTACAGGAATATATAAAGGACGCCACTTTGACATACCGCGCACGTTCAAGGCAAGACCGACAACGGACTTTGCCAAGGAAAACATATTCAATGTGCTTAACGGATACATCGACCTTGAAGACGCCATAGCGCTCGACCTCTTCTCGGGTACGGGCAGCATATCGCTCGAACTGGTGTCGAGAGGATGCCAGAGCGTGATAAGCGTGGAGGCCGACCGCGACCATCATGCCTTCATAAAGCAATGCCTGAAGAAGCTCGGCACCGACAGATGCATCGCCCTGCGAGGCGATGTGTTCCGCTTCATAAAGAGCTGCCATCAGCAGTTCGACTTCATCTTTGCCGATCCTCCCTACGCCCTGCCCGAACAGCCCACCCTGCCCAAGCTGATACTTGAGCGCGGACTGCTGAAGCCCAACGGCATCTTCGTATTCGAACACGGCAAGAACAACAGCTTTGAGGATGTGCCCGGATTCATTGAGCACAGGGCATACGGCAGCGTGAACTTCAGCCTGTTCCGACAGTCGGAAGTGCAGGAATAGCATTGCCTGCGTATTTTTATAAAATGTTTTTATTTTACTATCACACCGTCACAATATGACATAACCCGTTGCGTGTCAAGTTGATATACCGCGATAGTGAATAGTGTTTTACTGCCACGGCATGTCATTCAGCAATCTTCTGGAAAATGCTAAGGTAAAGAGACCATGGCAAAACAGCATGGTCTCTTCGTGTTTTATTCTTTCCAAATGTTTTCCCACTTATCTTCGAATGTAATGCCTTTGAACGGATTGTGGAATGCCTTATGCCTTGAAGTCTCTTTTTCGTCTTCCCCCATAAGGTTCTTTATGGGAAATCCGGCTGGGGCAGACAAGACCAAAGGCTTTTCCCGGTCCCAATCATGTATGTACCAATGATGTAGTTCATACGCGAGTTTTATGAAATCCTTACGTGAAATGACGAAAAAGCGGTATTTAGAAACCCCGTCTTTCTCCTCTTGATATATGAGAACATAAGGACCTTTCACATTATCTTCCAAATACTTGATATCTTGGGTCTGCTCCATCGTAAAGCCAATAGGGATGTTTTTTTGGTTACAAGTTTTTACTTGTACCAAAGCTGTTTTGGGCTTCCATCTTAAATCTCCGTCTTCACTTAGATCGCTGTTAAGGCAGATTATGTCGATAGACTTGTAATTCTTGATTGTGCAGTTGGCATTGAAAGCGTCCCAACCTTGTTGCATCAGTTTCGCAACAACTAAACTCTCGCCAATCGCGCCCATACGCGCTTTGGCAGACTGATTATTTTTTGCCATGTCCAATAATTTTATTTGTTCCAATTATATTCCGCACCTAATATTTTGAGTGCTAAATAGTGCCAATATTCCTGGTCGAAGTTCGGCGTGTATGTCGACATAAGCACGAGGTTCTCTTCCGAGCGAGCCATGTTGAATGAGTGGGCGCGCCTTGCCACGTCTACCGGAGGCGCGTCCTTGTCCAATCGGAAAAACACTGTGCCGACACGGGTCATATTAAATTTCTGGCGGAAGCAGTCTTTAAGGTCAAGCGTATGGTTGTCAAGCATGAAGGTGTATTCATCTTCTTTCCCGCTCCATTTAAATGTTCCGAGCGCCATACAGGTAGGTTTAGACATGCCGTTTTCCTTTACTCCGATTACGTCTCCAGTGTAGATGTATTCTCCACGGCTGTCCCGGTATCTAGTATTTACGCCGGCGAAAATTACTTTATGTGCGTAGCCACGATTAAAACACTCGTCACCAAATGTTTCGAGAACAGCCTCTTGGTCATGCTCGGCCGCCCATTTGTCGTCGGTGTCCCACACGTAAAATTGCCCGTTGTGGAAAAAGAAGTCGCCGAGACGCTTGTATCCGAACTTGTTCTGGTCGATGACATACCTCACCCCTACGTAAGGCACGAAGTCTAATATACCTGCACCAATCTGGTAACTGTACTTTTTGCAGAGGCTTTTCAGTATATCGTCGGAAATCACACGCGGCGCTTCTTCGGTTTCCCGTCGTGGTTTTATTTCGAGTTGGAAGCTTACTATCATCCAAGGCCCCCACCCTTCAGGCCGCGTTATGTTTGGTACATTTATGCAGTCCTCGAATATTTTTGCCATGTCAATGTCCTTGAAGCCTGCAATTCCACAGCCCACACGCGTAAGCAAGAACCTGTTTTGCGGATGCGCCTTTGCGTATTCGACAAACTTATCGGCGTAAGGTCTTATGTCTTCGATGTTCCTGAACATCGTCGGAATGGCGTAACACCGCCCCGTAGGGCCGTTGCCCACGCCCCATTCCGCACCGAATTTCTCATACGCTGTGCGTGCCGCACCGCCATAGTGATGACCTTCAAGGTTGCTCCCGAAAACAAAAATCTCGCACTTCGACAGTTCGGTAATACGTTCGGGGGTATTGTGTTTGTTTTTCTTTCTCATGTCAAAACGTTTTTTTACAGGTGCAAAAAGCAGGAAACCAGTTCTCTTACCTACTTCATCATACAGACTACCGCTAAATCGTCTATAATCACGCGAATCAAATCACACGACATAGGAATGACTCGCATTTGAATCTGCTTGTAGCGGGTCGTTAAATTTTGCAAAGTTAGAAAAAAAACAAAAAAGCAAAGAACATAAAAGATAATATTGACATGAAAATCACATCAGCGGCGAGAATACACACAATTATTGCCGAAGCTACGGAAGTCTATGTTTGTAGAGCCACAGGTTGACAGTCTGGCGTCGCTTACAAGCAGCTTTGAGGATGTGCCCGGATTCATTGAGCACAGGGCATACGGCAGCGTGAACTTCAGCCTGTTCCGACAGTCGGAAGTGCAGGAATAGCATTGCCTGCGTATTTTTATAAAATGTTTTTATTTTACTATCACACCGTCACAATATGACATAACCCGTTGCGTGTCAAGTTGATATACCGCGATAGTGAATAGTGTTTTACTGCCACGGCATGTCATTCAGCAATCTTCTGGAAAATGCTAAGGTAAAGAGACCATGGCAAAACAGCATGGTCTCTTCGTGTTTTATTCTTTCCAAATGTTTTCCCACTTATCTTCGAATGTAATGCCTTTGAACGGATTGTGGAATGCCTTATGCCTTGAAGTCTCTTTTTCGTCTTCCCCCATAAGGTTCTTTATGGGAAATCCGGCTGGGGCAGACAAGACCAAAGGCTTTTCCCGGTCCCAATCATGTATGTACCAATGATGTAGTTCATACGCGAGTTTTATGAAATCCTTACGTGAAATGACGAAAAAGCGGTATTTAGAAACCCCGTCTTTCTCCTCTTGATATATGAGAACATAAGGACCTTTCACATTATCTTCCAAATACTTGATATCTTGGGTCTGCTCCATCGTAAAGCCAATAGGGATGTTTTTTTGGTTACAAGTTTTTACTTGTACCAAAGCTGTTTTGGGCTTCCATCTTAAATCTCCGTCTTCACTTAGATCGCTGTTAAGGCAGATTATGTCGATAGACTTGTAATTCTTGATTGTGCAGTTGGCATTGAAAGCGTCCCAACCTTGTTGCATCAGTTTCGCAACAACTAAACTCTCGCCAATCGCGCCCATACGCGCTTTGGCAGACTGATTATTTTTTGCCATGTCCAATAATTTTATTTGTTCCAATTATATTCCGCATATTACGGCATCCACTCTTTGCGGGCGGCGGAAAATTTTTCGATCACCGGCAGACGTCTGCCCGGCGAAATGATCGTGAGCATGGCATCGATTAAGAAGGCGTGCGCGCGGGCGAATACCCTGGCCGGCGTACTTCCGGAGAAAATCGGCAGCGCGATCGAAAGCGCCTGCGATGAGGTAATTGCGGGCAAGCTGCACGACCAGTTCATCGTCGATCCCATTCAGGGCGGTGCGGGTACGTCCACCAATATGAACGCCAATGAGGTGATCGCCAACCGCGCCATCGAGCTGCTGGGCGGCGTGAAGGGAGACTATACTCTTGTGCACCCCAACGACCATGTGAACTGCGGCCAGTCCACCAACGACGTTTATCCCACCTGCGTCAAAATGACGCTCTATCAGGTCTGCGGCGCGCTGCTGAAGGAAATGGAAGCGCTGATTGCCGTTTTGGACGAGCGGTCCGCCGACTTCGACGGCGTGGTGAAGATGGGGCGAACCCAGCTTCAGGACGCGGTGCCCATTCGGCTGGGACAGGAATTTGCCGCCTATGCGTCGGTGATGCGCCGGGAAAAAGACCGGCTGGAACGCGGGCGGAAGGAAATGCTTCAGCTGAATCTGGGCGGAACCGCCGTGGGCACGGGCATCAACGCGACGCTCGCCTATGTCGGGCAGGTGGTGCCGCTGCTTTCCGAAATGACGGGCATCCCCTTTACCCAGAGCCGTGACCTGATCGACACCACCCAGAATACGGACTGCTATCTGGCGCTGTCCTCGGCCCTGAAAGGCTGTGCCGCGAGTCTGTCCAAAATCTGCAATGACCTGCGGCTGATGTCCTCCGGCCCGCGGGACGGGCTGGGCGAGATCGTCCTTCCTGCCCGGCAGAACGGCTCCTCTATCATGCCCGGCAAGGTCAACCCGGTGATCCCTGAGGTGGTCAACCAGATCGCCTTCCGCATCATCGGCTACGATACCACGGTCACGCTGGCGGTGGAGGCCGGTCAGTTGGAGCTGAACGCCTTTGAACCCATCATTTTTGACAGTCAGTATCAGGGCCTCGTGATGCTCCAGCACGGCATCCATACGCTGAACGTCCACTGCCTGCAGGGCGTTCGCGCCAACGAGGAAGTCTGCCGTCAGGAGGTGGAGCGCTCCGTAGGCGTGGTCACGGCTCTGTGCCCGAAGATTGGCTACAACGCGGCCTGCAGTCTGGCCCGCGAGGCCCTGCGCACCAATCGCCCCGTCGGAAAGATCGCCCTTGAGCGGGGCCTGCTGACTGAACAGGAGCTCCAAACGCTGCTGGATCCGGTAGCGATGACCAGTAGATGTTCTTTGCAGGATACGGAGGTCGATGCAGTAAAGGGCAAAATGTAAAAACGGGGAAACGTCTGTAACAAAAATAAGTAATGACTTGTTAGACCTAATAGAAAAAGGCGGGAAGCGCTTTTGAAACATAGAAGGAGCCGAGCCGCCCACCGCAGACGACAACTGACTAAAAAGAAACTTAAAAAAACCGCCAATGCATATTGAAGCAGCGGCAGGGCTTCTATATCTACATCGAAAAAAGCCTTCATGAAATTATGCTGTGGAGGCATAGCGGCGGTGGACCAGATCAAGCTGAGGGAGGTTTTGATGCGAATGCCCGATAGGATCTCGCCTTCCCCATTTGACTCCAGATAACGTCTACTGTTTCATGCTGCTGGATTAAAACAAAAGTTATTAGTATCATGACAAGGTTCATCGTGTTGGAAAATCGCTGCCATAAAAATGCTAAAGCCGAGAAATGCACACCCTCTCGGCTTGAAATGTAAATGGCGCGGTGAGGGATAACGCGAATCTACCCCTTGAACCTCGCCGCCTTTTGCAGCTCCTCGAAGGTATGGATGTCCTGCCGCTGCTCCTGCAGCATCACCTGAACTTCCCGGTTCAGCCCGTCGAAAAAGATTTTGCTCCTCCGGCTGTGCAGGAGTAGTTCTTGAAGCGTAGAATAAGAAGCCATGTGCCATCACCTCGCCGGTAGCATGGCCCGGAGAGGCGGACGTTATGCCCGGCCTGACCGAAAAAATCATTTCACGTTTGAAAGGAAGAAACGCCATGCCCCTTGCCAACTACTGCCGGAAATGCAAAGCCGAAGTCCCCGTCGGCGAAAGCTGCCCTTACTGCGGCGCGAAGCTGACCAAAACGGGGGAACGGCTGTCCTTCGGCGTTTCCCGGGCCCCCTGGCGGGACTGGTTCTGCTGGAACCGGCTTTTGCGGGTGGGTCTGCCGGTGTGGGGGATCAGTTTTCTGGTCATCTCGCTGGCGGAGCTTTGTTCCGGCGGCACAGAGGCGCTGGCGGGGCTTTTTCGCCGGGGCTTTGGCCTGACCATGCTGTGGCTGCTGGGCGGGATGCTGCTGTTGTTTCTGGCACTGCTGTTTTGTCAGGGTCGGGAAAAAGTTCATTATATATTGGATAAGGACGGCGTCAGCGCCTACACCTACGTGTCGGAGGAAGTGAACGATCTGGCGCTGTACGCCCGGTTTCTGACCCCGTCGCAGGCGGAGACGCTGCAGGAGGACGAGCACGCCCTGCCTGGCCTTAAGCTGGTGCGCCGGGTGATCCTGCCGTGGGAGCGGATGAAGCGGGTGAAAATCTGGCGTGCATTTCCGCAGAAGCTTCTTCTTCGCACGAGCACAGCTGGTCCAGAGAATGGAGCAAGAATGAAACCCATCACTGGCATGCGTGCTCCGGCTGCGACGAGAAGAACGACGTAGGGACCCATACGCCTGGCGCTGCGGCAACGGAAATAGATCCGCAGATCTGCACAGTGTGCGGTTATATCATCGCGCCCGCGACCGGCCACATTCATCACACCACGACGCTGGTTCCGGCTGTGGAAGCGACCTGCGTCGCCAAGGGTCACAAGGCGTATTACACCTGCTCCGGATGCAGCAAGCTGTTTGCAGATGAAAACGCGACAGAAGAGCTGACTGAGGCGGATGTTACCCCGAAAACTGACCCGACCAACCAT
>OLSN01003245.1_pt1 | contig 10704 bp, 8 predicted proteins | sample 1672411 | NCBI WGS metagenome assembly OLSN01 (sample SAMEA3136683, study PRJEB25190) | human gut metagenome | biome: human gut; feature: human-associated habitat; material: faeces | place: Austria | collected 2013
TTAATCCTTTATAAACTTTTGATAATAATCGGCTTGCAAAGGTACGGCTTTTCTTTGAACTGACAAATAAATTAAGATATTTTTTCCTCTTGCTATTCGCATACAAAAGGCTGATATAACCACATCTAGGCTTTGAATAACGGACTAAAAAACATAGGGAAGAGATTTTGATTCTTCCCTATACATATACAGTTATTCATTCTATTTTCAACGATTCCAGCCACTCTCCATCTCAGAGCAAGTACACACAGCCACAGATGCCGCATTGTTTCCACTGGACTGACGAAGCTTTAAAAGTTCAGTTGCTGAGATCCGGACTACTTTTCCATCGGGACGACCATAACACAATGTCCCTTCGCGCCGTGCAGTTTCCTCTATCAACCGCTGTTCCGCTAGTTCTAAACCATAACGCAACTTCGCACTTAATTCCTTATATTCTTCTTCAGTTGACATAACTTCTGATTTTAGTAAAAAGTTCTTGATTATAGATATGGGCCTCATCTCCCAAACGGAAGGCGTCCGCCACAATAACACGCGGTGTGCAGCTATTGTCCGCAAGCATCCAATAATCCACGCAAGGCATATAAATACGGAAAAAGTTTTCCAACCCCGAACGATAACGACGACGGATAATGGGAGCAGGCACATCATGCCCTCCATTGGCAACACGCTGTTTCACTCGCTCTATAGCCAATTCAGGCGAATTCAGCCAAAAATAAATAAGGCTGACACTATATCCTTGATTTTGTGCCTGCTGGATAAGATTGATATAAGAACGGGTGGACAATGTGGTTTCAACAGAAAAGCTAACTCCGGCCGACAGTAACTCTCCGATACGTTTCAGCATCAGTCGCCCGGCTTCGATAGCCACACTTGAGGGGTTAAAAGGAGAAAGTCCCTTAGCGATTTCATCGGCATTGACAAATTCGCGGCACTCTAAAATTTCGGGTAATACCGTGTACGAAGCGGTCGTTTTACCGGCTCCGTTACACCCCGCTATTATATAAAGTTTAGACATTAATCTCCTTTTCTATTTCTGTTATTGGCGACAAAGTTAACGATTATTTCCAATCTTTGTTCTTGAAAAGGCATAAAAGTGATGAAGAATAGCACATTTTTTGAAATTCTGTGCAAATTAAGAAGAGATTACAGGAGTTTTACCTTATATTTAAGCAACCTGCAAACAGGTAGCAGTTACTCATTACATCATTTTATTGAAGAAAATTAGTACATAAGCATCTTTCATTTAAGTATCCAAACAAGTAATCATATAAATAGGACACATATCCCACCATAATAGCAAGTACACTTGTTTCGTCAGACAAATATCATGTATAAAATAAATAGGGCCACACTTTCAAAAAATGAAAGCGTAGCCCGAAAAATGACTATTCTTTGTTTATAAACAAAGATTCAAACTTATCTGACCAAATCCTTTGGATAAACAGGAGGCATTTTCACTCGTTTCCAAGTTTCATAATACCAGGAATTGATTTCATTTCCATCCTTATCCGTTTTCACAAAAAACTTCAGCACCATGACATCTCCCCCCTTCATCTCAAATTCCAAAATATTATCCACACCTACCAATTGTGGAAGATGCAAGTTTTTCTCCACATGCTCTGTATAAGCATTAGGAGCAGTCTGCCGATAGGTACCGGAACCAATAATAATAGCTCCATGATTAGGAATCATGGTCATATTGGTAAACTTGCCGTCATCAGACAAAATTTTAAAAGAATTACTTGGTTTCAACTCACCCGGTACCTGAGGAGTCCCTGATACATAAAAGCACATCTGCCAAATTCCTTTCAAGTTGACAGGGGTTACATCCGATTTTTCCTGTCCCACTACACGCGAAGTACCGATAAGCAAGAATGCTATCATCAGTAGGAATAATTTTTTCCGTTTCATAGTTGTATATATTTAGTTAACAAATTGCGTAATGTGGATATACAAAATTAGAAATTTTTTTCAAACTTCCTGCTTTTTAAATAACTTTTTTACAGTTAAATACAAAAAAAATCCTGCTCTATGTTATAGGGCAGGATTTTTTGAATTATTATTTCCAACAATTAGAATTCAGCATTACGCGGAGTACGTGGGAAAGGTATCACATCACGAATATTGGTCATACCGGTAACAAACAGCAACAACCGCTCAAAACCAAGTCCAAAACCAGAATGAGGACATGAACCAAACTTACGGGTATCCAGATACCACCACATATCCTTCATCGGAATTTCCAATTCCTGGATACGGGTCATCAGTTTGTCATAATCAGCCTCACGTTCAGAACCACCTATTATCTCGCCAATCTTCGGAAATAAGACATCCATTGCACGGACAGTCTTGCCATCCTCATTCTGCTTCATATAGAATGCCTTGATTTCTTTCGGATAATCTGTCAGGATTACAGGACGTTTAAAGTGCTCTTCCACCAAATAACGTTCGTGTTCAGAGGCTAAGTCTACTCCCCAATATACCGGGAATTCAAATTTATGACCTTTTGCTACAGCTTCCTCCAGTATCTTGATACCTTCCGTATAAGGCAGACGGACAAATTCCTCCTTCAGCACGCCCTGCAAACGTTCTATCAATCCCTTATCGAACATGTCGTTCAAAAACTTCACATCATCATAGCAGTTGTCAAGCGCCCACTGTACACAATATTTAATAAAGTCTTCGGCCAAATCCATATTATCAGTAATATCATTGAACGCAACCTCAGGTTCAATCATCCAAAACTCAGCCAAGTGACGCGGCGTATTAGAATTCTCCGCACGGAATGTAGGACCAAATGTATAAATAGCCCCCAAAGCAGTAGCAGCCAATTCACCTTCCAACTGTCCAGATACCGTCAAACTGGCTTGTTTGCCAAAGAAATCATCATCATAAATAATCGCTCCGTTTTCATCCTTCTTCAAATCATAAAGGTTCTTGGTAGTAACTTGGAACATCTGTCCCGCACCTTCACAATCAGACGCTGTGATAATAGGTGTATGAAAATAGAAAAAACCACGTTCATGGAAGAACTTATGGATAGCGATAGCCATGTTGTGGCGGATGCGGAATACAGCTCCAAATGTATTGGTACGGGGACGCAAGTGAGCGATCTCACGAAGAAACTCCATCGTATGACCTTTCTTCTGTAACGGATAAGTGTTATCACAAGTACCTAATACTTCGATTCCACGCGCTTGAACTTCGGCTGCCTGACCAGAGCCAATGGATTCGGTCAACTCACCGTTCACACTGATACATGCACCGGTGGTGATCTGCTTCAACATTTCTTCGTCAAAGTTTGCCAAATCAACAACAATCTGCACATTATTTATTGTAGAACCGTCATTCAGGGCGATAAAATTTACCTGTTTGCTACCGCGGCGGGTACGAACCCAACCTTTTACATTGACCATCGCACCAAAATCACGGCACTTCAGCAGGTCAACAATCTTTGTTCTACTAATTTTTTCCATTGTTTTGTCTCTTTATTGTTTATTATTCAAATGAGCCCATGCGGAGCATGTTCACTTCTTGTTCAGTCAGGTAACGCCAGTCACCGCGGCGCAAACCTTTTTTAGTCAGACCAGCAAAATAAACGCGGTCCAGCTTGATCACCTTATATCCCAAGGATTCAAAAATACGACGCACAATACGGTTCTTTCCGGAATGGATTTCAATACCGACTTGTGATTTGTCTGTTTCCGATGCATAGCTGATGGCATCTGCATGAATCTCTCCATCATCCAATGTCACACCTGCTGCAATTTGGTCAAGATCTGCCTTGGTTACATTCTTATCACAATATACATGATAAATCTTCTTCTTCAAATACTTAGGATGAGTCAGCTTGGAAGCCAAATCACCATCGTTAGTTAACAATAACACACCGGTAGTATTACGATCTAAACGCCCAACAGGATAAATACGCTCCTTACAAGCACCTTTCACAAAATCCATTACAGTCTTACGTTCCTGAGGATCATCAGAAGTAGTCACACAATCCTTCGGTTTATTCAACAAAATATAAGTTTTGCGTTCAATACTTACCGGTTCGTCATGGAACTTCACTTCGTCAGTACGCTTGATTTTAGTACCTAATTCGGTTACCACTTCACCATTTACACTGACTACACCTGCTGTAATAAACTCATCAGCCTCACGACGGGAACATATACCTGCATTAGCCAAGAATTTGTTCAGACGAATCGGCTCATTTGGATCGGTCAATATATCTTTATATTCAATCTGTTTCTTCAGACTATACTTTGCATTCGGGTTATAATCAGCTGTACGGGGACGATAGGGACGATTGTATCCACCACCTTGATTATAACCACCGGTACGAGGACGATAAGGACGGTCGCCGCCTTGATTATAACCGCCGGTACGAGGACGATAAGGACGGTCACCGCCTTGATTATAACCGCCGGTACGAGGACGCGGAGTGTAAGAACGCTGTTCACCCCCTTCACCGTTGTTAAAACGGGGACGCGGAGTATAAGGACGCTGCTCACCCCCTTCGCGATTATAGTTTGTGCGGGGACGATATTGACGCTCACCACCTTCCTCACTATTATTAAAACGAGGGCGCGGAGTATACGGACGCTGCTCGCCACCTTCACGATTATAATTTGTACGAGGACGGTATGAACGTTGGTCTCCTCCATCCTCACTGTTAGGATTAAAGCGGGGACGTTGCGGACGGTCTCCGTTATTGTTATAGCGATTATAGGAAGGACGGTCACCGTTGTTATAAGAAGAACGGTAGGGACGGTCTCCACCTTCGCGATTATAGCTGTTCGTACGAGGACGATAAGGACGCTGTTCGCCGTCGTTGTTGTATCTGTTGTAATTACTGTCTCTGTTATAAGACTTATAACCACCATCACGGCTTACATTCTGGTTTTCTTCATTTGCAGCACCTTCTTGTCTGCTTTCATTTTCTGTACTCATGGTTTTCCTTTTATTTTTTAATTAATGTATAACGCCCTCTCGGGCTTTTTGGATTAAAATCTAACTAACTATTTTTTAAATACCTGTATAATTATGCGGTGTAATTACCCGCAGTTCCTTTTTAATGTCTTCGCTTACATTTAGTGTTTCTATAAATTCTTTAATAGACTCTTCTGTGATAGCCTGGTTTGTACGGGTCAAAGCTTTCAATGCCTCATACGGATGAGGATAGGCTTCGCGGCGCAGAATTGTCTGGATAGCTTCCGCCACCACACTCCAACAATTATCCAAGTCGGCATAGATTGCTTTCTCATTCAGCAACAGTTTGCGCAGACCTTTCAACGAACTTTGGATAGCAATCACAATGTGACCGAAAGGTACACCGACGTTACGCAACACAGTAGAGTCTGTCAAGTCACGTTGCAAGCGGGAAACAGGCAACTTAGAAGAAAGGTGTTCCAAAATAGCATTTGCCATACCTAGATTACCTTCAGCATTTTCGAAATCAATAGGATTCACCTTATGCGGCATGGCACTGGAACCTACTTCACCCGCTTTAATCTTCTGCTTGAAATATTCCATAGAGATGTACTGCCAGAAGTCGCGGTTCATGTCAATCATAATGGTATTGATGCGTTTCATCGCATCAAAAATGGCTCCCAGATTATCATAATTAGAGATCTGAGTAGTATATTCCTCACGTTCCAATCCCAGCTTTCCTGCTACAAACTTATTACCGAATTCTTTCCAGTCATATTCGGGATAAGCTACATGATGCGCATTGTAGTTACCCGTCGCACCACCGAATTTAGCTGTGACAGGACAAGCTTTCAATACAGCCAGCTGACGATTCAGACGATAAACGAAAACCATGATTTCTTTACCCAAGCGAGTCGGAGAAGCAGGCTGTCCATGTGTTTTTGCCAACATAGGGATATTTGCCCATTCTTCAGCGTATGTAGTCAACTGGGCAATCAGCTCTTCAATTTGCGGATAGTATACTTGTTCCAATGCCTCCTTTATAGACAAAGGTACAGAGGTATTGTTTATGTCCTGTGATGTCAATCCGAAATGAATAAACTCTTTGCATTCCTCCATTCCGCCCAACTTATCGAATTCTTCTTTGATGAAATATTCTACAGCCTTTACATCGTGGTTTGTTACACTTTCTATCTCTTTAATACGCTGTGCGTCAGCCTCTGAAAAGTTCTTATAAATAGCGCGCAATGCATCAAAACGTGCATGATCAAAGTCTTTCAGCTGTGGCAACGGTAGTTCACACAGAGTGATAAAGTATTCAATTTCTACCTGCACACGGTACTTGATGAGTGCAAATTCAGAAAAATAAGAGGCCAAAGCTCCCGCTTTTCCTCTGTATCGACCGTCAATAGGTGATATTGCCGTGAGTAAATCGAGCTCCATAATGTATTTTAGATAATTATCAGATTGCAAAATTAATTCTTTTTATTGAGTTTAACCGCCTCAATCACTATAAAGGTTGCGAAAATCACATTTATTATTTCACAAATCCTTTCTTTGCCCACTTCATACTATTCCAACGCCGCACAAAAATGATGCCGCGAATGTTCTCGTCCAGCAAGAAAGCACACCACATACCGACCAGTCCCCACCCCCAATAGAGCCCGAACAGATAGCCGCAGCCTACTGCTATGCTCCATTGTACAACTACCCCTACATAAAAAGGATAGTTCACATCTCCGGTTGCACGAAGGGCATTGGTGGCATAAATGTTAATGGCACGCCCCACTTCAAGTATCACATCGACAAAAAGGATGACAGTACCCAAACGGACAATCTCCGCATTGTCTGTCAACCAACTAAAGAGCGTGTGCCCCATCAAAGCCCAAATACAGGAAAGTACCAGCGATACTAAAATAGAAATACGCATTACATACTTGCCCAACAAATAGGCAGCTCTTATTTTCTTCTCCCCCACCAAATGCCCGATGCAGATAGCCCCGCCTTGTGCCATGGCTATCGCAAACAGATAGACAAACATCACCATATTAACCACGTATGTTCGCGTAGTAAGAGCTTCATTTCCAAGCATATTGATAAAATAAGTCAGTAACACCTGCGATAAGCTATAAGACATGTTCTCCCCTGCCGACGGAAGACCGATTTTCAACAGATTCTTCAGTTCCACAAAGGGAAAAGGTCGGAAGTAGTCAATCGGGAACTTGGGTATATATTTACGAAACAGAATAATAAAAAGGATAATCATCGACACTCCTCTGGCAAAAGCCGTCGAAATAGCCGCTCCTTCCACCCCCAATGCCGGCATGCCGAACTTACCGAAGATTAAGGAGTAATTACCTATGATATTCAGGATATTCACCACCACAATGACCATCATAGGATAGACAGCCTTATTAGCACTACGCAAAGAAGCAGAAACCGTCAGTGAAAGTGCCTGAAAGAAGGCGAACGCCCCCACTATCTCCATATACCCCACTCCATAGACCATCAATTCAGGACGCAGTCCCATCAGTGTCAATAACAACGGCGCACCATAATGCAAAATAGCACTTACCAGTAATCCGAGCACAAGATTGAGCAGAATAGCCACGCCTACCACCTGAACCACATTCTTCTGTTTCTTTGCCCCCAAATATTGCGAACAAAGTACAGAGGTACCCAGGTTTATCACCTCAAAGATAAGAAAGGCAAACATAATCAACTGGTTCACCACTCCGACGGCGGCAACTGCATTGTCTGAATACTGGCTCAGCATGATAGTGTCAACTGCCCCCAGCATCATAATCAATAAAGTTTCTATAAAGATAGGTACGACCAGTTTAGACAAATTCCGGCGTACACTTCTCGGTTCTTTTATTTCATTCACTTGTTACCCTGTTTTTTTAAGGTGCAAAGTTACTGAGTTTTCGGATGGTAACTGTTTGACTTATATCAAGAAATAAAGAGATTCAGACAATCATTCAACAAAAGGTTTTGATAAAATCACTTTCCGTACCTAATAATATCAACAAAGATTAATGAACTCCTATCCACAGCCGCATATTCATTTTGATACGCTTCTTCAGAGCATAAAAGTCCTATGCTCTTAAATCATAGATATCGAATCACATAGCATACTAACTAACCCCATCCTTAATCACGTAAAGTAAGTTTGGTTCTAATAACATTCAAATACAGAAGCAAGCTAATTTTACACAAAGATTATTATAAGAACAATCATCCTATATTATGTGATGTCGGTGATCTATTCTTTGGAGCTTGTACGGTTACGGGTGCACTAACAAGCGCTATTAGTTGCGCATTCTAAAGCCACATAAATAAACATATAAAGACTATATTACTTCTGGCTATTCTACTTACATTCATGTGCCCTATTTTAGGCATAATATTACAGCATGGCAGAAATATAAAAAGAAGACTTCCCATGAAAGCAGTTTAAGGAAATTTTACCAATGGATAAAAATATGTTTTATAGCCATGCTGATAATATGGATTATCGCTGTAGTCTTTTTATATACATTATACTATCAATCAAAATAAATAATTGAACTGTTTCTAAACGTTGATTATGCTGTCATTTTATTAGTAGGGGCGAGATTGCTCTCCCCAAATAGCTTGTTTGCGTATTCGGGCAGGCAAACCCTGCCCCTACAGTTGATGGTTTGATAGACCATCTGAGTTTTGATACCCCACTGAAAAATGTGTTTGTGTTACTATTGTTGTTCCAAATATTTTTTATACATCTTGTCTATCTCATCCATGGAAATCTCCAATGTCTTCAGTTGTCTGAAAAACTCCGGTAAGTCCTCATGCAAGAAGGTATCTTTGCGAAGAGTGATAATTCGCTCTTTAGCTCCTGTCGATACAAAATAGCCAATACCTCGTTTATTGTATATGATTTCCAACCCTTGCAAATAATCATAAGTGCGGACTACTGTATTGGCATTCACTTCCACTGTGCCGGCATATTCCCTGACCGAAGGGATTCGCTCTTCTTCGGGATATTGCCCTTGCAGAATCTCGTCACATATCCGGTCGGCTATCTGCAAATAAATAGATTTACTTTCTTTAAATTTCATAGCAAACGAAATTTAGGTTTAATAACTTGCGAACGGGTAAAGAGCTTATAGCCCAACCACCAGTTGAACATTGTGAAGGCACTAAAGAAAGCACCGCCAAATGCAAGCAGTTTGTTCAGCGTCATCCACTGGAAGTTTTCTTCCAACCAGTCGTGAAGACCCATCATGCCTTCTTCTCCTATCCACTCCACAATCTGTACCGTGATAATAGAGCCAAGGATAGAAATCACAATCAGTGTCCCCAAAGTCTTGAGAAAAGCTCTCTTGTACCAAAAACTTCCTCCTAAAACATAGAGTGAGTGTGACCAAATCAAAAAGCTCCATCCACAAGCCTCACCCAACCAAGGCATATACTCCATATTAAATGCATAGGAACCTCTAAATGCCTGCTCACCATCTATAGTAAGCATAGAAAATACTTTAAACAATGCGGAGCTATGAAACACATCAGGCAAGTCAAACAAAGGAAGCAGAATATAACGAGTAACCTCTGCCAAAAGCATTCCAACAATGGCAGCTATTATAAATCCCAGCGTAGCCATCAGGAAGCGTGCCACATACTTCTCCAACATTGTTGCAGGAAGCATCAAGAAAGATATGCGCATCTCTTTATTTCTCATATTATCTAAAATGCCGGAAGCATAAATCAAACTGCCCAACAGACATATAAAGATAAAAGCCCCCAGTATATTCGTACAATACCTAACAAAGAAGATATCAGGACTAGCAAATGCATTTTCAGCATTCATACTCATTCCCCACATATTACCCACCACGACCAGCGCAAAGGCTGCATAAAGTCCGATGAAAGCATAAAGGTTTTTTTTCCAGTTTTCTATAATCTCGCGTTTCATGACCATGGCAATACGCGAAAAGCTAAAGAAATGATTAGTATCCATAATGTATCTGTGTCTTTACTTGTTAAATATTGATTGCATTTTTTCTCTTTCTGCCAACATAGCATTGAACAGTACTTCCAGATTCAGCTTGGTTTCTTCGTTATAAACATTAGAAAGAATCACGCTGTTTCCCTGAACCGAAGGCTGCACATACAATGCATCTCCTGTGGGTTCATTCATTCCTTGTTCGGCAAAATATAGTTTCGCGCAAATATCCTTAACCGATTCATTCAGCAGCACATGAGTACCGTCGATTATCACCACATGGTCCAACAGGCTGTCGATATCCCTCACCTGATGGGTAGAAATAATCACTGATTTGTCATCTGTCATACCCGATGCAATCACCTTGCGGAACTGACTTTTGGAAGGAATGTCCAGTCCGTTACTAGGCTCATCCATGAGCAGTAAAGAAGTGTTGGCGGCCAGCGCGAAACACATGAAAGCCTTTTTCTTCTGCCCCATGGACAATTCCCCCAAATGAATGTCCTCATTCATGTCAAAGTCGTGGAGACAGGCTCTTAGCTGTTCATTGCTGAAAGCCGGATAAAAGGGAGCATTCAGCTTTACATATTGTTTCAGGCTGACGGATGGTAATGCAAATTCCTCGGGCACCAAAAACATATCCTGCAATGTCAAAGGATAACGCAACGAAACGCCTATTCCTTTATAGAGCACTTTACCTCCTTGCGGACGGAGTAACCCAGTCATTAAATAGAGCAAAGTAGATTTACCGGTACCATTCTTACCCAAAAGACCATAAACTG
>OLSN01003250.1_pt1 | contig 10690 bp, 7 predicted proteins | sample 1672411 | NCBI WGS metagenome assembly OLSN01 (sample SAMEA3136683, study PRJEB25190) | human gut metagenome | biome: human gut; feature: human-associated habitat; material: faeces | place: Austria | collected 2013
CGGTACGCACGGTGGTGTGAGAGGACGGCGGTTAGTCACCGCCTCCTACTCGATTGCAATCATTATTGGATCGAAGTATTTGCTGCTTCTTTTAATGCCTTTGCCAGCTGATCCGGGCAGGAAGTTGGTCTTGGACCACAGTGGATGCCTTCCAGTTTGGCGATGGCATCTTTTACTTTCATGCCTTCTACCAGGCGTGCAACGCCCTGTGTGTTTCCGGAACATCCGCCGATAAAGTTTACGTGTTTGATGGTGTCTCCGTCCAGTTCGAACTGAATTGCCTGAGAACAGACACCTCTTGTTTTATATACCTGCATTTTAAATACCTCCTGTTTTTTATGCGAGTCAGGAAATACCTGTCATCTCACGGAGCAAGATTTCCTGATGCTTTGACTTGATTATACGCATTTTATAAGGCGGATGCAAGACATATTGTATTCTGCAAAAAATCCCACTGATATGAAATTTTGCTCAGCTTGACATAGACCTGATTTTACGGTAAAAATAGAAGTGTTGTAATAAAAATCTTAAATTACAGAAAAATGAATGGATTTTATAAGTGCCAAATTCATTAATATAGAAGGAGACAGACATGGGTACAATTGGAATTATAGGAGCAATGGAAGTTGAGGTAAAAGAGCTGAAGGAGCAGATGCAGATTACGCGTCAGCTGACAAAAGCAGGCATGGAATTCTGCGAGGGCATTCTGGAAGGTCAGGATGTTGTTGTGGTACGCAGCGGTGTTGGGAAGGTAAATGCGGCGGTCTGCACACAGATCCTGATCGATGTGTTTGATGTAAAAGCAGTGATCAATACAGGAATCGCCGGTTCTCTGAAAGCGGAGATCAACATCGGTGATCTGGTTATTTCCAGCGATCTGGTTCATCACGATATGGATGCAGTAAGCTTTGGTTATCCGAAGGGACAGATTCCGCAGATGGATGTGTTCTCTTTTGAGGCGGACAAGGCACTTGCGGATCTGGCTGAGAAAGTATGTGAAGAGGTTAATCCGGAAATTCAGGTATTTCACGGAAGAGTTGTCAGCGGCGATCAGTTCATCGCAGACAAAGAAACCAAAGAGAACATTTCGACACTTTTCGCAGGATACTGTACCGAGATGGAAGGTGCTGCGATCGCACAGACTGCACACTTAAATGAAGTGCCGTTTGTTGTTCTGCGTGCGATCTCAGATAAGGCAGATGACAGTGCAACGATGGATTATCCGGAGTTTGTGAAGATGGCAATCACCCATTATGTAGGGCTTGTCAAAGGTCTTGTAGAAAGAATGTAATGCGTAAGGCAGCAAAGTAAAACAGAAAAGCAGCGTCATTTTCCAGACAGGATGTCGGATTGTGGCGAACGATTAGGGAATCCAAATTCGGAGGTTTACGGTATAATGACGGTAAATCTAAGAAGGAGGATTCTTTTTATGTTGGAAATGTTCGTGGTGAGAGAAACGGTATTTTTTCTGACGGGAGTGATGATCGGGATCGGCGCGATTGCAAGACTGATTACCGGGATTTCACTGAAAAAGCTGGTAAGAGCAGCAAGTAACATGAGTAAAAGCAATCATCCGCTGATGCGGCTTGTAAGGGCAAAATTTGAGCATGGGGGTATGGTGAGTGATAAAGTACAGAATGTTGGTGCATTTGTAGAGAAATATTTGTATGAATACCGGGTGCTTGGCGTGAGGCTGCATACCTGGAGGCAGTGGGCGAAGGGGAGCATCTGGCTCTGCCTTATCTTTGGAGCCACAGGAACAGCGCTTGCTTATGCAGCGGGGGAGAGGGAACAGGGACTTTACAGATATGGTATTTTGGGCGGTATGGGAGCTTTGGCGCTCTTTCTACTCCGGATGCTTGCGGATGATGCCTATCAGCTGGAGGCAGCGAAAACCTATATGGTAGATTTTCTGGAAAATACATATGCTCATCGCTATGAGAAGACCAATCAGAAAGAAATCCAGGTTACGGTTCAGAGAGCGGATGAGATTCCGGAGAAAATGGATGCAGAGGAAAATGAAGCGGCGCATTCTGGTCAGGTGCAAAGACCATTTTCAGAAGAAACCGTGCCAGCAAGCGCAGCTACGGTAAATGCGGTTTCTGCGAACGAAAAACGGTATACAGAAGATGGACAAATGCAGCAGACCGTGCAGACAGTAGCAAAAGTGGGACAGGCGAATGCAAATCAGGCTGATGAAATGCGGACGCAGCAGCCGGGAGCACGGATGGAAGATACAGCCGGTTCCAGATTTAAGCAGGAAGATACCGGCGAAAAGCTGGAGCCGACAAAAGAGGCAAGAATCCGGGAAATTCTGGAAGAATTCCTTGCCTGACTGGTGTGGATAATCGCAAGTTAAGTGAAATCTGCCCAGTATATAAAAAAGTCTTTTTCGGGTAAAAAATGATTTGAAAATATAAAATACCGATATGTGGAAAAGCTGATTCCAGATATCGGTATTTCTATTATTATTGGGTAGGTGGTACACTTTTGCAGTTCACCGTTTTACAGAAAAAACACAGAATGAACACAGATTGCCCCTAGAAGTTTCACAAATCATCCGTATAATTGAAAAGCATGAAATTTTGTAGTCAGGAGGAACAATATTGATTGAGGTAAAAAATCTTGTAAAGAAATACGGCTCACATCTGGCTGTAGATCATTTGAATTTTACTGTAGATACCGGGCAGATCTATGGATTTTTAGGACCGAACGGTGCCGGAAAGTCCACAACGATGAATATTATGACCGGCTATCTTGGCGCCACAGAAGGTGAAGTGCTGATCAACGGGCACAATATACTGGAGGAACCGGAGGCAGCAAAAAAATGTATTGGTTATCTGCCTGAGATGCCACCGCTTTACACGGATATGAAGGTGAATGAATACCTGAGGTTCGTAGCGGAATTGAAGAAGATCCCAAAACCGGAACGGCAGGAGCAGATTGAGAAGGTCATGCTGATGGTGAAGATCATGGATGTACAGGACCGGCTGATCAAGAACCTGTCCAAAGGTTATAAGCAGAGAGTCGGACTTGCGCAGGCAATCCTTGGATTCCCGGAGATCATCATTCTGGATGAACCGACGGTCGGACTGGATCCGAAGCAGATCATTGAAATCCGTGAACTGATCCGCGAGCTGGCAAAAGAGCATACCGTGATCCTGAGCTCGCACATTCTGGCAGAGATCCAGGAAGTCTGTGATTATATTATGATTATTTCTAAAGGGAAACTGGTGGCAAGTGATACACCGGAGAATTTGGAAAAGCTTCTGACGAATCAGCAGACTGTGGAAATCCTGGCAAAGGGAAATGAAGATACGGTACGGAAAGTCATCGGCACAATCGGTAATGTGCAGAAGGCATCCGTGGAACACGGAAAAGAAGAAGGAACGGTAAAAGCGAGTTTGTTCCCGAAGGATGGAAAGGATATCAGGGAAACAGTATTTATGGCATTTGCACAGGAGGGCTGCCCGTTACTTATGTTGTATCACAGCCGTACGACGTTGGAGGATGTCTTTCTGGAGCTGACGCAGGGAAGCACACCTGCAGCAGCAAAAGCGATGAAGGACGGCGAAAAGAAAGGCCGGATGGTAAAGCGGCGCAAGAAAAATGCGCAGGAAGAGGCAGAAGAGAACAAGCTGACTGAGATGGATGAAGAGCCGGAAGAAAATGCCGTTCCGACAAGTGAGGATGAAAAGGAGGATCTCGAAAATGACAGCAATTTATAAACGAGAATTAAAATCCTATTTTCAATCAATGACAGGCTATGTCCTGATCGCCTTCCTTGTGATCTTCACGGGAATCTATTTTATGGCGTACAACTTAAATTCGGGATATCCCTATTTTTCATATGTTCTGATGAATATCAACTACGTGTTGATCATCATTATCCCGATGCTCACCATGCGTTCCTTTGCGGAGGAACGGAAGAACAAGACAGACCAGCTTCTGCTTGCCGCACCGGTAAAATTATTTGATATCGTGATGGGGAAATACCTTGCGATGGTGACGGTATTTGCGGTACCGTGTCTGATTTTTTGTATTTTCCCAATTATCATTAAGAGCTTTGGAACGGCGTATCTGAAGGTGGATTATCTGTCGATTCTGATGTTCTTCCTGCTCGGATGCGTGTATCTGGCAATCGGAATGTTTCTTTCATCACTCACAGAAAGCCAGATCATTGCGGCAGTAACAACCTTTGGCGTTTTGCTTCTGATCTATCTCTGGGGAGGACTGATCAATTTCCTCCCGACATCAGCTACAAGCGGCATGATCGGTATTGTGGTATTCGTTACCATTGTGGCGCTGATCATTTACCGGATGACGGGAAACTGGATGATCGCAGGAATTATCGAAGCAATCGGAGTTGTTGCGGTTGTGATCGTAAGCTTTGTAAAATCTTCATTATTTGAAAATATTTTGGTCAACATCATGAAGAAGCTGTATCTTGCAGATGTATTTGACAACGTAGCATATAACAAGCTTTTCGATGTGAGTGGGCTGATCCTGTATCTGAGTGTGGCAGGTGTATTTATCTTCCTGACCATGCAGTCCATTCAGAAAAGACGTTGGAGTTAGGAGGGAGAAGACATGGAAAAAATCAAAAAAATGTTCAGCAGCAAGTCTTCCCGGAACGGAACTTACAGCGTAGGGCTTGCAGTGATCGTGATTGCAATTGCGATCGTGATCAATCTGGTGGCAGGACAGCTTCCGGAAAAAGTAAGAAATATTGATATCAGCAGCAACAATCTGTACGATATCAGCAGCGTGTCCACAAAAATGCTGAAGAAGCTGGATAAAAAAGTAGATTTGAAAGTGATCGCAGAACAGGATTCTGTGGATACCAGGATCAAGACTTTTGTGAAAAAATATGCGGCGCTTTCCGGCAAAGTAAAAGTGGAATGGGTGGACAGCGTACTGCATCCGTCCGTTCTTCAGAAATATAATACCGATGGGAATGTAATCGTTGTGTCCTGTGATGCAACCGGAAAGTCTACAACGATTTCATTTTCAGATATTATCCAGTCCGATTATTACTCTTATTATACGACCGGAAGTGCCAGTGAAAGTTCTTTCGACGGAGAAGGACAGCTTACCAGTGCGATCAATTATGTAACCAGCGAGGAAACAAGCAAGATTTACCGGACCAGTGGTCACGGAGAAGCGACATTTTCAAGTTCGGTAAGTGATCTGCTTACTAAGAATAATCTGGAGACGGAAGAAATCAACCTGAGTATGAGTCCGGAAATCCCGGATGACTGTGACCTGTTGTTCCTCTATGCACCGACATCGGATATTACAGATGATGAAAAGACAATTATTGAGAAATATCTGAGTGACGGCGGAAAGGTTTATCTGATCCTTGGAGATACGACTTCAGACACACCAAATCTGGACGGAATTATGTCGGATTATGGATTGAAAAAAGTCAGCGGTTATATTGCAGATACCCAGAGATGCTACCAGGGAAATTATTATGCAATCTTCCCACAGCTTTCTCTGAGTGGTGACCTGGGAAGCGGCATCAGCAATCAGATGGTACTTCTGCTGAATTCACCTGGTATGGAGAAAACAGATACGGATAATGATAATCTGACGGTTACTCCATTTATGCAGACATCAGACAGTGGATATGCAGTGACAGAAAATGACCAGACACAGGGACAGTATATCCTGGGAGCCGTTTCTACCAATGCGATTTCTGCGGATTCTTCAGATTCGGACAGCGAGGATGAAGACGATAAGAGTGATGCAACGGATACAGACACAAAGACAGCAAGACTTACGGTGCTTGCTTCTGCATCTATGATCAGCTCGGATATCACAGATCAGCTGACGACACTGGATAACCTGACTTTGTTTGTAAATTCAGTGACAGAGAATTTTGATAATGTAAACAATGTTGCGATTGAAGCGAAGAGTCTTTCGACTGAGACCAACACACCGATGCATGCAGGTGCATTCAGCATCCTTGTGATCTTTATTATTCCGCTTGCAATTCTGATCCTTGGATTTGTGATCTGGATGAGAAGACGGAAAGCGTAAGAGGCAGGAGGAAAAAAGATGGAGAAAAAAACAAGGACAATAGGAATCCTTCTGCTCGTACTGCTTGCTCTGCTCATTACATTTTTCGGGCTGAAAAAATGGAATACATCTAAGTCAGAGGCAGAAGAGAAGAAAAAAGAAAACGCAGTGGTGCATATTTTTGAGACAGATTCGCTGGAGTCGATCGAGTATAAAGAAGCATCTGGGGAAGAAATGTCCTTTGTAAAAGAGGATGATACCTGGGAGTATGCGCCGGACACCACGATCGCACTGACGGAGAGCAGTATGCAAAATATGGAAGATGCATTTTCGGATATTCAGGCGGTAAAAGAGATCAAGAATCCGGATGACCTTTCGGACTATGGATTTGATTCGCCGGAATATAATCTTACGCTGACCGGAAAGGATGGCGAGGCACATAAATTTCTAATCGGGAATGCTTCCGGAGAAAATTATTATTTCATGGAAGATGGAACAGAAAAAGTGTACACGGTATCGGCAGATCTGATTTCGGAAATGGTATGGCAGCTTGCAGATGTTGCTGAAAAGGACAGCTTTGTAACAGTTACATCCGATAACTTTGTAAAAGAGACTGTGACAAAACCGGGTGACGAGGTAAAAACCTACGAAGCGGACAATGAGGATCAGGAAGATACTGTCACAAGTATTATGACAGCACTTTCCGGATTCTATTTTACAGATTGTGCAGATTATCATGTGACGGACGCGACGCTTGGCAATTACGGGCTTGCGGAAGATCAGCGGACGAAGGTGGAGCTGACTTACAAGGATACGTCGGATGATGACAAGGAAAAGACAGTTACATTCTATGTGGGAAGCAAGGACGACAGTGCGACCTACTATTATGTACAGATGGACGGTTCACAAAGAGTAAGCCGGGTACTGATCGATACGGTAGAGAAAGCGCTTGGATGGAAAGTGGACAGTAGTGCAGAGTAAAAGAATACAAAGAGAAAATTAAATAAATCTGCTAAGAAAGAAAAAGGGATGATGTCTTTCAGGAAAGGACAGAGTCCCTTTTTTGAGTGTACGTTTTTACAAATTTATCCGCAGGAATCATTGACGCTGAAAAACCAACAGTGATACTATACAGATAATACGGAAAAATGAACGTTATACAATACGGAATGAGGAGAAACGATATGCCAATCATATACAATGAAAAAACAAGAGAGTTTCATCTCTACAACCAGGAGATCAGCTATATCATCAAGATCCTTGACAACGACCAGCCGGGACAGCTCTACTACGGAAAACGCCTGACACACAGAGAAGATTTCAGCCATCTTTTTGAATATGCGATGCGTGATATGTCACCGTATGCTTTCGAGGGGAATTCTACATTCTCACTGGAGAATATCAAGCAGGAGTATCCGACTTTCGGCTGCGGAGATATGCGTTTTCCGGCATATGAGATCGAGCGGGAGAACGGAAGCCATGTAGTCGAGTTTGTATATAAAGAGCATAAAATTTATAATGGCAAACCAAAGCTTGAAGGACTTCCGGCGACTTATGTAGAAAGTGATGATGAGGCGCAGACTCTGGAACTGGTTCTGGAGGATACAAGTATCAATACAAGAATTGTCCTTTTATATACGATCTATGAAGCATTTCCGGTGATCGCGAGAAGTGTACGTTTTGAATGTGATTCTGACGAAAAGATCACACTTCTTTCTGCAATGAGCGCCTGTGTGGATCTGCCGGACAAGGATTATGAGATGATCGATCTTGCCGGTGTGTGGGCGAGAGAGCGCTATGTGAGAAGACATAAGCTGGATTACGGTATCCAGAGTATTTACAGTATGCGCGGATGCAGCAGCTACCAGTTCAATCCGTTCCTTGCACTTGCGCGTGAAAATGCAGACGAGTTCCAGGGGCAGGTCTACGGTTTCAGTCTGGTTTACAGCGGAAATTTCCTTGCACAGACAGAGGTAGACAATTATGATACCGCCCGTGTGCTGATGGGAATCCATCCAAATGGATTTAAGTGGACACTTGGAAAAGGCGAATCCTTCCAGACACCGGAGATGGTAATGGTATATTCGGAAGCCGGACTTAACGGAATGAGCCAGACCTTTCACAAGCTGTACCGCACACGTCTGGCAAGGGGAACCTGGAGAGATAAGGTTCGCCCGATCCTGATCAACAGCTGGGAAGCATTTTATTTTGATTTTGATGCGCCAAAGCTTCTGGGACTTGCGGATGCGGCAGCAGATCTTGGAATGGAGCTTTTTGTATTGGATGACGGATGGTTTGGAAAGAGAGATGACAGTACTTCTTCCCTTGGCGACTGGTATCCGAATGAGGAAAAGCTGAAAGGAACGTTAAAGGAGCTGGCAGAAAAGATCAATGCCAAAGGTTTAAAATTCGGGCTCTGGATTGAACCGGAGATGACAAACAAAGACAGTGATCTGTACAGGGCGCATCCGGACTGGCTTCTTGCAGAACAGGGCAAGCGGATCTGCCACAGCCGGACACAGTATGTACTGGATTTTTCTAAGAAAGAGGTACGTGAATATATCGGGGACATGCTGGAAAATCTTCTTGCAGAAGTGCCGGTATCTTATATCAAATGGGATATGAACCGTACATTTTCAGAGGTGTTCTCCAATGGAAATGACAGAGAGTATCAGGGAAAGGTCTGCCACAAATATATCCTTGGTGTGTATGAACTGTATGAGCGCCTGACCAGCCGTTTTCCGCATGTATTGTTTGAATCCTGTGCAAGTGGTGGGGCAAGATTTGACCCGGGAATGCTTTATTATGCACCGCAGGGATGGACTTCGGATGATACTGACGCAATCGAACGTCTGAAAATCCAGTATGGAACTTCAATGGTTTATCCGGTGAGTTGTATGGGAAGCCATGTATCAGCTTCACCGAACCATCAGACAAACCGTGTGACACCGCTCGAGACAAGAGCAGATGTGGCTTACTTTGGAACTTTTGGATATGAGCTTGACCTTTTAAAGCTTGGCGAGGAAGATAAGGCAGAAATCCGCCGTCAGATCGCATTTATGAAGGAGAAGAGAGATCTGATCCAGAAAGGAACTTTCTATCGACTGAAGAGTCCGTTTGAGGGAAATGAGACCGCATGGATGATCGTATCGGAGGATCAGAAGAAGGCGCTGGTTGGTTATTACCGGGTAATGCAGCCGGTCAATGTTGGATTTAAGAGACTGAAGCTGAAAGGGCTGAAAGAAGATACCTGTTATAAGGTCAGCGGATATGCTTATGACTGCTATGGCGATGAGCTGATGCAAGTCGGAATGATCCTGTCCGATTCTGCGTCCGGTGTATGGAAGAAGGGCGTGAATGATAAGGGAGATTTCCAGGCGGAAGTGTTTGAGATTGTAGCTGTGTAAGCCGGAATATATGGAAAGGACGAAATGGGAGAACCGTTTCGTCCTCTTGCGTTTTTGGAAGAAAAATTATATGATGTTTCTAAAAGACTTAAAGAGGTTTAAAATGGAACGACTATACGATAAATTAAAAGCATATTCCGAGAGCGATTTTTACGCATTTCACATGCCAGGACATAAGAGAAACAAGACACTTCTTGGAATTGAACTCCCATACGATCTGGATATCACGGAAATCGATGGTTTCGATGATCTGCATCACGCAGATGGTATTTTAAAAGAAGAGCAGGAAAGAGCCGCAAGGGTATTTGGGGCAGAGGAAAGTCATTTTCTGGTAAATGGAAGTACTGCCGGAATTTTAAGTGCAGTGATGGGATGTACGCACCGGGGAGATAAGATTCTGGTGGCACGCCATTGTCACAAATCCATTTACCATGCAATTTATATGAATGGTCTTGTACCGCGCTATGTGTATCCGGAATTTGATATTTCCATGCATATGAACGGGGAGATCAGCAAAGAAGATGTGGCAAAAGCACTTGCTGCAGAGCCGGATATCAAAGCCGTTGTGATCGTATCGCCAAATTATGATGGCGTGGTATCGGATGTGAAAGGAATTGCAGAAGTGGCACATTCGTATAGGATTCCACTGATCGTAGATGAAGCACATGGACCGCATTTCGGATTTCATCCGGCATTTCCGGGGCGCGCAAATGATCTGGGAGCAGATGTGGTGATCAATAGTCTGCACAAGACACTGCCTTCTCTTACACAGACTGCAATCCTGCATATCAACGGAAAGCTTGCCAATCGAAGAAGAATTAAGAAATATCTGGATATGTTGCAGAGCAGCAGTCCGTCGTATATTTTCATGGCAAGCCTGGATGCCTGCGTGGATTTCCTGGATGGAAAATGTGAGGAAGCATTTGAACTTTATGTAGAGAGGCTGCAAAAGTTCAGAGAAGAGCTGAAGCCATTACAGCATTTACAGATTCTCCGTACAGAACATTATGATATTTCCAAAGTTGTGATTTCCACAGCAAATGCAAATATTACAAGTCCGGAGCTTGCGGACCGGCTGCGAAAAGAATATCATCTGGAAATGGAAATGACCGGAGGAACCTATGTACTTGCGATGACGACCGTGGCAGATACGCAGGAAGGACTGAACAGGTTAAAAGCTGCATTACTGGAAATAGACGATCAGCTGGAAGCAAAAACAGCCGTTTCCGGAAGCATAGAGATTTCCGGAGAGCTTCCTA
>OLSN01003257.1_pt1 | contig 10666 bp, 8 predicted proteins | sample 1672411 | NCBI WGS metagenome assembly OLSN01 (sample SAMEA3136683, study PRJEB25190) | human gut metagenome | biome: human gut; feature: human-associated habitat; material: faeces | place: Austria | collected 2013
GGGAGCCATATCGCTGCTTTCGCAGGCCATATCGCTGTCATTCTTAGGCGGACTCACAACTTGAGTCGTTTTCTTAATAGCGCTCATTGTTCCTCCTTTGAAACGTAATCGCCTATAAGAAGGCTCGCCGAACCACTCCAGCGAGCCCCACTACTAACTTGTAATGCTGTGCGCGAATGCTATGCGCGCTCGGGGTCCCACTCCACAATACCGTTATTGAGGAACGGTTTGGACTCGGGAGCGTCGGCGTTGACCATTCGGAACCTTGCCTCGCCCTCGGCCGTCTTCCATACCACGGTGCGCAGGCGAACGCCAGGCAGAACGGGGGAAGTGAAGCGGCACTTGAAGCGCGTCATAGCCTCGGGATGACCCGGGAACAGCAGGGAAATCACGTGGCGCATCGCCACGCCCGCGCTGCTCACGCCGTGGGCGATCGGGCGCTCAAGGCCGGTCTGCTCGGTGTAGGACCAGTCGATGTGCTGCTGATGCCAGTCGCCCATCATGCGGTACACGAGGGGCCAGTTGTAGCCGTAGGTTTCCTCGTAAGCGAAATCAGCTTCGCGATCGGGGTAATCAACAGCGTCCTTCGGGGGAAGCTCGCCGCCCCAACCACCGTCATAGATGCAGCAGTCATAGGTATCAACCGTGCACAGGTGCGTGCCGTCGGCGGAATACGACTTGCCCACCTGCTTCGAAAGGGAACCGCGACCCTCGCCGCGGTCCCAAATGGCCTCTTGGGTCACATAGGTCTCAATGTGGTCAGACATCTTGAACGGAGCATGGAAATGCACGTCGATGCCGTAATGCAGCGAACCGGAATAATCGAAGCCGTAGTCGAGCGTCGTCGTCATTTCCTCGTTCACGGTCAGCGGCACGGCGAAAATCGGGAGAACCTTCAGGTCGGGGTTTTTCGCGTCGTGTTCGTTGACATATTCCAAGTCAACGCGACCGTCCCAGCCAGCACCGCATCCGAGCGCACAAATCTCCAAATCTTTGAAGGTGTAGTCACGCACGAAGGGCCCGAAGGTCTTGCCTACGATCTCAGTTGAAATAGCCAATGTCCTCCCCTTTCAGCAAACAACTGATCTATATGAAGAAACCCGTTTAATGCAAAAGCTTCTTCGCGCACTTCCCCACGCTTGTGTGGGGCAGTGCATCCACCACCTCTACGATGGTTGGAACCTTGAAATGGGCCAGGTTGTGGCGGCAATGCTCAAGCACGGCCTCCACATCGGGCTCGACGTTCGGCTCGAACACGAGGAACGCCTTCACCGCCTGGTCGCGAACCGGGTCATCAACGCCGATGACCGCCACCTCGGCAAGGCCGGGGAATGTATTGAGAACCTCTTCAACTTCAGAGGCGGAAATGTTTTCGCCAGCGCGCTTGATCATGTTGGACTTGCGATCGACGAAGTACATCCAGCCGCCCTCGTCGAAGTAGCCCTTATCGCCCGAGCGCATCCAGCCTTTGCAGTCAACGCAGGAATTCGTGGCGGCCTCGTCGTTGTAGTAGCCCTTCATAAGGGAGACGCCCATCTCGCCATGGAAGACGATGTCGCCCACCTCGCCGGCAGGAAGCACGTTGCCCTCGGAATCGACCACGCGCACGTCATAGCCCAGGCCGCTGCGGCCCACACTCGGCCAGCGGCGCTCCCCGTACGGCAGGTCAGTCGTGACCCAGCACACCGACTCGGTAAGGCCATAGCAGTTCTGCAGGCGCACGCCGAAGCGGTTCTCGAATTCGTCTTTCTCAGGCTCCTCGATAGCCAGGTAATACTGCACCGACTTCACGTTGTGGTCGCGCTCGCCTTCCACCACGGGCTGCATCATAAGGGTGCGCACCATCATGGCGACGAGCTGCAGAGCGGTGGCACCGAATTCGCGCACCTGCGACCAATAGCGACGCGCGCTGTATTTCTCGACGAAAACGAGCGTCGCGCCACAGGTAAGCACGGGCATAAGCGCCGCGGTTTGAAAATTGGAATGGAACGCCGGCATGGTCGTGAGCAGTCGGTCGTCGGGCGAAAGGTTGCACTGCCAATCGCCGTAGTAGCCGCCATAGAGCATATTGGCGTGGGTTAGTTCAACACCCTTCGGGTCGCTCGTAGTACCCGAGGTGAAAATAATCATGGCCGTATCGAGCGGGTCGATGTCGATCGAAACCGAAAGCTCGCTTGTCTGCTCAGCGACTTCCGCATCTAAGTCGCGCGCCGTGCCGAAAAGCCCCTCGTCACCCGCGTGTGCAATGAGCAACGTAGACACATGGTACGGCTCTCCGCCAAGCGGACCGGCAATGCAGCTTTCCACACCCGCGCAGTAGTAGCACTGGCAATCGGGCTCGGCGATAACCACCGAAATGTCGCATTTCTCGAACACATACACGCACTCGGCAAGCGTGTGCTGCATGTTGATAGGCACCGCCACCGCGCCGAGCTTGGCACACGCCATGCAACACGCAATGTGCTCGGGGCTGTTGTAGAGCTGCACGCCCACATTCTGGCCAGCGGTCACGCCGACCGAGCAAAGAAGATTCGCAACGCGATTGATGTATGCATTGAATTCGGCATAGGTGAAATCGCGCTGCGAGCCATCTTTGCCATGAAATTCAAGGAAGGTATGCGACCCCCTGTTAGTGGCGAGCCATTCCCACATGTCAGCCAAATTCTGGTTTCCCACAATAGTTGCCATGCGCTAAACCTTTCCCCCGAATTCCTGGTAAAAATCCCCAGTTTTAAAATGTGGCCCGCACGAATGCGGGCCACATCGGTAATTACGCTGCGATAAAAATCGCGAAATCCCGCTTAGTTCTCGCCAATCTTGACGACGTTCTTCTCAGCGAGCTCCTGCACCTGCTCGGCGGTGTAGCCAAGCTTGGTGAGGACGTCCATGGTGTCGCCACCCTGGGCAGGCATCGGGCGCCAAATCTGGCCCGGGGTCTGCTCGAAGCGAGGCATGGGAGAGAGGCCCTTGAAGGTGTCGCCGTCTTTGGTCTCCCACTCGACGAAGTTGCCACGGGCAGCCATGTGCTTGTCGGCAACCATGTCTTCGAACTCGTAAACGCTCTGAGCGGCGATAGCATGGTCGGCCAGAATCTCTTCGAGCTCCAGCTTGTCATGCTCGAGCAGCCAAGCCTCAAGGCGCTTCTCAAACTCTTTAGCGATGGGCATGGACAGCCACAGGGAAGCGGTGTCCTCGGGCAGCTCGGGGGTGCCCCAGTGCTCGCCCAGGCCGAGCTCTTCGATGATCCACTTGTTCTGGCGAATGCCGAACAGGTTCAAAGCGATGAAGCCGTCCTTGCACTTGTACACGCCAATACCGCAGAGGTTGACGTTGCGAGCGCCAGCGCGAGGCCACTTGATGCCCTCGTTGAGGAAGTCGACCAGGTAGTACTGGCTCATGTACATGATGCCCTCATACATTGCCCAGTCAATGCTCTCGCCCTTGCCGGTGCGGTCAGCCTTGCGCAGTGCAGCCAGGGAGGCAGCAATGAGCAGGTAGGAGTTGATGTAGTCACCGGAGTACGGCATGGAAATCATCGGCTGCTCAGCGGTGCCGTTCTGGCAGGTGAGGCCAGCGTAAGGGCCAACGGTGCCGTCGTAGGCAGGACGCTTGACGCGGTCGGGGTCGCCGAATTTACCGTAGCCGGAGCAGTGGACGATGATGAGCTTGGGGTTAACGGCCCACATATCCTCATCGGTGAAGCCCTTGCGCTCCCACGTGCCGCCCTTGGAGGACTCGAAGAAGATGTCGGTGTCCTTGAGCATCTTCAACAGAACTTCTTTGCCCTCGGGGGTGAACTGGTTCAGAGCGACGGAGCGGCAGTTACGACGCTCGGCCTGAGCAGCGTTCTTAGCATCGCGAACGGTGTCGCCATAGCCCGTGTTCTCGAGCCACGTAACATCGGCACCCCAGTCAGCCATGATGTTGCAAGCGCGAGGAATAGCTTCCTCCATTGCAGCGAAGACGATTTTGACGTCGTCGAGAACACCAAAGCTCGGTTTTTCGGTAGGAATGGCAGCCATATTGCTGGTCCTTTCTCGTTTCTCAGGGTGCGCCGCGCCCTCACACGGCGCACCCGTTGAGATTTCCCCAAATGCGAGGCGACTTGCGCCTCACGTTATTAGTAAACGCTGCACGACCCCGCCCACGACGGGGCCATACGATGCGAATTACTGGCGATACGCCTTGATAGCGTTCTTGGAAGCGGTGAGAATCATCATCTCGTCGGTGCCGCCGGAGACGCGGTCGACACGCAGGTCGCGCCAGATGCGGTTGATGCGGTGCTCAGAAGCAACAGCGATGCCGCCCATGACCTGCATAGCGTCGTCAACGACCTCGAAGGAAGCGTTGGCGCAGAAGTACTTGCACATTGCAGCCTGGCCAGCGTCGACATCGCCGCCGAGGTTGGTGTCGGCGTTCCAAGCAGCTTCGTAAAGCATGTTGCGCATGGAGTCGAGCTTGATGGCCATGTGGCAGAACTTCAGGGAGTTCAGCTGGAAGCGAGCGACCGGCTTGCCGAAGGCAACGCGAGCCCAAGCATGCTTGGCAGCGTCTTCGAAAGCAGAGATAGCCGTGCCGTAGTCGCACGCAGCAACGAGCCAGCGCTCGAAGTTGAAGTCAGCGACGCCGCGGTTGAAGCCGTTGCCCTCTTTGCCGAAGAAGTCCTTCTCTTCCATCTCGACGTTGTCGAGGTAGACCTCGCAGCAGGAGTCCATACGCAGGCCCAGCTTGGTGAGCGGGGACAGCGAGATGCCCGGCTTGGACATGTCGACGAAGAACTCGGAAATGACGTCCGGGTTGTCAGCGTCGCGGCACATGATGATGAGGTACTTAACACCCTTGGAAGAGGTGATGAAGGTCTTGGTGCCGTTGAGGTAAATCTTGCCGTTCTCGCGCTTGTAGGTGGTCACGAGGCCGGAAACGTCAGAGCCGGCGCCCGGCTCGGTGCAAGCAGAGTTCACAACCTGCTCGCCCGTGCCCAGGTACTTCAGGCAAGCATCGATCTGCTCCTGAGTGCCCTCGCGGACGATGGTGTTGTAACCGGTGAGCAAGTACAGAACATAGGTCGGGGCACCGTACTGGCCGAGAACCTCGTAGATCGCCATCAGCGTGGTGATGGGCTGCTCGAGGCCGAGGCCACCGTGCTCCTCATCGAGCATGATGCGGTCGAAGCCCATTTCGCAAAGGCCCTGGGCCCAGCGCAGCGGATACTCGTGCTTCTCATCGCACTCGTGGAAGTAGGTCTCCCAGTTCTCGCTCTCCATGTAGTCGCGGTAGGACGCCACGATGAGCTCTTGTTCGTCGGTCAGATTGAAATCCATTGAGGAACCTCCTTATTGGTTACACTCACATCCGGCCTCGCCGGAATATGACAGGATTGGGGGTGGGCATCTGCCCTATTGAAGCTACGCCTGATGGCGGGTCTTCCAGAATTCAGCGGAATGTTCGATGCACTCAGCAGCTTCATCGAGCATTCGGGAGTAGTGAACGAATGCATGCAGCACACCTTCGAACACTTCGTGCTGGTTGCGCACGCCGTTGGTGTCGAGAACGCGGTGCAAAAGCTCGGAATCGTCACGCAGCGGGTCAAGACCGGCAGCGGCGATGTAGCACACAGGCATGCTCGTCGTAAGGTCGTTGTGGAACATGTCCACGTACGGTGCCTTGGTTTCGGTAGCCAGGTCGTTGAGCCAGCACTCGTTGTAGTAGATAAGGTCTTCCTTGCGCATGCCATCGATATCCCAACCGTACAGGCGCTGCGACATGGAATCTTCAAGGCCATAGAAGCCGTAATACAGAAGCAGGCTCTTCACGAAGGAGTTGTCGCCCTCTTCGTCGCGCAGCCACAAATTCGATGCCATCGAAAGAACTGCGCCGCCCGAATCGCCGGCGAACGAGAGGTCGTCGCCGTCGATGCCTTCTTCAGCACCATGCTCGTGCAGGTGCTTGGCGACCATCACGCACTCCTGAATGTTGGTGGGATACTTCGACTCAGGAGACAGGTGGTAGTCAACGCTCACGACAACCGCGCCCGTTTTCTCGGCGAGAATGCGGCACACGCGATCGTGGGTGTCGGGGCTGCCCACAACAAAACCACCACCGTGGATGAATTCGATCACGGGAAGCTTCTCAGCTTCGACGGGGTAATAGTAGCGAGCCATGAATTCGCCCATGGGACCTTCGAACGTGCGCTCGACGGTCTTGGCCATAACCGGACCGCCCTCGTTCCAGAAGCGGCGCTCGCGCACGTAGTTCTCGCGCATCTCGGCGAATCCCACGTCGGTGACGAAGGCGTCGCCTGCAAGCTCGGCCGACTTCTGGAGGACGGCTTTCATCTGATCGTTCATAAGCAGCTGTGGATCGACTTTATTTTCCATGTTCAATCCTTTCTCGATGACTTGGGAAAGTGGGGAGGCGTTTGGCGTCGCCTCTCCACAAGGCCAGCGGATTCGCTGGTAATAAGGGGCCTGTGCGGCCGGTCGGCATTATGCGAGCCGGCCGCTAAAGTGCTTGAAAGTTAGTTGGCCTGAGAAGCAGCATGCTTCTTGATGGCACGGATGCACATGACCAAGAAGATGATGCCGAGGACGGCGAACATGATCTCGAAGCCGAAGATCTGGTTGAAAGCTGCGACGCCGGAAGCGTCGATCAGCGAGCCGTACCAGGTGTGAATGAACACGTCAGGCAGGAAGCCGATAACGGAAAGGATGCCAGCGGCGGTGCCGAAAATTCGCATCGGAATGCCGAGCTCGGAGAGCGGCGAGGAGCCGATGGAGAAAGCGCCGTAGGTGGCGAAGCCGAACACGACGACCAGGCAGCAAGCCACGATGGACAGGCCGGAATCCTGAGGCATCACGATGAAGGCGCCCAGAACCACGATGGCAAGCGCGAAGCAGCCGATGATGGTCTTGGAGGACTTAGCCTTCGCAGCGATGGCGCCAATAACCGGGCCAGCGAGCAGGCCAATACCATAGGTACGAATGAGGCCGATGATGTTAACGGTGTTAGCATCGGTGCCCATGGCCTGAGACAGGTACGGAGTGGTGTAGGTAGCGCCCTGGTACACGCAGTAGACGCAGAAGTAACCGAGGCAAGCCCACAGAACGCCGGGGGTCTTGATGGCCTCAGCAGCGTCAGCAACGCTGAAGAGCTTGGCGTCCTTGTTAATCTCGCCCTTGAAGTCGGGGATGAAGACGAAGGACAGAACGCCGAGGATGGCAATCAAAACACCAAGGAAGATGATGACCGACTGCATAGCGAAGACGGTGTCGGGAATAGCGGCGATGATGGCAGCGTTGATAACGCCAACAACAAGGCCGGTAACGCCATAGATGGAGTAGGAAACACCAATGCGGGCAGGATACTCATCTTCTTCGCAGCAAAGACGAATAACCTTGAAACGGGTGCCCCACCAAATCAGGATGGAGGTAAGACCCATGCCGCCGAACAGCACGTAGCACATCTGCACGGAAGGAAGCATCGCGTAGAGGAACGTGAGCACTGCAGTGCCGACGAAGCCGACCCACGCCAAGGTGCGCATGCGGAACTTGTCGGCAATGATGCCCGAAGGCAGGTAGCAGATAAGAGCAACGATGCCGTAGAAGGACACCATTGCGCCCAAGTCGGCGTTGGTGCAGCCGAGGGCCGTCATCAAAGGATCGTAGAAGACGCCCTTCAGATACATCGGCGTGTAAATGATGGAAGAACCCATCGAAATGAGGATGATCAAGAACCACTTGTGGAAACCAGTGAGGTCCTTGTACGTCACCTCGCCCTTGCTCTTTGCAAGAATGGACATGTGTTTTCCCTTTCTCGTTTACCTTAAGAAAGCAATGCTTTCCGGTACGAGCGCCCCTCTCCTTGCTTATGAAGTTCTTGATCGTTTTCCGAATTGCTCCGTTCAAAAGAGCCAAGGACTTCATAAGAACTCGCGGGACGCGTGTCGCGCATGCGCGACGCCAAATAAGTAGGCCCCTTAAGCCCAGCGAATTCCGCCTCCTTCCAAGGGATCGTGCCATCGTATGAAGCCTTATTCCGGATGTTCGGCTTTGTTGCCGACTCCCGGTTCCCCAAAGGCCTCATCGATCAGACAAGTTGCATTTTGTGGCCGAATCGTGAAGTGCGCTATCGCTTGTTGACTATGAATCGCTCTTTACTGGCAAACGAGTTAGTGGATAATTGGAGCATACTTAAAAAACTGTGATGCAGGTTTAATCCAGGTGAATTACCCTATTCAGCATAAATTGGCCTATTGGAACAAAAAAACGATAAGCCAGATTAATAAATCGGCATATGCCGTACTGCGCGAGGTAAAGGATGGGGAACGCTGTGAGTATGGCTTCCTTCTTCGGAAGTGATGCGGAATCGGTAGAAAAAAGGGATGCGTTAGGCGTCCATTATCTTGGTCTGAGCCTTGTACTCGCGTGGTTTTATTGCCTGTGGTTCTCGCCAAGCGTGTTCGTATGCTTGCCGCTCATGGGCCGTGCCATGGTGTATTCCTGGCTTGCGAGCCTCGCGTTTTCGGCGCTTGCATTCCTCGTAATGCCATTGGCGCTCCGACGCATCAATATATATGAGCACCCTACCCTTGTATGGGTTTCGGCCGGAATGCTCGCCGCAGGCACGCTGTTGTTCACGCTTGCAAAGCCCCTTGCAACACTGCCCCTTTTTATTTGGGTCGTGTTCCCCATTGTGCTGGCCGTGGCCAACGCACTTCTGTGGGCCGCATGGGGCGAATTCTATACGCGCAAACGCTCGACGTTCGCGGAAGGCAAATTCGCGCTTGTCTACGGATCGGTGATGCTCGCAGCAATGATCATGACCGAGATTTTGCCCGCGCCTGTATCGAATGTGTTCGTGGCGCTGCTGCCCATTGCGTGCGGCGCAGTATATAAGTACGAAAACAAGACGGTTGAGGGGCTTGTATTCCCCACGCTTTTGCCGAAGGCGATTCGCAAAAAGACGAATCGCGCAACGCTTATTATATCGGTTTCGCTGTGCATCGCGTGCGTGGCCTGCTACTTCACGATTGCTATAGTTCCTGAAGATAATATCCTCACAGATGCGGCGGCATACCCCTTGGGAATGGGTTTGGCGGCAATTCTGTGCCTTGTTATTGCGTCAATCGCGCGCGTTGGCAAACGCACCGAAGCCGCATACAAGCTTCTTCCCTACTTCATGGTTGCGGCCATTGTCGCCATTGCCTTTTTCCTGAGCAATCACGTCGAATTTGACACAATTGCGTTCACACTCGCCGTTATTCTGGCCGGCATTTTCGAGTTGTTCGTGATTTCGTATTTCGGCACCATGTCGTCGAAGGGCTACATGGCTCCCGTTGCAGCGTTTTGCGCGTCGAGCGCCATTGTGCGCCTGGGCTTTTCGATTGGCGAGGTTTGGGCCGTGCTCTATGAAGACATTCAGGGCATTTGGAACACGCTCGTTGAGCCCACATCGTTGTTCCTTATGTGCCTTGTAGCGCTGTCGCTTATTCCGCTCGTGCGCAGCGAGGGCGACATTATTCACGTAACCACGGCGCCTGCCACGCAGAACGACACCGAGGAGATTTGCGACGCGGTTATCGTGGAATTCAAGCTCTCGAAGCGCGAAGGTGAGATTTTGAAGCTCGTGGCGCGCGGCTACACGGTGGATAACATCTCGAACAAGCTCGTGATTAGCCCCTACACCACGCAAACGCATATTCGCCACATTTACGCGAAAATGAACATTCACAAGCGCAGCGAGCTGTTGGATTACATCAACATGCATCGTGACAGCGAAAAGCCCGTACGTCCCGCCGCAAAGGCCGAGAAGAAGTAAGGGGATCGGGAGAAGATGGCTGAGGCGCCCTGCGGGGCGCCTTTTTTGGTGTTTGGTCAACCTAGCGAGCAGAAGACTTATCATCCATAGCTCGCATCTGCCTGCCGACCGCTCGTTTCCTAGATCCTAAATCAGGATATTAATCGCCGAAAACAATGCACGTTCCCGATGTTCAGCACAATCAGAACCAGATTCCGACCTCCCTCGATCAATAATATCAACGCCGCATGACGGGGCATCGATGGCCTCGGTCAGATCTTCAGCGCATTCGGGGAGAAAATCACCCAAACTGAACGTTTGGCAATACGGCTAAGCCAGCAAATCCACAAGCAAAAGCTCACCCTTGCTGCGCTGCGCCTTCTCGCTATGCTTTTGAATAGCTTCGACCAATTTGGGAGCATCGGACCAGTATTCCTTAAGGAACGATGCCTCCTTTAGAACGGCTAGATAGACAGAGCGGTCGTAAGCGGCTGATGTAACTTTTGGCACCCTAGAACTTACATCGAGCCTCGATTTTATGGCGAAATCGGGGCTTTTCTCACCCGCATGTAAGTTTGATGACACATCCATCCAACAAGCAGCGCACAGCAAGCATAGCCAAATCGCTCTCTCTGGCTATCACGTCAGCCCTACTCCTCGATGCGGGCGAGGAGTAGGCCAGTGCCGCAGCTGCCTGGCAAGTACCATTTGTCAGGCTTGCCACGATTGCCGCCGATGCCTGATGACATAGAACGGGCTGCGAAGCCAGCCACTGGGCATCTAGTCCAACAAATGCTTAATCGCGCCTATAGGCAGAGGGGCGCCACGCCCAGAGGCACTGCCGTCTCCTCCACAACCGGCCCTCCAGCTT
>OLSN01003259.1_pt1 | contig 10664 bp, 12 predicted proteins | sample 1672411 | NCBI WGS metagenome assembly OLSN01 (sample SAMEA3136683, study PRJEB25190) | human gut metagenome | biome: human gut; feature: human-associated habitat; material: faeces | place: Austria | collected 2013
CCCCTCTGATTCGGGAAGAATCAGAGGGGGATGTTGATTTTTAAAGAAAGAACTGCCCATTTCCCAATCGGAAATGGGCGGTTAGGGCTCTTCGGCTTCATCCGGAATATAGAGCAGCACATCCTCCACGCGGCAGGAGAGAATGCGGCAAAGGTCATTGAGCGTCGCGGTGGTAATATTGCGGTTGTGCTTGAGAGAGTCCAATGTGCTGCGGCTGAACGAATCGTTTTTGATCAGGGCGTAGGTCGTGATGCGCCGCTGCTTCATCGTCTCCCATAGTGGGGTGTAGGTGATCATGCCCATGCCTCCTCACTGTCCGATATTTCGTACTTTTCCTTCTTATTATATTGTCCAAATGTTAACTTGACCATTCCCGAAGTATGGGGTACAGCGCATTCGGGCCTCATAAAAAGCGTAAATACCGGACGACTCTGCCGGTGACCTGCGAGCAGATCACTGCGACTTTGAGGGCGTTTTGCAAGCGCGTAAAGAAGCAATGAAAATACGATCCCCTCTGATTCTGACGGAATCAGAGGGGATCGTTTATCTCAAATGTGGATCAATTCATGTAAAAACCGCTGTTTGGCCTTCTGAAGATAAGTGCGGCTGATCGGAATGCCAGATCCGCTGTCCATGGTGAAATGGTTGCTGCCGATCGCCTGCACATGTTTGAGATTTACCCAGTAGCTCTGGTGGCAGCGGACGAAATGGCCGGACCCGCTGATCAGCGTTTCGGGTGATTCCTGCGTCAGGAAAACGCCCTGCTGCGTAATCACTTTTGTCTTGCGCAGATTACGCTCCAGATACAGTACATCCTGCAGCGCGATCACGTGCGTGCTGCCATCTTTCTGCGCCGTGATCTGCACAGAACGATCGCCCAGCGCGATCAGGGCTTGATGCAGCGCAGGGCCGATCCGCTGGTGGAGCTGCGACTTTAGGATAAAGTAGATATGCTCGGTTTCGTATACCTCTGTTGCATAGCTGAGGTAGCTGCTGAGGAAAATGATCTGGCAGAAGGGCGCGTACTGCTTCATGCTTTGCGCCAAACGGATGCCATCCTGTTCCGGCATGCAGATATCCAGCAGGGCAATGTGCGGCTGACAGTCGGTTTTGCGCAGGTGTTCCAGCAACAGTGTGGGATCGCGGAAATCGGAGATGTCTGCAGGTGTAGATCCGAGTGTGTCCCGAATACCTTTAACGATTTCTTTACAGCAAAGCGCATCATCGTCACACACAACTATTTTCAGCATAAATTGCATTACCTTCTTTTGCCTGGCCCAGCTTCAGAAATACGGACACGGAATAATTACCATTTCCTGTTTCGCTCATACAGCTGCCTTGGTACTTTTCTGCGACTGACTTCAAGATCTGCATCCCCACGCCGCGCTCCAGCTCTGGAATGCGGCGCTGTTTGCGTCCCTCCGGTTCAGGTACAGCTGGATTGGATTCCATAATGACCAGATACCCCTTTTCAATGTGCGCATTCAGCTCGATTTTGGGATTTTCGAGCTTTGCGCACGCCTCGACGGCGTTATCCATGAGATTGCCGAACACGATAACAAGGTCCGTGTTCGAGACCGGCAGCTCAACCGGCAGAATAATGTGCGTCTCAGCGGTGATCCCCTGTGCCTTTGCCTCCTGAACGCGGCCATAGAGGAAGGCGTCAATGACCGGGTTGTCGCACTGACCGAGTTGTGAACTGCGCTGATTCTCGGCCAGAAATTGCCCGGCGTACTCCGTCGCCTCCTGCTGCTGACCGTTTGCAAGCAGATACCGGATCGTATTGACGTGGTGCAGAATGTCGTGCCGGATGCGGCGGTTAGCCTCATACTGCGAAGTCAGGGCTGTATAGTGGCTCAGCTGCATGGTCGACGGCCGCCTGTACATCCAGCCGGCCAGAAACGCGACACGCGCGGAGGCTGCAAAGATCCTGATGATGTTCCATGAGACGATGACCAAGTAATTCCAAGTATGCGGATGCACCCTGTGAATCTCACGGGGTGCATCTTTTTGCCGGACGGGAAACATTTTTCTTTCTTTTTGCCGCTGCGCGTGGTACACTATACTGTACAATTTTATCAGGAGGTATTTTTCTATGCCGGAAAATTATATTACTTGCCAGGATGAAAAGGGCAGCATCAATATCTCTGAGGACGTCGTTGCCGCCATGGTGCGCGCAGCGATCACGGAAGTGGACGGTGTCGCCGGTGTTGCGACCTCTACCGGTACGGAGCTGGCCGAGCTGCTCGGCATCAAGTCCGCTGCCAAGGGCATCAAGGTGCAGATCGTTGACGGCACGATGACGGTCGACACGATCATCACGGTGCGCTATGGCTGCAGCGTTGTGGCCGTTGCCAGAGCGGTGCAGGAGTCCGTCACGAGCGCGGTGGAGTCCATGACCGGTATCGGCAAGCCCATTGTCAACGTGCACGTGTCCGGCGTGGCGTTTGATAAATAAGGAAAAGCAGGAGAAATCACTATGACAAGAACGGTTGCGCGTGAGATCGCGATCCAGCTCAGCTTTGCCGCGCAGCTCGCCGGGGACGATGCCCGCGAGACGGCGGATACTTTCTTCAGCCGCGAGTATTTTGCGACGCTGGCGGAGGAAGACCCGCTGTTTCTGGAATATCCGGACGAGAAGCAGCTCGATTATATCCGCCGGCTGACCGGTTTGGTCTATGACCATATGTACGAGCTCAACCACATGATCGAAAAATATGCCCGCGGCTGGCGGCTGGAGCGCATTTCCCGCGTTGCCGCGGCGATCATGCGCTGCGCCATGTGCGAGATCCTCTATATGGACGACGTGCCGAATGCCGCTGCGATCAACGAGGCGGTGCAGCTTGCCAAGGGCTATGAAGAGCCGGAGACGGTCGCATTCATCAACGGCGTGCTCGGAAGCTTTGTGCGCGGTGAGCTTGCGCAGGAAGCGGAGCCCACCGCAGAGGCGGAAGCAGTGCCCTCCGAGACGCCGGGTGAGGTGCTCGCTCCGTCGGAAGAAGGCTGCACAGAAGGCTGAAATGGAGCGTACATCCTTTACTGTCACAGAGCTCAATGCCCATATCAAGCAGCTTCTGGACGCTGATATGCTGCTCGGAAACGTCTGCGTGACGGGCGAACTGTCAAACTATAAGGTCTATCCGTCCGGACACCACTACTTCACGCTCAAGGATGCCGAGAGCAGCCTGCGCTGCGTGATGTTTCGCAGCAGCGCACAATCGCTGCGCTTTCGTCCGGCGAGCGGCATGAGCGTGGCAGCGGTCGGCCGCATCGCTGTCTATCCGCGCGACGGCGCGTATCAGCTCTATTGCACGCGGTTGATCCCCGGCGGTGTCGGCGATTTGTATGCTGCTTACGAGCAGCTCAAAGAACAGCTGCAAAAAGAGGGACTGTTTGACCGCGCACACAAAAAACCGCTGCCGCAGTTTCCGCAGCGGATCGCCGTGATCACGTCGTCCGCCGGCGCGGCGGTGCGCGATATCATCCGCGTGCTCGGCAAGCGCTGGCCGGCCAGCGAGGTCGTGCTGCTGCCTGTGCGCGTTCAGGGTGCGGAAGCTCCGGCGGAGATCGCCGGGGCGATTCGTTATGCCAATCGCTATCATGTGGGCGATCTCATTATCACCGGACGCGGCGGCGGCTCGATCGAGGACCTGTGGGCGTTTAACGATGAGCGTGTTGCGCGCGCGATCTATGACTCGGACATTCCGGTTATCTCCGCCGTCGGTCACGAGCCGGATGTGACAATCTCGGACTTTGTGGCTGACCTGCGCGCGGCGACACCGTCCAATGCGGCGGAGCTTGCCGTGCCGAATGCGGAGGATCTGCGCGAGACGCTGCGCAGCTATGACATCCGCATAACGCAGGCGATGCGCAAGCAGATGACGCAGCGCCGCGCGGCGCTGGAGAATTTGGCCGGCCGGCGCGTTTTGCAGTCTCCGGCGGCGTATTTTGATCTCCGGCGGGTGGAGCTTGATTACACCCGCAGCCGCCTGATCGCGGCGGGGGAACGCTATCTTGCCTCACGCAGGCAGACCTTTGCACAATGTGCGGCGGCGCTTGATGCGATGAGTCCGCTCAAGGTGCTCGGCCGCGGCTATGCCGTGGCGTCGGATGCAGCCGGGACGGTCCTCCGCTCGGCAGGACAGGTTCAGCCCGGAGATGCGATCCGCGTACAGCTTCAAGACGGTGCGCTGCGCTGCACCGTGAATGACAGGGAGGAAGCCCATGGCAAAACAGAAACTGACCTTTGAAGCGTCCATGCAGCGGCTGGACGAGATCGTCAAGCAGCTGGAAAAGGGCGATGTGCCGCTCGATGCGTCGCTGGCACTGTTTGAGGAGGGTTCGCACCTGCTCAAAACCTGCAACGAGATGCTCGATCATGCTGAGCAGAAGGTCGTGCAGCTGAAAAAAGGGAGCGACGGTGCGCCCGTCGAGCTTCCGTTTGAAACAGAGGAATGACGCATGGATTATCAGACGCAGTACCACGAATATAAGGCGCTTGCGGATGCGGCGCTCAATACGTACTTTACGGACACGAGCGTGTCCTATCATCGTCTGCTTGAGGCGATGCACTACAGCCTTGCCGCCGGCGGCAAGCGGCTGCGCCCGGTGCTCGTGCTAGCGTTTTGCGCTGCCTGCGGCGGAGACGTGCGCGCGGCGCTTCCGGTCGCGTGCGCGGTCGAGATGGTGCATACTTATTCGCTGATCCATGATGACCTGCCGTGCATGGACAATGACGACCTGCGCCGCGGCAAGCCGACCAACCACGTGGTGTTCGGCGAGTGCACGGCAACGCTTGCGGGCGACGCGCTGCAGGCGGAGGCGTTCCGCACGATCCTCTCGACGTCACTGCCGGCGGAGGTGCGTGCTGAGTGTGCGCGCCTGCTGGCCGAGGCTGCGGGTGAAAACGGCATCTGCGGCGGACAGCAGCTCGACATGGAGGGCGAAGGCAAGGCGCTCACGAAAGAGGAGCTGATGGACATCAATGACCGCAAAACGTCGGCGATGATCTATGCTGCCTGTCTCATGGGCGTGACCTGCGGCGGCGGAAACGAGCAGCAGCGCGAGGCGGCGGCGAAATATGCCAAGGCGCTCGGCCTGGCCTTTCAGATCCGCGACGATATGCTCGATGTCATCAGCACGGAGTCGGAGCTCGGCAAGCCCATCGGCTCGGACGCGCGCGAGGGGAAGAATACCTTCATGGCGCTCTACGGTCTTGAGCGCTGCGGCGCGTATGTGCATGAGCTGTCCGAGCAGGCGGCAGCCGCTGTGGACGGCGCATTTGCAGACAGCGCGTTTTTGCAGCAGCTTGCCCGCTCACTTGCAGACCGGAAAAACTGAACCAGCGAAACACCGGCATCCGGTGAAAATACGAAAAGTGTCGGCTTACACTTGTAAAGTCCGGCACTTTTTGTTATAGTATAGATTGTATTATTATACGATACGTGAGGTATTCAGTTTTGAGTATATTAGAGCGAATCCATTCACCGGCTGACCTGAAGGCGCTGCCGGCGGGAGAAATTCCGGAGCTGTGTGCGGAACTTCGTTCTTTCCTGGTGCAAAGTCTCTCGAAAACCGGCGGACATCTCGCCTCGAACCTCGGCGCGGTGGAGCTTACGGTCGCAATCGACCGTGTCTACAATACCGAGCGCGACCGGCTCGTATTCGACGTCGGACACCAGAGCTATGTGCACAAGCTTCTGACCGGGCGGCGCGAAGCGTTTTCGACGCTGCGGCAGTTCGGCGGCATCGCCGGCTTCCCGAAGCCGGACGAAAGCGTACACGATGCATTCGTAGCCGGCCATGCCTCCACGTCGATCTCCGTTGCACTGGGTATGGCGCGGGCGCGCACGCTCATGGGAGAGAATTATGACGTCATTGCTCTGATCGGCGACGGCGCACTCACCGGCGGCTTGGCCTACGAGGGGCTGTCAGATGCCGGGCAGAGCGGTGAGCCTATGGTCATCGTGCTCAATGACAACGGCATGTCGATCAACAAAAACGTCGGCGGCATGGCAACGCTTCTGTCGAAGCAGCGTGTCAAGCCGGGGTATCTGCATTTCAAGCGGTTTTATCGCAGCACTGTCGGAAAAGCGCCCGGACTTTATCGGATATTGCATCACATCAAGGAGCATGTGAAAGATCTTGTCCTGCCGAACAATATGTTTGACGACATGGGCTTTTATTACATCGGCCCTGTCGATGGGCACGATGAGCCGCAGCTGGAGAAAATGCTGCGCTGGGCGCGCGACCTGCGTCAGCCGGTGCTGCTGCACGTGGTGACGCAAAAGGGAAAGGGCATCTCGTATACCGAGCAAGCGCCGGAAAAATACCACGGCGTCAGCTCGTTCGACCCTGTGACCGGCGCACTGCCTGCGTCGAAGCCGGATTTTTCGCACGTGTTCGGTCAGACGCTTTCGCAGCTTGCGGATGAAGATCCGACCGTCGTCGCCATCACGGCGGCCATGCTGACCGGAACGGGGCTGGAGACATTTGCCAAGGCGCATCCCGAGCGTCTGTATGACGTCGGCATCGCCGAGGGGCACGCCATCACGATGGCCAGCGGCATGGCAAAGCAGGGACTCAGGCCGGTTGCAGCGATCTATTCGAGCTTTTTGCAGCGTGCGTATGATATGCTCATCCATGACACGTCGCTGCAGCGGCTGCACCTTGTGCTTGGCGTTGACCGCGCCGGTATCGTCGGCAACGACGGTGATACGCACAACGGCTGCTTTGATATCAGTTATCTGAGCTCCGTGCCGTATATGCGCATCCTCTGCCCGGCGAGCTTTGCCGAGCTGCGCGCCATGCTGCGCAAGGCAGTCACGGAGCTGGAGGGACCGGTCGCCGTGCGCTATCCGCGCGGCGGAGAGGGCGCATATCAGGCGTGCTCGCTCGAACCGGTCACGGTTTTGCGCGAAGGCAGCGACCTGACACTGCTGACCTATGGCATCGTCATCAACGATGTCCTGCAGGCGGCGCAGCTGCTTGCCCAGCAGGGAATCTCGGCGGAGGTCGTGAAGCTTGCGCAGGTCGCGCCGCTGGAAGCTGCCCCGGTGCTTGCATCGCTGCAAAAGACAGGGCGGCTGCTGGCGGTCGAGGATGTGTGCGCTGCCAACTGCATCGGAGAACAGGTACTGTCTGCAGCGGAGCAGGCAGGGCTGCCAATGAAAGAGGCCCGGCTGCTGAATCTCGGCAGCGGCATCATCCCGCACGGCGCACCGGATGTACTCAAAACGGCGTATGGCCTGGACGCGCAGGCCATTGCAGCCGCTGCACAGGCACTGTGCGCAAATGACAGAGAGAAGGGGAACGGCGCATGAAGAAGGTACGACTCGACCAGCTCGTCTTCGATCAGGGGCTGAGCGAGAGCCGTGAACGCGCGAAGGCGATCATTATGAGCGGTGTTGTCTATGTCAACGGCCAGCGCGCGGACAAGCCGGGCGCGCAGGTCGCGCCGGATGTGAACATTGAGGTGCGCGGCAACACGCTGCCCTATGTCAGCCGCGGCGGTTTTAAGCTGGAAAAGGCGCTCAAGGTCTTTCCCATTGACCCGACCGGTCTGACGTGCATCGACTGCGGCGCTTCTACCGGTGGTTTTACGGATGTGCTGCTGAAAAGCGGCGCCGCGAAGGTCTACGCCGTCGACGTCGGTTACGGTCAGCTCGCATGGAGCTTGAGAAACGATGCGCGCGTCATCTCCATGGAGCGCACAAACGTGCGCTATATCACCGCCGAGCAGATCCCCGAACCGCTGGATCTTGCGGTCATGGATCTGTCCTTTATCTCTGTAAAACTGATCTTGCCGGCGGTCTGTCCGCTGCTCAAGGATGACGCAGAGGTCGTGTGCCTCATCAAGCCGCAGTTTGAAGCCGGGCGCGAAGAGGTTGGCAAAAAGGGCGTTGTCCGCGACCCGAAGGTACATCTCGAGGTGTTGGAGAGTTTTCTGGCGTTTGTTCCCGGTGCGGGCTACACCGTCATGGGACTGGATTATTCGCCCATAAAGGGACCCGAGGGCAACATCGAGTACCTCGGCTACCTGCGCAAGGGCAGCCATGACGCGCCGCAGCTCGACCCGGCTGCCGTTGTTGCACAGTCACACGGTGCGCTGGCGCACGGAAAAGAGAGCGGCGTATGAATCACATTGTCATAGCGGCCAATCCTTACCGCGATATTGGCCTGCAAAAAGCGGTGACGGTTTACAGGATGCTCACAGAGCACGGCCATCGGGCAGTCATTGCCCCGGTGTTTTCACCGAAGGCGTATTTGCCGGACGACATTTCGCCGCAGCCGCTTGCGGAAGCGGCGCAGGACGCAGGCCTTATCATCGTCATGGGCGGCGATGGGACGATCCTGCACGTTGCAGCCCAGATGCGCGACCATCCGATACCGATCATCGGTGTGAATTTCGGCGGGAAGGGCTTTTTGGCCGGTCTGGAGGACGACGAGCTGGATATCCTGCTCGAGATCGCAGACGGGCAGTATACGATCAGCCGCCGCATGATGCTTGATGTGGAGCTTGTGCGCAACGATCGGGTCATCTGTGCGCAGTCCGTGCTCAACGACGTGGTCATTCACGGCGGGCATGTGGACTGCATCGGCATCACGGCGTACGGCGACGGCGTGCCGATCACGCGCTTTCACGGTGACGGTATCATTGTCGCCACGCCGACCGGCTCTACGGCTTACTCCATGTCGGCGGGCGGACCGCTCGTCGAACCGGAAAACGAAAACATCATCATGACGCCTATCTGCGCGCACAGTCTGGCCGGAAAGTCCTTTGTGCTCGCACCCGGCCGGCAGATCACGATCGTGCCGGACCGAATACATGACCGGCCGGCCATTCTTGTGGCAGACGGCGGAGACGGCATCGCGCTCATTCGCGGCGACCACATCCGTATCCGCCGTTCGGAAAATTATACACTGCTGGCCGATACCGGTATCCGCAGCTTTTATGAGACGGCTTTTGCAAAGCTGACAGACAGACTGTAAGGAGGGACGACGTGAAATCCACCAGACAAAACATTATTCTTCAGATCATCTCTGAGCAGGAGATCGAGACGCAAAATCAGCTCATGGACGTACTGGCGCAGCACGGCGTTTCGAGTACTCAGGCGACACTGTCGCGCGACATCAAGGAGCTGCACCTGACCAAAACGCTCTCGCCGAGCGGGAAATATCGCTATTCCGCGCCGGCTGCGGATGAATTTCCCGGCTATGATGAGCGCCTGAAAAAGATTTTCCGTGAATGTGTAACGTCCTATGCCGAGGCACAGAACATCATCGTCATCAAGACCCTTCCCGGACTGGCCTCCGCCGCGTGCGCCGCGCTCGACAGCATGCACATAGAGACACTTGTCGGCACGCTCGCGGGCGATGACACGGCATTTTTGCTTATGAAGGACAACACATCCGCCGATGAACTTTTCCAAGAGATCGAAAAGCTGCTTTGACGTGCCGCGGGAGGTGAAGCGCTTTGCTGCGAGAATTGCATATTGAAAATGTCGCGGTCATTGAACGTGCCGATCTTGAGCTCGGGCCTGGCCTGAACATTCTGACCGGCGAGACCGGCGCGGGCAAATCCATCCTCGTGGACGCCATGCACGCGATCCTTGGCTCGCGCGCCTCGCGTGAACTCGTGCGAACGGGCGCGGAAAAAGCGGTTGTTTGCGCGACGTTTGACCCTGGGCCGTGCAGGGCGTGGTGTGACGAAAACGAGATCGAGTGCGACGATGAGCTCATCATCCGCCGCCAGATCACTGCGGAGGGCAAAACATCCTGCCGTGTCTGCGGCGTTCCGGTCACGACGGCGCAGCTGCGCGACCTGGGCGCGCTGCTGCTGGACATCCACGGCCAAAACGACGGGCGGCATCTGCTTGACGAGCGGGAGCACCTGCGAAGTCTGGACAAATTCGGGCGCTTAGAGCCGGAACTCGCGCGCTATCAGGCGCAGTATCAGGCGTATCAGGCGCTCTGCAAGGAACGCGACACGCTCTCGGCCTACGAAAACGAAAAAGAACTGCTGACCGACAGTCTGAGCCGTCAGCTGGAGGAATTGGAGCATGCCCAGCTCAAGGCTGGGGAAGAGGCGGAGCTCGCCGAGCGCAGCGACCTGCTGCGCAACTTCGAAAAGCTCTCTGAGGCTGTCGATCTGGCTTATGATCTGCTGGCCGGCCGAGACGATTCCGCATCCGCGCTGGCGGGCGAGGCGCTGTCGGAGGTCGAGCGGGCGGCAAACTACGCGGGCGAACTCGCGGCGCTGCCGGAGGCGGTCAAGGGAGCGGTGTTCACACTGCAGGATGCAGCGGAAACTTTGCGCGATTTTCGTGACGGGCTGGATTTTTCCGATGAGGAATTTGACCGCATCGAGTCGCGGCTGTCCCTGCTGCGGCGATTGGAGCGAAAATATAACACTGACGAGGTTGGGCTGATCGATTTGCTCGATTCTGTCCGCAAACGTCTTGATCAGATCGAATATGCCGGTGATCGGCTGCAAAAGCTGGAGACATTGATCGCAAAGCAGGCACAGCAGACGCTTGCCGCGGCAACGGAGCTGACGCATAAGCGTACGGAGGCCGCCGCCGCGCTCGAGCGGCAGGTCGAGTGCGAGCTGCGCGAGCTGTCCATGCCGTCCGTGCGCTTTCACGTGGAGATCACACCGCTCG
>OLSN01003262.1_pt1 | contig 10659 bp, 9 predicted proteins | sample 1672411 | NCBI WGS metagenome assembly OLSN01 (sample SAMEA3136683, study PRJEB25190) | human gut metagenome | biome: human gut; feature: human-associated habitat; material: faeces | place: Austria | collected 2013
ACATTTATGGTATAAAAATGCCTTCAATATGTGATTGGCTGTTAGAGATTCTTGCCTTATCTTTGTAGCATAGAATTTTTTAATAGGTATTAGCTTACATATAGAACGTTATTAATAGACGAATCATTATTCATGGATATAGCTGCATTATTATCAGGAGGTGTCGACAGTTCGGTTGTCGTACATCTCCTTTGTGAGCAAGGATATAAGCCTACTCTTTTTTACATTAAGATAGGTATGGATGGAGCGGAATATATGGACTGTTCGGCAGAGGAGGATATTGAATTATCTACTGCAACGGCACGTAAATACGGTCTGTCTTTGGAAGTGGTGGACCTGCATCAGGAGTATTGGGAGAATGTGGCGGCGTATGCCATTGATAAAATTCGGCAGGGATTGACACCGAATCCGGACGTGATGTGTAATAAGCTTATCAAATTCGGCTGCTTTGAACAGCGTGTCGGGAAAGATTTCGACTTTACAGCAACCGGTCACTATGCCACCACCTTACAACGTGATGGTAAAACATGGCTGGGCACGGCAAAAGATCCCGTGAAAGATCAGACAGACTTTCTCGCCCAGATTGATTACCTGCAAGTTTCCAAACTCATGTTTCCCATTGGAGGGTTGATGAAGCAGGAGGTACGTGAGATTGCAAACCGTGCCGGATTGCCTAGTGCCAAAAGGAAAGACAGTCAGGGGATTTGTTTTCTTGGAAAGATAAACTACAATGATTTCGTTCGTCGTTTTTTAGGAGAAAAGGAAGGGGCGATTGTTGAACTGGAAACCGGAAAGAAAGTGGGTACACATCGCGGTTATTGGTTCCACACAATTGGTCAGCGGAAAGGGCTCGGATTGAGTGGTGGTCCCTGGTTTGTAGTTAAGAAGGATATTGAGGAAAATACTATCTACGTATCTCGTGGCTACGGTGTAGAGACACAATATGGTAATGAATTCAGGATGCATGATTTCCATTTCATTACTGATAATCCTTGGAAAGGTCAGGAGAAGGAGGTAGACATTACTTTCAAGATTCGTCACACTCCCGAATTTACAAAAGGAAAACTGATACAGGAAGGGGAGAAGCAGTTTCACATCTTGTCGTCCGAAAAGTTGCAAGGCATTGCTCCGGGACAGTTTGGGGTGATTTATGATGAAGAAGTAAAAGTTTGTGTGGGGAGCGGTGAAATCATCTGTTAAATAGTTTATTTTGATTGGTGAAGATTGGATTATCAGGAGATTTTTCACTACTTTTGTTTCGTAGAATATAAATAAAGGAGGATTGCTTATGACAACGATGGAATTGAAAAGTCTGAAAATGGACTTGGTGGAGGAACTCCTGAGTTTGAATGACAAAGAGATGCTCAATCGAGTGAAGAACTATTTGAAACGACTGAAAAAAATGGAAGCTGAAAAAGAAGAGGAAGAAATCACGAAAGAAGAAGTTCTAGCAGGGATTGACGCCGGACTGAAAGAGGTAAAACTTTCAATGGAAGGTAAGTTGGAGGTAAAGACTGCAAGAGAGTTCATTAATGAATTATGAAATTATAGTTAAGCCGACATTTCAGCGGGAGGCTAAAAGGTTGGCGAAACACTATTCCTCTTTTAAGGAGGATTTTGTTTCATTGATTGATGATTTAGAACAGAATCCTCTGCTAGGAACGGACTTGGGACATGGACTGCGCAAAGTTCGTATGAAAATAACTTCAAAAGGAAAAGGTAAAAGTGGAGGAGCAAGGGTTATAACATTTACTTTAGTCGTTTCTCAACAAGATGCAGTTTTGAATCTTCTTTATATTTATGATAAAGCAGATAGAGCGTCTATATCAGAAAAGGAAATAGAACAACTTCTGAAACAGAATGGATTGAAATAGAATAGAGAAAGGCACTGTTCACTAGTTTGTGCTAATAGGATGTGTAGGGTAATTCTTATAAGGCGGCATCTCAGATATAGTATTCCGCTAAATCCACAATCCCAGCCCTCATCGCATATTTAGTAGCTTCATGTACATTATTTACTCCCAATTTGCGAAAGATATTCTTACGATGACTGTTTATCGTATGGAAACTAAGATTTTTTTCTGCTGCAATCTCTTTCGTCGTTTTCCCCAATGCAATTTCTTTTAGGATATTCTTCTCCGTTTGTGTCAATAGATGATCGTCTACGCTTGAGGCAGCCAGCGGAGAAGAAGCGCCCGAAAGCAACAGATTGCTGACATGATTGCAAATATACCGTTGTTTGCGGGTGGCACATTGAATGGCAGTCATGATTTCTTCTTTTGAATTATCTTTCATCACTACCCCGAAAGCCATACTGCTGAACAGTACCTGGCGGAGAAAGTTCAGGCTAAGTTCGTCAGAGAATAGAATCCAGTCGGCTTCCTTGAATCTTTCCTGCAAGACAATTAATTCATCCGCCCCGGCAAAATTGAACAGTGTATAATCCAATACAATCACCGCTTGCGGATGCAATCGTAGCTGCTGAATCAGTTCAGCCTTGTTATCAGCTTCTAAAAGGAGGGATACTTCCTTTTGTTTACTTAGCAGGAACATCATTCCTGCCTTACTGATATCCTGATTGTCTGCGATGATAAATTCTCTCATAAGCAATGATGAATAAAAAAACTCCGTTACAAATATACGCATTTTGCGTGATTTGTAGCGGAGTTATGATAAGATTCTTGTATCCGGATTACCAGGAACGTCCTTTGAAGATATTTGACTGGTCAAGCGGAACGATATTTCCGTTCAATGTCAGGTTATTGTTGCTGAAGTTCGGGCTGATGCTAACCGAAGCAGTATTGTTTCCGCTGCTCATATTGATAAATACTTGAGCGGAGATGCCGATACCCTGAACGCTGAATGAGCAGTTCACATTTCCTTTTTTGTCGATATTCATCTTCATATCCGAAGAATTACCATCTACTGTAACACCACCGATTCCGTTAGGACCTGGGTAAGGAGTGTTGAAAGCAGTCTGTACGGTAGCTCTGTTGCCGTTCATCAAGACGAAGTTGGTGTTTGAAGTAACAAAAGCACTCATACCGTTGCGGAAGACAACTTGATTAGCTTCCAATACAAATTGCTTGTTCTTCAAAGCCTGTACAGCTTGTTGATAGGCTGCCATGTCTTGCACCTCTTCTTCGGCACGGAGTTTTGCTCTTTCTGCATCTCTTTGAGCTTTTCTTTCTGCGCGGCGTGCTGCTGCGTTACTTTCTTGTGCATACATCATTGTGCTTGCACTTACTAATACTAATGCTACTAATGCAATAAACTTTTTCATAACTTTTTTTTGTTTAGGTTTAATACGTTGTTCGTTTATTGCAAAAACAAAGTGTATGCCAGATTGTTCACGAACGTCTTGCAATTTTATATCCGATGGCTGCCACAGTGATACTCATTAAGGGGCTGATAATGTTGAAAAAACAATAAGGTAGATACACAAGTGTGGGTACACTCAAGATAGTAGCTTGTGTCATTCCGCAACTATTCCATGGAATCAATACGGATGTAACGGTTACTGCATCTTCCGTCGTACGGCTTAGTAAGCAACTTTCATACCCTTTCTTGGCATAAATATCACGAAACATATTTCCCGTCAGAATGATACTGATGTATTGGTCGGCAGTTGTCAGATTAAGAAACAGGCCGGAGCAGACTGTCGCTCCAACCACGCTGACTGTTTTCTTCATGAAGCGGACGAAGATGGAAGTGATACTTCCCAGCATACCGCTTGCTGTCATTGCCCCGCCAAAACACATGGCGCACAGAATCAGCCAAATCGTATTCATCATTCCCGCCATACCACGTGTGGCGATTAAATCTGTCAGAACGGCATTGTCTGTATGTAAATTTGTCGCTCCATAGACGGTCATCATCAGTCCTTTGAACAAAGAATCGAATCCGGAAACGGCAACTCCGGAAATCTCTTGCAACAACTCCGGCTGAAATATCAAAGCAAAGACACCAGCCAGCAGAGTGGATAGGAACAGCGTAACGATAGAGGGTACTTTCCGTGCTATCAGTATTCCGGTTACAACAGGGACTATTAACAACCACGGAGTGATATGAAACTTCTCGTTCAAAGCGGTTGCCACCTCCGCAATATGTTGTGTATTGCTGGCATCGTGGGAAAGTCCTGCCACTGTGAAAATAATCAGCGTGATGATAAGAGACGGTACCGTAGTAATCATCATATAACGGATGTGACGGAACAGGGGAGTGTCTGTGATGGAAGACGCCAGGATAGTGGTTTCGGATAAAGGAGATATTTTATCCCCGAAGTATGCCCCCGAAATGATAGCTCCGGCAATCCATCCATCTTCAAAGCCTTGCGCCTTTCCGATACCCATCAGGGCGATACCGATGGTAGCAATGGTAGTCCACGAACTTCCGGTCATAACGGAAATCAATGCGCAGATGATGCAGGTAGATGCCAGGAAGAAACTGGGATGGATAATTTGCATCCCGTAATAGATTAAGGTCGGCACTACTCCGCTAATCATCCAAATGCCACTCAACGCACCGATTATCAACAAAATAATGATGGCTGTTGCCACTCCGGCAATATTGTTGGTGATGGCGAGCTCGTAATCTTTCCAGGGAATCTTATAAAACACCATACCGATCAGGATACAAATGGCTGTAGTGGTAAGCAATGACACTTGACTTCCGCCGCTTAGGGCATCACTGCCAAAAGTACGGATAGTGGCAAACAATAATAACACCAGTACAACAATCGGTATCAACGATACGAGGGGAGAGGGAGCTTTTTTCATCTTGATTCTTATAACCTTTTATTTATTTTCCGGCTACTGCTTGTTGATAGCCGCGCAAAGATACAACAAAAAAGAATGAAATCTTTTGCTTCAAAACATCAGGTAATAAAAATTATTAGATGTTTATATTTGATTGGAATATATAGGAGACGGCTCAACTCGCAAAAGTCTTGCGCCTGATCCACCAGTAACGGATGAAAAGCACTCCTGTCAGGATGAGGGCGATGGATAATCCGGTATAGAAAACAGAAATGAACGTTTCGGGCAGGAGGTGGAAGCTACGGATGGTGATTCCCAGGGAAATCATGAATATCATTGTAATCCAGCTTTTCACATCGAAAAAGGAGAACGGACAATTCCGGCGTTCTTTCTTTTGCTCGATTCGCTGGGTATGTTTATAGTAGAGCCTTCTGAAAACCAATACGAAGAATAATAAGAAAACCACGGTGGCTTCTCCTATTTTGAACATCCAATCTTGGGAAGTGTTTAACCAGGTCACAATTCCTATTCGCAGAATATTGGCACCGGCTATAATCCAGACGGCACCGGCTGTGATAAGTAAGATTTGTCTGTTAACTCCGTATTTCATTGGCGTTTTTTTTATAATAAACGGTTTGAGTGTTCGTTTTGTTGACTCATTTCTTGTAGAAAATCGTAATTAATAAAGAAATCCCGGTTAAAACAACTCCGGTACTGATAACTCCGTGCCAGCCATACAGTTGCCAAAAGCTGCCTGCCAGAAATGTTCCCATAGAACCACCGATAAAGTAAGTAGTCATGAAAACTGTATTAATACGGTTCGAAGCACGCGGATTTAGTTCGAAGATACTTGTCTGGTTACTTAGCTGAATACATTGCATTCCTATGTCAATGATGATGATACCGGCGATGATACCGACAAAGGTGTTTTCACCGACGAAGAACAACAACCATGCAAAGAGAATCAAACCGCAGCCGATAAAGTTGAAGCGGCGTACGCCTACCCGTTTTACGTATCTTCCGACAAAAGAAGCAGTCAGTGCACCGGCTACTCCGCAAAGTCCCAGCATACCGATTACATCGCTGTTGGCGAAGAACGGAGCTTGTCCCATTTTAAAAGCCAGACAGGACCACATGGCAAGGAGGGAACCGAAATTCAGTGCCGCCCGAATCGAATAAATGCGTAGTTGCGGATATTCTTTCACTAAGGCTAACAGAGATTTCATCAGGTCGCTATATTTTCCTTGGAAGTTGGTTTGAATATCGGGAAGGACTTTTAATACAACAATCGCGCAGATAAACATCATGCCTGCAGCAATGTGATACATTTCCCGCCAGCCAATCAGTTCACCGATAAATCCGCTGACGACACGTGAAGCCAGAATACCGGTCAATAGTCCTGATAAGACAATTCCTACGTTTCTGCCTTTATGTTCCGGACGGGAAAACTGGGCGGCTATGGGAATGAATATCTGTGGAATCATGGAACAGACTCCCGTGAGGAATGAAGCGATGAGTATCAGATGGAAGCTGTGTGTCAGGGCAATCGTCAAGAGGGAGAAGATCAGGACGGTGAAATTGACAAGGATGATTTTCTTTCGTTGATATAAGTCGCCTAAGGGGGTGATGAACAACAGTCCTGCCGCATAGCCTATTTGCGTGACCATGGCAATCAGGTTAGTTCTGAACTCTGATATGCCAAGTTCATGGCGTATCATATTTAATAGAGGTTGGATATAATAGATGTTGGCTACCGAGACACCTGCCACAATAGCAAGTGTCCAGAGGATGGATGCCGGTAGTCCTCCGTTTTCTTTTAATGGCTGTTTCATGCGGCAAAGATAATAAAATAAGATGTTTATTCGATGAAGAAAGTAGTGGAAACTGTGTTGCCTTCTCCGTCTACTGCCGTCAGGGAATGTTTGCCGGGAGCGGGTTGCAGGGAAGTTTTGTGGAAATCCTGCGTCTGTGTCTGATAAGTGTCGTCAAGATGCCAAAAGATAGTCGCATTGGGGTTGCTGTGTGCCAGTTCGACCGTGAGAAACCCTTTACTGCCGTCCAATTGTTTGGGCAACTTGATATGGGCGTTCATCGGAGGGTAGATGAACTGCATGGATTGGAAAGAATCTTCTCCACAGCCGGCTTTGAAAGGTGGCAGTGGTTTGTATTCCGGATGGTGCTGCTTATAGTACCATTCCCATACAGGTGGCAGGGCAAACCATGATTTCTGAATGGTAGGTTCGGTATTTGCACAGTTTTCATAGATGCGGTGGCTTTCGTCAGCAGATAGAGTGACGAGATGATGGTAAGGACAAGCCTCTGTCCGTAATCCGGCAGGAAGAATCAATACGGTATCAGTTTCTTCACAGAAACGTCCTTTCAGATGACCGGACTGGCGGCATATTTCTGCATCAACGAAAACGCCTGTGGGACGTTCGAACCACGGTGAAGAAGGGAGGTAACTGAATATATCGAATAATACAGGACCGGCTGTTTGTGCACCAACCAATCCGGGCTTTCCTTCTCCGGTTGCATTGCCTACCCATACGCCTACTGTATAGCGCGGAGTCACCCCCACTGCCCACGCATCACGGAATCCGTAGCTGGTTCCGGTTTTCCATGCGATAGTTTGCATGGATGGAATTGATTTCCAGTCAATCTCTTCGGGACGGTTGACTTCTGTTAAGGCGGAGAGGGTGAGCCAAGCTGCTCCTGTTTTAGCCGAAGTGGTTTCTTCCGAATCCTCTTCTACGGAGAGAGGACTGGAGTTACTTTGTTCTCGTTTTTCCTGCTTGTTATGATTGCTTTTATGATTACGGCTTGTTTGCTTCGTATCATTGTTTATTTGCTCTGTATTTTCTGTTTCCAGTAGTATCTGTGCTTCCTTTCCTTGAGATACGGTCGGGGAGGGGCTGCTGGAAAGGCTTCGTCCCATTTGTGCATAGGCATTCGTTACATCCCATAATGTTGCTTCTGCACCTCCTAAAATTAGTGACAAACCATAATGAGAGGCTGTCCGATTGATGGTCTTGAATTCCATCTGTTGCAACAAATGGTGAAACTTGGGTACTCCATATCTTTGTAACATGGTGACAGCCGGGATATTCAATGAGCGGGCAAGAGCTTCGGAAGCGGGGACGGCTCCTTCAAACTGCAGGCTGAAGTTTTGTGGAGTAAAGCCGTTGATATTAACGGGTACGTCCGGTAACAGCATTTGCGGTAATAGACTTCCCTCCTGTAGCATGGCACCATAGAGAAAGGGTTTTAAAATACTGCCTGTACTTCTGGGAGCTTGAATCACGTCTACTTGATTCCCCCCTTGCTTACGGTCGAAATGTACATTTCCGCAGTATGCTACCACTTGATTGGTGGGAATGTCGATAACCAGAATTGCCAGGTTGCGGATATCACTTCGATTAAACTCGTTGCTCCACCGTTCTGCCAAACTCTCTATGTGGCTTTGTATTCCTCTGTCTATGGTTGAACGGGTATATAGCCCGTTTCTTTCCTGATAGAAACGACTGACTAGGTGGGGAGCTATTTGAGGAAGCGGATGCGGCTCGTCGGGTAACGGTTCGCTGACAGCTAATTCATAGGTGGATGCGTCGATAATCTCTTCTTCAAGAAGTTGCTTTAATAGACGGTTGCGTTTGGAAAGCAGTGTCTTTCGTCCTTTGGATAGATGGATCATGGCAGGGGCATTGGGGAGGACAGCCAGCATAGCCGATTCCGCCCATGATAAATCTTCGGCAGAATGACCGAAGTAACGCCAGGCAGCAGCATCCAATCCTACAACATTTCCTCCGAATGGTGCATGAGAGACATACATGGATAAGATTTCCTCTTTGGAAGCCCGAAATTCCAGACGGGTAGCCCATATCATTTCAACGACTTTCTCTCCGAGAGTTCTAGGTTTGTTCCGGGCGAGACGAATGGTTTGCATGGTAAGGGTACTTCCTCCGCTTACGACACGTTTGTTCTTTAAATTTTGATAGAGTGCCCTTCCGGTAGCTAACGGATTAACTCCCCAGTGGTGATAAAAGTGTTTGTCTTCAAAGGTAATGAGGCATTGCTTGATTTTTTCGGGTGTTGTCTTTCGGGGAGGAAACCGCCATTGACCGTCCGATGCGATACGTGCTCCCAATAATTCTTCATTTCGATCAGTCACAACGGTAGAGTAGGGTACATGAAACAGTTGCCGGGGAAGGCAAAAGATGTATCCTATTATCAAAAGAGTAATGCTTATAGTCATTACTTTCTTAGTGACAGATAATCGTTTGAAGAATTTTATAGGATTCATTTAAATATTAAAAGCTAAGAGACATATCTTTGTGACAAATGATTAAGTACGAAATAATAAGGTACGAAATAATTAGGCACGGATTACACGGATTACGCGGTTTAAGTGAACGAGTAGAACCGTGAAATCCGTGTAATCCGTGCCAAATATTATCGGCTGACAGTTGTTCTTCCTGCTTTGCTTCGTGCCTGTACGTTTACATCATACATTGCTTCACATTGAACGGCAGGGAGAATAAAGTTACCGGCATAGGTCGCTTGTAACCTGACAGTGAATACCTTTGTCTCACCGCGGCGCAGATTGAAATAGGTCAATACCCTGTCATCACGTATATCCTGATAGCTGTACTTGCTGACTGATTGACCGGAGCCGTCGGCTGCTGCGTTTTCCGTTTCGGGAGCAACCATTCTTTCATTGTATATTTCCCAACCGGACGGTATGATATGCGTCAGTGCCAGATTAGTGTAATCGGAAGTACCGCTAATATTGGATATTGAGGTGATAGCCATAAAGTCAGTTCCCTGTATGATGTCATTGACAGAGAGCGGTGTACCGTTTAGGTTAGCATATCTTATATCCATGCGGAGGTTATCGCTGATAGCCGGTAACGTATCGTTTAATAACTGCGTACGTGTGATAAGGTCTACGCTAAGTGCTCCTTTTCCTTGATTCTTCACAGAAACGGTGCCGGATTTTGGAGTGGTAGCGATCTCTTTTTCAAACACAGCTTTGGCTGATTTTACAGCAGGTTGCTGTTTATCGTTCCATGACCACACAAAATCCAGTGTGCCTGACAGCTTTTCTGCCAGACGTCCCATTGCCATCAGAGCAAAAGCGGTGGATTGTGTACTGAACCACTCCTCTTGTGACAGATTCTTTGAAACGACTTTTGCCTGCTGTATAGCATCCCGTTCCCGGTTCATCAGGATGAGTGTTTCCAAAATCATTGCTTCGTCACGATCGGAAGAACCGTAAATCTGATTCATGGAAGAGTAGGGGCTTACTGTTGTTTCCGCATTATACACCAGTTCTTCAGCCGGTTTCATCTTTCCGGTCAGTGCATAGGTTGCTGCCAGTCTCCATTTAGCCTGAATGGATAATCCTGCCTGTTCTTTCATTCGGTTCATAGCTCCATATTCCGGTACTCCTGCCAATGCAAGGGTATATAAACGGAAGGCTTGTTGCAATTCCGACTGCCATTGCTGCCAACCGCTTGCTTCCTGCGGCATACGCCAGTTTTGTGCGGCTGCACGTTGGAAGCGCTTCCACTTGTTCAGTACATTCGCATGAACGGCATATCCTTTTTCTTGTGCCAGCGTCAGGAACATTCCAGCATAAGAACTAATCCATTCGTCGGCAGCAGCATTCCCCGGCCAATATACAAATCCGCCGTTGGGGAGCTGACGACCATAAATCTGCCGGATAGCTTCCTGTACATTCGTCTTTATCTTTTCGGCTTCCGTCTTATCTATCGTCTTGAATTGAGCGACAAACAGAAGAGGCAGAGCCTTGGAAGTCAACTGCTCCGTGCAATGGTGCTGATAATTGTATAAGAAGTCGAACCGACGGCTGATATCTACCGAAGGTATGCGGGATACTTCC
>OLSN01003264.1_pt1 | contig 10656 bp, 8 predicted proteins | sample 1672411 | NCBI WGS metagenome assembly OLSN01 (sample SAMEA3136683, study PRJEB25190) | human gut metagenome | biome: human gut; feature: human-associated habitat; material: faeces | place: Austria | collected 2013
AACACGAACTCGTTGCCGCAATCTTTGCATACCAGGGTCTTGTCTTCGTACATTTTTGGTATCTCCATTTCGGATTAGTATTTTGCCCGCGGAAGGATTCAAACCGACACCTTTGATCTGGGACCAACGCTCTGACTTAAGCTACAAGGGGCATATATAATGGCGCGCTCCCGCGCCTTGGGTACTTTTATTTCAATTTTGCACGCACACGCTGCAGGGCGTTATCCACAGCTTTTTCGCTCACATTCAGCCGCTTTGCAATGGCGCTGTAAGAATTGCCGTCCAGAAACAGGGCCAGCACCTGTTTTTCAAGTGCCGAAAGCCGTGTGTCGATGCTCTGCATTGTCTGTGTATAGCGCTCGCTCTGCATCACAAGCTCTTCGGGGCCGGGGGTGCTCTCCGTCTCGGTATAAGGCACCGAGGTATTAAGCGGCGCATGCTTGCTGCATCCCGCCGCGCGCACCGCCGAAACAATGGCGTTCTGCACGCACACATTGGCATAGGTGGCAAAAGCCGCGCCCTTTTGCGCGTCAAAGGTCTCCAGAGCGGAAAACAGCCCGATGATCCCCTCCTGCACGGCGTCGTCAAAATCCAGCCCGGGACGCACGGCTTTTGCTGCAAGGCTGCGGATCTGCGGCATCTGCCGTGCAATCAGCCCCGCGATGGCCTGTTCGTCTCCGTTCCTGGCCTGTTCGATTTGCATGCTGAGGACATCATCTTTCATGGATACTCCATCTGTCTGTTTCTAGACTACCTCATTTTACTTTTGTTCAAGAAAAAAGTCAAGTTCAATCGCCGCGCCCGCGTCATTTTTGTGCGTTTTTGCCTATAATACGGGCGCGGAATTGTACTTTATTCCACGATATCTTACTCCATCCCCGCCGCGCGCTGCGCTTCTTCTTCCGGCGGCATGGGCGACGTCTGCACCGTTACGTTTCGGATCCATTTGCCGCTGCGAATACGCAGCAGCGAGAGGAACGCCTTGATGGGACTGTCCAGCTTGAGACAGACATATACCAGCGGCACCGGCAGATGCAGCACAAGACCCGCCAAAATCCCCATGGGGATGCTCACCAGCCACAGCGCGCCGCAGTCGTACACAAAGGCCGTGCGGGTGTCCCCGCCGCCGCGCAGAATGCCTACGATGCACGTCACGTCGATGCCCAGCACAAGCTGCAGGCACGCCAGTACGCCGATAATGGTATAAGCGGCTTCATAGGTTTCAGGCGTGACATTGTAAAGCAACAAAAACAGCGGCCGGATGACCAGTACCAGCAAACAGTTGAACACGCCCACCAGCACGCTGAACAGCAGCAGTGTATTGGCCACTTTCTGCACGCGGCCGCGGCTGCCCTCGCCAATGGTCTTGCCCGTAAGGACGGCCGCCGCATTGGCCACGCCCGACACGCTGATGAACACCAGCTGGTTGAGCACGCCCGCAATACTGTTCGCCGCCACGAACACACTGCCGATGCGCCCGATGATGACGCTTGTGGCCACAAAGCCCACGCCCCACAGCAGCTCGTTGCCCAGCACGGGCAGGCTGTGGCGGGTGTAGCTGGGAAGCATCTCACGGTCGAACTTCAAACAGTCGTGCATGCGGAAGCCCACGGTATTTTCACGGAAATACATGTAAATAAGCACCATCACCAGCTCGCTGCACCGGGCAAAGATCGTGCCCACGGCCGCGCCGCGCACCTCCAGCCTCGGCGCGCCGAATTTTCCGAAGATAAACGCATAGTTGAAAAACACATTGACAAAAAAGCTGACGCCGTAGATGGCCGTGGAGATCTTCACCTTTTCCACGGCGCGCAGGCTCATCATATAGTTGTTGGAAAGGCTGTACGGAATATACGAAAACGCCACCAGCGCCAGATAGCCGGCGCCCGCCTGGACAATCGCCTCATCTTTGGTAAAGATGCGCAGGATGCCCTCCGGCATGAGCAGGCAGACGACGGTGATGCCCAGCGACGCCAGGAACACCAGCTGCATGCTGATGCGCATGACCTTGCGGATGCGCCCGATGTCGCCCTTGCCCCAGTACTGCGCAATGAGCACGCTGCCGCCGGATGAAAGGCCGAAGCCGAACGACATCAAAATGGAAAACGGCTGTCCGCCCAGGTTTGCCGCGGCAATGGCCACATCGCCGAAGCTTCCCAGCATCACGCTGTCCATAACGGCCACGCCGAAACTGATCATATTCTGCAGCGCAATGGGCACCGCAATGGCCAGCAGCGTGCCCACGAAGGCCCGGTTGAGCAAAAAATGTTTGTCCAGTCTCTGTTTCACACGATTCTCCTTTTCTTTTCCCTGTTTCCCGTCCTGCCTGCCGCGCCGCGTCAGTAGCGCAGAACAAAACAGACCACATACACCCAGCTCAAAAGCCCATGAAAAATAGCCCAGCCCACCGAATGCCAGGTGGTGTAGCTGATGACCATGGCCAGGGCGCTGCCGAAGGTGATGCCCGTTTTGATCGTTTTGTTCACGATGGTCGTTTTGTTTTCTCCGTTCATGTTCTCCCTTTCCCGCCGCGTCAGTGCGCCTGCTCCGTCTTGGGCTGCTTCATCGTCAGGGCGATGCGTTTTTTCTGCAAATCCACGCTCAGCACCCAAACCGTCACCACATCCCCCACCTTCAGCACCTCGCTTGGGTGGCGGATGAATCTGCTGCTGATCTGGCTGATATGCACAAGGCCGTCCTGATGCACGCCGATGTCCACAAACGCGCCGAAATCAATGACATTGCGCACGGTTCCCGTAAGCTGCATGCCCGGCGTCAGGTCCTTCATGTCCAGCACGTCGGTACGCAAAAGGGGCTTCGGCAGGCTGTCCCGCATGTCCCGGCCCGGGCGCAGCAGCTCTTCTATCATATCCTCCAGCGTAGGCACGCCCACGCCCAGCTCTGCGGCCAGCTTCCCGTGGCCCAGGCGCTTTGCCTGCTGTTCCAGCTCCCGCGCCGCCGGCGTTCCGATGTCTGCGGGCGAAAGCCCGCACAGCGCCAGCAGCTTTTCCGCCGCGCCATAGCTTTCCGGGTGCACGGCCGTTGCGTCCAGCGGGTTTTTCGCGCCCGGCACACGCAGAAAACCCGCGCACTGCTCAAACGCCTTGGGGCCGAGCTTCGGCACCTTCAGCAGCTCCCGCCGGGTTTTGAACGCGCCCGCATCCTCGCGGTATTTGACGATGTTCTTCGCCGTGGCCGCCGTCACGCCTGCCACACGGGCAAGCAGCGGCGCGCTGGCAGTGTTCAGGTCCACACCCACAGTGTTCACGCAGGATTCCACCACGCCGTCCAGCGCGGCCGAAAGCTGCGCCGGGGGCATGTCGTGCTGATACTGCCCAACACCCACGGCCTTGGGGTCGATCTTTACAAGCTCGGCCAGCGGGTCCTGCAGGCGCCGGGCAATCGAAACCGCCGAGCGGAGGTTCACGTCGTACTGCGGAAATTCCTCCGCCGCCAGCGGCGAGGCGGAATAGACGGAGGCGCCCGCCTCCGAGACGATCATATAGGCCGCGCCGTGCTTCTGCCGCAGCAGCTCGCAGACCATGGCCTCCGTCTCGCGCGAGGCTGTGCCGTTGCCGAGGGCGATGTGCGTGACCTCATACCGATCCATGAGCCGCCGGAGCGTTTCGATCGCTTCGGCGCGTTTTGCTTTGGAGAACGTGGGGTAGACGACGGCGGTGTCCAGCACCTTGCCCGTCGGGTCAACGACGGCGACCTTGCAGCCGTGGCTGTAGCCTGGGTCGAGGCCCATAGTCACATGGCCGCGCACGGGCGGCTGCATGAGCAGCGGCCGGAGATTCAGGGCAAAATTGCGGATGGCTCCCTCGTTGGCCCGCTCCGTGAGCGCGGCACGCAGCTCGCGCTCCATGCTGGGCGCGATGAGGCGGTCATACGCGTCCTCGCAGGCGGCGCGCAGGAAGGCGGCTGCGCCGCCGCCCGGTACGAGCACGCAGCGGCGCACGCAGATGAGGGCCTGATCGCGGTTCGTTTCCAGCGTGACCTTCAGAAAGCCCTCGCGTTCACCGCGGTTCACGGCGAGGATCTGGTGGCCCTGCAGTCTGGACACCGGCTGGCGGAAGTCATAATAGAGCTGATAGACGGAGGCCTCCTCCTTTCCCTTCGCGGCCTGCGTGCGCAGAACGGACTGACGTTGCATCAGGCTGCGGAGAGCTTTGCGCACGGCAGCATCGTCGGAGACGGTCTCCGCCACGATGTCGGACGCACCGGCCAGCGCGTCCTCCGGCGTCTCCACGCCGCGCGCCGGGTCTGCGAATCCGGCGGCAAGCGTGAGCGGATCGGGCAGATCGCGGGCCTGCCCCAGCAGCTGCTCAGCCAGCGGCGCAAGGCCGCGCTCCCGGGCGATGGTCGCGCGCGTGCGGCGCTTCGGCTTATAGGGCCGGTATAGGTCCTCCAGCTCCGATAGCGTCACTGCGGCCTGCAGGGCAGCGTCCAGCTCGTCCGTCAGCTTCTCCTGCGCGGCGATGGAGCGGCGGATCTCCTCACGGCGCTGGGCCAGATTGCGCAGATACTGCAGGCGCTCTGCCAGTGTGCGCAGCGTCGTGTCATCCATTGCGCCGTGCTGCTCCTTGCGGTAGCGGGCAATGAAGGGGATGGTGTTCCCCTCGTCAAGCAGGCGGACGACCGCCCCCACATGCTGCGGCTTCTGCCCCAACTCGGCTGCCAGCAGCCGGATCATATCTTCCATTGCGATCTCCTCCGTGTGTTCGGATACGGCGGCCGTGCCAACATGGCCCAGCCGCCTGTTTTTCTGTATTGTACCATGTTTTCCGGAAAAAGAAAAGGAAAACGAGAACCCCGCCGGAGCAGCCGGTGGGGTTCGGTGAATCGCAGGCCTCCCGCCGCCGCGGCAGAATTGCAAAATAATGCTGCAAAGTTTTGTTTTGCAATTCTGAAAGCCCAAAGGGATTTTTTCAACAAAAATGGGGGCTGCTCCAAAAGAAGCAGCCCCGCGGAAGAGACAGATAAAACAAGATGTTCGACAATACCAATACTTCACTTCAAATTATTAGGAGATGCTAGAAAGGAGAATAAGATAGTAAGAAAAAATTACCCATACTCGCGGTTAACTCTTGCCTGACCAAATAACGAAAGAAAGAAGAAAAGATGAAAACGAACGTGGACTGAGCCGCGGGGATCCCAGAGTGCAGCCCATAGCCTCTGCAGGACAGGCCTGCTCACAAAGACGGCTGCGCACACCGCTCTGTGCGGGACAGGAGAACGAACGAGCGGGACCGGTCAATGGCGAACCATGCAGCGCTGCGGCGGCCGCCGCGCTGCTCCGACTATGTTCAGAGGAGATCTTCTCCTCTCTGGTGCCAGTTTACCACGTTGTGCAAAAAAGTGCAAGCATGTTACGTCTAAAAATTCATGGCGAATTCAACAAATTATAGAAAGAAAAAATGGCAATATCGACAAAACAGGGAGAAAATGGAATTTTCAGCGCTCAAGCTGCGGAATCGTCGGACGATTTCTGCATTTTCTTGCGCTTTTCGCGCCATTCACGCCAGCGCGTCTGCGCGCGCAGGGTGTACAGCAGGATCAGAAGGACCTCGAGCACGGCGCAGATGACGTAGACAAGAAACAGCCGGTTCCCGTGCGCCGTGAGGTGCAGGCTCAGACCGGCGCCCCAGATGATAAGCGAGCAGGCGAAGATCTGCGAGAGCTGGTTGCTCCAGAGCGCGCAGAAAACCTGCGCCACGATTCCGGAGATGGGGATGCCGTAGATGAACAGCAGCCAGGCATACCGGTCGCAGATCGAGAAGATCTGCGCGCCGCAGAATAACACCGTCATCACGAGCCAGACAAGGCCGACGGACAGCAGCGAGATGAGCAGGTGGCGCGTGCGCGTTTTGGCGACCTTCTCTTCGCGCAGCAGGTCCTGCACGGTGATGCCGTAGAGCGAGGCGATATGGGAGAGGATGAAGATGTCCGGCGTGCCGTCGCCGCGCTCCCACTTGGAGACGGACTTATCGGAGTAGCTGAGCTTTTCCGCAAGACCGGCCTGCGTGTCGCCGTTCAGCTTGCGGTAATAGGCAATGTTTTCGGCGATGAGCTGCCGCAGCTTTTCATCGGATTCATTCATGGGCGTTTGTCCTTTCTGTTGGTGGGGAATGCCCGCAAACCCTTGCAAATCAAGGACTCTACTCACAGTAGAACCTCATTCTCGGGCTGATGGAGTCGCTCTCCAGACTGCGGAGAGGGACGGCTCACGCCGGTAGCGTGACATACGGGGCGGGGCATGGTACGATGAGTCCAGCAGCCGGGGCGGCCCGGCGAATGACTCACGGGGAGGCTTCATCATGAAACAGAAATTTGCACAGGCGGTCCGTATCCTGACAACGCCGCCGGTTTTTTCCGCACTGATGTGCACGCTGCTCTATGTGCTCGTGCCTGGCTCGTTTGCTTCGCTGGGACATTACCTGCTTGCGATCGTGTGCCTGTCGCTGCTGCCGGTGCTGGCCTATCCGGTGTCCTATCTCATCCCGGCGCTTCGCAGAGGCGGCAGAAAGACACAGCGCAATCTGGCACTGGTGTTCTCCGTGCTCGGCTATCTGATCGGCTTTCTTGCTGCCGTTCTGGACGGAGGCGCAGCGATGGAAAAGGTCGTTTTCGGAACGTATCTCATCTCCGGCGCAACGCTTGCCGTGTGCACGCTGCTGCATTTCAAGGCCAGCGGCCATACCTGCGGCTGCTCTGGCCCGATCGCCGCGCTGTCGATCTTTATCAATCCGTGGTTTCTGGTCGGCTATGTGCTCCTGACGCCGATCATCTGGTCGAGCATCCGGCTCAAGCGTCACACGGCGCTGCAGCTTCTTGCGGGCTGCGTCATCCCGGTGCTGGCTATGCTGATCTGCCGGGCGCAATTCCTGTAAACAGGGAATCCCAACGCACGGGCAGCACGTCCGTCCGTGCGGATTTTTATGCAACTGCAAAATCAACACACAGAGAGGACCCACACCATGCCGTACATGTTAAGCTGTGATTCCACGACGGATCTGACGCTTGCGCAATACGCCGCGCTCGATCTGCATTATGTTTCGCTCCATTTTCTGCTGGACGGGAAGGAATATCCTGACGACTATGGCCAGAGTCTGCCGATGAAGACGTTTTTCGACGCCATGGCAGCCGGGGCCACGACGGGGACGTCGCAGGTCACGACCGGGGAATTCGAGCTGTATTTCCGGCAGTTTCTGGAGCAGGGGAGCGACATCCTGCATGTTTCGCTCTCGTCCGGCCTGTCGGGCTGCTATCATTCCGCCTGCGCCGCGCGGGACATGCTGCTGGAGGAATTCCCGGAGCGGAAAATCATCGTTGTCGACTCGCTCTGCGGCTCGGGCGGCGCTGCTATCCTGATGCTCGAAGCGGCGCGTCAGCGCGATGCGGGCCGGACCATGGAGGAGACCGCCGCCTGGATCGAAGCGCGCAGGCTCCATGTGCACCACTGGCTCTTCACGCCGGAGCTGGCGTATTTTGTGCGCGGCGGCCGGGTCAGCGCTGCGGCGGGCTGGATCGGCACGCTCCTGCGTCTGTGCCCCGTGATCGAGGCAAACTGCGAGGGCAAGCTGATCCCGCGGGAGAAAATTCGCGGCAAGCAGCGCGCCTTGCGCGTTCTTGTGGAGAAAATGGTCAGCTATGCCGAGGGCGGCATGGCCTATGACGGCCCCTGCCATATCTCTCATGCGGACAATCTTGCGGACGCCGAACAGCTGGCGGGCATGATCGAAGAGAAATTCCCGCAGCTGCGCGGGAGAATCGTGATCAACACCGTCGGTACGACGCTCGGCAGCCACTGCGGGCCGGGCATGGTTGCCCTTTTCTTCTATGGCACGGAGCGCGGCCGTTGAGCAGGCTGACAATTCTCCAATATTAATATTATAGCAGAACACCGGCGGATTGCCAAGCCCGAAAACGGCGGCAGTCCGCCGGTTGGCTGTATCAGGACATAAAAACACCGGGCACGGAAAATCCGTGCCCGGCAGGCGGTTGACCTTATTTGGCGTATTCGACGACCTTCGTCTCGCGGATGACGTTGACCTTGATCTGGCCGGGATATTCCAGCTCAGACTCGATCTTCTTCGTCAGCTCACGGGCGAGGATGACCATGTTGTCCTCGGAGACATCCTCGGGCTTGACCATGATACGAACCTCGCGCCCGGCCTGAATGGCGTAGGACTTCTCGACACCGGGGTAAGTGCCGGTCAGCTCCTCGAGCTTTTCCAGACGGCGGATATAATTCTCCACGTTCTCGCGGCGTGCGCCGGGACGAGCGGCCGAGATGGCATCGGCCGCCTGCACGAGGCAGGCAATGACGGTGCGCGGCTCGACGTCGTTGTGGTGCGCCTCGATGGCGTGGATGACGTCGGGCGATTCGTTGTACTTGCGGGCCAGCTCAACGCCGAGCTGGACGTGGCTGCCTTCCATCTCGTGGTCGACAGACTTGCCGAGGTCATGCAGCAGGCCGGCGCGCTTGGCCAGCGCGACGTCCACGCCGAGCTCGCTTGCGAGCAGACCGGCGATGTGGGCGACCTCGATGGAGTGGTTCAGAACGTTCTGACCATAGGACGTGCGGTACTTCTGGCGGCCGAGCAGCTTGATGAGCTCGGGGTGGAGGTTGTTGATGCCGGTCTCAAACGTGGCGCGTTCGCCCTCCTGCTTGATGACGCGGTCGACCTCCTTGCGGGCCTTCTCTACGAGATCCTCGATACGGGTCGGGTGAATGCGGCCGTCGGCGATCAGCTTCTCGAGCGCGAGACGCGCGACCTCGCGGCGCACGGGATCGAAGCATGAGACGGTGATGGCCTCCGGCGTGTCGTCGATGATGAGATCGACGCCGGTGATGGCCTCGAGCGTGCGGATGTTGCGGCCCTCGCGGCCGATGATGCGGCCCTTCATCTCATCGTTCGGCAGAGCGACGACGGAGACAGTCGTTTCGGCGGCGTGGTCGGCGGCGCAGCGCTGGATGGCGATGGAGATGATCTCGCGGGCGAGCTGATCGGCGTTGTCCTTGAGGTTCGTCTCGATCTCCTTGATCTTGAGCGCGGCGTCATGCTTGCATTCGTTTTCGAGATTCTTCAGCAGGTGGTTCTTAGCCTCCTCCTGCGTCAGACCGGAGAGCTTTTCCAGCGTTTCGAGCTGGCTCTTCTTGATCATTTCGACCTCGTCCTGCGTGGCGGCAATGTTTGCCTGACGGCGGCGGAGATCGTCTTCCTTGCGTTCGAAGGCGTCGAGCTTCTTGTCGAGAGACTCTTCCTTCTGCTGGAGGCGGCGCTCCTGCTTCTGCAAGTCGGCGCGGCGCTCCTTGACTTCCTTTTCGTATTCGGTTCTGGATTTATGAATTTCCTCTTTCGCTTCCACGAGCATCTCGCGCTTCTTATTCTCGCCGCCCTTGATGGCTTCGTTGATGATACGCGTTGCTTCGGTTTCTGCGCTTCCGATCTCACGCTCCGCGACTTTCTTGCGATAGAGCATGCCGATCAGAAAGAAGATAAATGCTACAATCAGCAGTCCTGCGACGAGCAGGACGTAACCATACCATTCCATTGCCGGAATACACCTCCTGTTCTTCAAATTGGGTGCGTGTGTCACGAAAAAGTAATGCTTCCTCCGGCTACCCCAATGCACAGAGCAAACAAACAAATCCACTGTTTATTGTACCGTTTCACTTCGCGAAAGTCAAGCAATTATGCAGGGAAAATTGTTTCCCTACAGGAAAACTTGTGCAAAGCATACAAGGCGTTGACAACTTGCAGCCGGAATGATAGAATTGTAATGAGTTGGAAGCGGAACGCATTCTCCGTTTTCAATTTGATCGATACGCGGGTATGATGGAATTGGCAGACATGCAGGATTTAGGTTCCTGTGCAGAGATGCGTTGGGGTTCAAGTCCCCATACCCGCACCACGACAAGCCCCTTAATTCTAAAATGTGAGGAGAAACCGGACCGCCATGGACAATTTCAGATTTTCGACCCTGGAATATAAGCGCCCCGATCTGGATGCATACCGCGCAAAGCTCAAGGATTGGAAAGCTGCGATCGAACACGCGGAGAGCTACGAGGCTCTGCGCACGCTGCTTCTTGAGATGGACCGCGAAAACTGCGAGCTGTCCACGCAGTATTCCATTGCGAACATCCGCCATACGCTGAACACCCGTGATGAATTCTATGAAACGGAGGTCGCCTATCTTGACGACACGCTGCCGACCCTCGGCGGCGAGGAGGTCGCGCTGAGCGAGGCCATCGCGTCCAGCCCTTTCCGCCCGGACATTGAGAAGGAATTCGGCAAGCAGTATTTTGTCTCCATGGATCTGCAGAAGAAGCTGTTCTGCGAGGCCAACATCCCGCTGCGCCAGCAGGAGAGCCGCCTGACCAACGAATATCAGAAGATTATGGCGACTGCGGAAATTCCCTTCGACGGCAAGACACTGAACCTCTACGGCGTGCAGAAGTATTTCGAGCACCCCGACCGTGCCATGCGCGCCGCTGCCGTCAGGGCCTACGCCAAATTCTACGAGGACAACGAGCCGCGTCTGGAGGAGATCTGGGACGAGCTGATCCGCATCCGCAACCAGATGGGCAAGAACCTCGGCTATGAGAACTACATCCCCGTCGGCTATCTCGAGCAGGGCCGCACGGAC
>OLSN01003269.1_pt1 | contig 10637 bp, 10 predicted proteins | sample 1672411 | NCBI WGS metagenome assembly OLSN01 (sample SAMEA3136683, study PRJEB25190) | human gut metagenome | biome: human gut; feature: human-associated habitat; material: faeces | place: Austria | collected 2013
GCGCAGACGCCAACGCCCACTCCCGCGCCCACGCTTGAGCCGCTGATTACCGCCACGCCCACCGAAGCAGTCGAATACGCGCCCAGCACTCTTTCGGGCGAGGACATCAGCTTCATCGATCCCACGTATGTTCAGCGCGACGGCGAGAGCGTGATCTACCTTGCAGGCGGCTGTTTCTTCGGGCTGGAGAGCCTCATGCAGCAGATCGACGGAGTGGACAGCGCCGTAAGCGGCTATGCCAACGGCGACACCGTTTCGCCCGGCTATCGCGACGTAGCGTCCGGCCTGACCGGGCACCGCGAAACTGTGCGCGTCGAGTACGACCCGGACGTGGTTTCGCTGGACAAACTGCTGTATGCCTACTTCGCGGCCATCGACCCGGAGCAGGTCAACCGTCAGGGGCACGATGTCGGCACGCAGTATCAGTCGGGCATATACTACATCGATTCCGCATCGCGCGGCGCGGTGAACGCCGCCGCCGACGAACAGCGTGAGCAGCATTCAAACTTTGCGGTAGAAATCGCGCCGCTGACCTGCTTCTACCCGGCGGAGGATTATTATCAGGACTATCTGGAGAAGAATCCGGGCGGCTACTGCCCGATAGATTCCGATGTGTTTGACCGCATACTGAGCGAAGTAAACGGTTAGGCTGCCTTTAAGGCATAATGTCAAGCGCCCGACTGCGGCGATATGTCTGGGTATAAAAACATTTTTTTGCGAAAGCGAGGGCATTTTCATATGAAAGTTTCAGCGCACTATGAACCGGGGCGTAAGACCGTGGCCATACTCACCACCGGCGGCACAATCGCGGGCAGCGGCGAGATAGGCAAGGAGACTGGCTATGTGCCCGGCGCGCTGTCGGCGGAGGAGCTTATCGCCAGCGTGCCGCAGCTCAGCGAATCTGTCAACATCCGCGCGGTCGAAATCTGCTCGGTCAATTCCGACGATATAACGGGCGAAATATGGATTCACATGGCGCGCACCATAAACGAGCTGGCTCAGGACGACGAGATCGCGGGCTTTGTCGTGACGCACGGCACCGACACGCTGGAGGAAAGCGCGTATTTTCTCGACCTTACCGTAAAGACCGACAAGCCGGTTGTGCTGACCGGCGCGATGCGCCCGGCCACGTCGCTGTCCGCCGACGGCGCGATGAGTCTTTACCAGGCGGTATGCGCCGCCGCTGATAAAAAGTCGGTGGGGCTGGGCGTGCTGTGCGTGTTTTCCGACCAGATATTTTCGGCGCGCGCCGTGGGCAAGTCCAGCACGTATCAGGTAACGGCCATATCGGGCGGCGAGACCGGCTGTCTGGGCGTGGTGCGCAACGACGAGGTGTTCTATTATCAGGCCCCCCTGCGCCGCCACACCACGGCCAGCGAGTTTGACGTAAGCGCCATATCCCGCCTGCCCAAGGTGGAAATACTCTACTTCTATGTGGACGCAGACCCGGCGATGGTAGAGTTTGCGGCCGCGCGCTCCGACGGTCTGGTCATAGCGGGCGCAGGCGCGGGCGAATTCAGCAAGCGCTTTATCGACGCGATAGAGGGCCTGAGCATACCGGTCATAATCAGCTCCCGCACGGGCGGCGGCGTGATTACGCGCGATTCGCTGCTGTGCAAAAACACCGTGTCGGCGGGCGACCTGTCGCCGCAGAAGGCCGCGATACTGTTAAGGCTGGCGCTCACGCAGGGCTGTTCGGACAGAAAACAGCTAAAGCGCATGTTCAGCGAGTATTGACGGTTAAGGCGGCAAGCGCGGCGCAGTCAGATACCAGTATCAACGTGGCTAATTGGATGCTGCCTTAACCGCGCGCAAAAAAGCACATTCCGCCCACATTTAATACGATTTTGCCGCAAATGTAAGCTTTGGCGTCGCGCGCTTTTCAACCGCGCCGGGTTGTGTTATACTTAAATACAGGCAGTGGGATTATGCCCGCTGCCTGTATTTAAGTATCTGAACATATGCGGCTTTAGGCAGTTCAGGCGCTTTGACCCCGTTTGAAAAGCGCGCTGCGGGAACTGCCTTAAATGCCGATTTACTGCGATAGAGATTGTGATAAAGATGTATATTAGAAAGTATAAGAAAGGCGGCAGGCTGGTTAAGCTTAAAAAGGCGGCGGCACTGATGGCGCTGTGCGCTATTCTGGTACTGCCCGGCTGCACGAGCCAGCAGTCCGGCGACCCGCTCGCGGACTACGGCGCGGACGCGGCGCTGCCTCAGATAGATCGCGACCCCACTCCCGAGCCGGACACGCCCGCGCCATCCCTTACGCCCACGCCCGCCGCGGCGGACTGGGCCGAACTGCCCATGGACGAATCCGCCCCCAAGACCACGCCCGCGCCGCGCCCCACGCGCCGCCCCACGCCCGCGTCGATGGACGCACAGTTGGGCGAGTTCATACGCGAACGCGAAAATTCCGAAATAGACAATACCGGCACGCTGCAGGCCAACGCAATGTCAGGCGGCATGGCGCTGGAATTTACCGACGCGGCGGGCGGCGATTATCTGTACTTCACCGCCGCCGACGGCAGGCTGTACCGCCAGATACGCATGGACGGCGCGCCCGTCACGTCGTCGTGGGAGCCCGCCGACGCGCAGGCCGTCGCGTCCGACCGCGCCGAGGGGCTTATGCGCACACTGAACGGCGATCTGATGTACGTAAGCGGCGGCAAGCTCATACGCCTTACCGACGGCGACGGCGCACAGCGCGACGTGATATGCGCCTTCGACAGCATAAACTGCCTTACCCGCTGGGACGACAAATTCCTGTTCATCGCGCACAAGGGCGATGACAGCGGCGTGTACGCACTGGGCGATTCGGGCGCGCCCGAGCAGATCATACTTGGCGTGCGTGCGATGCAGGTGGACGTGGTTGAGCGCTGCATAATCGCGATGGATGACGAGGGTCTGAAGGCGTACTCGCTGGAGGGCGATCTGATCTCGCCCATGATTACGTGCGATATGACCACATTCTGCTATTCGGGCGGCAATCTGTACTATTCGACCGGCGGCGCGATATACCGGCTGATGCCGGGCGGCGCGGTCGAGCGCGTGCTGGACGCGGGCGCGACGTGGATCGGCTGCATGGGCGACGATATGTTTTATATCAGCTCGTTCGACGGCAGTCTGCGCAGGTGCGGTTTGGACGGCGCGGACGACCGCGCGGTAAGCGATGGCCCCGCGTACAATCCGACGCTTTTGAGCGACCGCATAGTATACGCCACCGAGATTGACGGCGGCATAGACGCGGAGGCGGTCTACTGACTAAAATAAAATGCGGGGTCAGGCATAAGCCCGATCTCCGCTAAGTATCCCGCGCTTACAGCCCGCGCGCGTATTCGTCCATAAGCGCCGACCACGCGGTGAGGTATTCACGGCACTCGTCATCCTGACTGAGCGCATCAAACGCCTGAGTGCACGCATTCACAAACGCGCGGTCGAATGCGCTCATGCCGTACCCGGCCAGCGGACACACTGCGAATGCGCGCCGGTCGAGCGCGGCCCTGAACCCGCCCGCAGTTTTATGCGGCGCGACCGGGAACAGCCGGCACGCCAGCGGCCTTTCGTCGCGCGGACAGCGCCCGTCGCATACCAGTATGTGCGCCTGAGGCAGTCCCTCGAACTGAGCGGGCTTTACGCGCGCCCATGCGCAGTCGCAGTAGGCCGCCTCCTCGCCCGGGAACAGCAGCATGCCTTCTTCGTCGGCGCTGTCGCTCTTACAGCACGCGCCGCCGCAGTATGCGCCGCAGTCGGTCTTTAGCGGCGTGAGATATTTTAGCAGCTCGCGCGCAGCCTGAATTTCGGGTTTCATACGTATCACCATCCGAAAAGTTTATTGCGGCCATTATACCACATGCCCGCGCCGATTGCCACCGCGCAGGCAGGGCTTCCACCGAAACAATATTCTACTCTCAGGCAGGAGAGCATATTATGAAGGATTTCCTACTTCGCAACCTGAAGCTGTTTGCAGCTGAGACGGTTGTGCTGTGCGCGTTCTGTGCGGCGTATCTGCTGCTTAGTCCAATGGCGGGCGACGCGCTTTACGCGCTGTACATGGCTTATATGTGGGTGCTGTGCCCGCTGGTCGGCGGCGCGATTACCGTGCTGGCGGCTAAGAAAGGTATGCAGCCCTACCTCGCAATGTGGGCGCTGCCGGTATGGCCCGCGGTGATGCAGCTAATGCTTACCGGCACGGCGCTGGACATGAGCGCGGTCGTAACATACGCATTGATAGGGCTTATCTGCGCGGCGGCGGGCGGCGAGCTTAAACGGCGTTCAGGCAGATAAAGCGGCGTGCTTTTGCCTTGCAAAAAAGGCGATATGGAGGCGGCGGTATGGGCATTATACTGACATGCGACATAGGCACCACGGCGTGCGCTGCGTTTAATGTAGACGGCACCAATATTTCCGACGTGCGCATCGAATATACCACCGAATACCCGCGCCCCGGCTGAACCGAGGCCTACGCGCATGTGTACGACGTGTTCAGGCAGGTGTACGGCCACATCAACCCGATACACAAGGCGCTCCGGAAGCGTTAATGCGCAGGAAAATTGCGATTAGTGCAGACTCGATTTAATGTAAAGCAGGTACAATTAAGTCATTTGCTGGGTACGTTAAGGCAGGAGGAGAAGTCCGCTTTGCTTAAAATGCGCGCTTACCGTGCGGCGGCGGCTTATGCCTTAAAAAAACAAAGCAGACGCGGCGTATAAATGCCGCCTGAATATATGCGATTAATGTGCCGCACGGGCGGCGATTGTGAGGCTGGAACTTGAAATACCATATTGACGAACACAAAAACTACATCCAGAAGGTCATGAACAAGTGGCAGAGCATATACCGCATGGCGCACGCCGCCACCGGTTCGAGCGAGCTGGCCGAGCTGGTGCTGCAGGAGGCGCTGCTGGATGCATATATCCATGTGGACGACGGCTCTTTGCGCGAGAACATGCGCCGCGCGATTACCGAGAGCGCGATGGCGCACCTGAAGGCCGCGCGCAAGGCCGGGCATCTGGATGTGGATTGGGACGGCTTTACCCGCCGTCCCGACGGGCTGAGCGAGCAGGACACGCCCATATGGGACTTCATGCACGAGCAGACCGTGCAGGTCAAGCGCGTGATACTTCTTCGGTACATGCTGCGCTGGTCGCCGCGCCAGATCGCCGACGCGATGGACATGCACACCGGCGAGGTGAAGGAGCTTATAACCCGCACTATGGCGCAGCTTCAGCGGCGCATGGGTTCATCCCTGCCCACGACGCGCAACGTGCGCATATCGCCGCTGGACAGGACGCTGGTGCGCGTGCTCAGGCTGGAGCTTAATCGCGGCGGTGACGATCTGCCCGACGTGGGCGCGGTAATGCAGGCGTTCGAGCAGGACGCGGCCGCCGTGCGCCGCCCCAACATGACCGCGCGCAAGCTGACCGGCGGCGTGCTGCGCATGGCGATCGCACTGGCGCTGGCGCTGATATTCTATCTGGGCGCGATAATGGCGCAGGACCCGTTCGGCCAGACCACGCACATATCGCAGACCCCCGACCCGGACGCGACCGCCGCGCCCGTGCTGACCCTGCCCGCGCTGGGCGGGTACGAGATGATCGACGCGGGCAGGCAAATGTCGATTACCAACCTGAGCGAACTGGAATACTATTTCTCGCTGCCCGTGGCGCGCCTTAACGACGCGGCATGGAACATAAGCGCGGCGTACATACGCGACGAGCGCGGCATAGGCGGCGCGACCACGCGCGCGGCGGTGATCGAGTATTCGGACGCCAACGGCCAGACGGTCAAACTGCGCAGTATGCTGCCGGGCAGCGAGGCGTGCGAGCGGCTGGAGGATCAAATGGCATATATAGGCAGTGCGGCTGTGCTGAGCGGCCAGACTGCCGTCCAGCTCCAATCGGGGAGCCTGGCGCGTATCTACACGATGATAGGTCAGGCGGTGTATTGCATCGAGGGCGAAATCCCGATGAGCGAGCTGAATACGCTGGCTGAGGAAGTCAATGTGGCTCAGGCATAAGGCGCAGGGCTGCGCTTATTGCCTTACAAACCGAATATGCAGTAAAGCCGGGGCAAACGTTCCGGCTTGTTTTTTATGCCTTTACAGGCATCGCGGCGCAAATTTATCGCTATCCTGCAAAACATGATAAACTTGCCGCGCGTTATGCGTATAACCAGCCGGGCAGTGCATGACGTGTGCGCCTTAGCCGTCGTTTCCGGCATTATATAACCGTTTGTTAGTAGCGCCTGTAAGATGTGTGTGATATAATTAAGCCAAGAATCAATCACATCCCACACATTACTATCAGTACTCGGGAGGAAGCAAAATGCTGGCAAAACTCAAGGCGCTGTATACGCCGCCTGCAGGGCTGAAGCCGCTGTTCACGGGACGCGATTTGGCGCGCATGATCTGGCCGCTGATACTGGAGCAGACGCTCTCGCTGACCATAGGCATGGCCGATACCGCGATGGTCGCGCGCGTGGGCGAGGCGGCGTTGTCGGGCGTATCGCTGGTGGACAGCATAAACGTCGTGCTGATTCAGCTGTTCTCGGCGCTGGCCACCGGCGGCGCGGTCGTATCGGCGCAGTATCTGGGACAGGGCTCTCAGGACAAGGCGCAGGACGCGGGGCGGCAGCTGTACGTGCTGTGCCTGCTGGTGTCGGGCGCAATAATGGCGCTCACGCTCGCGTTCAGGACGCCCATACTCGATCTGATCTATGGCACAATTGAGGCCGACGTAATGGCCAGCGCGCAGATATACTTTACCCTGACCGCGCTCAGCTACCCGTTCCTCGCGCTATATAACGCGGGCGCGGCGCTGTACCGCTCGATGGGCAAGACGCGCGTGACGCTGATAATATCGATCGTAATGAACGTAATCAACCTCGTCGGCAACGCGATAACCATCTATGCGATGGGCATGGGCGCGGCGGGCGCGGGACTTGCGACGCTCATATCGCGCGTGGTCGGCGGCGCGGTGATCACTTTCCTTTTGCGCAATCCCAAGAACACATTGGCGCTGCGCTCGTATTCGCTGCGGCTCACCGGCGACATGGTGGGGCGCATACTGCGCATAGGCGTGCCCAGCGGTCTGGAAAACAGCATGTTCTCCTTCGGCAAGCTGCTCGTGGCCTCGCTCATATCCTCTTTGGGCACCACCGCTATAGCGGCCAACGCCATCGGCAATAACCTGGCCGTGGCGCAGAACATGCCCGGCATGGCCATAAACCTTGCGATAATCACCGTGGTGGGTCAGGCGATGGGCGCGGGTCAGAAGGGCGAGGCGCGCCGCTATACGCGCGTGCTTATGACCACGATATACATATGCGAATGGCTGCTAAACATACCCATGATAATTTGGGCCGAGCCGCTGGTGCGCGTGTGCGGCCTGTCGGGCGCGGGCGTGCCCGACGCGGTGTGGATAGTGCTGTTCCACGGCGTGTGGGCGCTGTTTACATGGCCGCTGTCCTTCTCGCTGCCCAATACGCTGCGCGCGGCGGGCGACGTGCGCTATACCATGATAGTGTCGGTCGTGAGTATGTGGCTGTGTCGCGTGCTGCTCAGCTATGTGCTGGCGTGGTACGGATTGGGGCTAAAGGCCGTGTGGATCGCCATGATATCCGACTGGGCCGTGCGCGGCGCGTTCTTCTGGGCGCGCTATCGCGGCGATAAGTGGCTGCAAAAGAAAGTTGTCTGATCAATTTATGTGAGGTAGTCAGCATGCGATATATATCTGATGAAAAGTTCATACATGCGTTTACTCCCAGCCTCAGCCCTATTGTCACGATAGACGAGGGCGAGACAGTCACCGTGCACACCGTGGATTGCTATTGCAATGTCTTAAAGGCCGACAACGACCCGTGGCTGGAACTGCGCAAGCATGTGCCCGGCCCCAACCCCGCGACCGGCCCCATCGAGGTTAAGGGCGCAATGCCGGGCGACACGCTGGCGGTCGAGATACTGGACATACGCCCGATCGAGTTCGGCATGATGAACGTGCGCCCGGGCGTGGGCTCGCTGGGCGAGTTTGTCGAGGACTGCGTGACCAAGCGGTTTGATGTAAAGGACGGCAAGATCGATTTCTTCGGCCGCACGATCGACGCGGTTCCGATGATTGGCGTAATCGGAGCGGCGACTGCCCCCGCCGACGGCGAGATCGATACCGAAACGCCCCATAAGCACGGCGGCAACATGGACGACCGCCATATAACCGCGGGTTCGACCGTGTATCTGCCGGTGCGTCAGGCGGGCGCGATGCTGGCGCTGGGCGACGTGCACGCGCTGATGGGTGACGGCGAGGTAGGCATATGCGGCCTTGAGTGCGCCGCCGAAGTCGATCTCAAATGCCATGTGATACACGGCGTGTGCGAGGACTGGCCGGTCGTGCGCGACGCGCAGGGCTGCTACCGCGTCAACTGCTCGGCCGAAAATCTGGATGCGGCCGCGTATCTGGCGCGCGTGAACCTGCTCAAGTTCCTCAAGCGCCGCATACATACGCTGACCAATGACCAGCTTATAATGCTGATGAGTCTGGCGGGCGATCTGGAGATTGCTCAGATAGTCGATCCGCTCGTGACCTGCCGCATGGGCATACGTCCGGGCTATCTGCCTGAGCTGGAGTTCTGATTATTTTCAGGCAGGGGTCAAACGCATGCCTCCTGCCTTACGACTACTAACAACAGGTGAGGAGATGGACATATGAAGAATTTCGAGTTTTTCAGCCCCACGCATTACGTATTTGGCCGTGGCGCGGAGAACAAGGCGGGCGATGAGCTTAAAAAGCTGGGCGGCACGTATGCGCTCATACATTACGGCGGCGGCTCGGCGGTGCGCTCCGGGCTTATCGACCGGGTAAAGCGGTCGCTGGACGAGGCGGGCGTAAAGTACGAGGTGCTGGGCGGCGCGCAGCCCAACCCGCGCGCGGCGCTGGTGTACAAGGGCATTGAGCTGTGCCGCGAGAAGGGCATAGACTGCCTGCTGGCCGTGGGCGGCGGCAGCGCGATTGACTCGTGCAAGGCCATTGCGACCGGGCTGAAATACGACGGCGACTTCTGGGACATGTTCGCGGGCAAGGCCAAGGTGCCGGGTGCGATGCCGTTCGGCGTGGTGCTGACGATGGCGGCGGCGGGTTCAGAAGGTTCCAACAGCTGCGTAATCACCAATGAGGACGGTATGCTCAAGCGCTCCACCTCGTCCGACTTCAACCGGCCGCGCTTTGCGCTCATGAACCCGGAGCTGACCGAGACGCTGGGCGCGTATCAGACGGCGTGCGGCGTGGCGGACATGATGAGCCATGTGTTCGAGCGCTACTTTACCAATGTGCCCGACGTTTCGCTGACCGACCGGCTGTGTGAGGCGGTGCTTTCGTCGATAGTCGAGGCCGCGCCGCGCGCGCTTGCCAACCCGCGCGATTACGAGGCGCGCGCCACGCTGATGTGGTCGTCCACGCTGGCGCACAACGACACCTGCGGCCTGGGCCGCGAGAGCGACGGCGCGAGCCACAAGCTGGCGCACGAGCTGTCGGCGCTGTACGACACGGCGCACGGCGCAACGATGGGACTGATATTCCCGGCCTACATGCGGTTCCTGCTGAAGAAGGGCGACGCGGACATGCGCCTTGCGCGGCTGGCGGTGAACGTATGGGGCTGCCAGATGGATTACGAGCATCCCGACCGCACGGCGCTGGAGGGCATATGCCGGTATGAGAATTTCTTAAAGTCGCTGGGTCTGCCGCGCGATTTTGCCGCGATAGGTGCGCGCCGCGAGGACATACCGGCGCTGATTGCGAAGGTACGCCGCCGCGCGGATGGTCTGGTGGGCAACTTCCGTCCGCTGAACGACGACGACATGCGCGCGATATACGAGATCGCGGCGGGCGAATAAGGGCGTCTTTTATTTAAGTCAAGGCCGGAGCAACATTTGCCCCGGCCTTTTACCTATAAAAATATACGTATAATTGCGCTGAAACAAACGTAAACGTGCTTGATATAAGTGAACATTTAGACTATAATAGGTGCATAACGTTGGAGAAAGTTCATTATATGAGGTGAGTTGATTGAGCATAAAATCCAGTTTCACCCGATCGGCGAAGCTGCTTACGCAGACGCGCGCGCTGACTATGGCGGCGATGCTGGTTGCGCTGCACGTAGCGTTATCCAGTGTGCGTGTACAGATAACGCCCGAACTGCGCCTTAGCATAGGCTTTATAACGCAGGCGGCGGCGGGCATGTTACTCGGCCCGGTAATCGCGATGATGACGGGCGCGGCGGGCGACATAATATCGCATCTGCTCTTTCCGACGGGCGCATACTTCCCGGGCTACACCTTCACGGCGGTAGTGGGCGGGCTTATATACGGCGCGCTGCTGTTCGACCGGCCGCGCGTGGGCTATCTGAGGGCGCTTGCGACCAAGGGCGCGGTCAGCGCCGTATGCAACCTGTTTTTGAACACGCTGTGGATATCCATGACGGGCGGCAAGGCCATGATGGTGCTGCTCCCGGCGCGCGCGCTCAAGAATCTAGGCCTTTTGCCGATAGAGGCGCTGCTGCTGTACATGACCGCGGCGGCGCTGACGGTCGTGCTAAAGCGCGCGGGCGTACAGCGCGGGGTTCGGGAATAAGGGGTTACGGGGGGACGT
>OLSN01003280.1_pt1 | contig 10607 bp, 7 predicted proteins | sample 1672411 | NCBI WGS metagenome assembly OLSN01 (sample SAMEA3136683, study PRJEB25190) | human gut metagenome | biome: human gut; feature: human-associated habitat; material: faeces | place: Austria | collected 2013
ATATTTGAACTGATCCAGCTCGGTATCCAGCTCTGCGATAAGCTCCTTTAGCTCGGGCGAGTATATGGAGGCGTTTATATCGAAATAGAACATGAATTCAAAATCGTGTCCGGGTATCGGGCGAGATTCCAGCTTGGCAAGGTCAATTCCGCGCGCATAGAAGCGGCCCAGCACATGATAAAGCGAGCCGGGCTTATTGGGCAGCACCATCATCATGCTGGTACGGTTAGCGCCCGGATATATTTCCAGCTTTTTGGATATGCATATGAAGCGGGTATGGTTGTTGCCGTCGTTCTGTATATCGCTGGCGATGCTGCTAAGGCCATACAGCGCGGCGCAGTTAGCCGACGATATGGCCGCAACGTCAGCGCGGTCAGATTCCGCAACGAGCTTTGCGGCGGCGGCGGTGTTGCTGCACACGTTTACATGTATGTTTTTATGCTCGGCGAGGAACTTGCTGCACTGGTTAATGGCCTGCTCGTGAGAGTAAACTTCCTTTATATCCTCCAGTTTCGCGCCGGGCTTGGCCAGCAGCGAATGTGCCACCTTAATGCGCGTGCTGCGCACTATATAGAAGTTATGCGAAATCATCTGATCGTAAACGCTGTTGACCGAGCCAGCCACGGTGTTCTCCAGCGGCAGTATGCCGTAGCGGCACAGACCGCTCTCTATGGCTGCAAACACGCTCTCGAAATTGCGGCAATACATTATGGACGGCGCGCTGAACAGCTTTTCGCACGCGATTTGGGAATACGCGCCCTCCACGCCCTGGCACGCGACCATCGCCTTGGGCGGGAACAACTTGTCGGTGTTTTCGACGGCCTCGTCCATCTTCTGCGACAGCGCGGACGTGCTTTTAAGCTTGTGCTGCTGATACGCGCGGGAGGATTCCATAATCGTCTGGAACATTGCGCGCACACCGCCCTCGTAATCCGCGCCGGCCTGCTCGCCCACCGCGTTTAGCAGATTGCGCTCGCGCTCGCTGTCATAAATGGGCAGCTTGTTGGCGCGCTTATACTCGCCTATCTCGCTTACCGCATCCATGCGCTGCTTATACAGGTCGACCATCTGAGAATCTATCGCGTCTATGCGGCTCCTTAATCCGTTCATCTCCATATCTGGTATCTCCTCTCTATAAAACTGATTAGAGCATTATATCAAGCAGCGCAAGTGCGGTCGCTGCTTCTATTACGGGTACCGCGCGCGGCACTATGCAGGGATCGTGGCGGCCTTTTATTACCAGTTCCGCATTTTCCATGCGGCTTAGGCTTACGCTCTGCTGAGGTTTGCCTATCGACGGCGTAGGCTTTATGGCCACTTTGAATATCAAGGGCATACCGGTCGTTATGCCGCCCAGTATACCGCCCGCGTTATTGGTAAGCGTCTTTACGCCGCCGTCTTCCATTGAAAAAGGGTCGTTATTTTGCGAGCCGCGAAGCCGGGCGCATTCAAAGCCGTTGCCGAATTCCACGCCCTTTACCGCAGGCACACCGAACAGCGCCATCGACATTCTGCCTTCCAAGCCGCCGAACAGCGCGTCGCCCAGTCCCGCTGGCAAGCCGACTGCGGCGCACTCTATTGTGCCGCCGATTGAGTCCGCATCGGCGCGCGCACTTTCGATTTCAGCAAGCATCTTTTCGCCAGCCTGCCAATCCAATACCGGGAAGCCGTTGGCAACTATCCTGTCAAAGTCGGATGTACTTACGTTTACCGCGTCAAAGCGCGCGTCGTTTACACTACCTACTGAGGCAATATGCGCGCCTATGCTTACGCCGCGCGCCCTCAGCATTTGCAATGCGATTCCGCCCGCAATGCACAGCGGCGCGGTCAGCCTGCCTGAAAAGTGACCGCCGCCGCGTATGTCGTGTGCGGCGCCGAACTTTACATATGCCGGATAGTCGGCGTGGGACGGGCGCGGCACATCGCGCAGATTGGCGTAATCGCCCGATCGCGTATCGGTATTGCGTATCAGCGCGCACACCGGCGCGCCGCAGGTCACGTCGTCCACAACGCCGCTGACAAATTCGGGCAGGTCGGCTTCCTTGCGTGCGGTTGCGTACTTGCCCTGACCGGGCGCTCTGCGCGCCATGAAGCACCCCAGCTCGGTCATATCTATCTTTACCCCCGCGGGCAGACCGTCGATCACAACGCCTATCGCCGCGGAATGGGACTGGCCGAATATCGAAACATGGATTTTCTCTCCGTATATGGACGGCATGGTCAGACCTCCTCAACGCGGCCACCCAGCGCCGCAAATCGTTTGAAAAAGCCGGGATATGATTTGTCGCTGGACTGCGCGCCCAGAATCGTAACCGGGCCAGAGGCCACACTGCCCGCGACAGCCGCCGCCATCGCGATGCGATGGTCGTTGAACGAGTCTACCGTGCCGCCCGTAAACCCGCCGCGCCCATGTATCACGAGCAGGTCGTCGTCGGCATCGGATTCAACGCCCAGCGCACTTAGCATCGCCCTTACCGAAAGTATTCTGTCGGATTCCTTCAGCCGCAAGCGTCGCACGCCGGTTATGCGCGTATCGCCCTGCGCCGCGCCCGCCGCCACGGATATTATCGGCACCAGATCGGGTATGTCGGATGCGTCCAGCTCCATGCCGTTTAACTTTGCGGGAGCGACGGCAACGGAGTTTGTGCCCTGCGAAACGCGCGCGCCCATGCGGCTTAGTACATCGACTATCGCGCGATCGCCCTGTGCTGAGGCCTTGTCAAGCGGCGAACATTCCATACCTTCGCCGCCCAGCGCGCCCGCCGTCAGCCAGAATGCGGCGTTTGACCAGTCGCCCTCTATCGTCAGATTGCCCGGCGAATGCGGGTGCTGATTGCCCGAAACGCTAAAGCCGCTGGAATTGCTTCCTACTATAATGCCGAACTGTCTTAACACGCCTAAAGTCATATCCACATATGGTCTAGATTCCAGGCGGCTTGTAACCACGATTTCGCTATCGCCGTCCAGCAATGGCAGTGCCATCAGCAAGCCGGTTATGAACTGCGATGAGATGTTGCCCGCAATCTCGTACCGGCCAGCGCACAGTTTGCCGCCGCATGTAAGCGGGAATGCACCCTGCGGCGAGATGGTCATGCCGTGTGCAACGAGTTGTTCGTAAAGCGGTGACAGCGGTCGGCTTGCCAGCAAGCCCTGCCCGGTAAACGAACAATTTGCGCCCACTGCGCCCACCAGCGGCAGCATGAAGCGCAGTGTCGAACCGCTTTCACCGCAGTCCAACAGCGATTGCGCGTTGACCTCGCCATTGGTTATTGGCGAAACGTCGATCGCCCCGTCCGAGAAATCCGCTCGTGCGCCCAATGCTTCTATGCAGCGTGCCGTCGCGTGAACGTCCTTCGACGTGGAGCTGCATACGATATGCGTCGGCGCATCGGACAGCGCGGCACATATCAATGCACGGTGCGCCTGCGACTTGGACGAGATCACGTCATTGATACAGCCGGAAAGCGCGTGCGGAGTTATCTTAACGTTCATACGCCTGTCACCACGCCTTCGCACGGTGCTATAAATTCAGCAAGATCGGCGGCGGGCATCGGATGCAGGCCGCACTTGCCGCGTTCGGTCGGCAGAACCAGCGTTATCGTCGAGCCTTGCTTTTTTTTATCGCCCATCGCGGCGGCGGCTATCTCGCGCACGCCAAAGCGCGTCGTGAGCGGAAGATTCTGTGCTGCGAGCAGCGACTTTAGCTCGGAATACACGCCCGCCGTGCACAGGCCGCGCTTTTCGGCTGTATAGGCGGCAATTAACATGCCCGTGGCTACACCTTCGCCGTGATATATCGAAAAGTCGTTCAGCTTTTCGATGGCATGGCCGAACGTGTGGCCGAAGTTCAAAAGCTGCCTCAGACCTGTGTCGCGCTCGTCCTGTTCCACTATCTCACCCTTTATCCGCACGCATTCGCGGATTACAGCGTCCATGTCGCCGCCCGAGCTTAGTTCGTTCAGGATTTCAGGCGAACATATCGCGCCGTATTTTATGACTTCCGCCACGCCCTCAGCATAAATCTCTTTGGGCAGTGTGGACAGCGTGGTCATGTCGCATATGACAAGCTTCGGCTGATAGAACGCTCCGCACAGATTCTTGCCCGACGGCAGGTTTACGGCGGTTTTGCCGCCCACGGACGAATCAACCATTGCAAGCAGCGTCGTAGGAATCTGAACAAAGTCGATTCCGCGCATATACAGCGCCGCCGCAAGCCCGGTCAGATCGCCTACCACGCCGCCGCCCAGCGCAACCATGAAGTCGGCGCGGGTCAGGCCGCTTTCGACGCAGAAATTGAGCAGCGCGCCCAGCACGTCCAGCGACTTGGAATGCTCGCCATGCGGGAAAACATACGAAACCACCTGAAACCCGGCGGATTCATATGCGGCGCGCGCCGCGTCCATATACAAGTCAGCTACAATATCGTCCGACACGATCACGGCGCGCCTGCCGCGCACAACCTTGCTCGTCAGTGCGCCCGCCTGAGCCAACAGGCCGCGCCCGAAAAGTACCTCATACGGCGCAGCGGTAGCTATCGTCAGCGCTTCCATTCGGTATCGATTTCCTCCTTGCGTTCGCGGCCTTCGCGCAGCAGTTCCTTGAGCGTATCAGCGTCGCCCGCCTTGAGCGCGTCGCGGTACTTGCCCAGTTCCTCGATTATCCAGTCAAGCTCGTTGCCCAGATAGTCGGCGTTATCCATGAACAGCTCGGTCCACATATCGGCATTGAGCTCGGCGACGCGAGTGAGATCCTTATAGCTGCCAGCGGAAAAACCGCGATGCTTTTGCGCGGTGGGGCTTTTGATGAACGCGGAGCTCACCACATGGGCGAGCTGCGAGGTATACGCGATAATTTGGTCATGCTTTGCCGCGGTGGTAATCGAGAACGACCCGAACGCCGCAGGCGACAAGGCTTCCTCGGCCCACAGAATAATATCGGGGTCATAAATCTCGGGCGGCACGAGCACCATAGGCTGGCCGGCATACAAATCGGCACGTGCATGACGATAGCCCGAATACTGCAGACCCGCCATGGGGTGGCCGCCAATGAACGTAAAGCCACGACGCTCCGCGATGGAGAAGCACACCGGGCACACGCTGCGCTTCACGCTTCCGCAGTCGATAACGAGCGTTGAAGGCGAGATGAATTGCTCATGCGAGCGCACCCATTCGATAATCGCCTGAGGATACAACGCAAGAATCAGCAGCTCACACGTTGGAATTGTCGCTTCATCCAACGGGCCTGCGACCGTCTCTTCCGCCATAGCGGCGTTCATGGCGCGTTCGTCGATATCGGCAGCAAAAACTTCAATACCAGCATCGGCGTATGCTTTAGCGAACGAGCCGCCAATAAGGCCCAGGCCGACAATGCCAACTCGTTTAGGGGTTCGATCAGTTTCAGACATCGCGACCTACCATTCCGCAGTAACAGCAGAGCGAATGATGCCAACGCGACGCATCATATCTTCAAACTGCTCGGGCAAAAGCGCCTGAGCACCATCTGAGGCAGCATGGGCGGGGTCGTGGTGCACCTCAACCTCGAGGCCATCGGCCTGAGCGGCGGTCGCGGCGCATGCCACGGGCGTCACGAAGCGGGTATAACCCGTCGCATGGCTCGGGTCGGCAATAATGGGCAAATGAGTAAGCTCGCGAAGCACGGGGATGGCGCTCACGTCAAAGGTGTTGCGCGTACGCGTCTCGAACGTGCGAATACCGCGCTCGCAGAGCATGACCTGGTCGTTTCCTTCGCTCATGATATATTCGGCACTCATAAGCAGCTCGTCGATCGTAGCCGACATGCCACGCTTGAGCAGTACGGGCTTGCCATAACGGCCGAGCTCCTTGAGCAGCGAGAAATTCTGCATGTTTCGCGCGCCCACCTGAAGAATGTCGACATCATCGAAAAGATCGAGGTCGCGGGCATCCATGATTTCGGTAATGATAGGCATGTCGAACTCGCGCTTGACTTTCGAGAGAATGTCGAGGCCCTCTTTGCCCAAGCCTTGGAAGGAATAGGGGCTCGTGCGGGGCTTGAACGCGCCACCGCGGAAAATAGCGGCACCGTGCTTTTTGACCTGCTCGGCAATGATCATGCACTGCTCTTCGCTTTCGACCGAGCAAGGGCCAGCCATAACGGCGAAATTGCCTTTGCCGCCGATTTTCACACCGCCAACCTCGATGACCGTATCGTCGGGATGGAACTTGCGATTCGCCTTCTTGAAAGGCTCGGACACGCGGCGAACCGCTTCGACCATGCTGTTCGATTCGAGCAAATACGGGTCAATGCGAGTCGTATCGCCAACCAAACCGATGATGGTCTGATTCGCGCCTTCGATAACCGACGTCGAGACGCCTTTGCTCTCGATGATTTCACAGAGTTGCGCCACACCTTCTTTTGGCGTTCCAGGTTTGACAATTGCGATCATGCGCGGAATCCTTCCATAATACAAAGATGCCGAAGCGGGCAGCCTCGGCATCAAAGGTGTTGCAAGCGGGTTACACCACTATAGCACTATCGCACGATAGAGTGAAAGAGGAATCGCGATTCCACGCGCGGAATTCAACAGCTGGAATTCGACAAGAGCCATAAAAGATCGAGCAGCGCAGACGCCCCGGCATGTGACTCTGCGCCGGAGCGTCTGCGCTCATGCTTGCTTTTCATTTCGAAATTGGACGCAGCTAAGCGACCAGCAGTGAGCCGCAACACGCCTCCGGCGGGGAACGGCAGCGCTCAGTGCCTTACGCCAGCAGACTGCGACCCGTAAATTCCTTCGGCGATTCCATACCCAGAGCGGCTAAAAGCGTCGGCGCAATATCGCACAGCGCGCCTTGCTCTCCATTGAGCTTGAGGCCAGCACCTGTGCCATCGGCCAGAGCGAACGGAACGAGCGCCGTCGTATGGGCCGTATGCGGCGTGCCATCGTCGGCGATCATTTTGTCTGCATTGCCGTGATCGGCGGTAACGAGCGCAAAACCGCCCTTGGCCTTCACCGCTTCAACGACCTTCGCAACACCCGCATCGACCGCTTCAATGGCGGAAACCGCAGCGGGAATAACGCCCGTATGTCCAACCATGTCGGGGTTTGCGAAGTTCACGATATACACGTCGGCCTCGTCGTTTTCAATCGCTGCAGCAAGCGTGTCGGCAACAGCGGGTTCGCTCATCTCGGGCTGCAAATCGTAGGTTGCAACCTTCGGGCTCGCGATAATCGTACGCTGTTCCCCCTCCTTTTCAGCCTCAATGCCACCATTCAAGAAGAACGTGACATGCGCATACTTCTCGGTTTCGGCGATATGGTACTGGCGCAAACCAGCGGCAGAAAGCACATCGGCGAGCACGTTTTCAGGGAATGTTTTCGGGAACGCGATGGGGGCGTTGATCGAAGGGTCGTATTCCGTCATGCACACGAAGCTCACCTTAGGTGCGCGTGCACGCACAAACCCGTCAAAATCGGCATCGACAATCGCGCGCGTGATTTCGCGGGCTCGATCGGGACGGAAATTGAAGAACACAACCGCATCGCCATCGAGCACGCCACGCCCATCGAGCGCGCCCGGTACCACGAACTCATCGGTCACATCATTGTCATAGGAGGCCTGCATGAATGCATAGGCAGAAATGTCGCTGCACGGTTCGGCGCACACGATGGCATCGAAGGCCTTTTGCACGCGCTCCCAGCGCTTGTCGCGGTCCATCGCGTAATAGCGTCCCGAAATCGAAGCGATTTTTGCCACGCTCGCAAGACCTTTTTCAGCGATGAACCGTTCAAGCTCCTCGATATAGCCCTTTCCGCTCGCAGGCGGCACATCGCGGCCATCCATGAAGCAATGGATGCGAATATCGCTCACGCCATAAGCGGCCGCGTGCTCAATGATCGCATACAGATGCTCGTTAGAGGAATGCACGCCACCATCGGAAAGCAAGCCCATGAGGTGCAGCGCGGCGCCAGGAGCCTTCGCTGCATCGAGCGCCGCATTGATCACGGCATTTTCGCGAATGGAGCCCTCACGGCATGCCATATTGATTCGAGAGAGCTCCTGGTGCACTATGCGGCCAGCACCAATATTCAAATGGCCCACTTCGGAATTTCCCATTTGGCCTGCAGGAAGGCCCACAGCCTCGCCCGATGCTTCAAGCTTGCACATGGGGGCTTCGCCCAAAAGCGCATCCAAATACGGAGTATTCGCGAGGGAAATCGCATTGCCCGGACCAGGCTCCGCCAAACCGAAGCCGTCCATAATCACAAGCAGGGCTGGCGTACGCAGCGTTTGCATAGTTCCTCTTTCCCGCGCAAAAGCGCGTATCACATTGCGGCCAAAGGGCCGCGACTGCCTTATCCCCCTTGCAAAAATCCCGGCAACTACAAAGGCGCCGGGATTTCTTTTCGTTTTTCAAAGAGTGATATCGAATTATTCAGCGTAGCCAGAGGCGATTTCGACGAGCTCGCAGAAATCCTCAACTTTAAGCGACGCGCCGCCAATAAGGCCGCCATCAATATTCGAGCACGCCATGAAACCGTCAGCGTTTTCGGGCTTCATAGAGCCACCATAGAGCACGCGCATACTCGCTGCGGCCTGCTCGCCCACCAAATCGGCAACGGTAGCGCGAATTGCCGCAGCAATTTCTTCAGCCTGCTCGGGGGTCGCGGTGCGGCCCGTGCCAATAGCCCAAATGGGTTCGTAAGCGATAGTGCAATACTCAGCTTCGCGAGCGTCAAGGCCGGCAAGTGCAGCGCGCACTTGGTCACACACAAAGCGGACGGCGTCGCCCGCATCGCGCACGGCAAGGCTCTCACCGACGCACACGATGGCGTTGAAGCTCGATTCGACAAGCGCGCGAACCTTCTTGTTCACCATGGAATCGGTTTCACCGAAATAGTCGCGACGCTCCGAATGGCCTACGATGCACCAAGCGGCTCCCACATCCTTGAGCATGGGAATGCTCGTCTCGCCCGTGAAAGCGCCCGAAGGCTCCCAATGGCAGTTCTGAGCACCCACGTCAATGTTCGACTTGTCGAAATCGAGCACCGTGAACACCGAGCGCAAATCGATTGTCGGCGGGCACAGCACCACGTCAACCTTGTTCCACTTGCGAGAATAGCGATTGGAAATGCCTTGGGAAAGCACCACGCTCTCGGCAGGCGTCTTATTCATTTTCCAGTTGCCGGCAATTAAAGGCTTGCGAGACATAGGATTCCTTTCGTTGAATCGCAGACGCTTTTGGACATGCCTTGCTTTCCGACACAATACCTGAGCTCGCGCGGAAGCCACATTATGTGGCTTCCAGCTCGTGCGGACGGTCGAAAAGCAAGGCATGCCCAAAAGGAGCGATGCAATGCAACACATTGCGACAAAAAATGACATGCGTTGGGTCTCGGCGTGCGGCTGGTGACGGCCGTCCGCACGAGCCGAACAGCCCAGTGGGCTGTTCGCGCGAGCTCAGGTATCGCGCCGCCACCAGGTGCACACCGAGACCCTCGGTAGGATTATCGTAACGCTTCGACGCCGGGAAGCGGCTTGCCTTCAACGAGCTCCATGGATGCGCCACCGCCCGTCGAGATGAAGGTCATCTGATCGGCAAGGCCGAACTTATTCACTGCGGCAACGCTATCGCCACCACCGATGATGGTCGCAGCTTCTTTGTTAGCGGCAACCGCTTCGGCCACAGCCTTCGTGCCATGCTCGAACGCCTTCATCTCGAACACGCCCATAGGGCCGTTCCAAAACACCGTTTTGCCTTCAGCGATAGCGGCGGCATAGGTGGCTTCGGTTTCAGGGCCAATGTCGAGGCCCATCATATCGGATGGCATCGAATCTGCCGCGCAGGTCGCCGTATTCGCGTCTTCGGCAAATTTATCGGCAACAACCACATCGGTCGGAAGCAGCATCTTCACGCCGCGCTCTTCAGCCTTCTTGAGCATCTCGCCAGCGCGCTCGACCCAATCTTCTTCTTTGAGAGACGTGCCAACCTCATAACCCTGAGCAAGCAGGAAGGTGAAGCACATGCCGCCACCGATGATGATGGTATCGGCTTTGTCGATAAGAGCGTCGATAACGCCGACCTTATCAGATACCTTCGAGCCGCCAAGGATCGCAACGAACGGACGCTTGGGATCGTCGAGCATGCCGCCAAGCGTCTTCACTTCACCAGCCAGCAGGAAGCCCGCGTATGCAGGAAGCAATGCAGCAACGCCGGCCGTGGAAGCATGAGCGCGGTGGGCGGTGCCGAACGCGTCATTCACATACACATCGCCCAGCTCGGCAAGCATCTTGCAGAACTCGGGATCGTTTTTCTTCTCGCGCTTGTCGAAGCGGAGGTTTTCGAGCACAACGATTTCGCCGTCGGAAAGCGCTGCAATCTTCGCCTTTGCGTCATCGCCCACGGTATCGGTGGCGAAGGCGACAGGGGCATCGATAAGCTCTCCCAAACGAGCAGCGGCAGGCGCAAGCGTGAACTTTTCCTCAAAGCCCTCGCCCGCCGGACGGCCCAAGTGGCTCATGAGCACGACTTTCGCGCCGCCCTTTACGAGGTATTCGATAGTCGGCAGCGCCGCGCGAATGCGCGTGTCGTCGGTCACGACGCCGTCTTTGATGGGCACGTTGAAATCG